>SKEQ01000007.1_pt1 | contig 339109 bp, 294 predicted proteins | sample 4826751 | NCBI WGS metagenome assembly SKEQ01 (sample SAMN11008805, study PRJNA524170) | human gut metagenome | biome: Human fecal sample; material: Feces; isolation source: fecal sample from pouch patient p44 | host: Homo sapiens | place: Israel: Tel-Aviv | collected 2013-07-11
CGTTCAGCATTGCTTTATGCAATGGTTACCTCTTTCAAGGCATACCGCACAGACCTCCCTAGGTACCACACGTTTCTTCCTCTCCATCCATCTGCCTCATTTATCATGCATTATTCCGTGTAGTTATTGGGCTTTAACATGGGTTGCTGTCTTACCCACATGCATGACCTCATATGAGATTTCTGTTCGTCAGACCAGAGATTTGCCCGTGAGTTGGTATATTCCTCACATCCAGCTTCCTTCAGATTCCATCTCACGATGGACACCCTTGCCTTCGGCTATATCCTTCCCACTACCGGGCGGATTCGGGACTTTAACCCGTTAGAAACGTGCGCCGCTAGGCGCACAACGCAGAAACACCCCTGCATGTACGCAGGGGTGAGGAGAAAACGCGCCACGGACGGCGCGTTTCGACGGTTTCGTCAAGCATAGAAACCCTTCAAGCATAATTTCGTACAGTATCTTAGCCACGTAGCGTAGCGACCGCAAGAGTACGTGTGCGCCGCCGGTAGCCGGGGCTTACGTCCCGACCTCCCACCAATACACTGCGCAGGAATTACTGCTGGATATCCTTTGCAGAGCTTAAGGTTACTTCAACCTTGCTCTCTTCGTACTGTCTGCCACTCTGACGGGCAACAGTAAGAGTAACCTTATCTCCGGCCTTGTAGCTCTTTAACGCTGACTGCAGCTCTGTCATAGAAGAAATCTTTGTGCTGTCAACAGCGGTGATGATATCTCCCTCCTGTAAGCCTGCATTTGCGGCACCTGAACCAGCTGAAACAGATGAAACATACACACCCTGTGGGAAGCCATAGGCTACCATCTCAGATGAAACATCGCCACCCTTGATACCAAGGTATGCCTGATTCTCATTAGTATATTTTCCATCCTGGATAAGGCTCTCAATAATAGGCTTTGCAACCGACATAGGAATTGCATAACCGATACCCTCAACCTCAGTTGAAGAATATTTTACAGAGTTTATACCGATAACCTCGCCATTTTCATTTAAGAGTGCTCCACCACTGTTTCCAGGGTTTATGGCTGCATCCGTCTGGATAAGCTTGTTGTTGGTAACAGTCTCACCTGTCTGTGAATCCTGTGTAGTTACGGTTCTGTTAAGCGCACTTACTATACCTGTTGTGACAGACTGTCCGTATCCAAGTGCATTACCGATAGCAATTGCAGGACTTCCAACAGCTACACTTTCAGAATCTCCGATTGTAGCAATCTTGATATTTGAGTAAGTATCTTTTCCAAGGTCTGCTTTCTTTACACGTACAACTGCTAGATCGTCATCCGGATCTGTTCCTCTGATTTCTGCCTTTACCACTGAATCATCATCAAACTGTACTGTGAGTTCCTCTGAATCTGCCACAACATGGTTGTTTGTAGCAATGTAGAGATAATCATCATCCTCACTCACAATGATACCTGAGCCGCAGCTCTGAGACTGCTGTGACTGCTTTCCGAAAAAGCTGTTGTAGGTGACTGTTCCTGTATTTGTGATAGCAACGATGCTAGGCATTACCTCATCGACAACTGATGATACATCTGTCAGATCCTTTGCATTCCCTGAGGATGTCTGCTTAGTCCCACCGGATGTTGTAGTGGTAAGCTTTGCACTTGCAGTAGAAGAATTTGAAATAGCTCTCGTGCCAATATAGCTTACTCCTGTGAAAACACCGCCTCCGACGAGTCCGAAGATAAGAGCTGCCGCTACTGTCTTTGCTGCAAATGGTCCAAATGCACCAGGCTTTCTAGGTGCTCTCTGTTTCTTAGGCTTTGCAGTCTGCTGGTATGCCTGACCATTCATATTCATCCGGCTATATGAGTTGTCTGTCGAACCGGCTGATGCGCTGCCATATGCATTATTATTTGTGCCTGAATTATATGCCTGATTAGAATAAGGCTGGTTTGCATATGATTGATTTACATTTGGCTGTCCTGCTGCAGAAGCCTGCGAGTACGGATTATAGCTCTGTGAATAGCTTTCCGCTGATGTATTATTAGTCTGTGCAGCCTTCTGTGACTCATCCGGATTGTAAGGATTACCCGACATTGTGAAATTTACATTGTTTGTATTGTTATTTGTGTTATTTGTACTGTTAGTATTATTTGTATCATTCATATTTCTATAATTGTTATCCATAATAATTTCTCCTTTCGTTTACAATTAGAAGTATACTGTCAATCTGTGTTTAATTTGTGACGGGATTATTTATTTTTTCATAAATTGTAATCCCCGTGCTATTCTCCGAATAAAAATAACTGCTCATCGACAGATGCACCTCTAAGTCTGCGATAAATAGAAATTGCAGAATATCAATACATCCCTGCCAATGAACAGTTACCATAAATCATATATTAAATTTCAATTCCGTTCTTCTCAAGAAGAGCTCTCGCTGTTTCAACTGAATCTGTACCTGTCGCATTCTTTACAGGTGCAAACTCCTTCTCTCTGTCTACCTCAAATGGAAGGCTATTGTCCATCATGTATACCATATCGAGGATGAGTGTCTCGAACTTGTATGCATTCGGAGTCTCAGGCTTGTGCTCTGTACCGTTCTCATCAATGTAAGGCACCTTCTTCTCTACTACATGGAGCGGAAGGCTCTTTTCTGCGATAGCCATGAGCTTGTCCACGCGGAATAAATAGTTTAAGATAACACCAAAGCCATACTGCAATGAACCATTCTCGTTCTTTGCCTCTGCCATCTCAGGAGTAAGCTCGTAATACTCAACAATCGAAGGCTTGCCATTCTCAAGACACATAGCACCGACTCTCTCATATGGATCACATTTTCTGACCACCTTAGAGCCGCTGACACAGCCGGACTCGATTGTAGCACCTACAAATACAGGATCTGCAATCTGCTGAAGCACATTGTCCACAGCAAATACATTGAGCCACTCAACACCCTTGTCCTTCAAATCCTTGTCAAGACCGGCATTGATGAGTGACTTGAACCATCCACCGTTTCCGTTTGGTGACATAGCAAGTGAATCCTCAGATTTCATGAGCAGATTTCCATCAAAATCAACTGCCGGAACCATCTCCTGCACGAAAAACTTCACATAGTCTTTGTTGTATCCAAAATAGTCGTGCTCTTCAAAGAACTCTCTTGTCATGCTATCATTTATCTCGCTTGTCATAACATACAGAGGCACCCATGTACCGGTCTGATTTGTAACCTTCATGAGGTTTGCGACAAGCTGCTCAAAGATGTAGAGTTCCTTTGTCTTTCCGATATTGAACATGCCCTTAGCCTTGTCAAATCCAAGACGTGTACCCTGTCCACCGGCAAGAAGAATTGCACCGACCTTGCCATTCCCAACCGCATCAAGGCCTGTTGCAAGGTATTTGTCCTTATTTGCCTCTATCTCTGAAAGCTCCATAGCAGCAAGCGGTGAAAATGTACCTCTCTGCTGCTCCTTGTTGTTAATCATATCAAGGTATGACCAGTCCATGTGCTCAAGCTGGCTCTCAAGCTTAGCCGGAGCTTCCTCTGTTAAGAATTTCTTTAAGTATTTCTGGTTTGTTGCCGTGATTTTTTCTTTGATTTCTGTTTTCATAAATTCTCCCTAAATGTATTCGTATCTTTTTTGAATTACATTATTATAACGTCCGGGACCAATCTAATGACTGGTCCCGGATATTATTTTTGCAATTTTCGTAAATATAAATCTTGTTCCTGATAGCTGACTTTAACATTTAGTCATCTGAATCATCGGATGAGGATTTTGTTGTCGAGTCATTTTCAGATTCTGACTGACTCTTCTTCAGGGCATCCTGAGCATCTTTATTTTTTTTCTTAGCCCCTTCAGTTCCGGTTGAACCAGCAGTATTATTATACTTTGTTGTATCATATATATCGGTCTTTGAATCAACATCTGTCTTTTTCTGTACAGTATCACTTATAGACTGCACAGTATCTGATACTGTGTATGACTCGTCCTCAAAAAGATACTTATGCAACTGTACAACATCTGTAGCCAAATCAATAGGAATAACCGTATCTCCTACACCAGAAAGTTCCTTTGTAGCAACATTATATGGAAATCCTGTAGTAGATGAAATCTGATACTTAGTAACATTTTTCGCCAGTGCCAAGATTTCTTTAACCGTAAAATTAGTACTGATATCGTCCATCATTGACGAACACATGGATGTAAGTGTTGCTATATCTTCACCCTTACACTTTTCGAGTATCGCCTGCAATACAATTCTTTGTCTTGACGCCCTTAAGAAATCATCTCCTGATGTATATCGAATTCTGGAGTATGACACTGCTTGTACACCATTTAAATGTACTCTTCCTTCACCCTTCAATGCATCACAAGGATATCCTATTGAATTAGCCGTTTCAGTTATATATCCGTTAACCCAATGAACTTCTTCCTTAGTAAGATCTAGATCCAAACCGCCTAATGCATCAATAACATCCACAAGCGCCTTCCAATCAACACAGACATACTTAGTAATATTCATATCCAGATTGGAATTTATCATTCTGACAGCATTCTCTGCTCCACCAATTTCAAAAGCATTATTAGCCTTATAATACTTGCCCTTTCCAACAGACAAATAGGTATCTCTGTATAAAGAAGCAAGCTTTACTTCATTTGTATCATAGTTTAAGCTGGCAATCATTATACAGTCTGAATTACCACTTTCATATTTACCACTCGAACGATTATCGAGTCCGAATAAAGCAACATTTAAGTAACCATGCATAGTCTGCACGCTTTCTTCATCAATATCGTCATTAATGCCGGCTTCGCTGGCTGAGAGATCATTCTTGAAATCAATTTTACCTATTGTACTATTATATAATCCCAAAACAGCCAATACTATAATTAAAACTAATATTTCAAATACAAATAATACTATTTTTTTACGACCTCTTTTTTTCTTTCTCTTCTTTGCCATGTTATTTTTCCTTTTTTCTATGAATGTAAAGCCACGCGTCTGCGTAGTCCTGACGCTCCTTCTCTGACATATTGGTATACTTTCCAAACTCCAGATTCGTCAGTCGCATCTGCGGTCTGCCACACTTGAAGCATTCAACCTCTTTCCTTCTTGAAACCATCCGTATCCAGCCACAATCCGGGCAAATGTATATTTTCATCATAGTCCTTATTCAAACTGTCCGAGAACCTCAGCTGACAAAGCATCAAGCTTAGCCTGTGAATCTTCAAGAGACACTCCTTTAACTCCGAAATAGAATTTAATCTTAGGCTCTGTACCAGAAGGGCGTACACAGCACCAAGCGTTATCGTTAAGTTCGTAGTAAAGTACATTGGAAGAAGGAAGACCTGTCGGCTCAACCTTTCCTGTTGTCATATCTTTTCTTGTGTCATTCTTGTAATCACGGATAGCAAGCACCTGATAATCGCCAAACTTCTTTGGCTCAGCGGCACGTGCCTTTGTCATAATCTCATTTATCTGTGCGGCACCATCAATACCCTTTAAGGTCAGTGTAGATATGCCCTCTCTGTAGTAACCATACTTCTCGTACATGTCAATCATGCCATCCCAAAGTGTCTTACCCTGTGACTTGTAGAAGGCAGCCACCTCACACAGCATACAAACTGCTGCAGGAGCATCCTTATCCCTTGCATATGTGCCAGGCAGGCATCCGTAGCTCTCCTCCATACCGAATACATAGTTGTTGCAGCCGGTCTTTTCGAATTTGAGCATCTGCTCACCGATATACTTAAAGCCTGTGAGCACCTCGATATGCTTTACACCATATGCTGCCGCAATTGCCTTACCCATATCTGTTGAAACAATTGACTCAACAAATGCAGGCTTCTCAGGCAAAGTACCATTGGCACTCTTCTGGCTTAAAATGTACTCACCGATAAGCATAGCTGACATATTTCCTGTAAATGTCACATACTCTCCTGTCTTTGTATCCTTGCAATATACACCGAGTCTGTCGGCATCAGGATCAGTTGCTAAAACGATATCAGCATCCTTTTCCTTTGCCAGCTCAAGCGCGAGCTTCCATGCATCAGGATTCTCAGGATTTGGATAAGGACATGTAGGAAAATTGCCATCAGGTACTGCCTGGCTTGGCTCAATGTATACATTCTCAAAGCCCATATCCTTAAGCACTCTCTGTACAGGGCGAAGTCCTGTGCCGTGGAGTGGTGTGTAAACAATCTTGATATCCTTTGCCATAGCCTTGATGATCTCAGGATGGATAGAAAGCTTACGAAGCTCTCCGAAATATCCCTCCTCAACCTCGTCAGAGATGACATTGTAAAGGCCTGCCTCAATAGCAGCAGCTTTGTCCATAGTCTTTACCTGATCAAATGATGTAACCTTTGCCACCTCAGCCATGATGCTTGTATCATGAGGTGGAGTAACCTGTGCACCATCCTCCCAGTATACCTTGTATCCATTGTACTCACGAGGATTGTGGCTTGCTGTGATAACAACACCGGCTATTGTACCGAGTGTCCTTACTGCGTATGACAGCTCCGGAACAGGTGCGAGCTGTGGGAATACATATGTCTTGATTCCGTTAGCTGCAAGACAGAGTGCTGTGGCATCTGTGAACTCATCATGCATATTACGTGAGTCATGTGCGATTGCAACACCTCTCTTTACTGCGTCCTCTCCCTGTGAAAGTATGTAATTCGCCAGTCCCTGTGTAGCCTGACGGACTGTGTATATATTCATCCTGTTGGTGCCGGCTCCTATGACACCACGAAGACCTGCTGTACCAAACTCAAGTGTGCGATAGAATCTGTCCTCTATCTCCTTATCATCACCTGCGATAGCCTTAAGCTCAGCCTTTGTAGCCTCATCAAAATATGGGTCTGTGCACCATTTCTCGTACTCAGCTCTAAAATCCATTTATATTAACCTCCTGTATCAGCTAGTAAATAAGCCTATTAATGTTAACCATACCGATTTTACCACATTAACGTGCATTTGAAAAGTTTTTGTTCCTTAATATTTTCTTACTTATTGATTTTTAAACACAAAGAGCTTGCTAATTATGTAATTGAGCACCACTACCACCACCTGGGCAGCCAGCTTCACCCACATGCTTGGGTACGAAAGCATCGTTATAAAAACAAAAATAATAGTTTCCTCAATAATCAGGGTAAAAAATCTGCCACTGAAAAACGCAAACATCTGCACAAGTGCTGCTGTTTTTGTAGGTGTTGATACGCGAAATACCCATCTTTTGTTGGTAATATACGAAAAAAGCACCGCAAATACCCAAGCAAGGGCATTCGCTATTAATTCATTTATTCCAAGTGCAACATTAAACACTGCATATGACGCTATGCTGATTATAAATGTCATATTACCAAATACCGTATAGAGAACCAGTTCCTTTAAATCTTCTTTTCTCTTTTTCATGTCATATCCGTTTCATCTTATAAAATCTTCGTTAATCTGCGATTTTACTATAATAGCGTTATGAATGAAATAAGTCAATGCCTATTTTTGTATCTTAGGTTCCCAATAAATGGACGCCTCATAATATAACCTGCATGTTCCACTTTTCATATCCTCACGAACAGAGTTTATCATTTCTTTTGTTTTTTTCACACATTTATTCCATTTTACAATATCCCCGGTACTTTTCTCAGAGCTGACATCATACTTATTAATAATATACTTTCCAAGATACTCTGTCATTTTTTCCATTCCATTAATATTTAAATGCTCTGCATCACTATAGTCTGCCGGTACATCTATACCCAATTCCTTCGATTTATCGTTTAAATTCAAAATATCATATCCATATTCGGATATAATAGAACCAATTTTATCTATAGCTTCAGGATTTTCAAACTTACGCTGATGTGGAAATCTGACAAACAATACCTTTTCTATATTTTGAGCCTGAAGATAAACCAAAAGTTCTCTCAGTGCATCTTCACAGCCATTATCAAAGTCAATATTCTGCAATTCTCCCATCTGAGTACCTTTATCACTTCCGGACACCGTACAAAATCCCTTTAAATAGCTTTGTTTATTAAGGGTCATAATGCTTTTTTCCAGTGTATTTTTAGCCAGACTAATTGGCCGTTTCCAATTAACATGAGAAAACGCCATATTAAAATAAAACTGACCTTTCCCTTGCCCTTTAAGAAGAGAATCAACTGAATCCTTACGTCCATAAATATATGGAACATTATCTATCCAACGATGAAGCTGCACCGGATTTTCAAAGTCACTGCTTCCATGCAGATATCCATTCAGTGAAATTACAATCAATTTCGGATTCTGTCTCTCCAAGCCTTTTTTTATCATATCTTTATATAAATTTGCCGGAGCGGCTCCCATTGACAAATCATATGACGTATATCCATAGTTTTCCCAGGCAATTGCGGGGGAATAGTCAGAATACACTTCACTTGAGCCTATCATTAGCACATCCAAGGAATCCTTTTGCTCCATAAAAAATCCCTGAACATTCATCTGCGAAGGGCTGTCATTCACTGAAAAGACTATACTTATCATCTCATATAAAACAATAAGTATAACCCAAAAAAGAATTATACTTATTATATTTCTTTTTCTTAACATATCATATCTTCCTTATATCCATCCATACTTATATATAGTATACCTCATTTAGCGATATAATACTTTAAGAAATCCTTATTTAATTATTAAAGTATTTTACATTCTTTATTTTCTTTATCATTAAGCACTGTCCTTACAATATATAACGGTCTTTCCTTAACCGGCATAAAAATATTGCCAACATAAGTTCCAACTATACCTATACACATCATAAGCAGTCCACTCATTAAACAAATAGTTGCAATGATACTTGACCAGCCGCTTGTCACAACACTTGTAGTAAAATAATGAACAACAATTTGTTAACAGTGCCTGACCCAATGTGATCCTTTTCTGAATTTAATATTTAAATAGTTTTGCCATATACATGTTTACAATATTGTAGCCATAATTCTTAGCAGTCGCCCAACCTCTTCCATATGGGTTCTCCTGGATTCCAAGCCATTCTACATAATGTGCTGTTCCTCTTCTTACATGTTGGAACCGGGTATCCACGCATGGCTGATTCAGACCATCGGTTGATGCATAAGCTTTTAAGTGCTGTACCTGTGCCCGGATTCCTTCCCTTACACTGCCAAAAGAATTTCCCGGTGCCCCATTACCGGTTGCTCCTAATCCAGCAAAGTTATACTGGTTAATCTGTACATCTACCCCATATCGTAAAAATCCAGTCTCCAGCATTGCCTGACAGAATGCTACTTCTGCTTTCAAACCTTCTGCCTGACATTCTTCCAGATATATCCGACAAAATGTTTCTATTGTCGGTGCATCGGAAGATGCATAGAATTCCGGATAAGTATTATTAGCATTATAATATGCAACCATCTGTGCAAGATTGGTACTGGTTGTTCCCATGATTTCATATCTTGCTGTCACCTGATAAGCGGTACAATAACTTTCTACTGTTCCATCACTTGTTCTTGATTCTACATATACCCAGTAATTACCAGAATCCGGATACCAGGATACCCAGTTGCTTCCAGTCCAGTCTGTCAATGTAGACCAACTGCCAGTGCTAAGATCATATATCTGCCAACGGAATACTAGTGATGTATCGTTGCTATTATAAGATACGCCAAGATTTATTGCTGCTTTATCATTCACACTGCAGATTCCATTAATCGTTATGTATTTATAATTGTAATTTCTTGCTGCATAAAAGCAGATTGTATAATCCTTCGTCACACCATCTGATGTCCGTGCTGTAACATGCATCCAGTAATTACCTTTTTTTGGATACCAGGATACCCAGTTACTTCCGGTCCAGTCTGCTACCAGATTCCACTTCTGCTTATCCAGATTATATGCTTCCCATTTAAATGTCAAATTGGAATCGTCACTATCATATGCAATTCCCACATCAATCCGATCATCATAAATATTATAACACATTCCATTGAGGTTTAATGAGTGATGGGAATAGTCTTTCTGTGATGCGAAACACATAATTGTATTCTGTGTCGCACCATCCGGAGTCATTGCCTCTACATACAGCCAAAAGTTGCCCTTTTCCGGTTTCCAAGTTACCCAGTTGCTTCCAGTCCAGTCTGCTACCAGACTCCACTTATGTTTATCCAGATTATATGCCTGCCATCTGAATGTCACATTTGATGCATTGCTGACATATGACACACCTACATCAATACCCTTATCTCTCATGATATAACACATTCCTTTCAGATCAAGATAATAGACGGTATAATTATGTGTCGCCACATAGGAAACTGTCTTTGTCGTACCATTTCCATTGCTATCAATTGCTGCTACCTGTACCGTTGCTTCTCCTGCCAGCATTAAGACTGCCAGCAAACATGCTGTTGCTCTTTTTAATATCTTCTTCATTTTACGACTTCTTCCTTACTCGTATCTATAATATTCCTTAAACCATGTTACAAATTTTCCTAATTCTTCATCAATCGAAGTACTTGGTTTAAAATCAAAATCATGCATCATATTGCCATTATTGTAAATCTGGATTGTTTCACCTGCCATAATCTTATATTCTTTTATTCATTAAAACTATATAATTAAAGTATTTTACATTCTTTATTTTCTTTATCATTAAGCACTGTCCTTACAATATATAACGGTCTTTCCTTAACCTGCATAAAAATATTGCCAACATAAGTTCCAACTATACCTATACACATTATAAGCAGTCCACTCATTAAACAAATAGTTGCAATGATACTTGACCAGCCGCTTGTCACAGCACTTGTAGTAAAATAATGAATAATTAATCCAATAATAACCAATGCCGAGCACATAGACACAACAAATCCCAATCCGACTGTAAGTTTTATTAACTTGTCCGATTGTGATGTAAGAATCGATGTAGCCATCTTCATTCGCTTCTTAAAATTATATGAAGATTTTCCCTCATACCTTTCTTCATGATGAACATCTAATGTGCCAATTCTAAAGCCCATCCATTTTACATAAATAACAAAAGCTCTGTGAAGCTCCCTCATCTTACAATAATTATCTACCACTATTCGCTTACTGATGCTAAAATTACATAAAGCCGGGTCATAGTTGCCATCGGAGGCCCATGAATATATCTTGTAGAAAGCCTTTGAAACCAATACTTTCATAAAAGAATCTTTTCGTTCTGCACGTCGTGCAAATACTGCATCTAATTGATCATCTATTGCTTTTTTATAAAGATTTGGAATTTCCTCTGGTCTGTCCTGTAAATCACAATCCATCACAACAACCCAATCACCTTTACTATAATCCAATCCTGCAGTTATCGCCTGAATCTGTCCGAAATTACGTGACAATTCTATTCCAACAACATGCTTATCTTTTTTGCATAGCTGCTGTATTACCTCCCACGAATTCTGTGGACAATTATCATTTACAAGAATAATTTCATATTCTTTATCCATCGCAACAAGTGTATCTGTTAATCTGCGATGTAATTCTTCCAATGCTGCCCTGCAACCATAAATTGGTATTACTACTGATATATCCATATATTATCCTCTCTAATTACTTATTTATCCGAATACTGAGTATATTATTATTCCGCCTACTATAAAAAACAATGCTATAATTTTCTTTTTATTAAGTCTCTCATGAAAAATCTTCACTCCAAATATCGTAACATAAATATAACTTGTTGCCTCTAATATCGGTCCCATTGATAATGGTATTCCACGATAAGCAATTATAGAAAGAAATGTAGTTCCAACAAACATTGCATACGCAAATATTACCATTGGATTCAAATACTCTTTTAAATGATTCTCATAATGTTTCATTGCCGCTTTTTTTAGTAAAACCTGTGAAATCGCGCTGACAAGCACTCCTATCAGAAGCACACAGGAATAGATTAATACCGTTTTATTCATTTACTTCTCCTTCATCAGCCCTGGCATAAATTACAACACCAACAATCACTAATGCTGCACCAATCACTTTTCCAACAGTAATTGACTCATGAAAAAAAACAGCTCCCCATATTATTCCCCAGACAACAGTTACAGCTTTATTGGCAAATGCCGTAGTTAACGGAAGTCGTTTGATAATCTGCTGCCAACCTATCGCATAAAATCCCAGGAGAAAAATAATAATAGCATAAAATAAACAGAATTTAAAGCTAAGAAAATCCTGCTGTGAAGCCATTTTACTACATATGCCACTCATAGAATAAATCATCAGCATCAAATGCAATGCAAAAAGTACCTTTAGTTTCGACTTATCCATCATTATTCCTCCATGTCATCCGGTAAATATGGATATAGCGATTTCAAATCTTTTGCACTCATCAGGCAATAACCATATCTTGTGGAGCTATCTATAACTTCGTGTCCATCTACCGGCTTAATATCCATATCAACTATATATTCAGGATGTTCTTTTTTGAGTTTTTCTAATATATCAACATCTTTCTGATCAAATACAAATCTAACCCCCGCTGCCGCATGATCTCCCAACTCCAAGTCCGGTTCTTCTCCTAATGATATATCAATAACCGCCTTCACAAAATCAATTCCTGTTGAAAGCTGCACCAGGTTGCTTCCGATAAAATCGCCACCCATTCTGCCACCGATTTCAATTAAAGCAATTGTGCCGTCCTTAGCAATCTTTAACTCTGTATGCGATGCTCCATATGTGATTTCCAGACTATCCAAAGCATGAAAGACAACTTTTTTTACCTGTTCCAGTTGTTCCTGTGATATTGGTGCCGGTTCCATATGTCCGGTTTCTATAAAATGTGGTGCCCCTGTGGTAAATTTATGTGTCATTGCTAAAAAGTGATGCTTTCCTTTCCATGAAACACACTCAATACTATATTCCTGGCCTGTAGCAAACTCCTCCACCAATGCCTCTTTCTCAAATCCCTGAGCTTTAGCATCCTCGATTGCCTCTACAAGTCCAGATGAATCCTGTAGCTTTGTTATTCCGCGGCTTCCAGAACGGTCTATAGGTTTAACAATAATGGGATAGTTCAGTTCTATTCCTTCTAAATCATCTATTGATGACACCAGAATACTTTTAGGAGAAGGATCTCCATTTTTTTCAAAAGCAGCTCTCATCAAATGCTTATTTGTAGATTTTTCAGTACATGCAATGGAATTAGCTGTAAGTCCCATATTATTTGCCACATAATTCACTGTAATTACTGCCAGATCTGATGCTATCGTACATATTCCGTCAATGCCAATCTCTCTGCATCTTTTTAAGATTTCATCTTTCTCTACAATACTGATAGGATAAAAATAATCTGCACTCTTTTCTCCCACATCGCCTGCTGCCCAAGCGAATACATGCGTCTCGATTCCCATAGATTTTGCTTTTTCTATTAATGGTTCCTGTAAATATGAAGCCCCAATTATTGCTAATTTCTTCATCTTTTTATTTCCTCCAAAGCTCGGCAAAACGATTAAGTTCCTGCTCATTCTTGTAATCCTGCAGATATCTTATATATGAAAACTCCGGTTTATACCCTAAATCTTTTTTTGCATTCTCAATATCCATCACAAAACTTGTAAAACTGCTTTTTTCGGGTTTCTCAACAATATTTGACCTATGCTCTTTAGGTGAAAACACATCTACTATCCCTTCAATCTGCTCACGTAATGTAGTTCTTATTCCTGTTCCTGCATTGTAAGTTCCACCATCAACCTGTGCAAACAGAGCTTTATACATCATCTGACACAAATCTTTTATATAGAGGATATCCTTAAATGCATCCGGATTTCCCCACATCTCAATAGTATCACCTGCTGTGGCTTTATCAATCATATATCTATAACCAATCGGTTTTTTGACACAATCTACATAATAATACTTTTCCGGATGATACAAATACACATTAGGAAGTCTGAACACGAAATTTTTCAGACCATATTCCTGCTTGTAATACTCCATTGTATCTACAATCATACTTTTTGTAATAGCATAAAATGCATGATCACCGGTAAACAACAGTTTTCTTGGATACTCAGGATGAAGAACATCTTCTTTTCCCCAATATCCTGCCTGCTCTGCCCATGTCTGAGTATATAAAGCCCTGTCTGCATTATTCTTTCGGGCATATTCCAAAATGCGAAGTGCACCATTTATGTTGGTCTCCACATATTTAAATGGATCATATTCCTTCATATAAGCAGGCAAAAGTCCCGCTAGATTAACAACAGCATACAAATCTTCTGTTGGCAGCCTCTCAAAATCTGATGCATTACATAAATCCACATTTATATATTCAATCCCTGCTTTCTTGTAATAATCTGTATGTTTTCTTCCTACAGCAATAACTTCATATTGCTTTTTATCTATCATATTATTACAGTAATCGGTAAAATACGCTCCAATATTTCCTGTTGAACCAAATATAACTATTTTCTTCATAATAATACCTATTTTACTTATAAAATTCCTTTACCTTACTTATAATGTACTGTACTTCTTCATCCTTAAGACCGTAATACATAGGAAGTCTCATAAGTCTTTCACTCTCTCTTGTCGTATATTTGTCTTCACCATTAAACCTACCAAATTTTTTTCCTGCCGGAGCTGAATGTAATGGGATATAGTGAAATACAGCCTGAATTCCATTTTCCTTCAAGAAACTAATCAGAGCTGTTCTCTCTTGCAGATCCTTTGCTTTAATATAGAACATATGAGCATTATGGGTACAGCCTTCCGGTATATATGGAAGCTCAATCTTCCCTGATTTCTCCAACTCGCCAAATCCGTCATAATATGTATTCCATATATTAAGTCTGTAATTATTAATCATATCTGCCTGCAGAAGCTGTGCATACAAATATGCCGCATTCATGTCACTAGGTAAATATGATGAACCATAATTTACCCATGTATACTTATCTATCTGACCTCTAAAGAATTTACTTCGGTTTGTACCCTTTTCTCTAAGGATTTCAGCTTCTTCTGCCTTATCCTTATCCTTTATTAAGATGGCTCCACCTTCACCCATAGAATAATTTTTTGTCTCATGAAAACTATAACAGCCATAATCGCCTATAGTACCTAAAGCCTTTCCATGATAAGTACTCATTATTCCCTGAGCTGCGTCCTCAATTACTATAAGATTATGACGCTTTGCAATTTCCATAATCTTGTCCATATCACAAGACACACCGGCATAATGAACCGGTACGATAGCTTTTGTCTTTTCTGTAATAGCATCCTCTATGAGATTAGCATCTATGTTCATAGTTTTCGGATCAATATCCACAAAAACTACTGTTGCACCTCTTAATACGAACGCATCCGCTGTGGAAACAAATGTGTATGATGGCATAATTACCTCATCGCCTTCTTTAATATCGCATAAAAGGGCAGCCATCTCAGTTGCATGTGTACATGATGTTGTGAGAAGTGCTTTAGCTGTTTTCGTCTTTTCCTCAAGCCATGCGTTACACTTTTTAGTAAACTCTCCATCTCCACAAATTTTTTTATTTTCAACTGCTTTTTTGATATAATCCATTTCCGTTCCGATAAACGGTGGTACGTTAAAATTAATCATAGTATTCTCTCCTAAAAAATAATATAAACTATACAATCATCCTGCCTAAAACATAAAAAACAGGAATAACAACAACCAATGTTCTTAACCAATATATCCATCTTTCCGTTTTTATTGATGGTATATTTAAAAACCCTAATTTAGCTCTGGGATTATTTAACACCAGGATAAATATACTTAAAATCACCACTACCGTGGCAAATATCTGCAATAATATCGTCAACATATCATTTGAAATCCAACATGAAATATCCATTCCTAAACTAAAGTTTTCTTCAACACCACTTGTTCCAAATACAAACTTAAAAACATTTTTGTTTACAACACTTGAAACAAATAAATAAAGACCACTTTGTATTATTAAAATTAGAAACAGCGAAATAGAAATAATTGTTTCCATAATTACATTAATTCGATATTTTTCTTTATCAATAACCATCAATATTGCAATAAATGGGCATACCATAACAACACGATAATACTGAAATGTTGAAAATAGTAACATAGCAAGACACGTTGCAACAATATAATATATCAAATATCTATATTTTTCATCATCATTTTGAGGTGAAGTTAAATATGCCAAAATATATATTATCAATAACATTCCAATAAATAAAGAAATAGAATTATTGTACACCACCGGAAAAGCACCACCGACCATTTCTTTTAAAAGAACAGAAATCGGACTACCTTGTGAAGCTGATTCACTAACCATTGGACAAGCCCTTGTAACAAGCCAATATATTCCTGTTGGAATAATACCTAATACGATTTTATATATAATCCTTAAAACTCTTTTTTCAAGCAATAATATAATTGCAACATATGGAATAAAGAAAAAATATTTTACAGAAATAGCCATACCAGCCAAAAAATAAAACCATTTATTCCTTCCATCCATTAAACAATACACAGCTGCTGTTGCAAATGCACATATAACTATATCATTTTGTCCTCCATAATAAACACCTATATATATAAATAGCGATGAAGCTAATAAAAACATTGCCCATTTAGCACTATTTACATCACCAGTTATTTTTTTCACAATCTTATTCACAAAAAACATTGTAATACATAAACATAAAACAAGAAATAACTTTCCCCATATATACACAAGCGGGTTATGCAGTACTTCAACTCCAAATATTGTTTTAATTATCCCTATAGGAATATTCCATATTGCCCAAATTATTAAACTATATAATGTTCCTGAAACATAATTATTCGGAGCCATATTGGGATTTTCGATAGAATACCTATAAAAATCTAATGGCTTTCCTTTTACTGTAACATCAAACATGTTTAGTGTCCATTTAATCAAATTTTCAGTATCGCCATGTATAAAGAAACACAAAATAATAAAAGAAATAATGCCAACCATTATCCATTCTATTATCAAAGGTTTATCATTATTATATATTTTTTTAATCCCGTTAATTGCTTTTTTTATCATTATTAAATTCCTCATAGGTTTCTTATATTTATAAGCATTGCAATCTCATTTTTCAATTATGCAATGCTTATAATTTAATCAACTTCAAAGATAATATACCATGTCATTAATTCAATGTTATCTATTTACGATAACTCCCTGTGTCATAGAATTTACAACCCCATCCGATGTTCTTGCTTCAACATATATCCAATATGTTCCATTTTTTGGATACCAGTTTGTCCAATTGCTTTTATTCCAATCAGAAACAAGTGACCAATGATTATTTACCACATCATACTGAAGCCATCTAAACTGCACATCGGAATCATTAGATGAATATGTAACACCAACCTGATATAAAGATGATTTATCAATCATCGCAATACCATTTAAATCAATATAATTCTTGCTAAAGTCTGTTGAAACTGCAAAACAAATGGTTTGCTCATCAAATCCACCATCACCATTTGCTGCTTCAACATGAAGCCAATAATTACCCGGCTGAGGTTTCCATGTTGCCCAGTTTCCACCATTCCAATCTGCTATTCGGCTCCACTTCTTTGTATCCAGATTATATGCCTGCCATTTAAATTTCACATTTTTATCATCCGATGAATATGCAGTTCCAACATCAATACCTGTTTTCTTTACAGACCATGTCATACCATTTAGTGTCATTGGTGTTTTTGACTTGTCTGTACCAACATTAAAACAATAAGTATATTGATCTTGTGCACCACCTTGTGTTATTGCTTCTACATGCACCCAATAATTTCCAGGTGTTGGTCTCCATGTAATCCAATTACCACTGTATCTATCAGCCAGAGTGGTCCACTTTTTAGTATCAAGATTATAAACTTGCCACTTAAATAAAACATCACCACCACTGTGATTATATCCAACACCCAAATCTATTGAATGTGGATTAATCTTCCATGTTGCTCCATTTATTTTAACATAGCTTTTTGTATAATCAATATCTGACGAAAATGCCGAATCATAGCTTGCCACCGCACCATTAGGTGCAGTAATTTCCACATGAATATAATAGCTTTTTGCTTCCGGTTTCCAGGTAACAGTAGAATCTGTGGAATCAGAAGCTAAGGTTACCCAGATTTTTTTATCCAAATCATAAGCTTGAACCTTATATTTTGGTTCACCAATATTGGAATCAGCATTAACTGTAATCCTGTCATAATCATTTTCTTGTGAGAAATCTACAGATTTTATACCAAAATAGGTTTTTGATAATCCATAATACTGTGCAATACCCAATGCATCAGCATGCCCCATCTTTTGCAAATTATCCTCATTTCCCATAAATGATGCATCTGACTTATTGGTAACAAATGCATGCTCAATAATTATTCCTGGAAAACCATTAAGTTTAGATCTTCTTATAACCCCATAATAATCCGCTAATGATCCATCCGGATATAGTGTGTTATCTTCAGAATTTCTAATTAATATTCCATGATTATTTAATCCTAACGATGTGAGATTATCCAATATTTTTTGTGACAACCCTGCCCCTTGCGAGCCAATATTACCATTATAATTTGCATTTGGATAAAATATTTTTGCTCCACTTGCTCCACTATTTCTTGATGAATCACAATGGAAACTGACGTAAGCATCTGCACCAACACTTTTTGCATACTCTACCCTTTTAGCGTTATCATCTGTAGACGTTGTTCCGGGATACGGACATGTAGACGTTGTTCGCGTCATATATACCTGAACTCCATAATATGATTCCAATTCCTGTTTACAATACTTTGCTATCTTTAGATTAATATCCTTTTCTGAAATACCATTTGCTGCTGCTCCTGTATGAGTATCATCATGTCCGGGATCTAATACAACAACATACTTTCCATTTGATGACCTTGCAAGATTTGAATAATTTTCAAGATCTGAATAATTTTCAACCTGTATTTCATTTTCATCAAGATAAGCATCCGGCTTATCCTTATCAAATCCCATTTTTTTCATGTCAAACTTTGTAGCGATTTCATTATTATAAATTGACAAATCAATCAATTCATAATCATCTAAACCTGAAGAAACCTCAAATAATAATCCTGATGACGAAATCTTGCATGAATTAATAGAAATATTCTCACCTGTTTTAGTATTTTTGACATTTAATTCAGCTTTTTCCGGAGTATCTCCTGTATATCCAACTACAATTGCCTGGTTATTTTCATCTAGCATATTAGAATCATCAAGTATCACATGAGTTATTCCGAAATCTGACTGTGCAGTTTCTGCAGTTCTTTCTGATTCTGTATTTTCAATTTGTTTCACCTGGTCAACAGCTTCTGCTGTTTCAGATGCTGATACTGTATTGAAACTAAATGATGTTACTATCATAGTCGCAGCCAGCACTATAGTTGCTGTTTTTTTAAATTGCATTTTATTTTGCCTCCTTTTTTAATAACTGAACAACTTTATCATTAACATGTAAAAGTAAATACGAAAATACAGCTATTACAACTATACAACAGGCAAATAACAAATAATTTTGCCCCATAGTTATATTATCTAAATTGAATTTTTCCACCATTCTGTAAATAATAAAATGATGAACTATAAAACATGGGTAACTGTATTTACATATTACCTTGCATATCTTTTGAATTATATCAAACTGAAGTAACTCAGAAACATATGCCAGACAGACAAATGAAGCTATCCCTACGTATGTACACTGCACAACAGAAATAAAATCCGGTTTGACTAATGTATTAATAACAACAATAACAAGGGAAATCAAAGCCATTTTCAAATTTGGCTTTTTTATAAACTTTATAAAATACATTCCAAAAAGGAATTCCGGAAGCTTTACAAACAGGGAAACATCTTTAGCACCTAATACAATTGACAGAATATATAAGACTGCTGTAATAATCGCCAACAATAACGGATATTCATTAACGCCCTTTCTCAATATCGGGAAAATAATATATATAATAATTATATACCCCAAAAACCACTCTCCCACCAGAAAAAAGGTCTGAACTCCCCAATTTGCTATATATCCATCAATTCCTAAAATAGAAAAAATATATCTCCATTTTCCAATGCTTGTATCTATACTTCCAATCCTATAGAAATTAAATAGCATAGCAAAAATATATGCTATCCAAAACATAGGATATATGTTAATAAAGCGTTTTTTCCAAAATTTTAAAACATCCAGCTCATTTTCATATACATACATCAAAGCTGCTCCGGATATTATTAAAAAAAGCGATACTCCCCAGCTTCCAATATAAACATTTCCAACAGTCATCGTCAAAATAGCCTTTTGTGGCATTGGGATAGATGTATTATATATAAATAACGCATTATAATGCGTAAATATAATACTAATAGTTGCAACTGCACGTACAAAGTCCAGATAGAAAATTCTCTCTCTCTTCACAGTTTTTCCTTACACTCCATTCTTTCTTTTAATTCTTTATATTCATCCGCAAGCTTTTGATATTTATTATATAATTCTATCATTTCATTAGAGCATTTCTGCCAATTCAATAAATTATATTGCGCTTCAGATTTATATTTTTCAATAACTCCTGTTCTATCGCGATATTGATTTGACAACACTGACAATAAACCTGACATTTCATCAATTACATCAGAAAATGACAAAAAGGCTTCATTGTATCCACCTTGATTATTTTTTGTCAGACTATCTGCTATCTCGTCAAAATGCATATCAACCTTCTGCTTCATGTTTTTATATACACTTTTTAATTGCTTTTGTTCTCTCTCAAAAGCACATTTAATTCCATCATGAAGCATCGATTCATCTGAAACATACTGCTCTGATAAACCCAATTGATCATATAGATCACGTGTTTTCTTATTGTGCACAAAATCAAAACCTACAACAGGATTGCCATAACAAAATGCAGTAATCGCACCATGGAAACTCACACCAATATATAAATCGCAAAAGGCTAAATATGAAACTATTTCTTCCATGGTTAATTGTTCTGAAGGAAGAATAAAAATCTCATTACTGTCTTTATATAATTTTTTCAAAATATCATAATCGTCATTTGTAACAGCTAAAGGAAGGAGTAAAATCTTATAAGTTTTACTCAGCTCCATAAGTTCCTTCAAAGCACTTTGATATGAATTTTCTCCTATAAATCTATTGCTATGAAATACAACAAATTTACCCTTTACCTGTCTTTTTAATTTCCATTTAGGAAACACCTCTTTTATATTAAATGCCGTATCCACAGATACTTTCACATTTGCATTATAATTTATTAATGCATCATATGAAAACTGGTTTCTAACGCTCATAAAAGAAACATTACCTAATACTTTCCCGGCAATATAATTTTGATACCCATCAAACTCAAATGGGCATCCCGGATTATTCCATATCACGGGTATTCCATATTTTCTACCAATAATAGAAGGCACTATCCATGTTTCAAAAATAGGATATTCCACATATTTTTCTTCATGGTTTTTTTGTTTAAAGGAATAAAAATGAATAATCTCCCCACCACCAACCACAATTGCATCAAACTTATTAATCTTGTGGAGCTTTTCCATTTCTCTTATAGAGTATACTTTCTTTGCTATACCAAATCCTTGTGTACTCTCATATGGAGAAAAGAGGAACAATTCAACATCTATTTTTCTTTTTCTTAAACTGTTTTCAAATATTATAGGAAATAAATGATCTCCAAAATTATCAATATCGAAAACACCTGTAAAAGCTATTTTTATCTTTTTCATAGAAGTTCCCTTTTCCCAAAAATCACTTAACTTTATATTTTTTCTTAAAATTCAAATTCTCAACCAGTAACGCATCCATTTTTTCAAGTGTCTCATTGTACAATTGAGTACACTTTTCATTGATTTTTTCTAATTCTTCAACTCTCTCCCCATATCTAGGTGATTGCTCATACCAATTTCTATATTTTTTCAACTCATTATCCAAATTAGTAGCATGAGCAAGAATAGAATCAATATAAACCTTTTTATCCTGAATCTCATTTTTCAATTCCTGAATCATTGTAGATTGTTGTTGAATTTGAATTTGTAAACTATTATTATCAATTTCCTGTGCAACAACACCATTATTGTTTCTCGGTCTGCTACCATACATATAAGTCATAAAGGTATGCTTTTTCTTACAGACACGTGCCACACTTACATAATGTTCTATCGTTGTCAAAACATCAATCCTATTTTTTGTAATTTGTGAATCAAGCCACTCTTCAAACTCTTTTACAGGTGAAATCGACATATAGGTTTCTCTGTCTTCTTTATTTTCAATAGCAATATCTATTTTTTTTAATACATCTTCGGGTATTATAATAACCTTATGATCTATTAATTCTACCGAAAAATTCGCCTGATATTCTGCTGAAAGAATAAACAATATATGCTCCTTTTCACAATTAAGCAATTCTTTCATTTTGTCTCCATAAATAGGATTGCCCATATTATCTACTTCAAAAAAAACATATCCATCCATAATAAAATCCTTCCTGCTTAATTATAATTTGTTTTTTAACTTGTTACAAACTCGTGTTATCTTTTGAAAAACTGTCCTTGACCTGCGACTTATCTTATGATTATCTAAATCACTGATTCTTCTCACTCCATGACCTTCTATCGTCACTTTTGAAACATGATACTTACCACCTAACGAAATTATCACCTGTGGATCCGGAATAACAAATACAATATGATTTCCTAAATCTATTCCATTTGTTGTTACATCTTCTATAGAATATTTTTTCTCAATATCATTTTCACACGTAACTGTTACAACAACATCATTAATTGTTACATTAGCATTTTCACCTGGATCCCAACGAATTTCACGAATAGCATTATCCATTTTTTTAATATCAAATTCATACTCAAACTTATCATTATCTTTTGATTTATTTGATGCATCTACCTTATATTTTTCATTATAAACACCATCATTATTCAAATAAAGGCTGCTATTCTTAAGCCCTGCCTCTAATGCATTGCCACAATTGCCATATCCGAACTCACTGTGAAGTCCATTTATCACGTCTTCAAACTTACCGGCCCCCGGGCCTTCATGAAATACAACATTATTCATTGTCCTAAGCATGTAGTTTAAATTTGTAATCTCTATATCTGCACATTTATCAGATAAAGCCCATGCCGGATAATAACCTTCCTGTTGAACAACATAACTATATATTCTTTCAATTGCATGCAATAATGTTCCATCAATTGCATTTGGTTCAGGTGGAAAATCTTCATATTCCCAGTCTCTGTCAAAAAGTAATTTCATAGCCCTTGGTCTAAACCAAAACATAGTTCCTAAAGGTGCAATAGGTTCTTTCTTTTCATCAATAGGCACTGTAATTCCAAGCTCTTTTGCCAGATTTTTTGTATTTTCAAAATTCATGCCCCATTCTAATCCTAATGTTATATAATAATCACCATGATTAGGTGGTGGTGGCATAAGCATTCCAAGTCTCGGGTTTTCTTCAAATGTTTCTATAGCATTTAATACTACATTTTTTGACCCCAGCATATTCTCAAAACATTTATACGAAAATCCATAACCAATAGTTTCAGGCTTTAGCTGTGTCACCTTCTTATCATGCATAAAACATACATAATCATAATTCATTATAAATTTCTTTGTAGCAACTAAAAGAGCACTAACATCCCTGCCCCTGTTTTGAATAACTATCACCTGAACATTATTATTTAATTGTTTAAATGCCTGTTCAACTATTTCTTTATTTTTTTCACAAGGAACAGTAATATATATATCTGCACTTTCAGGCATCATAGAAGCATAATGAAGACAATACTCCGTTAAATCCTCAAAATAACAATGCATTACAAGAGCAATTTTTCTTGCTTTGATAATTCCGGCATCAATATTCGAAGACTTACTTGAAAGTATATAATTTAATTGCATATTTTTCTTTATATCAGCCTGATTTTCCAACCTTAAAATGTTCTGCCATATCATATCCACATCATAATCTGTATTTTGGTCGATATAATTATAAGCCTCCAGAGCTGACTGTCCAAAAGTATCACTTATAATGTTATCATAACTTTGCATAAATGATCTACGCTTAAAAAACGGACATCTTTTTTTCTCTATCATCTCTCTTGTGGCACATAAAATAGGGTGATTATTATATTCCTCACCCATATCTGCATATACATCCCACTTAAATCCCATTTCAGAAAATCGCTTTGTAAACATTGCCTCATGTTTACCTACTGCATCACGATAATCATTTATCTCTCCCATTTTATTCCAATAATTTTGAAATTGTTTACTCTTAATCATTGAGTTTCTTACCGCAATAAAATGAGATTGGATATGTTCAGGAATATATCCAACCTTTATTGTTCCAAAAGGATCTCCGTTTTCATATTTATGAAATTTTGTCACTCCCCAAAAATCTAAATCTTTTGCATCCATACATTCGAACATTTCATTCAAAGGATACACCGGTCCCATTATAGTAAAGTTCATCATTATCATTTCATCGAACTTTACAAGCTTTTCCCAACCATATTGATCTATTGCTGTTTTGTATGCCCATACATCAAAGCCTTTATTTTCTCTCTCAATGACATTATTTGTAATGGATAGCAGCTTATCTTTAGATTTATTCTCAAGTGTTCCATTAACAACTGCAACTATTTCCGATGCATTTTGCCTCAATGCATTTAACATATATATAATATAGTCATCCACAATGCCATCTTTATCATATATAAAATAAATTATAAGTCTTTTCACATCATTTTTATTTAAAACCATAAATCCTCCATCTCTCTAAAGATGTGTATACAAATCGCAAACAGTATCTACATCATCTTCTATCAGCATTTTTCCTTTATTTATAAGGACAGCCCTGTCACATATTCTTCTAACCTGTTCAGTGCTATGTGATACAAGAAGTAAGGTTGTTCCGCTATTCAGCATATCACCAATTCTCTTTTCACATTTTTTTTGAAACGCAAAATCTCCAACCGCCAATATCTCATCTACAATTAGTATATCAGGAGTATATATAGTAGCTATTGAAAAACCTAATCTGGTAGTCATACCAGATGAAAAATTCTTAACGGGAACATCTACAAAATCCTTCAGCTCCGCGAAATCAATAATCTCATCAAATCTTTCTTTTAACATTTCTTGTGGATATCCCAATATTGCTCCATTCAAAAAAATATTCTCTCTTGCTGTAAGCTCTGGGTCAAATCCAGCTCCAAGTTCAATCATAGGAGCTACCGTACCATTTACTTTGACAGTACCCATTGTCGGAGTCAGAACACCCGCTATAGTTTTAAGCATTGTGCTTTTTCCACAGCCATTCTTTCCAACCAGACCAACTGCTTCACCCTTCTTCACATTAAAACTAATATCTTTTAATGCCCAAAAACTATCCTTTGATATTTCTCTTTTAACCTTTTTAATGAAATATTCCTTAATACTACTAACATTTTCGGAATAAAGGCAAAATTCTAATGATACATTTTTCACTTCGATTGCGTAATCTTCCATAAGTCACCCTATATTTTTAAAATAAACGTATTTTGTTTTTTACTGAATATCAATGCTCCTAGTAAAAGAACAATAACACTAGTCAGTAGGCACCTCAAATTTAATGCTAAAGACGGAACCTGACAGTATAATATAACATCTCTGATCATTTCAACATATGCTGTAAGAGGATTAAGATTTACTATTTTTGCTACCCATTCCGGCAACATTGACACAGGGTAGAAAATAGGTGTCAAATACATCCACGCTACTATAATAACCCCATATAAATGTTGAACATCTCTAAAAGCCGTCACTAAAACACATAAAATCATTCCCATTCCATATGCAAACATCCATGTGTAAATAACCGGAACTATTACCAGTAAAAATGTCCATGAAACCTGAGATCTTGTTATCACAATAACAATAATTAACGCAATAAACGATGTTAAGAGGTTCACAAGACTAGTACATACACTTGACATTGGTAACAGGTATTTGGGAATATAAACTTTTTTTATTAATGCCCCATTCCAAATAATAGAATTCATAGCTGAATTGCTTGCTTCATTATAAAAATTAAAAACTAACTGTCCGCACATCAAATATACCGGAAAATTTTCAATTCCAGCCCTAAATAAGTGCGAAAATACCACAGTCATAACAAGCATCATTCCAAGCGGATTCAAAACAGACCATAATATTCCAAGCACAGAACGTCTATATTTAGTTTTAAAATCTCTTTTTACAAATTGTTGTAATAATGGAAGATATTTCTTAAAATTTTCCAATGATTTGTTCATATTTCTGTTCTCTTTATTTACTCATTATTTTATTTATCTTTGTTGCATCACCCCATACGGCCGGTGAATCATATGGTCTATCAGGAAATGCACCATATTCAAGCTTAATAGAATATCCTTTTTTCTTAATAAAGCCCTCTATTTCTTCACCTAATGCTACCGGCTTACCCGAACAGCAGTTTATTATACCATCAATCTCTTTCTGACAAGCCACGGCTGCAATCTGGTCAGCTAATCTATCAACGGTAATAAAGTCATATTTATTCTTTCCTGTAGTAAACGGAAAAGTTTTTTTGCCTTCTGCATCTGCTTTTGCTATTTTTGAGAATATTGAACTTCCTCTCAAATCATCTCCATAAATATAGTATGCCCTGACCCACTGCCAGCATGCGCCATTAGCATCTGCCAAAAGCTTGGAAATATCTCTGAGGGCATTTTTCGCGATACCATAATATGAGCTAGGATGTGTAGGTGTATTTTCATCTATAGCACCTTCCCAATAACCAACCTCATGCATTGATCCCATTGTAATAATCTGTTTAAGGCCTCCCTCCAGCATATTCTTTATGAACGCATAATGCTTAGGCAGATCGACAATATGTGCCTCTGAATTGTGCACGAACCCATCTCTCCATGCCATGTGAATACACACATCCGGGCAACCACTTTCTTCAAAGATATTCGGATTGTCAAATATTGGTGCAGTTACCTTATTAACCCGCTCATCCATTCCTTCGAATCTTACATCTGCCGCATAAACGTCACAGCCTTTGTTTAATAAAGCCTCAACAACATGCTTTCCAATATATCCATTTGCTCCCGTAACTAATACTTTCATTGTTTTCTCCTTTTATTTACTATCAGTATTCGTAATCGAGTATAAATCTCTGTAAAACATTACAATTATATACTTATATATCTCATTTTGCAACATTTCTGTAACAATCTAATTTATTGATTATATTTTTCTGCCTCAATTTCATCAATTATATCAAAATGTTCATGTGTCTCGCGTATTCTACAGTCACCATACATTAATGTCAAATTCGGGTTATAAAACGGATCGCCCTCATCAAGTTCTTTTTTCCATCTATCCCTGAACCGTGATATTTCACGTTTAAACCGCTCATGCTTTTCAGGTGTTTCCTCCAGCCCCCTGCTTTTTGATTCATAATGATACAATTCTACACCCGGGTGAATTATTACATCATAGCCTGATTTTCTAACCTTTAAACACAAATCAATATCATTAAGCGCCACCTTAAAACCTTCATCAAAACCTTCGACCTGTTCAAATACCGACCTTTTAATCATCAGACAGGCACCGGTAACAGCACTTACATTTTGAACAGCCTGAAGTTTTCCAAAATATCCCACTTCATTTCTATCCGACAAAGTAAGAATATGCCCTGCAAAGCCACCTACTCCGATTACTACACCACAATGCTGTACACTATCATCCGGATACAATAGCTTTGCCCCTACAATTCCTGTCTTTTGTAGCTGACAATATCCAACCATTTTTTCCAGCCATTTTTCCGTAATTACCTCTGTGTCATTATTAAGAAAAAGTATATATTCACCGGTTGCATACTGCACGCCAAAATTATTCACTTTCGAATAATTAAACTCTCCATCAAAATACACTACCCTTACTTTATCTGTCTTTTTTTGAATTTCATTATAATATTGAAAGGTTTCACCTTCAGTGCTATTATTTTCGACAATTATTATCTCATAATTATTGTATGTCGATTTATTTAATATCGAATCTATACATTTATTTAACGTATCTTTTTGATCCTTATTACAAATTATAATAGAAATCTTTGGATTATTTTGAACTACAAAATCAGTTCTAAACATGACAAATATTCCTGTATCCTCTATCTTTGCTTCCAATCCAAGTCTTTTATAATGTTCTTCTACTGCTTTTCTTCCTGCAGCTATAGCATATTTCTTACTTGCCGGATTTCCCGCTGTAGAGCCTTCATGAGCTCTCCAATGATATAAAATTTTAGGCACATGTCCTATATATTCCGTCTGTTCACAGCATCGTAAAATTAAATCCCAGTCCTGTGCACCATCAAACTCCGTTCTAAAACCGCCGACCTTATCAAGTATTGTTTTTCTAACGAGGAAAATATGACAAATATAATTTATACTACGTAAAAAATTTATATTAAAATCAGGTTTAAATCGTGGTGACAAATATTTTGTTCCGTTTTTATTAGTTAAATCCTCATCTGTATATACAATATCCAATTTTCTATTCTTATTGAGTAAACTCACTATTTCAAATAGAGCATCTTTTTCCAGAACATCATCATGATCAGCCAACATAATAAATTCACCTGATGCCATATTCAATGCTGTATTAGTATTTCCTGCAATTCCCAGATTTTTATTCAAACGTTTATATTTTATTCTTGAATCACTCAAATAATGTTCTCTTAAATATTTTTCCACATCATCTGTTTTGCTTCCATCAGCCAGACATAACTCCCATTTCTGATATGATTGTCCGACTATAGAATCCATGATATCTTTTAAAAATTCTCTTTTGGTATTATACAGTGGAATAGTTATACTAATTTCAGGTTCATATTCAAATTTATAATTCGCCTGTTCCAAAATTAATTTATCAGAAACTCTTTGTTCCAAAAACCATTTATTATAATCTGTATCCGGTGATAAATGTTTTAATTTTCTGATAAATCCTTTAACTCCATACTTATTTAAATAATTAACACCTTTTTTCCAATTTTCTTTATTTAATGCTTTGCTAACTATAACCGTTATATTCATTTTTACTCCTAACCAAAAAAATCATCCCCACACAGCCTGTCCCAGCCGTCTCATGGACCCGGTCTTATACATATCGTTTTCCTTATAAAACCGTTGTCTCACGCGTCTGGATTTACCTTCCAGTGCCGCATACCTTGCTGCCAGGCTATCATCGGGCAGATTATATGTCTTTGCAAATTCTCTCGCCTGAAGCCGCCCAAGCCTCATGCTCTCCTGTATCTGTTTCTTCTGCCAGACACGACGCACAATATATGAAAGCTTATTTATCCCAAGTGCTCCCAAACTGTTGTCTCCATGCTGTCTGTACAGTATTGTAGGCTCATCTATGAATGCTGTTTTTCCAAACTGTGCGGCAACAAGTGCTGCCCACCAGTCATGCATTATTGTGTTGTCTATATCAGTAATGCGAAGCATTATATCTCTTAAAGCCCTGTTTACCATCATTGTACAGCCTGTCACAGAATTCTGCAATATAAACTGATTGATTGTGCGCTTGTGGCAGTCAAGACTCTGGTATTCGCTCATCGTGTCCGCTATTGTATTCAGCTCACTATCTACCACGCATAGCTCCGTGTACACCAGACATGGAAGTCCGGATTTAAGCTCTTTACCATCTGTTTTTTCAATAGCCAGCATCTTATCATAGGTCAGCTCTATCTTCTTTTCCAGCCATACATCGTCCTGATCGCAGGTCATATAGTATGGCGCTTCCACCTGACTAAACAGATAGAAGAAGTTGTACTTTGCTCCACCTGTTGATTTGCCGTCTATCAGATGTATCTTATCAGGGTATTTTTCCACATAGCTTTCTACAGCAGCTATCGTGTTGTCCGTAGAGCCATCATCGTGTATATATAGTTCCCAGTCCTTGCAGGTCTGCGACAGGATAGAGTCTATCTGCTGACATATATATTTTTCTCCATTGTATGTAGCCATGAGAATGGCTATCTTGTCTGTGCTATGCATTATTCCTCTTCCACTTTCTTCCGGCCCTGTTGCCAAGAAACTTTGCTGCGCTGTCAAATATGCAGTGCACTGCTGCCCATATCTTAAACTGCTTTAAGAGCTGTTTTTCTATGAAAAGCACCATCCTGATACCCTCACCTGTGGTACCATCACACTTTATCTCATCCTTGTAGGTCTCCATAAAGACCGCTACGTCAAAGTTGCGCTTGTACTGCTGCTTAAATGTATAGTTGTGTGAGTGATACACCTGCGCTGTGGCACAATAACCTATCTTGTATCCTGCCTTAAGCGCCCTTGCTGCCATAAGCATATCCTCATTTGTGAGCAGCGGGCTTTCAAAGCCTCCTATGTCTTCAAAGAAATCACGTCTGTAGGCTGAGCATACATCCGAGAAGAAATATGCCTTTATCCCAAGTTTTGGTATATCAGCTTCACTTCTGACAAAGCTCTCCGCAGGATAATTAAATTTTCTCACTAATACCTCGTCAGGCTTTGCATCCTTTCTGGGGAGCTGTCTGGCTGATATCATGACGACATCTTCGTTTTCAAAGCCTCTCAGCATATTTTCCACATAGTGTTCATCCGAAGGCAGTGCATCCTGTGACAGAAACATCACTATATCACCCTTTGACATGGCTACGGCATAGTTTCTTGTGCCACCATGGTCAAACTCACTCCTTTTGACCTTTAGTGTCCTAAAGCCTGCCTGCTCTGCCATACGCACTGTGGCATCCTCGGATTCTGAGTCTATCACTATTATCTCATCGGGCTTACGGTTCTGTCTGCCCAGTATATCTATCAGACCGGGCATATACTCTGCTGCGTTGAGAGTAGGTATTATGAGACTTATTTTTATACTATTTAAATCCAGTTTCTTCATCATATTTCTCACATATGTTCTGATTATTGTGCCCCATCCTTTCTGATTACAGAGAAAACGGTTCTGAAAAGTATCTTTATATCCAGCCAAAGTGAGCAGTGCTCCACATAGTACATCTCCATCCTCTGGCGCTCTCCGCTCTCATAGGTGGCATTGTTTCTGGCATATGCCTGCCAGTAACCTGTCAGTCCCGGCTTTACGCTCAGAAGCTTTGCGATGTCACTACCGTATATCTCGGTTTCCTTCTCCACGATTGGACGCGGTCCCACTATTGAAAGCTCACCCTTAAGTATGTTTATTAGCTGTGGCAGCTCATCAAGGCTGGTCTTTCGCAGAAAGCCTCCTATTTTGGTGATTCGCGGATCGTTGTCTATCTTGAATTCCTTTACATACTGCTCAAGCTGTTCAGGTGTCAATATCTTTTCCAGATCACCTGCGTTCGTCTTCATGCTCCTGAACTTGTATACAGATATTTTCTTTCCCTTATATCCAATTCTGGTATGTCCATAGAACACGCTACCACCATCACTCAGCTTTACACATATTCCTAAAACTATAAAAACAGGACTCAGAACAATAAGCGCAAGAGCCGATAAAACAATATCAGCCAGCCTTTTAAGCATCTTATAAATTACAAATGACGGTCTCTCTTGTTTTTCTAAAACAACCGACCTATATCGTAATGGTTTTCTCTCATTAAGTATAACATCAAGCATCTTCATCTCATCATGCGCCAATGCATTAGATGAAAACTTTGCCTTTGGAATAGACTTGCAAAACGGACAGATAATTCTAAATACAATCCTTATATCAAGTCCCAAAGTACAGTTTAGTATATACTCTCTGTCAAATTCGCTTTGTTCCTCCTCACTTAGCCTCTCACCATTATCTGCGTATGCCTGCCAAAAACCAAAAACACCTGGTTTTACACTAAGACTCTTTCTATGATAGTCGGAATAATCCAAAAATTCAGGCAATGAAGGAGCCGGATTTCCAACTATACTCATATCTCCCCACAAGACATTCCATGTCGATGGCAAATTTTCCAATTTAGTCTTTTTGAGAATCCATCCAACCGGAGTATATCGAGGATCCACTCCTTTTTTCCCCTCCATAATCCATTTATCACATCTTGACACAGCATCCATATACATTGTTCTGAATTTATGATAATAAAAACGTCGGCCATTCTTACCTACCCGTACAATCGTAATGATAACCGGTCCCAAATCTCCTGTGACGAGTTTTCCTATAAAAGCAAAGATCCATACCGGGATAATAAGTAAACTGCCAAACAGTCCAAAAATCAGGTCAAATCCTTTTTTTGCTAACAGATAACGAAGTCTGTATGTTTTATTCTTCCATGTGACAACAGCATATCTTCCAAGAAAATCTAATCTTCTCTCCCCGATTTTCATCTCATATTCGTTCACATTCAAATATACCGTTTTTCCCATATCATTGACAGCAGTCACAAAAGCTTTTTGATCGAACACATATCCATTAGGTAAATGCACAAATACCGAGTCAATCTCCGCTGTTGCGAGAACCTCCATCAGATTATCCCCATTTGCAACAATTTCAATCTTGTCTATAATCTGGCCGGTTCTATCACAATCAACTATCGCAATATTCGAGATTCTGAAATCCCAGTTTCTCGTAGTCTTTATAATCTTTATTACATTTTCCACCTGATCAGATGTGGTAACCAGCATTATTTTTTCATTAGCTCCGGACCTATGATATTCCTTCGTAACAAGTCTCTTGAATATCTGTCTGACTATAACTGTCGCAATCGGACTAATTATAAAAGTAATAAGCATTTGCACACGAGAGTAATATTCCCCCATCTTTGCAAAATAAATGCATCCGGAGGTCAATACTATGATATAAGCATACATCTTTCCAACAGCATATATTTCCTGAAACAGCTTACGATTGACTATATTGTCGTTTCTGAAAGCCACAAAATATACTACTACGTATACCGCAAACTCCAGCAAAAACAGAGTAAGGTAATGCTCTGTTCTGTTTATCAGACCTGTTCTAAAGAAACCGAATTTAATCCTATTGGCAATCAGATATGAGGTAAACATAACCATCACATCCAAAAACACTTCTATATATCTTACGATACTTTTCTTCGAATTCATATATTCATATCTCCTAATGCTAAATAACGCAACCCGAAATGTATTTTACCATATTTGATATATAATTGCCAAATTTTAAAAAATTATAACAAAAATTTAATAAAAGCTACAGTTTATGTGTCTCCGCTCAACTGTAGCCTTTAAAAACAAAATTAATAATTTTTTTAAAATTTAAATGTATTTTTGAGTGTCTCCCACTTCTGATCCTTATCACTCAGGTTGATTGGTGTGCCATCCTCAAGTGTGTATCCGCTTCCGTCAGCGCTTCCCGGATACTCTCCGACAAGCTGTGGCCACTCGATGCCGATTGCAGGATCATTCCATGCAAGGCCGCTCTCATCTCCAAGGTGCCAGAAATCTGTTACCTTGTAGCAGAACTCTGCTACATCTGAGAGTACTAAAAATCCGTGTGCAAAGCCTTCCGGGATAAGGAACTGCTTCTTGTTCTCCTCTGTGAGCTCTACTCCGAACCACTTGCCGTATGTCTTTGAATCGCTTCTTAAGTCTACAGCCACATCAAATACTGAGCCTTTTACTGCACGCACAAGTTTTGCCTGTGGGTATTCCTTCTGGAAATGTAGTCCGCGGAGCACTCCCTTTGTGGAGCATGACTGATTATCCTGTACGAACACTCTGTCAATGCCGGCTTCCTGCATATCCTTTGAATTGTATGTCTCCATAAAGTATCCACGGTTGTCTCCATGCACTGTAGGCTCGATGATGCAAAGTCCTTCGATTCCACCTACATTTTTCTGTACTTTAATCTGTCCCATGATTTCTATGTCCTTTCTTGTATTACGTGAACATCCCAACATCTAACTCAACCTCGCTACTTCGTAGCTTCTGTGCTTCTTAGTTCACTAAAATTCTATCTCCTGCAGATATCTGTGCAGCGCATCCTGCCATGTAGGGAGTGGCTTAAATCCATTCTCCACGAGCTTGCTCTTGTCCAGTCTGCTGTTAAACGGACGTGCTGCCTTTGACACACCATACTCTGCTGTAGTAACAGGTACTACTGTGAGTCTGTCCTCAGAATACTCTGTATGACCAAGCTCCACTGCCTGCTTAAAGATTTCCTTTGTAAAATCATACCAGCTTATATATCCGCCCTCGTTTGTAGCGTGATAGTAACCGTATTTATCAGTCTCTATCATATCTACGAGCAATCTTGAAAGGTCGAGTGTATATGTCGGTGTACCAATCTGGTCACTTACTACTGTAAGCTTATCGTGTGTCTTGCCGGCATTTAGCATTGTCTTGATGAAGTTCTTGCCGTTTACACCAAATACCCATGCTATACGCACTATAAAGTACTTCTCAAGTGTATTTGCCACTGCAAGCTCTCCGTCAAGCTTTGTCTGTCCATATACATTGAGTGGTGCATAGTCCTTGCAGTCAGGCTGCCATGGTGTGGTGCCCTGTCCGTCAAATACATAATCTGTGCTGATATATACCATCTTGGCATCTATCTTCTTGCAGGCATCTGCAATATTCTGTGTGCCGTCTGCGTTGATTGCATGCACCTTTGCTTTTTTATCATCATCCTCGGCCAGATCTACAGCTGTCCATGCTGCACAGTGTATTACAACATCGGGTTTAAGCGCCCCTATCACCTGCTCTACCGCTGTTCTGTCAGTAATATCCAGAGATACATATGGCATGCGTGTCACTGCTGTACCATCAGAGATACCATTATATTCTGATGCAATATCTGTTCCTATTCCTTCGTAACCGCGCGCCGCAAGATCATTCATTATATCATGACCAAGCTGCCCCGCAACTCCTGTAACAAATACTTTCATTTTTGTCTCCTTAACGCTGTTATTCGTAAACAGGCTCAACATATATACGCAATCACATATTCTTTAGGCATGCACAAAAGCCTCAAAGAGTAGCAGTTATCTATTCGCATACATCTTCTCGTAGTAATTCTGGTACTCTCCGCTGATGATTGTCTCCCACCACTCACGGTTGTCAAGGTACCATTTGATTGTCTTCTTGATGCCGTCCTCAAACTTGGTCTCTGGAAGCCATCCGAGCTCATTGTGGATCTTTGTTGGGTCGATTGCGTAACGCATATCATGGCCCTTACGGTCTCCTACGAATGTGATAAGGCTCTCCGGCTTATTGAGCTCCTTACAGATAATCTTTACGATTTCAAGGTTTGTCTTCTCATTGTGTCCACCTACGTTGTAAACCTCTCCTACACGTCCGTTGTGGATGATAAGGTCGATTGCCTTGCAGTGATCCTCTACATAGAGCCAGTCACGCACGTTCTCGCCTGTTCCGTATACCGGGAGTGGCTTATCATTAAGTGCATTTGCAATCATAAGTGGGATAAGCTTCTCCGGGAAATGGTATGGTCCGTAGTTGTTTGAGCAACGGCTGATTGTTACAGGAAGTCCATATGTGCGGTGGTAGGCAAGCACGAGTAAATCTGCTGCTGCCTTTGATGATGAATACGGGCTTGATGTATGGATTGGTGTATCCTCATGGAAGAAAAGGTCAGGGCGGTCAAGTGGCAGATCTCCGTATACCTCATCTGTTGATACCTGGTGATATCTTTTAATACCATACTTGCGGCATGCGTCCATAAGTACTGATGTTCCGATGATATTTGTATCAAGGAATACCTGTGGGTTTTCGATTGAACGGTCAACGTGTGACTCTGCTGCGAAGTTTACAACCATATCAGGATGCTCTTCCTCAAATAATTTGTATACGGCGTCACGGTCTGTGATGCTCTCCTTTACGAAACGGAAGTTTGGATTGTCCATTACAGGCTCAAGTGTTGAGAGATTTCCTGCATATGTGAGACAGTCTAAGCATACGATACGGTAATCCGGATATTTGTTAAGCATGTGAAATACGAAGTTACTTCCGATAAATCCTGCTCCACCTGTTACGATAATTGTCATTTTGATTTCCTCCTTAATATAACTGCTCGCGGTATTTTCCATCAAGTACGTCCTTTAAGTACTGTCCGTACTGGTTCTTCTTTACGAGCTCATATGTCTTTAATACTTCATCCTTTGTAATCCAGCCGTTTAAGTAAGCTATTTCCTCAAGACATGCTATCTTACGGTGCTGATGTGTCTCAACTGTCTTGACAAAGTTTGTGGCATCTACAAGGCTCTCATGTGTTCCTGTATCAAGCCATGTGAAGCCCTGTCCTAAAAGCTCTACATTGAGGGCTTTTTTCTCAAGATAGATTCTGTTAAGATCTGTTATCTCAAGCTCGCCTCTGGCTGATGGCTTAAGGTTCTTTGCGTACTCTACTACATTGTTGTCGTAGAAATAAAGACCTGTAACACAATAATTGCTCTTTGGATGCTCCGGCTTTTCCTCGATTGAAATAGCCTTTCCCTCTTTATCGAACTCTACGATACCGAATCTCTCAGGGTCATCTACATAGTAGCCGAATACTGTGGCGCCCTTGCCGCTCTCTGCGTTTTCAACTGCGGCCTTGAGTCTCTTGTTGAGTCCGTGTCCTGCGAAGATGTTGTCGCCGAGAACCATGGCTACTGTGTCATCACCGATGAATTCCTCACCGATAACAAATGCCTGTGCAAGTCCGTCCGGGCTTGGCTGTACCTCGTAGGTGAGGTTGACACCAAACTGATGTCCGTCTCCTAAGAGCTCCTTGAATCTTGGTGTATCCTGTGGTGTTGAAATGATCAGGATATCTCTGATGCCTGCATTCATAAGCACTGACATAGGATAGTAGATCATTGGCTTGTCATAAATTGGAAGTAACTGCTTTGATGTTACCATTGTGAGTGGGTAAAGACGTGTGCCTGAACCTCCCGCTAATATAATACCTTTCATGTTGTTCTCCTTCAAACTGAAACTACGTGCTGCATTTGATGCTTTCGGTCTGTAGAATCCACTGACCTGATTCATCATTTACCTGCATTATAAAAGGTGCCCCAAGGGCACCTTCAAGTACTTTTTTATATTTTTAGCATTTTTCACAAAATATATGCTTATATTATCCTGTTTTTAAATCATTTTCGTGCAATAAATACACCTGCATCCTTTGTAATATGAAAGCCTCCCTCTGTCTTCTTTCTGACAAATGCCGCAAATTCCTTATACCTGTCGACAATATACCTGTTCTGGTTGCCATGGCACGAGAGTACATACTCTATCACAGGCTCTGCTTTTTCTACCACAAGCTCATCCTCGTATCCGTGCCAGCCTACCTCGCTAAAGTATTTTCCAAGTATTGCCTCACCATTTTCTTTACCAAAATGCTCATACAGCCTTTCCGCTGACAGCTCTATACGGTCATCAAACTGCTGCACCAGATCGTTTATCTCCTTCATGTGCCGTGAGCTGTATGTACTGCACACGAACACACCACCGTGCTTTAACACCCTTAGGATTTCACTGCACACGGCATCCAGATTATCACAATAGAACAGTACATGGTCTGCTATCACGCAGTCATACGATGCATCCGGCTTATACAGCCTGTGGGCATCCATCACCTCATATGTGAAGCGCTTGTCATCTGCGCCTACATTTCTCGTTGCATCCCTTACCATGCCATACGATATATCGGTTAGGGTTATCTGCATATCTGCCGGTATCCTGTCTATGTTCTGTGTCCAGAGAGAGGCATCACCACAGCCCACCTCAAGCACCTTTTCCCCCTCAAAAAAGCTACACTCATCAAATACCCAGCTAAACCAGTTCACCGGATTCATCGAGAAATCCCTGTGCAGATTAATTCTGGCTGATATATTTGAAGCATCCCTGTACTGCTGCTTTAGCTTTTGCTCCATCTCGTTTATATTAACCAGCTCCAGCATATGACTCCAGTCCACGCTTCGCCCCTCGTCTATTACCTCTGAAGCCTCCTGCAGTGCTGATTTCATAAGCTTCATCTGCTCTATCCTCTCCTCCACGAGACCAAGCTGCATGTGAAGCGACTCAGACATGACATTGCTGTCCGTGTTTCTGAGTGTCATCTCCTTGATATCATCCAGGGAAAAGCCCAGATATTTGAGGAACAGTATCTGCTGTAGACGCGCAAAGTCGTCATCATTATAGAATCTGGCTCCGTTTTCGTTTACGTAGGATGGTTTTAAAATATTGTGCTCGTCATAGTACCTGACGGTCTTTTTTGTAATATGTGCTTTTTTTGCAAATTCTCCTGAGGAGTAGTAGCCGGGTAGTTTCATCGTTGCTTTTCCTCTCATTTTCTTACTTTTGAACTTCCTATATCTAAGTATATCATAATTTTCTAATACAGGATTTATTAATATTTACTTATTTTCATTGTTTCTGCTTGTTTTTCCGGAAAATGTACTTATAATTATAATATCACTATGCAACAAGGAGAAAACAATGAAATACGATTATATAGTAGTAGGTTCCGGTCTCTACGGATCCATCTTCGCCCATGAGGCAAAGTCCAAGGGCAAATCAGTGCTTGTTGTGGACAAGCGTCCTAACATAGCAGGAAATGTTTACACCGAAAAGCAGGAGGGCATAAATGTACACATGTACGGAGCCCACATATTCCACACCAATGACAAGAGGGTCTGGAACTACATCACACAGTTTGCTGAGTTCAACCGTTTCACAAACAGCCCTGTGGCAAACTACAAGGGTGAGCTTTACTCTATGCCATTTAACATGTACACCTTCAACAAGATGTGGGGTGTGGTGACACCGGAGGAGGCTGCTGCAAAGATTGAGGAGCAGAAAAAGGAAATCACCGGTGAGCCAAAAAATCTCGAGGAGCAGGCTATCTCACTCGTTGGCCGTGATATCTATGAGAAGCTCGTGAAGGGCTATACTGAGAAGCAGTGGGGCCGTGACTGCAGGGAGCTTCCGGCTTTCATCATAAAGCGTCTTCCGGTGAGACTTACCTTTGACAACAATTACTTCAACGCTCTTTACCAGGGTATTCCAATCGGTGGATACACAAAGATGGTTGAAAATCTGCTCGACGGCATTGAGGTCAGATTGAATACCGACTACCTTGAGCACAAGGCTGAGCTTGATGCTCTTGCTGACAAGGTGGTATACACAGGTCCAATTGACGCATACTTTGGCTTTAAGCTAGGTACTTTAGAATATCGCTCAGTGCGCTTTGAGAATGAGACCCTCGATATTCCTAACTTCCAGGGCAATGCCGCTGTCAACTATACTGACCGTGAGACTCCATGGACACGTATCATCGAGCACAAGTGGTTCGAGTTCGGTAAGGATGAGGATGGAAATGATCTGCCAAAGACTATTATCAGCCGTGAGTACTCTTCTGAGTGGAAGGCCGGCGATGAGCCTTACTACCCTGTAAACGATGAGAAAAACGGACAGCTCTATGCCAAGTATAAGGAGCTTGCCGATAAGGAGACCGGTGTTATATTCGGTGGCCGTCTCGGCGAGTACAAGTACTATGATATGGATACTACCATTGCTTCTGTACTTGATATGTGTGAGAAGGAGCTTGGCTAATAGTTAAGCTTCCCATAAAATGCTTTGTTTATGTCATGCAAAACCGCCCATAGCATATTTTGCCACGGGCGGTTTTATTTACATTATTTTTTTCCGGCCAGATTTATCTCAGCCGCAGGAATATGCTCCCTAAGACACTCATATCCATACTCCTTCGAATATGCATATATAGCCGGAAGCTGTCTTGACAGAAAGAGCGCCGGTGCTTCTGTCACAGAGTACGCACCACAGTGCCCAAACTCAAGAACATCACCAAGCTCAAGCTTCTTAAGCTTCACCTCGCGTACCAGCACATCTGCCACTGTACAGAGGCTTCCGCAGAGTGTATAGTCTGTGTCCGGCAGTTCTGTGAATTCCACACCGGCAGCTCTATATATACTAATCGGTGGCACCTGCATTGCCATCCTCTGCCCGAAGTAATTCAGGTGGTGGATTCCTCCATCCAGAATCGCATAATTGGCATCGCCTGTCGATTTAAGATCCTTTACCTGTGTGTAGTATTTACCGCATGAGGCTGCAAGGAAACGTCCCATCTCAATGCCAAGCGGATATTCCTCGGCAAATTCTCTAAGCACCTCTGCTGCCTCATCAAGTGATTGTTTTTCCTTTTCCTGCCAGTCTTCCTCAAAATACTCCACACAAAGCCCAGGGCCATACTCTACAAGCTGTGGCTCAAAGCTGTATTTGTCCTTTAACATGGTCAGTGCAGACTTTATTTTTTCCAAGTCCTTATTTATTTTGCGAAGACTCTTCTGTGTGCCGGAATAGTAGTGGATGCCCATTACCGCAATGCCCTTAAACTCATCCGGATGCGAAATGATATATTCAATATCCTCAAGCGACATGCCAAACTGGTTGCCACTTGTCAGGCGCAGTATGACATGTGCTTTCGTTTCGGCAAACTCGGCTTCATGCGCACCTTCCTGTATACATTCAAGCATCACTTCTGATATCAGCGCCGCATGTCTTATGCTTTCACAGGTCAGTATGCCGGCGCCATATGAAACTGCTCGCTCTATATCGCATTTTTCCTTCATCACACCTGAATAAATGATGCTCTCCGGCTTCACGCCAAGTGCTATACATATCTCAAGCTCTCCCGGGCTGCACACCTCCACATGGTCTAAGCCCTCCGGCAGCCTGTGAAGCAGAAACGGATTTGCCTTTATCGAAAAGCAAAGCGGTATCCTACGTCCTCCTTTACAATCAAGAGCAGCCCTTATCATGGCTGCTCTTTTCGCAAACTCGTCCGTATCAAATACATAGTACGGTGTCTGTCTCATATGCTTTATTCCTCCACAAGCTCTTTCACAAGCTTCTCGATTGCATCAACTGAGTTGAAATTCTCAGGAACCAGATCCTTTGGTCTGATTGTGATGTCAAACTCATCAGTCAACTCCGATACGAGTGAAACTATATCAAATGACTCAAGAATTTTGTCATCGATGAGCTTTGTCTCCTTCTCAAAATCCACATCCGGTCTTAATTCCTCTAAAATCTCTAAAATTGTGTCTCTCATTTTACATTTCCTCCAGTTTTTTCATATCATATTTTCCGTTTGGAAGCTTAGGAAGCTGCTCCAGCTTCTTGATCTTCCTTGGCACCATAAAGCCCGGGAGCTCGTCCCTCAACGCCAGCGCAAGGCTTCTCCTATCACAGTCACCTGTGTAGAAAAGTATCAGCACCTCTTTTGCTTTATTATATATAACGCAGCTTTCTGCGACTCCCTCGACCACATTGGCGGCATGCTCCACCTCGTCAAGCTCCACACGGTGTCCCATGTGCTTTATCTGGCGGTCCATACGTCCACAGAAATGAAGTATGCCGTCCTCATCGAGCCTTCCGTAATCCCCTGTGCGGTACATCCGCTCAGGATAAGCCCTGTTGAGTGGATTGAGTGTAAATGCCGCAGCTGTCCTCTCCGGATCATTATAATAACCCAGCGCCAGGATTGGTCCACATACACATATCTCGCCCTGTTCTCCTACAGCCGGCTCATTTCCATGCTCATCTATCAGGAAAACCCTGTAATTGTCATAGGCTTTTCCTATAGGAAGCACCTCGTCCTCTTCCACTGTATGATCCACACTATAATACGTGCACGAAGCAGTTGCCTCTGTCGGCCCATACTGGTTCACAAAATGCGCTTCCGGCAGATTTTCCTGCCATTTCCTAAGCACCCTGCACGGCATCACTGAGCCTGAGAAGCAGATTTTTCTAAGACTCTTAAGCCCTACTTCCTCAAATGCCCCAAGCGATGTGAGGATGGTAAATGCCGAAACACTCCAGCCGACACTGCTGACCTTCTTCTCATTCATGTAATCAAACAGGGCATTCGGCTCCATAAAGTACTCTTTCGGGATAATAGCTGTGCTGCAGCCAGTCTTAAGTGGCAGATAAATGTCTCTGATTGCCGCGATATAGTCAAGCGGTGACTGATTGCCCAACACATCACTTTCCTCTATATGCATCACATCACAATATGCGTTGATGTACGTCATAAGTGACAGATGTGATGTCATGACTCCCTTCGGATTGCCGGTGGAGCCTGATGTGTAGATAATGTACAGCGGGTCTGTCATGGACATCTGTCGGCGGACTGTTGCGAGCTTCTCCAGTGCGCTGTCATCTGTTTTTCCTGCACAGCCTGCCACAACACCACCATCTGTATCGTTCTCACTATCCGTCACAGCGTCTCCTGATGATTCACTGATTTTACAATTACTATCAGCGCACGCCACCTGCTCGAAGTGCGATATATCCTCAGCAATAAATATCTGCGGTCTATCGAAGCCTTCTGCCTTTGCCAGCTCATCCACTATGCTCTCCACATGCTCACGACTTTCCCTGTCCGCAACAATAGCCCTTGGACACAGATTTTCAAGAATTTTTTCAATTCTCTTGTCAGGAAGCGATGCATCAATCGGTGCATACGGTCTGCCTGCATATACCACACCCAGGAAGTATGCCGGTGTCACCATTTTTCTTCCGGCAAATACTGCAACAGGGGTTCTGTCCACTCCAAGCTGTTCTACCAGATATGCTCCTGTATTTCTTGCTATATCATACACCTGCGCAAACGTAATGCTGCATTCAGTATCCGAAAATGCAGGCTTGTCAGGGTATTTTTCTACTGTGGTCTCAAGCCACTCCAGTACGTTTTTCATCTTAGTCCTCTTTCATGCATTAATAAACGTTGCCGAAAAAATTATAGCACATAACATTCGAAAAAAATGTCATATGCTATCGAATTAAGAAATCTTAAGAAAGCCTTAATTTTTTTCTGTAGGTTTTTCTATATTTGATTCTCCTATTAAATATATCGGTCTGTCCTTTGCCTCGAGATATAGCTTCGACAGATAAAGTCCCAAAATGCCTATGCTAAGCAGTTGTATCCCACCTATAAAAAGTATGATAACAACGGTCGAAGCCCAGCCGGCTACCGGATCTCCGAATACAAGTCTCCTGATAATGATAAAGAGCATTGCAATTATTGCGACAATAAAGCTGAACACTCCGGCTATTGAAGCCATGTATAGCGGCGCGTTGGAAAATGCCACTATTCCGTCAAGGCTATACAAAAAGAGCTGCCAGAATGACCACTTTGTCTCACCTGCCACTCTGTTTACATTCTCAAACTCAAGCCACTTCACCTTAAAGCCTACCCAGCCAAACAATCCCTTTGAAAACCTGTTGTATTCCTTAAGCGAAAGCAGTGCATCCACGTATTTCCTGTTCATCAGCCTGTAGTCACGTGCCCCATCAACCATATTTGCCTTTGATATTCTGCTCATAAGCCTGTAAAATTTTCTGGCAAAAAAAGATCTAATCGCTGGTTCACCTTTGCGTGTCACTCGTCTTGTACCGACAGCATCATAACCCTCTTTATTAAGGACCTGATACATCTTCGGAAGCATTTCCGGGGGATCCTGAAGATCTGCATCCATTATTGCCACATATTCCCCCACCGCATGCTGCAAGCCTGCATACATGGCTGCCTCCTTGCCAAAATTGCGTGAAAAAGATATGTATTTTACACCGGAATCATTTGCGGCAAGCTCTTTCGCGACATCGAGCGTCCCGTCCATGGAGCCATCATCCACTATAATCAGTTCATAGTACAATCCCGCTGTCTCACTCTCTTGACTCATCTGATCAAACACCTGAGTTATTTTATTATAAAAAAGAGGCAGAGCCTCTTTCTCGTTAAAGCATGGTACCACAATGCTTATCTTATTTTTTTCCATACCAGCCACCCTGCATATAATATCAAATAAATAAAAAATCCGATTGCTGCTCCTGCCGTATTTGTCACAAAATCATCAAGCTGACAATATCCCCTGCCGGTAACCAGCTGCGTGTACTCAATTGCTGCGCTTATAAAAGCACCAACAGGTATTGTAAACCATCTCATCCAATTTTTAAAAACCAATGGAAATATAAGCCCAAATGGTATAAACAATACTATATTTTCTATAAAATAAGCGTGCATCTGAAGTGTCATGCCCCAATTGCTCCACAGCACCATATCGGCGACGCCGGTTCTGCTTCCCGGCTCCCTTGAATAATACACTATCATTATAAGCGTATACATATAGGCCACAAAGGTGCCGCAGAACAGCATATGCCAGATTTTGCCCACTATCTTTTTTCTTCTCTCATCTGCCTGTGATACCTCTCTCATTGTGAAAAGATATCGCAGCAGACACACAAAAATATACATCGCAATGCAGATTAAAGCCAAATATACCGCTGACGGAAGATATTTGAACTTTTCCTGTATGTCTCTTATTATATAATCCTTTAAACTCAATGTCCTTTTTTATGCTCCTTGTAGGCACGAATGAACTCCAGCTGTCGTTCATCGTCCTTTTTCTGTTCGTCATCAGACATATGACTCACTTTAATAATTATACACAATATTATGCCAATTACAATAATACCGGCACATAATATAAAAATAATTAAGATTTCAGGCATAGACTATTTCCTCCGGCAGAATTTAATTACTATTCTCTCTACAGATTAAATTATATCCACTTAATTCATCTTAATTCACTCATTTATGAACCCTGATAACAGCAAAAGCTGCATGATATCCTCACACAGCTTTTGTATATTACGTGTATTATCTTTGGCATTAACCTTTATTTCAACTTTGCAACAACCATATCCACATATTTCTGACAGATTTCCTCGCTCTCTGCCTCAACCATGACACGGATAACAGGCTCTGTACCCGACTCACGCACAAGTATACGTCCTGTATCGCCAAGCTCTGCAGTAACCTGGTCGACAGCCTCCTGAACCTCAGGATTGGCAAGTGCCTCAGCCTTGTCAGCTACGCGCACATTCTGAAGCACCTGTGGGTAGATACTAAGTCCCTCACAGAGCTGGCTCATCTTCTGTTTCCTAGCCATCATGACCTCCATCATCTTAAGGCTGGTAAGGATACCATCACCTGTTGATGCATACTTAGAGAAGATGATATGTCCTGACTGCTCTCCGCCGATGCGGCAGCCATTCTGCTGCATGTACTCGTATACATATTTGTCACCTACTGCAGTCTTTGCATAGCCGATTCCAAGCTCATCAAGGGCCTTATAGAGTCCAAAGTTTGACATAACTGTTGTGACAACAGTATTGTTATCAAGCTTTCCTCTCTCTTTCATGTACTTTCCATAGATGTAGAGGATATGGTCTCCTGTGATTACATTTCCAAGCTCATCTACGCAGAGACATCTGTCTGCATCTCCATCGTATGCGAAGCCTACATCAAGACCATTGTCCACCACGTATTTCTGTAAGCCCTCGATATGTGTAGAGCCTGCATTATTGTTGATGTTTAGACCGTTTGGCTCATTGTTGATGACATAGCACTTTGCTCCGAGTGCCTCAAAAATAGACTTTGCCATGTTCCATGAGCTTCCGTTGGCACAGTCAAGACCTACCTTCATGCCCTTGAATGAGTAGACACCAAGCGATATGAGGTACCCCATGTAACGGTTACGGCCTGCCACATAATCCACTGTACATCCGATTGCATCCTTATGTGCATAAGGCAACTCCTTCCACTCCTGACCAAACAGGCGTAGCTTGCCATCTATATAGTCCTCGACAAGGAGAATTGTCTCCTCATCCATCTTCTCTCCATTGCTGTTAATAAGCTTGATTCCATTGTCATAGTATGGATTATGGCTTGCCGAAATCATGATACCACAGTCAAAATCATCGGTTCTGGCTACATATGCTACTGATGGAGTTGTGGTAACGTGTAATAGATATGCATCTGCTCCCGATGCTGTAAGTCCTGATACAAGGGAGTACTCAAACATGTAGCTTGAACGTCTTGTATCCTTTCCTATTACTATCTTCGCCGGCTCGTCGAGCTGCTTCTGCTTCTTAAGCTCTCCATAATACCAGCCTAAAAATCTACCAATCTGATATGCGTGCTCTGCTGTTAAATTGACATTAGCCTCTCCACGGAAGCCGTCTGTTCCAAAGTATTTTCCCATTGTCGTCCCCTTGTGAATAAATTTTTCTTATATTATACACTTAATAAATATGTTTGTGTAGTAAAACAGTATTATTTGTTAAATTATTCGACTTCATAAAATCAATTGTTTATTAATGTGATAAAATTGACATATTATGTAAATCAAAGCTACATAGATATCTTATGACACTCCATATAGTATCTCTTCTCATTCGCTTCTCCAATTGAGAATGTCTTTCTGGGCAGCACCCCGCCCGCATTTATTGCAGGGAACAATGTGCTCTTGTCTATCGACTGAAGAAAAATTCCACATCCCTTAGTCTCCTTAACCAGTCCGTGAAGTGCCTCATCACCATGGATATAGTCTATTTCCACATTGCCATGTGTCTCAAGATACTTATCTAAAATACCCTGGAGTATCTCAACCGGGAGGCGGTCACCTCTATTCGTGATATTAATTCCGGAATTCTTTATTGCGGTAGCGCCTGATTCAACATACTCAAATACTATCTCATCGCCCTCAGCTCTCTCAAGTCCTTGTTTTGTGATTTCAGCTTCGAAAAACGACAGCATGTCCTTTACATCAATATTTGTAAGCAGTCTGTGAATAGGCTTAAACTCAAGCGCCTCACTGTGCAGATTACAGATTTCCACAAGAGCATGCCTTGCAGGATGAGTTTTCAACTGCTCCTCTGTGAATTTTCCGGATTTTTTGATATTTTCCCAGCAGGTCTTCGCTGTTGCAAGGGAATGGTTTCCATCACCTACTGCAAACAAAAAGCCTCCACAGCTATTCTGTTTTGCTGCAAATGCCTCTGTCACCTGCTTTGCTGCCTCACCCTCGACAGCATAGCCGCGGATATGTCCGCCTCCCTGCATGAGCTCTGTATCGTAAAGCTTACGAAGAGTATCCCTGATGGCATACACATACTCGATTATTCCATGCTTTACAGCTGCTATATTTACTGCATCTTCCTGTGTAGCCCCCTGGCATCCATCAAGCTTTTGTCTGTCTATAGGATCATCAACAAGCAGCATAACATGTGGCAGCTCAATAGCTGCATTCTCTCTTATTTTCACTCTCGGAGGTATACGTGAGATTACTGTTCCCTCTGTTGCTCTGATGAGAGTCTTCTTTTTCGGGTCGAAATCATAGTCATCCAGATCAATAAGTCCTACTATTCCAAGACGCACCCCTGACTCCGTAGTACGCTCAACAAGCACATAGCCATCTGCCACCACTTGCTTTAAGGTTCCATCTGTGAGATATGTATCCATAGTGGTATTAATATATTTGATTCTCTCATCATCAGTCATTGAAGCATATTTTGTTTTTCTGCCGGTTTCTTTGTCATTTTTGACACCATCCCCTGACGAATTGCAATCATTTTCCTGATTCTCAATTGTTCCCAGATATATTTCAGGGAATACCACATTAAGTGTTGACGGAGCATCGCCCACATACTTTTCCACAGCATCCCAATAATCAGCCTGACTTGTAAACTGGTCACAGGCGATAACTGACCATTTTTTCATATCTATACCATCGTTTGGCAAAAGAATATTTGCCGGACTGAAACAATTTGACATATCAACAATTCTCCTTTAAATATACAAAATATATAACAAAAATCCGCTATACTCTATAGTATAACGGATTTACTTTTATTTGCATATATTAAATTCCTTTTGTTGTTAGAATTCTTCCAACTGCATCATCTAATTTTTCTGCCGGTATCTCGCCACTGTTAACTGCAGACAGCACTGCATTATAGCTGCTCTCAAAGCCTGTTGAAACATATAACATGCTCATTCCTGCCTTAACAGCTGCCACAGCCGCCTCATCCTGTGTACATACCTTATTAAGAGATGCGTCTGATAAATCATCTGTAATCAAAAGGCCATTAAAACCCATGGTAGTTCTCATATAGTTTACGGCACCTGCTGATGTAGAGCATGGCGTGGTTTCCTCTCCTGTCACACTCTGACAAATCACATTTCCCATCATGACTGCCGGAACACCTGCTTCAATTGCCTTCTGATATGGCACAAAATCAGATGCCTCAAGATCCTCCAGCTTATCTGTCATCCAGAGCATTCCTGTCGCCGAATCTGTAGTAGCCTTTCCTTTTCCGGGAAAGCTCTTTGCTACAGAATTGATTCCTGCACCATTATAGCTGCTTACCTGTGCTGCAACACAGTCACCTACAGTTGCTGACTCGCTGCCAAATGCATATGTATCGTTATCTGCATTATCACCATATGCTATATCCGCTGTCGGCCCAAAATTCATATTAAGGCCATTGGTAGCCATATATGAGCCTATCTTTCCTGCACTGCCGCCCGCTGCGTCAGCATCTCCAAGCTGTGATGGTGCCTGCTGTGCCTCATATCCATTAGCTGAAGCAAGAGGAAGTCTTTCTCCACCTTCTTCATCAATTGCAAGAAACAGATTCACGCCCAATCGCTCCTGCGAAAATGACTGCAGACTGCTCATCATCTTTGTAACTGCAGCCTCTCCTGAGAAATTCTCCTGTCTGAAAACAAAACCACCAATAGGATATGTACCAATAGCTGCCTTTGTCTTGTTACCGGCCTGAGTGAACTGTGATACACCTGTAATCTCCTCAGGTCTCGTAATGAATAGCTGGGCTACCTTTTCCTCTGTTGTCATAGAAGACAGCTTTGTCTTGACAGAATCTGACGGAGTAAATGCCGGTGCTGCCTGCTGTCCATCAGCTTGTACCTGCTGAGTCCCATCCGTCTCCTGAGTAGGATTCTGTGTCTCCTGCTGGCTTTCTGTTATTCTCTTATTCGCATTATTCCCCGGCATCACAAAATGCACTGCTCCAAATACCAGCACAACTATCAGTGCAATTACTTCTATTGTGATGAGGTACTTATCTCCATTTTGTCTGAAGTTCATATTTAATCCCCAAAATTTGTATTTGTTAAATCGTTATTAGGTCCGCTTACTTTTCCTGATAATGCACTGCTGTATTCGTTTACAGTTGCACTAGGAGTATAGCCTGTATCACCTTCAAGGAACTGATGCACTCCTGTAGCCATGTCTGCAAGTGTAGTAGGCACCTCAACCCATGCGCCATCAACCTTTCCACCATAGAACACCTGTGGATATGCTGTAGAATCCTCTACTGTATAGTCTGCAAGATTTTTAAATACTGAAAGAATCTCATCAGTATTATAGTTAGTATTGACATGTCCAATCAGATCTGATACCATCTTAATCTTTGCCGCTGTATTCATCTGCTTAGCTGATTCAAAAACCTTGAACAGCACTGTTCTCTGTCTTTCAGCACGCTTATAGTCTCCTCCGGCTGTATAACGTATTCTGGAATACGCAACTGCCTGAGTTCCATCAAGTGTATATGTGCCGGCTGAATCAATATGGGATGAGCTTGTTCCACGAACCTTATTGACCTCATCAATATATCCGTTTATCACCTTTGCCTCAGATGCATCAATATCCTGTACAATGCCTCCTACCTCATCTACAATCTCACCGACTGTATTGAAATTGACTGTAACATAATTCTTTATGTCTAAATCCAGATTTTTGTTAAGTGTATCTACTGCAAGCTCCGGTCCGCCAAACGCATGTGCATGTGTCACCTTCTGGTATCCATGACCATCAATATTCATCATACAGTCTCTGAAAATAGATACCATGCGGATTTTCTTAGCATCATGATCAACCCTGACTACCATAATGGAATCGGAACGTGTTCCTTTATCAAGCTGATCTGAGCGGCTGTCAACACCAAATAACGCAAACTCCTCAATACCTGATTTGTCTGTAGTGCTGTCATCCTCAGTCTGAGTATCGGCTTTTGTCTTAACTGCCTCTGTACCCGGCTTTATGCCTTTAACTTCTTTATTCTTAACATTACTGCTGTTAACCTTTACAAGTATTATCGCTATAATAGCAATAAGTACAATCATTACTGCCGTAATAATTATATTTTTCTTTTTTTTCATCTGCACTTATTCTCCGTCATTCATATGTGTCTGCGCCTGCTACTTTTCGTCATCGTCCCTGCCATAGTAATTACCATAGTAATTACCATAATAGTTTCCATAGTAATGACCATACTTAGACTCCTCAAACCTGCACTTATTGAGCACAGCTCCAAGAATCTTGACTCCTGAGTCCTCAAGTGTACGCTTTGTATTGATGATTGCACGGCTGCTTGTAACATTCTGGGCAGCAACTATTACTGCTCCGTCTACATTCTTTCCAACTACGGCTGCATCAATCGCAGCGCCTGTAGGAGGTGTGTCAACAAGCACGTAATCAAAATTTTTCTCTCCAAACTCGATAAGCTCTTTAAACTCTTTTGTTTCAAGAAGCTCTGTCGGATTAGGCACCTCATGACCTGCAAAGAGGATAAACACTCCTTTGATGTTTGTCGCATATACTACTTTGTCCAAAGATACCTGACCTGAAAGATAATGTGAGAGTCCGTATATCTTTCCACCGCTCTCCACTTTCGCTCTGAGTCTTCCTACAAGGACTGACTTACGCATATCGGTATCTACTATAAGGACTGACTTCTTAGAGTCCGCCATCGAACGGGCCAGATCCATAACTACGGTTGTCTTTCCCTCATTTGGCACGCTGCTGGTAAAAAGGATAGACTTCACACCCTTTCCACTAAAGCTGATGCTTGTTTTAAGAGCTCGAAGAGACTCCTTCATTGTATAACTCTGGTCTTTTATCTGATTAATAACTACTGTTTCCATTAAACTGCCCTCTTCTTATTCTTGCTATCGTCTGATTTAGATGATTGAGTTTTCTTCTTTTTTCTTCTCTTTGTCTTGGCTCCATCATACTCTGTCTCATCAACAGGAAGTGATGCAAGCACCTTGAGGCCTGTTCTGGTCTCCATATCATCTGCATTAGAAATTGTATCGTCAAGCATATATCCAAGTACAACTATGCCGGCAGCAAGAATCAGTCCGAGTACAGCTCCTATAACTGTATTCTTAAGGATATTATTATTCACCGGTGTCTTTGAAGCATATGCTGTCTGGATAATCTTTGGCTGTGACTGTTCCATATTGTCAGCGATATACTGTGATGAAACCTTTGCAATCTCATCTGCCACTGTTTTTGAAGCTTCTAAATCAGTGTCTGTAACCACAATCTTGAGCACACGTGTATCTGTCGGATTCTCTATTGAAACCCTCTTGCTGAGCTGCTCATATGTCTCGTCCATATCCAGATTGTCAATTACCTGTGATAAAACTGTCCTGCCTGTGATAACGTACTCATAGTCGTTTGTCAGACTCGAGCCTACCTGAATATCAGCAAGACTGGTGATAGATGTTGACTTGGTCAGTACATACATCTCTGCAGATGCCTCATACTCCGGTACAAAAGTAATCTTGGAGTATAATCCAAATACTGCTGCAAGAAGCACCATTGATGCCACAAGTGCCTTCCAATGCTTCACTAATTCGTGAAACAGCGCTAATAAATCGATTTCAATTTCCTGATCTCTTATTGGTTCGTTGTTTTCCATTTTCCTACCCTTTACATATTGTAACATTATTTTTCGGTTTAATCCTATGTTATATTACTACACTTCATTTCTTTTGTCTATTTTTAGAAGTCACAAAAAAATTATTAAGAATATGTCATATTTTGTAAATAATTATGCAATATAATAGAAAAGTGCCGTTTCCGGCACTTTTCTTTGTTGTATTTTCATTTGCTATATTTTATTTGTTCCTGTTCTATTGTTGCTGTTCTAGTTCTGCTGTGGCTGTTCTGATGGTTCAGTCGGTGCCACCGGCTGTGGTTGTGGTTTTGAATTTACTGTAACGGTTATTGAACTGCTTGCGCTATTCCAGCCTGCCATTTCACCTGCTATAGCTGTAATCTGTACGCTACCAGCCCTGTAAATGGTCACATTTCCGGCGCCATCTACTGACGCAATCGAAGGATCACTTGACTGGTAAGAAAGCGCTGCTCCGTTTGAAGCACTTGCTCCGAGAGAAAATGGTGCATCTCCCTCTGTTACAGTTTTATTACCGCAACCTATTGTCACAGATGGTGTCTGGTTTGGCTGTGGCTTTGCATTTACAGTGATTGTAATTGTCTTGCTGCCGGCCTTATAGCTTGTAGTAGCCTCAGACTTGACAGTGATTGTTGCAGTTCCGACACCTGCTATCGTCACATTACCGTTCTCATCCACTCTCACTACACCATTATTATCACTTGAGTATGTGAGCTTTGCATTATCCTCTGCTGTCACACCGAGATTGAATGCTCCGTCGCCCTCTGTCACATTATAAGAGTCAGCTCCGCCAAGACTCTGTGCTTTGCCGGCCACCTTGTCAACACCACCATATACAATTACTTTTTCATCTAATGTTACATTCTCATATAGCTTCTTTGCAGCTGAATAAGGCATATTTATGCAACCATGGCTGCCGCTGTACATGTAGATATTTCCACCGAAGGTACTTCTCCACGAAGCATCATGGAATCCAATTCCACCATTGAATGGTATAAAGAAATTAACCCATGACTTATATCCGTCTCCCCTTAAGTATCTATCCTTATCTCTTGAGAAGATAGAATACACTCCGGTAGGTGTTCCGTGTCCTTTTGAAATACATCCTGTAACACACTGACTTGATACAACAAGCTCTCCATTCTTGTATACATATACCATCTGATTGGTAAGATCCACTTCACAGTAATTGCCACCATATGTGACATATTCACCTGTTTCTTCTTCCTTTGCCTCACTGTAAACTGCTTCCACTGTTGCAGACTTTTTATTGTTTACTGCCTCAGCAATCGCCTCATACAGCTTATTTCCATCTACAGTCTGTCCTGATGATGTAACAGGCACATTTATTATATTTCCGCCTGTTGTCTTAAACTGTCCTGTTTTCTTCTTTGACACATCATGCTTTTTTGCAAGCTCTGTACAGTATGTAGCCATATTCTCGCCATCAAGAGAAACTGACAATCCGTCATTGCCCACTATAAGCCACTGGGCTATCTGATCCTTTCCTACAGCCTCTGTAGCAGCTTCACCTGTTGCCGGTGTGAAATTACATGTCACCGTCACATCAAGATATGCATTGGCTTCTTTTAATGCCTTCTTTACCAAATCGCTATCTGCAGCCTTTTCTCCATCAACATATCCTGTTGCAGATGTAAGCTCTACCTTATCCTTCAGTTTCTTTACAGCGCTTGTCAGATTTGTAGCTGCATTGTCATATACAGGTGCATCTCCCGATACACCGTCAACCCCCTCAAATTGTCCTGCATCTGCATTGTAGGCTATTGTAGCACGATATGGCACAATTGATCTTATATCAAAGGTCTGTGTGTCTGTCGCAGCCTTCTTTTGTTCGTCATCATTTGCATCTGTATCCGTATCACTCTGAGCCGCAGCATCAGACTGTGACTGCGTTTTTGCAGTGATATAAGAGTCTACAAGAGCCGTCTCCAGCTCATCGGACTTTTCCATTTTAAAAAGCTTCACCTGCTTTTCCGGCTCCTTATCCTTATTAGCTGCATTTATCAGCTCCTGAAGATCTGCCTTGTCATTGTACTTGAGCCCCAAATCCTCAGCTGTCATATCAAATGATGCATCGTCAAGCTTCACTGATATCTTATACTTGCCTACTGCAGTCTTTATGGCTTTCTTTGCCTCGTCAGCAGTCATTCCACCTACATCAACTGATGCAAGCTTGTACTTTTCAGGGAATGTCTTGTATGCTTTCTTTCCACAGCCTGCCATTCCCAACGCCATAAGCACACAGGCCAAAACTACCAGGAGTTTTATATTTTTCTTCTTCATCTTTGTCCTCTTTGTCCTCTTTATCTTAATTTTTATATTATTCTCACAGCACCATATTTTATCACTTTCTTATATATGCCTCAAGTGAGATTTGTCACATATTTTCCGATTATTTAGACATATTATTCATCATTATGATAACAAAAAACTTCTAATGACGTACAATATGTAACAAGCGTATAAAATAGTCCTGATATACTCTATCGCTCATATGCATTTTATTCAACGCACAAAATACTTTATAATTCTTATTTACACATTTATACATATCTGTATTCTTTTTTTCGATTTGACTGACAAACAGCTTCATCCTTTTTCTAAGCTGTTTTTTATCAGTGTTCCTAATCAGGCAAAGTTGCAAATAGTCGTTGATAAATTTGCTTGTTTTATCAAACCACAGTTGCTTTCCGCCTATACTAAAGTGCTCCGCATCCCGGCCTGCCTCAATCAGCCTCATGATAACCTTCTCATAATGTTCAAGCCTCTTCAGTGAGCTTTCTATCGAAACGCTCTGATTTACGTCACCGACTCTATACTCATAAAGTGCCTTATCATATGCATAGATACTTTCTGCATATGCCATTGGGATTATTGAAAACTCCTGATCCTCGTAAAATACCCCCTCAGAGAGTGTCAGTCCTGTATTTCTATAAAACTGCGTATTATATATCACCCCATGTAGACTCAGCCCCCACCAGAAATCATACAGATGCTCATCCACATATCCTGCATTATATGGTCCACCATTTTTTGTTATATATTTATCGTCGTATGGATACTCATTAGTATTTTCTCTCTGCAGCACATATGACCTGTAGCTCATCAGCACTGCATCTGCGAAATTCTCATGTTTATTTTCATTGTCTCTAAGATAACAGATAGTTTCTTTCAACACATCAGTGTTTACCCAGTCATCAGCGTCTACTACCTTAAAATAGCTTCCTTTTATTATTTTTACGCCTTCATTAATTGCCGAGCCATGACCACCGTTTTCTTTATTCAGTATCCGGTACACGTCAGGATATTTATTTACATATTTTTTTGCAATCTCCACACTATTATCGGTAGAGCCGTCATTTACAACAATAATGTCCAGCATATTTAAAAGAGAGTTATCATCAATAATAAATGATGATAACCCTTTATCCAAAAACTTTGCCGCATTATATGTCGGTATTATTATTGATAGTATCTTTTTATTTTCTGTTTCCATATCCTATCTAATTCCTGTTTCTATATGTTAATTTCCACTTATATCGCTGTCTGCCACCATATTTTACAATGGTAGTCAGTATTATTTTCTGTATAGTCTGTCTGCTCTGCCAACCCTTTTGGCAAGCTCAAGCAGCTTTGCAAATTGATTCTCGTAAAAGCTGTTGCTCACATGCAGCTTATTAAACAGCCGAAATACTTTATATTTACGCTGTACTGCCTCATACATAAGTGCACTTTTTTGAGCGAGTTTCATGTTAAACTGCTCTACTATCGCTCTGCCGGATTGTCTGTCGGTATTTTTTATCAAAGCTATTTGATAATAGCTTGTGATTATGCCCGACGTCTTTCTGATAAAGTGTTCCTTTCCACCCTGTGGCATTTTTGCAAAGCTCTTCTCTGCCTCAAGTACATTAAATATAACCTGCTCCAAATCCGGAAGACGCTTCACCTGACTCGCTGCTGAAACACTTTGATTTACATCTCCAACTCTGTATACATACAACTCTTCCTGAATAAATCTGACAGTTTTTGCATACGAAAACGGAACGGTTGCATACTCCTGGTCTTCGTAAAATACATGCTCTGTGAGCTTATATCCAAGTGCTTTATAGAACCCTGTGTTATATATCACTCCGTGAAATGATAGACCATCATATACATCATCCCACATATTTACTATATCTTTTAAATTGTACTCTCTTGTAAAATCAGGCACACTCACATCTGCCGGTCTGTACTCATCCTTTGATATGTCATAATACCTGAAGCTTTGTATCACCGCATCCGAATCTACATGCTCGAGATATTCAACCAGGTGCTTTAGCGCAAGCGTATCTACCCAGTCATCTGCATCGACCACCTTGAAATACTTTCCTCTCACATGCTCCACGCCTGTGTTGATTGCAGAACCATGTCCACCATTTGTTTTATTTACTATGACAAAGGTATCTGGATACCAGTCCACAAATTTCTGCGCCACTTCAACACTTCTGTCAGGTGTACCGTCATTTACGACTATCACCTCAAGCTTATCGAGTATAGCCTTGTCAATATCTATTTCCTCAAAGCGGCCATCCGTTGCCATTTTACAGTTGTGCTGTGCTGTCTGTGCATCTGTATCCCTGCATACCAGAAATGACGACAGCCCCTTATTCAGAAACTTTTCTGCATTATATGTTGGTATTATGATTGATAATATTTTACTCATTAGCTGTTCTATCCGTCCTGATTACTATTATTAAAAAGAATATTGCATACTCATTAACGCCTATTCATGAAATTAATTACCACGCAGTCTGCTATAGACCCATGCTGCCATCGGAAATATCTTAAACCCTGTTTTTCTAAGCATCCAGACGCTCTTCCTGCTGCACGCCTGGTACACTCCCGGGTGCTCCTCACGCAGCATCTCGTCAAACTTCTTCATCTGCTCAACGTTCCTTGTATCATTGCCCTTTGCAAGAAATATCTGGTACTCATCATCGACTGCCTCGGCTATGCCGCGCTCAAGGTACTGCTTCTTGTAGGTCTGCAGATTGCCGTGCACGTTGTTGTACTCAAACAGTGCATCAAGCACCTTAAGGTGCTGGTCATGACGCTTGATCATCATCTTTATGTCCACGCTCTGGCCACTCCTTCCAAGTCTGTACTGATACAGCGGCAGAGGTGAAAACGTGATGCTTGTGCAGTATGGTATAGGGTAAAGTATATACTCCTGGTCCTCGTAGAAGCAATGCTCATCCACACGAATATCATTCTTCTGCAATACATCAGTACGGATGGTCATGGAATGTATAGTGATCAGCGGATCCATGACTGCCTCAGCAAAGCCCCACTCCCTGTTGTAGTGATAAGAGTTGGACACTGCCTTTCTGCGCTTTGTGACCTTCTTTGTCCTATCATCCACCAGGTTGAAGTCATTGGATATGACATCCGAGTGCGTGTGCTTCAAAAGCTGTACAAATTGTGGCAGAAGACTCTTGTCCAGCCAGTCATCACCATCCACCACCTTGAAATACTTTCCTGTTGCACGCGGTATCGCATAGTTGATGGTAGATCCATGGCCTCCGTTCTCCTTGGAGAGCACCTTGAAGCTGTATGGATATTTCTGCTCGTAGGTATGTGCCAGGCTGGCTGTGGAATCTGTGGAACCATCATCCACTATGAGTATCTCCAGACTTCTGAGCACAGACAACTCTATAAACGAGTCAAGACAGTTCTTTATATACTTTTCAACATTGTAAGCCGGAACGACTATGGTTAAAAGCTTCTCCATATATGTTTCTCCATGTATACCTGTTTCCTTGTGTACTACTCTCCGAGTCCATCCTTGATGTACTGTATAAGGTGTTCAAGCGCCTCGCTCTCATCCTCGCCATTGCAGATAAGCTCTATCTCATCGCCTGACTTTATGCATGCCCCAAGCACTGAAAGTACACTCTTTGCATTAGCTACATTTTTCTCGTCATATATAAATGTTACCTTTGATTTAAATTTCATTGCCTCTTTGCAGAGATTGCCGGCCGGACGTAAATGTAATCCGGTTGGATTCTTGATTATTATTTTTTGTGCTACCACTTTTATTACCTCTTTTCAGTTATATATCTATCAATGTGATGAACTGTCAGAGCCGTTATTTCCGGTGTTTCCTGACGATGTGCTGCCCGATGACGTACCAGCTGACGATGAACCACCTGTGCCGGTGCTTCCTGATCCGGTGCCGCCTGATGTTGTACCGCCCGTTGTTGAGTCCGAGGCTGTTCCTGTACCATCAGTTCCCGTTGTGCCGCCTCCGTCACCTTCCCTTCCGATAACTATCTGAACCTTTATCTCGCCCCATGTATACTTGGTCTCATCCAGATTTGGCTTTACCGTCACTGTATGTGTACCTGTACCAAGGCCTGTCACATCAATTTTACCCTTCAGTGTAGTTCCCGAAAGCGCATCTATATCAGACTGGGTGCCGCTTACTATGACACTGCTCTTATCTGTTACAAATGTAAGCGTATATCCCTCTTCAAGTCCGTCATATGTGATATTGGAGCTGTTCAGAGTCATGGTTGAAGTCGCATTTGTTTCAATCTTTATATCTATACTGAGCTTTGCCTTGTATGAGTTCACTATAAAAACGCCATCCGGCAGATATCCTGTCAGGTCAACAGATGTACTTATATCGTCTGTTGCGCCCGATATATCGATTGGGCCCACATCTATAGATGTGATATTGTTCAATGCTTCTGCATTACCCTTGAGCATTACAGACTCCTCTGATAGTTCTACTCCGAGCACGCTCTTTCCTCCTGCCGGTGAGCCTGTCGTAGTACACTTGATAGGTACCTCCTTGGTACTTAGGACATCAACTGTCACTGCTATAGACTGATACTGGCTGTCCACATCAAGCTTTGATATATCTATCTCATCGCCATTATCATCAATCAGAGTGAGATCACCGCGATCAGTTATCTGATTATCTGATATTATGGTATTGTCATCGACCTTTATATTTACATTGGCCGATGCTATAGTTGAAACAATGGACTCAGGACCTCCGATCTTTACTACCTTTGGATTTGCCTGTGGCTTGTTTCCCAGTGCTTTCGCACCTGAGAGACTTCCATCCACTGATACCTTTACCTCAAACTGCTTCTGCATATATTTTTCAACTGAAAGCGGGAGCATATGGTCTCCACCGTTGAAGGAAATCGAATGTCTGTACTTGTTGCATCCAATATCTACCTTTACGCTTGCCTTATTCGTATCATCCTTATCTACTATGATATTTGCAAGGTCGACATTTGCGTAAAAATCAGAATCATCAAGCTCGTTCAGATAGCTTCTCTTGCCTGATACCGAAAAGCTGATGGTCTTTTCCGAATCCTTGATGGTAGGCCATAGCCCCTTTTCAACAACCGAATCACGGCCTGTGACGGTGACTGTTGTGGTAAATGTCTTTGTCTTGACCGGGTCATTGAGATTGTAGACCACAAGCCAGAGTATAAATGCAAATGCTATCGCGAGTATTTTAAAGCCTATATTATTTGTGAAGGTTTTTAGAAGCTTCTTTCCCATTCTTAAACCTCCTTTTAATTAATTCAAACTTACCCGGCTCCCTATGTCTGTTCTGCAGGAGCTTAAGCTGTGTGCGTAGATGATTGGCATCTATATCATGCTCAATCTGCCCCTTGTATGCTGTAGAAACTGCTCCTGTCTCCTCTGAAACTATGATAGTAAGCGAATCACTTACCTCGCTGACTCCGACCGCTGCACGGTGTCTGGTTCCCAAATCCTTCGAGAGTGACAGGCTGTCTGATAGCGGAAGGTAACATGTAGCTGACACCACACGGTTGCCACGCACGATAACTGCTCCGTCATGAAGCGGTGTATTTTTCTCAAAAATATTGATGAGGAGCTGACTTGTAAGTATGGCATCCACATCTATTCCTGTTCTGATATACTCTCCCAGATTTATCTCATCCTCCATGACTATTAGTGCTCCTGTCTTTACTCTGCCCATCGCAAAGCATGCACGCACCAGCTCATCGATTGTCTTGTCGGAGAATTTCTCAATCTCGCCCCTGCCGGTATTGAAAAAATCACCCAAAAAGGTCTTTCCACCAATATTCTCCAAGGCATTTCGAAGCTCAGGCTGAAAAATAACAACAAGTGCCACGAGACCTATATTAAAGAGTTTCTCAGCAAGCCACAGTATCGTATCCATCTGGAACAATGCTGCAACAAGCACAAACAACAGTATGATAATAAGGCCCTTGAACAGATTCCATGCCCTCGTGGTCTTTATCCACAAAAGTATATGATAGAAGAGCACTGAAATAATAAGTATCTCTATAATGTCTATCACACCGATTTTGATGCCCGGCACATTTGTGAATGTAAGGAACTGATCCTTGAAGCGTATCAATACACCACTCACATTATCCATAGCGCCCTCCTTTCTCTTATACTATGTAACTATTTGTCATCCTCAAATATATTTTCGTCTATTTCGAGATCTTTTGCAATAGCCTCTTTGCTGATATTTTCCTGATTATGTCTCGGAATCTTCTTTCCTAGACTTCCTGTATTGCCAAAGTGCTTTACAACCTTTTCCTCCTTGGCAATCATCTTCTTTGGAACTGCCTTGACGTAATAGTAATATTCATCATCCTCAAACTGTACGTTTTCTGTACGTGCATAGTCAAGATTCATAAATATAAACTGTATGACAACACCTGCAAAAATAGCAGCTACAGTGCTGAGCACAAGCCAGATTATCTTCTCCGGCAGTCCGAGCACCAGATAAGCAACAACAAGTGCAACCAACTGTATGAGCCCTCCTGCTATGGTAGCAACAGTCCATGAATTGTTGATTTTCAATCGTCTGACCTGATACACCACCAGTGTGGTGATAACAAAGATTGCCATAACTATAAACATCTCTTTGTTGTCAAGAAGCTGTCCCATTGTCACATTGAGCTTTGTAGTGCTCTGCCCCTTTTTATCTACCACCTCTGCAAGCGCTGATGCATTCTGTCTGATTCCATCAAAGAAATAGTACAGCAGTGTGCCACATATTATTGCAACAACCGAATAAGCTCTTCTTAAAAGACCTGCTGCAACCGGCATAACAGATGGTATGTGAAGCTGAAAGCATATAGGTGTGAGTATCACAAGCATGCCATCCTTCGGTGCAAAACGAAAATAGACAAAATACAGTACTAAAAAAAGTACAAATGTGATAGCAAAAACCTCTATGGACAGTGCATACATATCTAAAAGTATCATAATCGAAGCAATCCAGAGTATTGCATTCACCGGAAGCAGTGCACACACAAGCGCTAAAAGCAGTGCCACAAGCATCGAGCTGATTTTCGCCATATAGCCGATATTCAAATCTATTGTTATAAATGCGATAAATGCAACGGCAAATCTCACAACCGGAAGTATAAAGTGCTCATACTCACCGCAAAATTTGACTGCCTTATCCTTAATTTCCAGTAACTTGTTCATAAAGCCTCCCTAACGCTTAATCTTTTCCTCACGGGAATATATTCTGCCCACTGCCTTCAGATGATTTGCGTATTTGCGCACTTCTCTTCTGCCGGCCTTATATCTTGCAGTATACACCACAATTGTGACAAAAATGTAAACCGCCATAAATGCAATATACAGTATGCCTATTGTGACACCTATTGCCTTAAAATCAAGCTTATTGATTCTGTCCAAAAGCTCTGCTGCATTGACAGCAACCCACATCACAACAAGCCCTGCAAATGCGAATGTACCTGTAAAGAAGCTTTTTAAGCCCTCTTTCCATATATAGTCCCATCCGTAGTAGCTTGCGGACTGCTTCTGCACACGGCTGTCATCGCTTTTGCTGTCACAAAGAGCAATATTAAACAGTTCCCTTACTTTTTCTTCGTTTATCATAAATCATCCTCTTACCTGATATATCTCATACGGTTTTTGTCATCCTGCTGCCACAGCTGCTTATCCCGGCTCTTTGGTGTGTCAAGGGCACTGCGTAGTGTGTTTGTGAGCTTAATCTTGCACTCATCACAAAATCTGCCTGTACGTATCATCCTGCCACAGTTCTCGCATGGTATACCATATGATGAATCCGGTGAAAACGAAAGCCTTTCCTCACGTATCCACCTATTTATCTGCTTCATGGATGTATCGGTCTCCTTGGCCACTGTCTCAACCGGCACATTTGGATTATCCTCAACAAATCTCTTTACTATATCAAATTTCTCATCCATTTTTTTCTGGCAGTTCGGGCAGTACTGCTCATCTGACAGTACATTAAATATTCTGCCACAGCCCTTGCAATTAGATATTCTCATCTGATAAAACCCTCCTAACTTCCCTGTCCTATGCAAATACACAGCACATATACACGGCCAGGACATTTCTTTGCTATCTCGTGCCCAATCGACTCCGCCGTACTGCCTGTAGTATATATATCATCTACTATTAGTATTTGGTCATATTGTACAATACTATCCGCCACTTGAAAAGCCCCCTCGAGACAATTTCTGCGTTCAACATACCCCATTGTCTTGAGTGGACTGGTATTTTTCACTCTGCGCACAAGCCCTTTTGCCATCCTTATGCCTGTTTTTTCAGACAATGCCCTTGCAAAACACTCTGCCTGATTGTAGCCTCTCTGGCGCATTTTTTTACGGTGCATTGGCACCGGAATAATAACATCTATCCCACAGCTCTGTATCCAGTCCGAATATCTTTCCACTGCTGTCTGTGCAAAATAAGCCGCATACTCACGTCTGTTTGAATACTTGAACCTGTACATGGTCTGCTTTATGCTGCCCTTGTATGCAAAAAGCGCCTTGCCCTGCCTGTAGCTGTCATCCTCACGCATCTGCCTGTGATGCTCGAGTGCCCGTGCGCAGTCGTCACAATACTCTCTTCGCTCAGACAAAACCGGCTTCCCGCAGCGCATACACTGTGGCTGCTCAACCGGAAAGAGCTTTTCACAGCATCTGCTGTGTATATATCTCTCAACCGGACCAATTATACCATCACATACCGGACAGCGCGGTGGAAATATCAGATTGATTACACCTCTCCCAATATCCTTTATTTTGTTCACTAATCCCCCTGACTGTAATATCCCCATTTGTAACAATATTAACAAAAAAGCGACAATATATTCCTGCAATGCAGGGACATATCATCGCCCTCACGGCTGCCTGTTATAAAACGTATATTCTAGAATTCTTCATCTCTCTTGCCTGCAAGGAACTCTACATACTTTCCTGTACCGATAGCAACACATGTCATAGGCTGCTCTGCAGTCATTGTATTGATGCCTGTCTTTTCCTCAATAAGCTCCTCAAGACCTCTGAGCAGTGAACCGCCTCCTGTAAGCACGATTCCTCTGTCTGCGACATCGGCTGCAAGCTCCGGTGGAGTCTTTTCAAGCACTGAGTGCACTGCCTCAACTATCTGAAGAGTTGCCTCACGAAGTGCTTCCTCTGTCTCCTCTGAGCTGACTGTAATAGTCCTTGGAAGTCCTGTTACAAGGTTTCTTCCTCTTACCTCAATTGTCTCCGGCTGTGCGAGAGGATAGCATGTACCAATCTTGATTTTGATATCCTCAGCTGTTCTCTCTCCGATGAGAAGGTTATGCTTCTTTCTCATGTATCTGACAATTGCCTCATCAAAATCATCTCCGGCTATCTTGATAGATGTGCTGACTACCGAACCACCGAGTGAGATAACTGCTATATCTGATGTACCGCCTCCGATATCTACTATCATATTTCCGCATGGCTTTGAAATATCAATACCTGCACCGATTGCAGCTGCGATTGGCTCCTCGATAATCTTAACATCTCTGGCTCCTGCTGCAAATGTAGCATCCTCAACGGCCTTCTTCTCAACCTCTGTAACACCGCTTGGCACACATACGCTCACGAGCGGCTTTCTGAAGCTCTTCTTACCAAGCGCCTTCTGGATGAAGTGCTTGATCATCTTCTCTGTAACTGTATAATCTGAGATAACACCCTGACGCAGCGGTCTGACTGCAACGATATTCCCCGGTGTCCTTCCGAGCATGAGGCGTGCTTCCTCTCCGATTGCCTTAATCTTGTTGGTGTCCCTGTCAAAGGCTACTACTGAAGGCTCCTTTAACACAACACCCTTTCCTTTTATATAAACAAGTATACTTGCTGTTCCTAAATCGATTCCGATATCTGATCCGACCATTTTAATAGCCCCTTTCCTGCCATATCTTTAAATTTACACATACACTCTCTTATTATATACAATAAATCCCATTTTTCAAACTTTTTTTTTGAAAAAGGTCATATTTAATAAAATTTTAAAGTTTATCCTTGTCTTTTTCCAGATATGGTTTCAAAAACCGGCCCGTATATGACTGTTTTACCTCGCATATCTCCTCAGGTGTGCCCTGCGCTATGACAGTTCCGCCGCCGTCTCCGCCCTCAGGTCCCATATCTATGATATAGTCAGCTGTCTTTATCACGTCGAGGTTGTGCTCGATAACAACTACAGTATTGCCTCCGTCCGAAAGCCTGCGCAGTATCTCCACAAGCTTGTGTACATCTGCAAAGTGCAGCCCTGTGGTAGGCTCATCAAGTATATATATGGTCTTTCCGGTGCTCTTTCTGCTAAGCTCTGTGGCAAGCTTGATACGCTGTGCCTCACCACCCGAAAGCTCTGTGGACGGCTGTCCCAGCTTCACGTAGGATAGTCCGACATCATAGAGCGACTGGATTTTGTTCTGGATCTTTGGCACATTTTTGAAAAACTCAAGTGCCTCCTCCACTGTCATATCAAGAACATCGTATATGCTCTTGCCCTTGTACTTTACATCGAGTGTCTCCCTGTTATATCGTTTGCCTCCACAGACCTCACACGGCACATATACATCAGGCAGGAAATGCATCTCTATCTTAAGGATTCCATCGCCGCCGCAGGCCTCACACCGACCGCCCTTTACATTGAAACTGAAACGACCCTTTTTATAGCCCTTTGCCTTGGCATCGGGTGTTGATGCAAACAGGTCTCTTATCATATCAAACACGCCTGTATATGTGGCAGGATTAGAGCGGGGTGTACGGCCTATCGGTGACTGGTCGATGTCTATGACCTTATCAAGCTGTTCAAGACCATCTATACCGTCGTGGTCACCTGCGATACACCTGGCTCTGTTTAAGGATTTGGCCAGATGCTTGTAGAGTATCTCATTGGTCAATGAGCTCTTTCCCGAGCCCGACACGCCTGTAACACAGGTCATGATACCAAGAGGTATCTGCACATCAATATTTTTCAGGTTATTCTCCCTGGCTCCTCTTATCGTGATATATCCGCTTGGCTTGCGCCTCTCCTGTGGCACCGGTATCTTTATTTTACCGCTCAGATATGCTCCTGTGAGTGATTTTTTACACTTTATAATGTCCTTTAACGAGCCTGCTGCCACTATCTCCCCGCCGTGCGAGCCGGCTCCCGGCCCTACATCCACGATATAATCCGCTGCACGCATGGTATCCTCATCATGCTCCACAACTATGAGCGTATTTCCCAGATTCTTAAGATTCATAAGTGCACCAAGCAGCTTGTCGTTATCCCTCTGATGCAGTCCGATACTTGGTTCATCAAGTATATATGCCACACCTACAAGTCCTGAACCTATCTGCGTGGCAAGCCTGATTCGCTGGGCTTCCCCGCCTGAAAGGCTTGCCGTGCCACGGGTAAGGGTGAGGTAATCAAGACCGACCTGCTGCAAAAAGCCAACCCTCGCACGGATTTCCTTTAGTATCTGGTCTCCTATATAGTGTTGCTGCTCTGTAAGCTCTATATCAGCAAGAAACTTCACAAGCTCCTTCACAGACAAGGAGGTCATCTCATATATGTTCTTGTCCGCAACCGTAACGGCAAGTGACGACGGCTTAAGCCTCTGCCCCTTACAGCTCGTACACGGAGTAATTCGCATAAACTGCTCATACTCTGCCTTTGCCGTATCAGAAAAGGTCTCCTTGTATCGGCGCTCAACATTGTCCACAAGGCCGTTCCATACAAGGTCATAGACGCCTTCGCCTCTCTGACCCTTGTATCTTACCTTGAGCACCCTGCCGTCTCCACCGTAAAACAGCAGCTTTTTCATGTCTGCAGATAAATCATCAATCGGCGTGTCGAGAGGAAGCCCATAGCCCTCATGCAGTGCACGAAGTGTCGCATAAGTATAGCTCTTTGGGTCTGTACATGACTGCCAGCCCATCACTTGTATGGCACCCTCAGATATGGAAAGCGATGAGTCAGGCACCATAAGCTGCGGGTCAAACTCCATCTTGTAGCCGAGTCCGTAGCAGGTCGGACATGCTCCAAACGGATTGTTGAAAGAGAAGCTTCTCGGCTCAACCTCATCTATGCTTATGCCACAGTCAGGGCATGCAAAATTCTGGGAAAAGGTCATCTGTTCGCCATCCACAATATCAACTATGGCATTGCCCTCTGTCAATTCAAATACATTTTCAAGTGAATCCGTAAGGCGCTTCTCTATGCCAGGCTTTACAACCAGACGATCCACTACTATATCAATATTGTGCTTTATATTTTTCTCCATTGGGATATCCTCGGAGAGCTCATACATGCTGCCATCTACAATCACACGCACGTATCCGCTCTTTTTGGCTCTCTCGAACAGCTTCTGGTGCTCACCCTTGCGGCCTCTGACCACCGGTGCAAGAAGCTGGATACGGGTGCGCTCAGGCAGCGCCATAACAGTATCCACCATCTGGTCTATCGTCTGCTTTGTAATGGCACGCCCGCACTTCGGACAGTGTGGTATTCCAATTCTAGCATAAAGCAATCTGAAGTAATCATATATCTCTGTGACCGTTCCGACAGTTGAACGTGGGTTCTTGTTGGTGGATTTCTGGTCAATGGAAATGGCAGGCGGAAGTCCCTCTATAGACTCCACATTCGGCTTTTCCATCTGTCCTAAAAACTGACGCGCATACGATGAAAGTGACTCCATGTACCTGCGCTGCCCCTCAGCATATATGGTATCAAATGCCAGTGATGACTTGCCGGAGCCTGAAAGCCCTGTAAAAACAACAAACTCATCTCTCGGGATGTCAAGACTGACGCACTTTAGATTGTGTTCGCTGGCACCTCGTATTTTGATGTATTTTCTTTCTTTTTTTGCCATAATTTGTGTTCCTCCAAATTGCTTCCGGATGTTATAAGCTTTTATCGTATATCCCTCAGTGTGTTTTTCAGCATAATAAGCTTATCCCTGTACTCTGCAGCAGCCTCGAAATTGAGCTCTGCTGCCGCTTTTTTCATCTTCTTCTCTATATCCGCAATATGCTTCTCAAGCTCTTTTTTACTCATTGACTCCGGATCCTTGTCAAGAGCAGTCTCATCTGCCGCTACCTTCTTTGAGATAGCTATGAGATCACGCACGGATTTCTGTATAGTCTGTGGCGTGATGCCATGAGCCTCATTGTACTCTTCCTGTACCTTTCTACGACGCTTTGTCTCGTCAATTGCGACACGCATGGAGTCTGTAATCTTGTCCGCGTACATGATGACATGTCCCTCGCTGTTACGCGCAGCACGTCCTATCGTCTGTATAAGTGAGGTCTCTGAACGAAGGAAGCCTTCCTTATCCGCATCGAGTATGGCAACAAGTGTAATCTCCGGAATATCAAGGCCCTCCCTGAGCAGATTGATGCCGACGAGCACGTCAAATACGTCAAGACGCAGGTCACGTATTATCTCCGCTCTCTCAAGTGTATCTATATCTGAATGCAGGTACTTTACCCTGATACCAAGCTCTGCCATATAGTTTGTGAGATCCTCAGCCATACGCTTTGTGAGCGTGGTGATAAGCACCTTGTGATGGTTTGCAGTCTCCTTGTTGACCTCTGACACAAGGTCATCGATCTGTCCCTCAACAGGGCGCACTGATATCTCTGGATCCAAAAGTCCTGTCGGTCTGATAATCTGCTCCGCACGAAGCAGCTCATGCTCATTCTCATACTTATTCGGAGTGGCTGAGACAAAGAGCATCTGGTCTATTTTACCCTCGAACTCCTCGAAATTGAGAGGTCTGTTGTCAAGGGCCGAGGGCAGTCTGAAGCCATAGTCCACAAGAGTGGTCTTTCTGGAGCGGTCACCCGCATACATACCGCCTATCTGCGGAATCGTGATATGTGACTCATCAACGATTATGAGAAAATCATCCGGGAAGAAATCTATGAGTGTCATTGGAGGCTCCCCCGGCTTTGCAAAGTTCAGATGCCTCGTATAGTTCTCAATTCCTGAGCAGAAGCCAGTCTCCCTCATCATCTCTATGTCAAAATTGGTCCTCTCTGCTATTCGCTGAGCCTCTATGAGCTTGTCCTCGCCTTTAAAATACTTCACACGCTCATCAAGCTCTTTCTCTATATTGAGGCAGGCCTCATTTATCTTCTCCTGTGAAACTACATAGTGTGATGCAGGGAAAATCATCGTATGCTCAAGCGAGCACTTTACCTCGCCGGTCAGCACATCAACCTCCACTATCCGATCTATCTCATCACCGAAAAACTCAACCCTTATTGCTGTATCATCAGCATTTGCCGGAAATATATCAAGCACATCACCATGCACTCTGAAGGTGCCTCGGTGAAAATCCATATCATTCCTGGTGTACTGTAAATCTATGAGAGCCCTCGCGAGATCATCCCTGTCCCTCTCCTGCCCCGGGCGCAGCGAAATACTCATGCCTGTCCATTCATCAGGACTTCCTAGGCCGTATATGCAGGAAACCGATGCCACGACAATGACGTCCTTTCGCTCCGTGAGTGCTGCCGTGGCTGAAAGCCTGAGCTTATCTATCTCATCATTTACAGAGGAATCCTTGGCTATGTACGTATCAGACTGCGGCACATAGGCCTCAGGCTGATAATAGTCATAGTAGGAGACAAAGTACTCTACTGCATTTTCGGGGAAAAACTCCTTCATCTCACCATAGAGCTGCCCCGCCAGTGTCTTATTGTGCGATATGATAAGTGTAGGCTTATTGAGTGCTGCAATGACATTAGCCATGGTAAAGGTCTTGCCGGAGCCTGTAACTCCAAGTAAGGTCTCAAACTGGTTGCCCTCCTTAAAGCCCTTCACAAGCTGCTCTATCGCCTGCGGCTGGTCGCCGGTCGGCTTATATTTTGAATGCAGTTTAAATTCCATAACGCACGCTTCCTCCAAAAAATCTTAAATACTGCTTTTGTAAAATTATAAAAAGACAAAGTCAATCATTTATAGTATGCACTTACGCGCTTTATTTTACTACAAAAAATCGACTTTGTCCATATTTTTCAGAACATTCGTTCTTGTTTATTTATTTTATGTTACGGTTCACACCTAACAGTGTAACCAGCAACGATTACAGCCATTTAAAATTTACTTCACGCGTCCACAGCACTGCTTATATTTCTTGCCACTGCCACATGGACATGGGTCATTCGGATATACCTTGGCTGCTGCACGGCGCTTTGGTGCATTCTGTGCTGACTCATCCTTGTTTGTGCCCGAAATCTTTGCAACCTGCTCTCGCTCAACCTTCTGCTCAACCTGTACATGATACAGCAGTCTGACAGTATCCTCCTGGATAGCTGAAATCATGTCGTCAAACATATCAAAGCCTGCCATCTTGTACTCTACGATTGGATCTTTCTGTCCATAAGCCTGTAAGCCGATTCCCTGACGAAGCTGTGCCATATCATCGATGTGATCCATCCACTTTCTGTCGATTACACGAAGAAGCACGACACGCTCAATCTCTCTGAACTGCTCAGGCTCAGGGAATTCTGTCTCCTTCTGCTCATACAACATGACAGCCTTTTCCTTTAAGTACTGCTTAAGCTGCTTTGCATTCTTGATTGACTCAATATCCTCTTTTGTAATCGGATCAAGAGGAATGACCGGAAGCACAAGCTCGTTGAGCTCTACAAGATCCCAGTCAGCTCTGTCAATTTCCTCGGAAATACATCTGTCGACAGACTTCTCAACCTGCTCCTGAACCATCTTAAGGATAGCATCACGCATGTTGTCACCGTTAAGCACCTTCATACGCTCGCTGTAGATAATCTCTCTCTGGTCATTGTCCACCTGGTCATACTCGAGAAGATTTTTACGAATACCAAAGTTGTTGGCCTCGATTTTCTCCTGAGCCTTCTCGATAGCAGATGTGAGCATCTTATGCTGGATCTGCTCGCCCTCCGGTACTCCGAGAGCATTGAAAACGCCCATCAGACGCTCTGAACCGAAAAGTCTCATGAGGTCATCCTCGAGTGAGATGAAGAACTGTGACTCACCCGGATCTCCCTGACGTCCTGCACGTCCACGGAGCTGATTGTCTATACGTCTTGACTCATGGCGTTCTGTACCGATAATCTTAAGACCTCCGGCAGCCTTTGCCTCATCGTCAAGCTTGATATCGGTACCACGGCCTGCCATGTTGGTTGCTATTGTAACTGCACCGTGCTGTCCTGCAAGTGCAACAATCTCTGCCTCTTTCTCATGGAACTTGGCATTTAATACTGTGTGAGGGATTCCCTCTCTCTTGAGCATGCCGCTCAAAAGCTCTGATGTCTCGATGGTGATTGTACCTACAAGAACAGGCTGTCCCTTTTCATGTGCCTCTTTAACCGCATCCACAACTGCCTTGAACTTTTCCTTTTTGGTAGCGTATACAGCATCCTGCAAATCAATACGTGCTACCGGCTTATTTGTAGGTATCTCGACAACATCCATGCCGTAGATATCACGGAACTCTTTTTCCTCTGTGAGAGCTGTACCTGTCATACCGGCCTTCTTGTCAAACTTATTGAAAAAGTTCTGGAATGTGATTGTGGCAAGCGTCTTGCTCTCTCTCTTGACCTTTACATGCTCCTTTGCCTCGATAGCTTGATGCAATCCGTCAGAATAACGACGACCCGGCATGATACGTCCGGTAAACTCATCTACGATAAGCACCTCATCATCCTTTACCACATAGTCCTGATCTTTGAACATGAGGTTGTGCGCACGAAGCGCAAGTATGATATTGTGCTGGATTTCAAGATTCTCCGGATCTGCAAGGTTCTCGATATGGAAGAACTGTTCTACCTTTTTCACACCATCCTGTGTAAGGTTTACGACCTTGTCCTTCTCATTTACGATGAAATCACCGGTCTCGTCCTGGACAATGCCCATGATGGCATCCATCTTTGAATACTCAGGAACATCCTCACCACGCTTCATCTGTGTAGCCAGGATATCGCATGCCTCGTAAAGTCTTGTCGACTTACCACTCTGTCCTGAAATGATAAGAGGTGTACGTGCCTCATCGATAAGCACTGAATCGACCTCATCAATAATAGCATAGTGGAGACCTCTCTGAACAAGCTGTTCCTTGTAGATAACCATATTGTCACGCAGGTAATCGAATCCAAGCTCATTGTTTGTGATATATGTAATATCACAGCCATAAGCCTCCCTGCGCTCGTCATTGTCCATGCCGCCAAGCACCACGCCGACCTTAAGACCTAAGAACTCATGAACCTGTCCCATCCACTCAGCATCACGCTTTGCAAGGTAATCATTGACTGTGACAATGCACACTCCCTTGCCCTCAAGTGCATTAAGGTATGCAGGAAGTGTAGAAACAAGTGTCTTACCTTCACCGGTACGCATCTCTGCAATACGTCCCTGATGTAAAATAATACCACCGATTATCTGTACTCTATAATGTTCCATGCCAAGCACACGCTTAGCAGCCTCTCTTACTGTAGCAAATGCCTCCGGAAGAATATCATCAAGTGTTGCTCCGTCCTCCAGACGCTTTTTAAACTCCCTTGTCTTATCCTTTAATTCTTCATCGGAAAGCTTTCCCATTGCTTCCTTATATGACTCAACCTTGTCAGCAATCGGGTAAATTCTCTTAAGCTCTCTCTCGCTGTGAGAACCAAAGATTTTTGATAATGCGCTCATATTTTTCTCCTATAACTTCAAATTGCCCTTGTACAGGCTCACAATATTGTTATTGTAACACTTTGAGGATGATTGCACAACCTAAAGGGATGAATGTTTTGTAAACATTTTATAAAAAAATTTGCGGGAGTGTCGAGCTTTTTTAATGGGGGCTTCGCGCGTGGGAGGCTGTGAGGTCCGGGGGAGCACACAGTATATTCCTCATAAAAAATATGAACTTTTTTATTCTGAACACACTGTGTACTTCCCGGATCCACTTTGTTGTGCGCGAAGCATGGCAGAATTATGTTCAATTCAAAAAGCTCTCCACAAGGGAGAGCTTTTTGGAGTTGCCTATTTTTTAGTTATTCTTCTGGGCTTCATATGCTTCGCGGCATGCTTTTGCGAGCTGGTCGCCACAGGATGTATTCTTAAATCCACATTTAATTCCACCGATTTTTTCCTCTACCTGGGCTACTGTGAGTCCTTCAACGAGCTTTGGGATGGCCTTAAGATTTCCGTTGCAGCCTCCTGTAAACTTTACGTTATGTACTACATCTCCATCAAGATCAAGCTCAATCTGTGTTGAACAGGTTCCTTTTGTTTTGTAAATATATGACATATTTTATCCTCCTGTGTTTTCAGTTTTTTGTGTATACATGATTATAACATATATTTTTGCATCTTTACTATGTTTTTTCACATTTTCCAACTCAGTTTTTCAATTCAGAAGTTACTGTTAATACCTAACAGTATGAACAGCAACAATCCAGATTCATAAATCTTTTCATATTATTTATTTACTATTTACGCCATAACGTAAGGGACGATTCGCGAGGGCACCGCGGCGGGCTGCATACACTCCGGAGTCCGCGAATAGCGAAGCTGCTTAGATACTGTCGAATTATGCACATGCTACGCAGAAATGCCGAGGCATGGACGCCGAGGCAAGGAGAAATCGAGCCATGGATGGCGAGTTTCGACGTTTTCGTCATCCTATGAAAACCTACAAAGCATAATTTGCACAGTATCTTGGCTGCGCAGCGTAGCGGACACCGGAGTGTATGCGGCCCGCCGCGGTGCCCGCGTGAATCGTCCCGTACTATAATCTCAATAAAGTAATATTCCCTCTCTAGAGGATTACTGGCTGAATCTGTCGTCCGGCCATCACTTCATTTATTGTGTCGACAACCTGTTTTCCATCACACACGAGTGAATTCGGTTTCTTCACACAGTCATCCTGCCCAAACGGCACAAAATAAATATTTTTCATATTCATCAGCTTTCCGATATTCTTAAAGTTGATGCCGAGCGCATCATTTGTGGAAATCCCGATAACAAGCGGTCTGCCGTTTCTCAGATGAGCCTTTGCCGCGAGAAGGACCGGTGTGTCCACTATGCCGTTTGCAAGCTTTGCCGCTGTGTTGCCGGTGCATGGGTAAATCACCATCACGTCAAACAGCTTTCCCGGGCCGACACGCTCTGCCTCCTGCAGTGTCCTGATGCCCTCATCCCCTGTGATTTCGGAGATAGTATGCATAAAGTCTCCCGCCTTTCCAAAGCGTGTGTTCATCATCTGTGCATTATAGGAATATACAGGTGTCACATGTGTGAAGCTATCCACAAGCCGCTTTGCAACATCCTTAGTCTTTTCAAAACTACAGAAGGAGCCTGTAATTCCCATTCCTACGGTGCAATCCGAAATAACCATAAGCCCTCCGTCATACCTTTTCTTTTCATACAGTCATAAAGTATTTTTGCACCGGTTTTCGGACAGTATATGCCCGGAAGACCGAGCGCATGCGTACAGTTTATCTGATACCTCTTACAGGCCTCAAAATCACAGCCGCCAGGCTTAGATGCAATGTCTATAATTATCGCATCTTTTTGCAAAATCATGATTAAACTTTCATCTATAACCCTATCCGGTACTGTGTTTATGAGAAACAGTGTTTCAAAACAGGCCTTGGCAGGATCATTAAAATCCACCGTTTCATATCCCAGTTCAGCGGCCTCATGCCTTGCCTGTTTTCTCCTTGCCATCACCATGACACGGGCTCCCATAGCAGAAAAAACGCGGGCAATTGCCTTTCCGCATTTTCCAAACCCGCTCACAAGTACCTTTGAGCCGTATATACCATGTATGCTTTTTTGTATTGCTATGGACGCAGTGGCCTCGGCCGTAACAATGGCATTCTGCTCTATGACAGTTTCATCTCTCATAAAGTCACAGCCCCTGTCAATACCTGGAAAGCACTCCGGCATCATGCCGCCCCACACTGCAATATTATTAATTATTATATTATGTTTTAATTTTTCTATATCACTATTTATAAGCTTAAGCTTTGAAAACGGTGTAGGAAACACAATATTCCCAACACGCTCATAATCAATCCCACCGCTATTTCTGCAATCTGTCTGTTCTCCTCCCAGCATATCAGCGAGGTACTTTTGCCTCTGATCCGTAACATATATTATAGTGTCTTTTTGCATAATAACTTCTTCCTTTCGATATAATATATGCGCATTTTCAGCTTATGTGATGGTATTTTGTTTTCTCGCTTAAAGCTTTACCTATTCAAAAAAATACAGAGCCTGGCATATATTCCGCCAAGCCCTGTATGTTTTATAAATTCTACATTTAATTTTTAAATTATCCTATTCAATTCCGGTTCCAACGGATAATCTCTCTGTAGCTTATTACAGCTGTGTGACAACAAAAATATCGTAGATGGCTTTTATTGCCTTGTCAAAATCATCATTGCTTACACCGATGATGATATTGAGTTCTGATGAACCCTGATCAATCATGCGCACATTGATATTGGCATGTGCAAGTGCAGAGAAAATCCTGCCGGCTGTACCACGGTTTGACTTCATGCCACGGCCAACAACAGCGATAAGCGCGAGGTCTGACTCGAGGTCAATGATATCAGGATGAGCAAGTCTTCTGATTGAGCTGATAACCTGCTGCTCCTTGCCCTCAAACTCTGCCTGATGTACGAATACTGTCATAGTATCGATACCTGATGGCATATGCTCTATAGAGATACCGTTCTCCTCAAACGCCTGGAGAGCCTTTCTACAGAAGCCCACCTCTGAGTTCATCTTGTCCTTGTCGATATTTACCGCAACAAAGCCCTTCTTTCCGGCGATACCTGTGATGGTATAATCAGGCTTTTGGCATGTGCTCTCAACGATAAGAGTACCAGGTGCTTCCGGGTCGTTTGTATTTCTGATATTGATTGGGATGCCTGCCTTTCTTACAGGGAAAACAGCATCCTCGTGGAGCACTGATGCTCCCATGTATGAAAGCTCTCTGAGCTCTCTATAAGTAACAACCTTGATTGGCTGTGGATTGTCGATAATTCTAGGATCAGCTACGAGACAGCCTGAAACATCTGTCCAGTTCTCGTACATGCTGGCATGACATGCCTTTGACACGATGGAACCGGTGATATCCGAACCACCTCTTGAGAAGGTGACTACCTTTCCGTCAGGTCCTGCTCCGTAAAAGCCCGGAATAACAGCCTTTTCTGTCTGCTCAAGCTTCTTTGAGAGCACCTTGTCTGTCTTTTCCGCGTCAAAATTGCCATTCTCATCAAAAAAGATGACTGTTGCCGAATCTATAAACTCATATCCGAGATAGTTTGCCATGATGATTCCGTTTAAGTACTCACCACGAGAGGCTGCATAATCTGCACCTGCCTTTGCCTTGAAATTCTCAGCGATAATCTTGAATTCCTCATCAAGTGCCAGCTTTAAATGAAGGCCATTTATGATTGAATCATATCTGTCCTTGATTTTTCTGAGCATAACCTTGAAATCCTGATCATTCTCAGCCAGATCATAGCATGCATAAAGCATATCTGTTACCTTTGTGTCTTTGGAATTTCTCTTTCCCGGTGCACTCGGCACAACATATTTTCTTGACTCATCGCTTCTTATGATGTCGCCAACCTTTGTGAACTGCTCTGCACTGGCGAGCGAGCTGCCGCCAAACTTTACTACCTTTACCATTTGTCTGTTTTTCCTCTGCTTCCTATATAAATAACTGTATTAGCCAATATTATACCGCTTTGATAAATCATTCGTCAATACTCAATATAATCAACATCAAGCTTCATAACATCGTGTTCTTTGTCAAATGTGATGATACCGTATGATGGCATGCAGCCCCACAGCGGTGCACCGATGCTTCCCGGATTCATCATCGCAAGACCATTGTGCTTATCATAAAACAGCTTGTGTGTATGTCCAAAGAGCGCCAGGTCTGCCCCGACTTCCTTCGCATGAAGCTCCAGATGCATATATGACATCTTTACTCCATATGTATGTCCATGGCACATGAGTACCTTATAGCCGTCGATATCAATAAGTCTCTCTGTATCTCCCCGTGAAAAATCACAGTTTCCCGGCACATTGACCATGGTTATATGAGGAAACTCTCTCCTAAGGGCATCCGCATCCACAACGCAGTCTCCCAGATGAAGTATCATATCAGGCTCCTCTCTTTTGACTGCCCGAATCATATTTCCCACATTACCATGTGAATCACTCAGTACCAAAACTCTCTTCATGCGCGTCTCTCCTATATCTTGTTTTACGTATCCATCCAGAGCCACCTTGAGAACAAGAAAATCTGCCGCTTACATGCGAGCATGACGCATCAGCTTTTTTTGTTCTCAATGGTTCTGAATAGTTACCTTTTTTATATATTATCATAAGTTTTCCGCGTGTAAAATATTTTTTTCTTTATATACGCAAAAAGCTCCATGCCGACTTCATTGTCAGCCCGGAGCTTTTAATCTTTAATTTTAACTATGCAAGCCTCTTCCACTGCTTGCTGCACTTATAATAAGAATAGAACATACATCTTTCTGCCTGCTCGCATCTGACCGGTGCACTCTCGATATTGCACTGGCAGTTTACAATGGCATCTGCTTTTCCCTTACATGAACCCTTTATCATTACATCATCTAAAACTTCGTCTGACATTCTCTTTCTCCTCACATTTGTTTGATAGTATATTTACCTGTTACAATATTGATATATTTTATTATTTTTCTCTGTACGGGCTATGCTTTACGTACTCTTACCATCGGCTTAAATACTAACATCTTGTCCGCAACAGTTGTGATTATACTATATATTGTATTTTAAATCCATATGTCATTTCTAACAAAACAAATGATTTTTTATGTCACATTTTTCACTTGACGAATTTCATTTTCATGTTCAAGCCCAAAAATCAAGGATATCTGAGTAAAACTTTTCCAAGGTATCATCATCCGCATTAAATATCTCGTGCTTTGAATCAGGATAGACCTTCTTAATGCCCTGAGGCAGCTTCGCAATAAATTCATCCTCAGCGGTATTTGAAACCAGAGTATCCTTTCCTGCCTGACATAACAGCACCGGTATTTTAATTTCCTGTGCATGCTTCTTTATATATTTGGATGCCTTGCGCCCTGCCCTGCACCATCTGTAGGTGGCGCCATTTGTACGATAGCGTTCCTCCTCCACCTTGCACTTGTATATGTAGTCATAGCGCGCCTTTGACAGACAACAGCTCGATTCAAAATCATACTCATCCGTATACTGTGTCTGGCTCGGCAGATATTTATCGTTCCAGTTAAGCACACTTGCGACAAACAGTATCGCCTCCACGGCAAAATGTGAAAAATTGCCATAAAGCATCTCTATCATAGGGCTTGAAAGTACTGCCTTTGTAAATACCTCAGGATGCTTCTCAAGATAAAGGGCAGCTATCGCGCCTCCCATAGAATGACCGTACAGGTAAAGCGGTCTGCGCCCCTCACGCTTCATCACAATCTCGCGGATAAACATATCAAGGTCACTCACATAATCGTCAAAACTGTTTACAGTGACCATGCTCATATCTGATACACTTCTTTCCGAAAAGCCGTGTCCGCGATGCTCCACCATATATACAGAGTATCCGGCCTTTGCGAAATAGTAAATCATCTCATAATATTTAGGCATACACTCTGTAAATCCATGTGATATGACTATGGCAGCCTTTGGTACAGGTGTCGTCACATAGCCGTAATGTATGCGTGTGCCATCTGCACTCTTCATATAGCCATCTTCAAAATTAAGCCTGATAAAAGGTAAAACATATCTTGTTAATTCCTCATTATATTTTTCTTCTGTAATAATCATAGCATTCCTCACTTTTGGTATTTGATATTTTGTAAGTAACTATATCTCAATCCGGTCAATAAGATTCAGGTCATATTTCCTGACTATATCAAGTGCCTTTTCATAGCTTTCCACATCGCATATATTGTCCACTGTATGTGCATCAAGCCCAAGTATCACTTTGTTGCCGATGTCATGCGGTATACACCAGAAGCGCTCTGTCGGATAGTGCTTTCCTGCACTGATACCAAGCATGTTTATCTCAAGCGGTATGTCAAGCTCCTTAAGCGCCCTGCACATCCTCGTCATCTCCCATTCGTAGACAGAATCAAGTCCCTGATAATTTATTAAATCAGGATGTGCTAAATAGCTGTACATGCCTGTTTTCATGCCCTCTATAACAGTATCCACATACTCGCGTATACGGCTCTCATCATCTGTCGGTGTGCCTGTATATGGGCCTGTCTGCTCTGATTTCATAAAATGCTGGCCCATTATCATGTAATCACAGCCAAGCCTGTCAAACATAGCCTTCTGCTCCTTGAAAAACTCCGGTATGTACTCCGCCTCAAAGCCAACGTAGAGCTTTATGTCGGATGCATACTCCTTCCCAAGCTCCCTGATGGTGGACACGTAATCCGGTGCCTGCTCCATCGTCATCCTGATGTCCGACACATAGCCATCCTTAAAGGGGCACGGCACATGGTCTGAAAAACCAAGCTCTGCGATACCCATTCTGATAGCCGCCTCTATATATTCTCGCTCGCTGCCATATGCATGCTGGCACCTATATGTGTGCGTATGGTAGTTTGCCTTTAAAAATCCCGTCATTACTTAAAGCTCCAAAAATCTATCTCTTATTGCTGTTCAAACAGCTATTCAAATACTACAATTTAAACCAATTTTATCACTTTTTGCACTTTATTACAATCTCATATTTTTGGGACTTTTTTCTCTATGAAATATATATGCGTTATGTTATAATCCATTGATATATGATAGTCATAATAATTCTGTCCACCACACAATCATAAATGAGGGGCAAAATACCTTTTGACCCTCATATCATTATATTTTTTATATACGGAGGAAATAATGTTCAAAAAAGGAGTGGTTCCCTCCCAGGGACTGAGAATTATCATCGTCGGATGCGGCAAGGTAGGCCGTACTCTCGTTGAGCAGCTTGGCAAGGAGGGGCACGACATAACAATTGTCGACAAAAATAGGGAGAGGATTTCCCAGGTATCCAATATCTATGATGTAATGGGTATTGCAGGAAACGGTGCCAGCTACAAGATACTGCAGGAAGCGGGTATTGATGATGCCGACTTAATCATCGCAGTCACAGGCTCTGATGAGCTGAATCTGCTATGCTGTACCATTGCCACACAAGTCGGCAACTGTGCTGCTATAGCCAGAGTCAGAACGCCTGAATACAGCCAGGAGGCCAAATATCTGCGCGACAAGCTTGGTCTTGCACTCATTATCAACCCTGAGCTTGAGGCAGCTATTGAGATGGCTCATATTCTTCATCTACCGTCCAGCCTTGAGGTGACAAACTTTGCTCACGGTCAGGCACAGCTCATCAAGTATGAGATTCCCGAGGGCAGCATCCTCGACGGAACAAAGCTCATGGATCTGGGCACCAGACACCATGCCAACATACTTATCGGTGCAGTCGAGAGAGATGATGAGGTCACTATCCCATCAGGTGATTTTGTGCTCCGCAAGGGAGACAAACTGTCATTTGTCGGCGAACGCAGACATACAAAGGAGTTTTTCAGCCACATCGGAGTCAATACACACAGCGTAAAAAACACACTGATTATCGGAGGCGGCAAAGCCGCATATTACCTGGCAAAGCAGCTCATATCACGAGGCATAAAGGTCAAAATAATCGAAAATAGCTTCGAGCGCTGTGAGGAACTTTCCATACTGCTTCCGGATGCTGTCATCATAAACGGTGACGGAACAGAACAGGCACTCTTAAAGGAAGAGGGCATAGAGACCTGCCAGTCATTTGTACCTCTTACCGGTATAGACGAGGAAAACATCATGCTTACGCTCTATGCGAAACAGGTTTCCAATGCAAAGGTCATAACAAAGCTTAATCGTATAACTTTTACCAATGTCATAAACAGCCTTGACCTTGGCAGTGTAATCTCGCCAAAATATATCACCTCAGAAGCCATAATTGCCTATGTCCGTGCAAAGAAAAACTCTATGAACTGCAATATAGAGACGCTCTACCACATGTACGACTCAAGAGTTGAAGCAATTGAGTTCTTTGTGTCAGAAAACTCAAATGTGACAGACATACCGCTTCGAGACCTAAAGCTCAAAAAGCATCTGCTCATCTGCTTCATCAACCGAAACGGCAAAATTATTATCCCTACAGGTAATGACTGCATACAAAAAAATGATACTGTCATGATTATAACAACCAATACCGGCTTTACGAATCTTCAGGATATTATGGAATAGTGGGGGAATGATATGAACACTTCAGTAATTCGATATCTTCTGGGATATATTTTAAAGCTTGAAGGCTTTTTGCTGCTTCTGCCATGTATTGTTGCCGGTATTTATTATGAAAAAAGCGGCATCTACTTTTTGATTGTTGCACTCATAAGCATAGCTATCGGTTTTATTTTTTCAGCTAAGAAACCGAGGGATTTTACCTTTTACCTGAAGGAGGGCTGTGCAACAACCGCACTGGGCTGGGTCATACTGAGTATATTCGGCTGTCTGCCGTTTTACATATCAGGAGAGATTCCAAGCTTCACAGATGCTCTTTTTGAGACCATCTCCGGCTTCACCACGACAGGAGCAAGCATCCTGCCGGAGGTAGAATCACTCTCCTATTGCATGAATTTCTGGCGCTGCTTTACGCACTGGATTGGCGGTATGGGTGTGCTTGTATTTCTTCTGGCAATCATCCCGCTTTCAGGCGGCAGCAATATAAACCTGATGCGCGCAGAAAGCCCCGGGCCTTCGGTTGGAAAGCTCGTTCCAAAGATGCGGCACACTGCCAGGCTTTTATACATAATATACTTTGGTCTTACGACTATGGAGATTATTTTCCTGCTTTTCGGAAAAATGCCTCTTTACGATGCCATCTGTACCTCTCTCGGCACAGCCGGAACAGGGGGCTTTGGTATCAAAAACGACAGCTTTTGTGGCTACAATGTTTATCTGCAGTGGGTTGTTACCATATTTATGATACTTTTCGGTGTCAATTTCAACGCTTACTACCTGCTTTTCTTCGGTCACATCCGTGACGCACTTAAGGTGGAGGAGGTCAGATACTATTTCGGTATCATAATAGCATCCGTTGTAGTCATAAGCGTGAATATCGCACATATGTGTACCGGTGTGTTTGACGCAGTCACAAAGGCAGCGTTTCAGGTTGGCTCAATCATCACGACAACCGGATTCTCGAGCACCGATTTCGACAGATGGCCTGAGCTTTCAAAGACACTGCTTGTGCTTTTGATGTTCATTGGCGCATGTGCAGGAAGCACAGGCGGAGGTATCAAGGTATCGCGTATTGTCATCGCTGTAAAGACAATAGGCAAGGAGTTAAATGGTTACATTCACCCAAAGAGTGTGAAAAAGCTCACCTTTGAGCACAAGCCTGTAGACCATGATGTTATCAGGTCAATAAATGTTTATTTCATGACATATGCCGTCATTTTTGTTGTTTCAATGCTGCTTGTTTCCGTTGAAAACTATGATTTCACTACCAATTTCACGGCTGTCGCAGCTACATTTAACAATATTGGACCGGGTCTTTCTCTGGTCGGTCCGACATGCAATTTTGGCTTTTTTAATAATTTCTCCAAATATATACTGATGTTTGACATGCTTGCCGGAAGACTCGAGCTGTTTCCACTGCTCATCCTCTTCCATCCGTCAATCTGGAAGGAATTATTTATTCAAGCAGATAAAAAAGTAAAAGGGAATAGAAAGGAGAAACAAAATGTTCGCATGTAAAAATTGCGGTGGAAATGTGAAGTTTGACATCAAATCAGGCCAGTTAGCCTGTGAATACTGTCATTCACTTTTCGACCCTTACGCGTACGAGGACAAAACCTCTGACGCCGAGGTCCAGAAGGACTTCGAAGCAACCATTTTCACATGCCCTCAGTGCGGAGGAGAAATCCTGAGCACAGACGATACCGCAGCCGGCTTCTGCAGCTTCTGCGGTGCATCAACTGTGCTCTACAGCCGCATGCAAAAGGAGCACAAGCCGGCTTATATCATACCATTTGCAAAGAGTAAGGATGACTGTAAGCAGGCCTACATGAGCCTCATAAAAAAGGCTATTTTCGCGCCAAAGGAGCTTAAGGATCCTAAGTTTATCGACGGATTCAGAGGTATATACATGCCTTACTGGACATATTATGTAACCCAGAAGGCTCCTATTTCACTTCCGGCGAAAAAATCCCACCGTTCAGGAGATTACATCATTACAGACCATTTCAGGCTCGAAGGAGATCTCGATGCCTACTACAAAGGCCTGTCCTACGATGCATCATCATCCTTTGATGACAGCATCAGCGAAAAACTCGCGCCATATGATGTGAAAAATATGAAGCGCTTTACACCGGCATTCTTAAGTGGGTTTTACGCTGATACAGCTGATTTACCATCAACAATTTACGCAAGTGACGCAATGGATGCCGCCTGCACAAACACAGTAAGCGAAATAAGTAAAGAGCCTGCCTTTACCGGCTTGTCAGTCGACAGTGACTCCGCGGCTCTTTCGCCTTTAAGTCTTGGCACTACTGTAAAAGAGACAGATTACTCGATGTTTCCGGTATGGTTTTTGTCATACCGCAATAAGGATCGTGTGGCATATGCCACAGTAAACGGCCAGACAGGCAAGGTTGTTGCAGATCTGCCTATATCTGTCGGTAAATTCCTGCTAGGCTCACTAATTGCGGCAATTCCGGTATACATTTTATTATGTCTGCTGACGGTTCTCACTCCCGGAATGACTCTCACCATAGTCGGTGTGCTTGCGATTATCGCAAATATCTGTTACTCACAGGAGCTGACCATGATTGCTGTAAAGGAAGCCGGTACCGAGGATAAGGGCCGTATCGCAAAGGAACAGCCGGAGGCACTTGGTGCAATCAACAACCGCAGACGCCTTAAGGCTGCAAAAAAGGCCACGAAAACCATAAAGAAAAAAACAAACACATCGTTTGTAGCTTACTTTATACTTTTTATATTTGTCATTCAATTTGTTCCTGCTCTGTTTGCAATCATTGCAGGTATCGGAGGCAGCTTTAGCAATGCAGACGGCAGCCTGATTTTATTTGTTATTTTGACCATCATATCATTTATTTTTTCAATCAGAGCCTTCTCAAGCTTTGACAGGATGCCCGGACACAAGGGAGTTGCCGGACTCATCTTTGGCATGGTATCCATGCTTATTGGCGATGCTGTTCTTTTGTTCCAGCCGGTGCTCGATGCATGGTACTATGGCGCAGCTTTTATCATCATCGCCTCAGTGCTTATCACACTGATTAATGTCATCCGCGCATTCAATGTGCTTACAACGCGCAAGCTGCCACAGTTTGCCACACATAAGGGAGGTGATGACCGTGCATAGAAATAATTATAAAAGTCCTTTTTTGCATTGTATAAAATGCAGGTGTTCAGCTTTGTTTACATTATTTTTGCTTGTTACAATCCTTGTTTTGAGCAGCTCATCAAATGTATATGCCACTGAGACAGCCACAAATTACAATCTAAGCGGCACAAACAAGTCTACCGGCTACGAGTACATCCTTGAGGACTCTGCCAATTTCATTGACGATGCCGTAAAAGGCAGGCTCATCTCACAGATGAATAAGACAACCGAATACTGCAATATAGCCGTTGTCACCACTACCTCACATCCTTACGGAAGCACTGAAAGCTATGCAGTCAATACCTTTGAAGGCTATTTCGGAACCGGTGCAAACGGTGTCATTTTCGTGATAGACAGAGATTTAAACGAGATTTATCTGGCTTGTGAGGGAAGCACGCAGAGAACCATCCCGAACTCAAAATGTAACTCCATCTGTGACAACACTTATATATATGCCACCTCAAGTCATGATTACGACTATTTCACCTGCTGCATGGAAACAATAGACCAGGTCAACACAGTCCTCGCAGGCGGACATATATCACAGCCTCTCAGATACATTTCGAGCATCTTTATCGCTCTCGCTGCCGGCATGATTTTTTGCTTTGTATATGCATTATCCCTGTCAAAGGGTCGCAAGGCTAAGAGCAACGAGCTCATGGGTGCAGCATTTACAAAGGTAGAGATTCAAAATGCACGCGCACGCTTTATAAACCAGACAAGACACTACAGCCCACAAAGCTCAGGCTCAAGTGGCGGTCACAGCGGTGGTGGAGGTCATAGTGGCGGCAGTCACAGTGGTGGCGGTCACCACATCTAGTACATCGAATAAGAAATAACTGACATCTTGACTTGCCTGATTTTTCATCTGCTGCGTTGTCGTCAATCAACGCAGCCACCGTAAATGCCGGTGTTTTTCTATTCTATTACCAAAAATTGCTAAAAATAACTCATTTATGATTGTTTTTAGTACAAATATACTATATAATATTCGTAGTATTTTGAATTATTTTTTAGAGTAGACTTGTTTTGGGGCAAAAATGATTAAACGCAGATATATGAGAACACGACAATTGAAACCCGGCATGATTATTGATCAGGTCATCAAGGATCCTACCGGCCGTAACCTGGTGGTACAGGGCTCAGCTATCGATGATTATATCATCTCTTCGCTGCTTAAGCTCGGTATAATGTCAGTATACATCCGCGAGGGAAGTGCTGATCCTGACGATCCGGATGCCATACTGTCTCCAAAGGCTGCCGCCATGGTCAAACAGCTGCGTACGGACGACCGTTCCAAGGTCACCTTAAGCGACAGTGTCAGACAGCGTGTATCAACCGGTGTCCAGTACATCTTCAACAACACTAACTCCGAGGAGCTAACACAGGCAACAAACCAGATTGCAGACTCGCTCATGGAGGCCATCAATGAAAACGATGCCATAGCTGTCGATATCAGTTCCCTCAAAACAAGCGATGAGTACACCTTCAAGCACAGTGTGGATGTGGCTACTATTTCAATGATTCTTGCCAAGCAGATGAAGCTGCCTGACAACGAAATCCACGACATAGGTGTATCCGGCCTGCTGCACGATATAGGCAAGACAATGATCCCCAATGAAATTCTAAACAAGCCTGGCAGGCTCACGGATGATGAGTTTAATATCATGAAAAAACATTCCGTGTACGGCTACAATATGCTAAAAGACCGAAAGGATTTAAACAACTCTATACTGATGGGAGTGCTGCAGCACCACGAACGCATTGACGGAACCGGATATCCACTCGGCTTTGATGCACCAAAAATCTGTCAGTTTGCAAAGATTTTGTCTGTCGCAGATGTCTATGATGCGCTTGTCACAAAGCGTCCGTACAAGGATGCCTTATCACAGCGTGATGCAGTTGAGATGCTTATGTCCATGACAAACCAGCTTGATATAGGTGTCATGCGTGCTTTCATGAGCAGTATGATTCTATATCCTGTTGATTCAATTGTACAGCTTAGCAATGGTGAAAAGGCAAGAGTTGTAAAAAACAGTGAGTACTACATTCTCCGACCAACTGTTGTCGGTGTCGATTCCGGCAGAGTATACAATCTGGGCAATGATTTGAAGTGCGCAAGTATTATTATACTTTAGACATAATGATTTGAGCCACCTTAAGAATAAAAAAGCTGATGCGTCATGCTTACATGCAGGCATCAGCTTTTTGTTCTAAGTGGTTTTATAGTTATTAATTGCTTGCAAAAATAAAAAGCCCTCAGCACTGTGTACTGAGAGCTTTTTGTTTTAGCAGTCCGTACGGGAATCGAACCCGTGTTTCCGCCGTGAGAGGGCGGCGTCTTAACCGCTTGACCAACGAACCGTATATTATAATACCATGGTCAATCGGATAATGCAAGCTTTTTTTGAAATTTTTTTAAAAATTTTTATTTGTTATTTATCTGCCTTTTTCCTTCTTTACTTTCTTTATACGTTCTCTTTTAAAGCGTTCCTTCAGACTCTCTGTAAATGTCTCGAGATACCTGTTCTCCACCTTTGGATTTCTGAAGCCCTGTGCTCGGTTAAGCGCAGATTTCTTTAAAGCACCCATTGAATCAATAACTCGGTCTGCACTGGCTCTGATACGTTTTCTCTTTCTGCGCTCCTCGACTGCCTCCGCAAGCTCCTGTGCCCTCTCCTGCGACCTTTCATCTGCCGCCTTCTTACGCTCTTTAACCTCTTCCACAACCTCATCCATATAGGTGTTGAAATTGTTCTGCAGATTGACTATTGTCCTACTGAAATCTGTAAGCGCTGACACGGTGATTGCAGTGTCTACAGCTAAAAAGCCCATAAGAAGCAGTGAGAAAAACTCATACCATATAGGTGACATCCAGCCTGTGATGAACTTCGTAAATGGTGCAATGAAATATACCACTATAAGTCCTGCCACCCCAAAGCCTACAGAATATGGAAAACACACCCTGCCGTTTATATTAAGCGGCATGCTGCTGTAATCCCACCAGTATGCATGAAACAGCTTCTCAAGCGCCCATGATGTGCCATATTCTAAGACAATGCTTCCCAAAAATGCCACCAGAAATATCTGCCACCATGTAAATGTCGCATCCGTGTGAGCAGAAATAAAATCTGCTATCGCAGTGATCGCGACACCTCCGGCTCCGTAAATAGGACAGAGCGGACCATAGAGAAAGCCTCTGTTTTCCCATTTTTTTGCCCTGATGGTACAGTAGATACTCTCATATATCCAGCCCATACAGCTAAATATAATAAAATACACAAAATATCTTGATAACCACATATATAATCCTTTCTCCCCGGATAATTTATGATATACAGCAAATGACATTGATTCCCTTATGTCTGCAAATTAAAAATCACTCTCCGGATACATCTCATCTAAGTATATATCATACCATTTTGTACACTCATTTGTCCATGAGTCAGCAACTTTTTCATATTGCAGTCGCAGCTTATCGACATTTTCTTCGTTAAGCTCGCTTTCTGCTTCACATAGCTCTTCATAAACCTTTTCTGCTTCTTCAGCCGCCTTCGCCACCGGCTCCGCTGCAAGTGCAAGCTTCCACTCGAGATATGCCTCATCTGCTGAAAGCTGTCTGGTTTCATGTCTCTCCCTCTTAGGGACAGCCGCAAGTGCCTCGACCATCGCAGCATCCTTTGCCTGCATGAGTGCCGGCAGGTTACCGTCCTGTGATGCCTTAAGCCTTGAAATATAATGGTCATAGCCAAACGGATAGTACATCACTTTGTCCTTTTCAAAGACCAGTATGGCATCAGCCACCTGCTTTATGAAATACCTGTCATGCGATACAAAAAGCATGGTGCCGGTATATGCCTTAAATGCCGATTCAAGTGTCTCCTTCGCCGGAATATCCATGTGATTGGTCGGCTCATCGAGTATCATAAGGTTCGGACGGCCTGTCAGAAGCTCTGCGAGCACAAGCCTGGACTTCTCACCGCCTGAGAGCGAGCTGATACGCTTTGAGGCATTTGCACCTCCAAACAGATACATGCCAAGCGTCTTTCTTAATTCCTTCTCCACAAGTGCCGGAAAAAGCTCGTGAAAATGGTCTCTCACGGTCTTATCGCTGTCTATAAGTGCCGACTGCTGGTCAAAATATCCCACCAGCAGATTACTGCCGAGCTGGCTTATGCCCTTTATTGGTGGAATAAGTCCTGCCACAGTCTTTAGAAATGTTGATTTTCCTATGCCGTTGTCACCGATTACGGCAATCTTCTGACCACGCCTTATACGAAGCGACAGTTCAAGCAGTGCCCTGCCGTCATAGCCAATTTTTAATTCTTTCGCCTCGTAAACCCATTTACCGCCCGGAAACTGTGGCTCAATATTGCCTGTAAAAATATGAGCTTCGTCTTCAACCGGCTTTTCTATCAGCTTCATGCGTGCCAGCATGGTCTTGCGTGAGCGTGCAAACGCAGCTTTTTTCGGCTTATGCTTGAATTTGTCGATAAGCTCATTATTGTGCGCAATCGCCGCCTGCTGGCGCTCGTAGGCTTTGCGCTGTATCTGCAGATTTTTAAGCTTCTGCTGCCTGTACTGCGTGTAGTTGCCGGCATATCTGTGCAATGCTCCGTTTTCAAGCTCATATACACCAGTCGCAACTGCATCAAGAAACGCCCTGTCATGCGACACCATGACAACAGCCTTGGGATAGTTTATCAGATAATCCTCCAGCCACTCGACAGTCTTCATATCCAGATGGTTGGTCGGCTCGTCAAGAAGCAGCAAATCCGGCTTTTCAAGCAGCAGCTTTATAAGTGAAATCTTGGTCTGTTCACCTCCGGAAAAGCTGCCGAGTGTACGGCTTTTTTCTTCTTTATCAAAGCCAAAGCCCGTAAAAAGCCGGTCGTACTCCATCTCGTAGTCAAATCGCCCCTTGGAATATGTATCCTTATCCGGGCAGCTCTCAAGAAGTATTTCCTCGATTGTCTTGTCCTGATTGGAGGAATCAACCTGACGGAGTATACCGATTGTGATGTATCGCGAGGTTACGATTCCAAGCGCTGAATTTGTATTTTTACGCTTACCACTTTTTACGTTTTTTCTTGCTATATCATTGCCTTGTTCACCAGAATTTATTGTATCCATACATCTTCGGTCATCGCGGTCAAGCTGTAGCTCACCCGCAAGAAGCCGAAGCAGCGTGGTCTTTCCAGCGCCGTTTTTGCCGACAACAGCTATTTTTTCTTTTTCCTTTATATAAAAATCAACATGGGACAGAATCGTCTGACCACCTGCCGAAACTGTCCCATCTTTAATCTGGTATAACATATTTTACCTCTATTTTAAGTCGTTAAGACTCTCCAAGAGCTCAAGATCCGACTGTAAAACCCTGATATTGGACGTAACCGGCTCCTGTCCCGGCTTTGTAACTGTGATTTCAATAACAGAGTCTGCCGGAATGCCGCTGCCGAATGCATACTGTAAAAAGGATACAAACTTTGGGTGGTTTGCTGTAAATGTATTTTTTGCTTTCATCATTTTCATTATGCTTGCTGGGTTCATGTATTTTCTCCAATCTTATCTATATGATATCTCTTTTGACGCACATATCTTTACGTTCGTTATATTATACCATGAGTCAATTCTATAATCTATCATTTTAGAATTATTTACGTTATTTAATCACGCTGTGCTTTGTGCCTCTTTTTAGCCTGATACATGAGCTCATCTGCTTCATTTATGTAATCATCAAGTGATCTGCTATTGTCAACGACAATTACAAAACCGCTGCTTGCCTCTATGTCGAATTGAAGTTTCTTAGCTGATGTCATGTCTTTTAAAGTCTTGTGAAAACTTTTCTCCATATTCTTTGCCTTTTGCTCATTGCAATCCGGGATAAGCACTACAAATTCATCTCCTCCATATCTCATGGCAACGGCTTCATGCGGGAAACTTCTCTTTATTGCATCTGCTATACCTCCGATTACGACATTTCCCATATCATGTCCATATTTATCATTGACCATTTTCAAATGATCTGCATCAAAAAACATAATTGCAAGCGGCTTATTCTCATCAATACAGCTATTGTAAAGTGGTATTGCAAGCTGATTATAAGCCATACGATTGTACAGTCCGGTAAGGGAATCCTGTATATATAATACCGAAAGCTTCTGATTAGCTTTTTCTAACTCAATTTTACCGTAAAAATATTCAAGTGATTTTGAAAATGATGCAATTGTGTCATATAGGAACTGGTTTTCAATCATATAATCGCAGTTTACCAGCACAAAATATCCTATCTCCCTCTCCCTTATGTGAAGAGGTACAAAAACTCTTATATCTCCTTTTTTCCTGTTCCAAAGCTTAGGAACCATATCCTCCACGTTCATTTGAACATCCGTGTGTATTTTACCGTCCTTGAATGCAATGACAGCTTCCATCTCAGGCGGATATCCTTCTACACGCTGCTCTTCCTCTATCTCATCCATAACCCCACAATTCTGTGCATTGGCTATGTCCCTGTTCATAATAAGATACATTTCTTTACACCTTAATGCATCGAGACATTTTACCAGTTGCTCTCCCATTTTCTCATATGACTCACATTCAACCAGTTTACGGTTCATTACCATAGTCTCATTGTACAAATCAATCTGTCTTACCTCTGAGAAGATCCGTTCTTTTATATAATCGCTTCTATGCTTATGTTTTATGTTATTACAGCCGCAGCTTTCCTGAAACACCGGTTTGGCTTTGGAATATACTATTTTCTGTACATTTTCTCCATTCCATATCCTGTGCAGCACTCCCATTGCCTGATATGCAACATCCATCTTGCTATAGCTGATTGTAGTGATACGTGGTTCAAAATATGAAGCCTTATCAAAATCATCAAAACCTGTTATACAGAAGTCGTCAGGTACTCTGTATCCGGCTTCCAAAGCCCTCTGGCAAAGTCCGACCGCAATATTTTCATTGGCACATACAAATGCATCAGGTATCATACCGATACTATTAAAATGATCAAACGCATTTATACCTGTATATACTTCATAATCTTGCTGAAAAATCCTTTTTTGCTCCAGTTTTATTCCGTATTCACGCAGCACATCTTCATATGCACGCTGTCTGGATTTATTTTCATAGCTTGCAGCCGGACCACCAACATAATTAATCTTCCTGCATCCATGTCTTACTATAAGGTGTTCTACTATTTCACGCATCGGACCATAATTATCAATAACTGCACTGTATAGTCCCGGAATTGCCTCAAGGAGAGAAACCGCAGGGACATCTGACTCTATCACTTTCCTTACAATGCGGTCATGTTGATCTTTCATAATCGTGTTTGTAATCTCAAGTATTATGCCATCATATTTTTTTAAATCCGGCAATTCTATTATGTTATATTCCCCTATATTGTGTTTATCATCCATAATAAAATTGCCAAAACTTTGGAAAATATCTATTTCAACATCAAGATTTTGTTCCTGTATATAATCCTTGCATCCCAAAATCCATGAATAATTAACATGTCTTTTCCATGCATCTGCTATAATTGCTATCTTCTTCATACCCCGCTCTGCCTTTCAGCAATCATTTAGTTATTGAAGTGCTCTGCCTGCGCATTAAGCATATCAGCTACCTTCTTATTCTGTGCTACCTGCTTTGAAATAGTATTTATATCGTTTGAAAGTTCCAATGTGTTGGATGCCGCAAGGTTGATACCATCGCAGCCTTCTTTTACCACACTAGTAATATTGCTGATATAGTCCATAATGTGCTCCGTGCTCTGCTTGAGCTCAAACGACATCTTATTGAAATTACCTACAATATCATTTATATGCACTGCATCGTTATTGTACTGTTCTCCTGCTTTGACAAAATTATCATAATCCGGCAGGATATTTGACTGGATATATTCTGCAAGTTCTGCTGCATTCTTTATAAGCTCCTGAACCGTTTCTATCACTGTATTGTTGATGTTTTGTATATTTACAGCTGCCTGTCTGCTGGACTCGGAAAGCTGTCCTATTTCAGATGCCACCACAGCGAAGCCTTTTCCTGCTTCACCGGCTCTTGCAGCCTCAATTGAAGCATTGAGGGCAAGCAGATTAGTCTGTCCTGCTATACTCAGGATATCATTCGTCAGCTCACTTACCTTTTCCACCTGCTTGCTGTCCTCGATTGTCTGTTGAAGCTTTGCAATGATTTCTGAAGCAACTTTACCGGTATTTTCCTTATTGGAAACAGCTTCTTTTTTTAGTTCCTGGGCATTCTTATCCATTGTATCAGAATACTCTAACAGCCCATTTGAGTTCTCGGCAAGCTCCTGCGCCTTATTCTCTATTTCCTGCATATTGTCTGTAATGCTTGAAACAGTTTCTGTAACTGCCTCCATGGAAGCAGATAATTCTTCCATGGCTGATGATATATCATTTGAATTGTCATTAGAAAGACTCACCTTATTGTCCACTTCGAGAATAACCCTGTTCATCTCTGCTGCACTATCTGTAATGCTTGCCATGATATCCTGCAATGTATTGATAAAGGCATTTACGTTCCTTCCAACACTTCCTATCTCATCGCCACCTGTAACCTCAAGTCTCATAGAAAGATCACCCTTATTTGCCTTGATATCATCGACCATTTTCTGCATTTTTCTGCTGATATACTGCATAGGTGCCACAATGCTTCTGAAACAGGTGATAAGTGCAAATGCAATAACAAGTATTGATACTACTATAAATACTATAGCCGATGTTATCGCAAAATTGTACTCTTTTTGCTGCTGGCTTAAAGCAGCTTTCATCGCAGTCTTTCTCATATTAATAAGGTAGTCTATTTTCTTTGTCAAATAGTCCTCTGCCGGCTTCTGCTGTACGTTTATAGCTTCTATTGATTTATCAGCATCCCCTTTTGAGCTTGCATCTAAGACAGCATTCATTCCATCACGGTATTTGCCAAATTTCTTTTCAAATGCACCAAAATATTCCTGTTCTTTGTCTGTGAGCGGCTGCTTTTTGTATTCCCCAAAATAGCCCTGCATCTCTTCCATTTTCTCGTTTATTGCTGTTGCAAAGCTATCCTTTGTGATAGTTGTATCCGCATCACAATGACCGTACATATTCTTTCCCATAGACTCAATATCTAGTGACATATCCATAAGAAGCTCTATGCTCTTTGAACAGTCATCAGATATCACAACACCCGCATCGAGAAGTCTTCTTGAATTGGTAAGGCTAAATACACATGCTAACAATACTACGATTGCAAGCAAAACTATCGGAATCATTACTTTTATCTTTATGCTCACGTTACTTAATAATTTCATATTGCCGTACCTCCCTGTACTAGTGTGTAAGCTCCGGATCAAGCTTTTTCATACGATTGTAGAAATCCTCCATTGCTTCGTCATACGATATATTACCCTCGAAATAAGGATGAAATGCCTTCTGTATCTGCTCATTACAGTCTTTATCATAATCACAGATATTACTCATATCAATCTTCTTTGCAGCCTCGGCAAAAAGCGCGATATGATTCTGTCCGCCAAGAAAATCCGAGCTGTAATCACTGCCCGCGATTTCTTCCATAGCAGTCTGGTTATTTGTGTAGTCCTGGGTATCAAGTGTGATCTGCTTCATTGTATCTGCTTCACATGTCAGACGATACATCAGGTCGTGAATGAATGGTACATTGTCTGTTCCCTTTGCAGCACATATCCATGTACCACCCCAGTAATATGCCTGTGGTCCCTCACATACCGCGTAGTCTCCATATATTCCGTTTCCAGCCTCTGCCGGTGCATTAGAATCAGCAAGCGAATTTCCCATCAGTGTGAAGTTTATTCCCCACGTAGAATAGAAAAATCCAAATACGTTTCCAGCCGGTCCCTGATCCACACTCCACTGCGGACTCCAGAGCGTTGTTCTATTGTTATAGCCTTTTTCAGAATAATCCTTTGTCTGGTCAATCCATTTCTGTATACTTGGATCTATAACTATTTTTCCATCCTGTACCCATTTTCCAGATACATTATTTGAAAATGCCCTGTATGAATCATCATAACCGGAGAGCATATAATATCCCGCATCATGCATCTGCGCTGCCACATTGTCAAAATCACTCCATGTGCCAAGCTTCTTTTGCACTTCATCGGGATCATCTGTTCCTAAAACCTGCTTTGCGATAGATCTGCGATACGCAAAAAGTCCCGGTGTTGCCTGCCATGTCGTACCTTTAAGTTTGCCATCATCTGATACGATATCCTTTGTATACTGATACTGTGCTGACATATCATCATCAGTCAGCCCGATATCCTTTTTTACATCCAGTGACACATCTGACTTTACATATTTTCCCGCATAGTCTGCCTCAATCATAAACAAATCTACTTTATCATCGTCTATAGCTTCATCCTGATCCGCAAGTGCCTCATCAAGATTTGTCTGATATGCATTGTTGTCACTTGTTATAATGACAAAATTCACATCTACTCCATGCTGTTTTGCTATATCCGCCGCATATTTCTCGTAGATTCCTTTAAATTCATCATTCCAGCAATATATATTTACTACACCGCCTTCATTAATTGCAGCGGTGGAATTTTCTGTATCCGTGTTTGTGGTCATACCACAACCAGCCAGTAATACCGAGCACAAGGTCATCAGACTTGTGAGCTTTATGATTTTCTTTTTCATATGGTGCTCCTTTTTCTTCTTTTTTCTTTTTTTTCTGTTTTTTACCTGTTTTTTATCTTTTATTATAATCTGTTAGTTGGTTTTGTGTCAAGATTTAGCACAAAATAAAATGAGAAGTCAGATGGTAACACTAAGTTGATTTATTTCCTAAATAAAAAATATGCCATACCTCATATTTCAATATACTCAAAAACAGATGACCCACATAACATGTATGCAAGCCATCTGCTCTGATGCTAAAACTAATTAAATCGTTTACTCCTTCACGCCTCCAAGTGTGACACCGGCAATAATATATTTTGATAAGAGGAGATATACAACAATAATAGGCACGATAGCTACTGTTATCATCATATAGATTTTTCCCATATCGAAATTCATATAGTCCGCTCCTCGAAGTGTAGCAATCAAAATCGGTACTGTCATCTTGCTCTTTGACTGGATGATCAGGGCCGGTGTGAAGTAGTTGTTCCATGAACCTACAAATGTGAAAATTGCCTGTACTGCAATTGCAGGCTTCATAATCGGCAATACTATATGGTTGAATGTCCTAAACTCATTCGAACCATCAATTCGTGCAGCTTCTACAAGTGATAGAGGAAGTGATGACTGTAGATAGCTGTACATGAAATAGAATACCGCCGGCGATGCTATTGATGGAATGATAAGTGGAGCCCACGAATCATACATTCCCATATTTGTTATTAAACGCAGGAAGCCCATCGCAGTAACCTGTGTCGGCATAACCAGTATCGCCATGATAAATGTAAATGCAGCTTTCTTTAATTTGAAATCGTAAGCATAAAGTCCATATGCTGTAAGCGATGAAAAATATGTACATAAAGCTGCACATGAGCCCGATATAATAAGGCTGTTTACTATTCCCTTAAACATAGGGAAGGTTCCGTCATTAGCTACAGATTTCAGATTATCCAGGAAATGCCCGCCCGGGATAAATGAGAAGCCCTTCTGCAGCTGTGCATGCGACCTTGTCGCATTGATTATAAGTATTACAAAGAAGAACAGACATAAAAATGATAATAATATCAAAACTATATGCGCTATAACACTGCGGACATTAATTTTATGTTTTGGTTTCATTATTTAGCCGCCTCCTTTTTCTTTCTTCTAGCTTGTTTTGCAGCTTTCTTTGCTGCTGCCTTTGATCCGTCAGGATCGCTGTCATTTGTCATTCTGTATACGATGAAGCACAGAATTGCGCTGACTATAAACAGATATACCGACAATGTTCCGGCCATACCATAGTTCTTACTCTTTAAGTGGTTGTTCAGGAACATGATAAGTGTCATTGACGTTCTGTCCGGATTTCCCTGTCCGTTTGTCAGAATCTGAGGTACATCAAACATCTGGAGACCACCGATGATTGATGTGATGAGTGTATATGCAAGTATTGGTCGTATACTCGGTAAAGTTATATAGAAGAATCTCTGCAAGGCATTACATCCATCCAGATCTGCCGCCTCAAATACTTCTGTACTGATACCCATAACTGCTGCCATGAGCATAATAGTCGTATTACCGAACCACATAAGGAAGTTCATGAAGCCGATGAGCGATCTGGTTCCAAATACACTTCCCATAAAGTCGATAGGCTTGCTGATTACTCCCATAGACTGCAGGATTGAGTTCACAGGACCACTGTTCGAAAACAGTGTAAAGAACAAAAGTGCAAATGCTGATGCCATGATCAGGTTTGGCAGATAAATTACTACCTTAAAAAACTGTAATTTGTGAATTTTTAATCTGGCATCAGTGAACCAGTTTGCTAAAACAAGTGCAACCACAATCTGTGGAATAAATCCGATAATCCAGAGTATAAGAGTATTCTTACCATATGTGACCATATCCGATTTAAGAAGCTCGGCATAGTTAGCCAATCCCACAAAATTCGGTCCTATTTGTTTGATTCCGGATCTATAGTATTCATAAAAACTGAACCTTACCGTATCTACTAACGGAATCAGAGAAAAAATTAAATATGTTATGAAAAACGGAAGAATAAAGACATATCCCCATTTTGCATAGCTTACGCTCTTTCTTTTCTTCTTCATGAGACAAATTCCTTTCTACCAGAGTCACCTATGCGAAGCCCAAAAGCTCCGCATGGTGTTTTATTTATTTTATTCTGGCCATGTAACCTTTTTGATATCAGGATAACGTTCTTCAATTGCTGTCTCGAAGTTTGACTTAGCCTTATCATAATCAACATTTCCCTGTAAGTAATCGCTGAATGAGTTCTGGATGAGCTCTACACATCCCTGATCATATGCTGAAAGAGGTGCAATCTTGATATTCTCAGCTACCGGTGCAAAGTAAGCAAATGGGTTCTGTCCGCCAAGGAAATCTGATTTGAATGAATCATCTTTTGCTGCTTCCTGCATTCCTGATTTTGTATTTGTGAAATCAGAGTAATCCTTAGAGATCTTGAGTAAGTTGTCTTTATTTGCTGTTAAAGCAAGGATGATATCCTTAACATGCTTAGGGTTATCTGTTCCTGTTGCTGCGTGGATGTAAGATCCGCCCCAGTTGTACTCCTGTGGTGGTGTTGTAACAGCCCATGATCCTTCTGCTCCATCCCAGTTTGGTGCAAGTGTGAAATCGATTCCCCATGCTGGGAAAAGGAATGCAAATACCTTTGACTGAGAACCCATTGCTTTGTTCCAGTCATCATTCCACTGGCCTTTAATGTTAGCATCAACATATCCTGCATCAAGCCACTCTTTTGAATCATCTACCCAGTTTGTAATCTTCTTATCCACTACAACCTCATCTGCTCCAGGCTGTACCCATGAGTCATCGATTGAGTTTCCATATAAACGGAATGTATCAGCGTAAGAAGAGAATGTGTAATATCCCTTTGCCTTAAGCTCCGCTGCTGTAGCCTTTAATGTATCCCAGTCCTTTGTCTTCTCACCGATTGCTTCAGGATCATCTGTTCCGAATACATCCTTTGCAATATCGCGACGGTAAACTAAAAGTCCAGGACAGCACTGCCATGTTGAGCCTCTCTGTACTCCGTCTGAATCAGAAGCTGTTTTTCTTGTGAAATCGTACTGATCAGCAAACTCTTTGTCACAATCAATTCCAAGATCCTTAAGAGGCATTGCTACGTCTGCATCTTTATCTGTATATTTGAATACGTAATCTGTCTCTGATAAGAAGAGATCAATCTTGTCATCTGCTGATGCATCCGCCTGTTTTGAAAGAGCTTCATCAAGCTTCTGCTGGTAAACACCATCCTGGTTAGGATTTACTATCCAATGAATTTCTGTGCCATCCTTAAGATATGTAATTGTACCATCTTTAGAAGTTTCTTTAACCTCCGGGTAAACAGCCTCAACTCTTGTTCTGAACTCGTCGTTCCATGAATAGATATTGATAACCTTTCCCTCTGCTGCATTAGAAGCTCCACCTTCTGTTCCGTTTCCTGCTGTTGTTCCACATCCTGCAAGGAGTGTTGCCCCCATAGACAGTAACAGCATTGTGCTAATCACTTTCTGTTTCATTTTTCATTTCCTCCCTAGAAACTGTTTTGATATCTTCTTATGAATTAATTTGATATCTCGTTTACAGTTGTAATATTACTACTTAACCGTTTTCGTTTATATTAAATCAATTGTAAAAATATCAGATTCATGTCATAATAATAGAAAGATGACATAAATCTAATATTTTATTACAAAGGAGAACCTTTATGGCACTTTCAAAAGAATGGTATGACGCAGAATTTTTTGACAGCGAGAGCGACACTCTGCATCGTGCTCCAAGTATTGAATATAGTTTTTATAACGCAGTCAAAACCGGGGATATGGAATATGTAATAAAAAACTGCAAAGAAGATGCATTTATACACCTTGAAGGAACAGGTGTATTGTCCAGAAATACTTTACAGAATATCAAATATCACTTTGTTGTCACAACCGCCATGATCACAAGATACTGTATTGATGGAGGACTCGAGCCTGAGCAGGCATACCGTCTGAGTGACTTCTATATACTTAAGATGGACAGCTGCTCCACCGTACGCCAGGTTGCTGACCTGCATCACGAGATGGCAAAGGATTTCACAGGTAAGATGGTGCTGCAGAAGAAATCGTCTATCCTCTCAAAGCCTGTTACCCAGTGTGTTGACTATATATACAGCCATATAAAAGAGCGTATCACAATAGCTGATCTGGCTGCATACACAGGTCTTTCCGAGAGCTATCTTTCAAGGGTATTCAAGCAGAATCTCGGTGTTTCGATAAGTGATTATATAAGGGAAAAGAAAATAGAAAAAGCGACTCACCTGCTCAAATACTCAGATAAGCCGATTATAGATATAGCCAACTACCTGTCATTTTCATCACAGAGCCACTTTATCCAGATATTCGAGAGTTTTATGGGACTTACCCCAAAGAAATATCGCGACAGGTACTACAAATCCATGTGGTAGCCTGATGCCAAAAGCCTTGTACTGCGCACAAAAAATTCCCACACAAACATGCGTGGGAATTTTTATTTAGCTGATACCCAATGATACGATATCAAACGCTATTAATTTTATAAACTATCACTCTATGTATATCTCAACCGTATAACATTTGTCTGTAGAAAGCATTTCAATAGCATGCCTTGGAATACGCACGCTGTTTCCTGTAACATTTTCCACTTTTACATCATCACAGAGTGCTCTTTTGACCTGCGCATCCCCAGGTTCGAGCTTATCAGGATTGTGAACTGAAATATCAAATCTATGACCTGCAAATTCTAATGAAACTTTTGCATCACCTTTTTCGTTATACTGCTGTGGCATGAGTGCAGGCTCAATAACAAGATCTCCAAGCTCTCCATGGACTCCGTATACAGATGTTATCATAGTAAGCATATACCAGCTTGCGGCACCTGTAAGGTATGAATACAGACCTCTTCCATCATTATCAAAATACTCCGGTACTCCCGGATACATCCTGCTTCTGTCAAAGTCCATCGCAGTATCAAGAAGCGTCTTTAATACCTTGTAACCCTCTTTTATAAAGCCCTGTTTATAGAGCGCATTGGCATACATTACAGCCATATGTGAGAATACAGCACCATTTTCTTTTTCACCATATGCAAATCCAAACATTCTTCCAAGATCAAACTTTTCTTCCTTAAAATCAGTGTTTAGTCTGTAGCCGCCGGCTTTTTGATCAAACAGATATTTGTCTGCGCTATTACAGATTGCCTTGATCTGTTCTTTTTTTGCGGTTCCACTCATGATGGCAAATACCTGTCCTGTAAGCATCATGCGTACATCTCCACTCTCACATCTTTCCACCGGTCTGCCGTTATTGTCATAATATCCGTTGAACCAGCCTCCATCCGTGCCATCTGATATCCATTCGTTTTCGCGAATGTTTTTCATCATCCACTCAGCCTTATGCTCCAGGTTTTCGCAAATCGCAGCTATTGGGACAAGAGCAGTGCCTCCGCTTGTGCAGTTCTCACATGCCTTTGCATAGCTCATGAGAAGCTCCTGCTTTTTGTCAGGACAGTTGTAAAGTATTTCGTCATCAGCAAGCAGCAGCTTAAGCTCCTCTAACACCTCAATCCTGTTTATTCCGCTTATTTTTTCCACATTTCTTAAACACTTTACTATATCAAGCAGATTTCCGGCATATGCACATGTAAATGCAACACTTTCGCCTTTGTCCCATGCCATATCGAGCGCATCGTTCCAGTCTGCACCGTGCAGCTTCATCTCGTTGTGCTCCCCCACATCATAGAAAGCGCACAGATTTTGGATCAGAATATGCTCTAAAATTGTTCCAAAATATATCTGACCGCCTGCCGTCCTTTGTTTGTTACCATATGTAGTATTCCATGCTTTATCATGGCTTGTGCCTCTCATGGACTGGTAATCCTTAAAGTACGTCGTACGATCAAAAAGTACATCTATATCACCGGTCTGGTCAATATAAAGCTTGGTAGTTACAAATGGCCAGAATGCGTGATCCATCCATACACGTGTGATGTTATTTCTGTCAGCGATAAACTCGCCAGGCTCGTTTCCTATAATAGTCGCATTGGTTCCATCAATTCTCACACCGCCATAATTGTTTACAATCATCCTGCGGACATCCGAAGGCTCCATAAGTAAAAGTGCAAGACAGTCCTGCCATAGATCTCTCCAGCCTCTTCCACCTTTTCCATAATCATGATGTGGAAGGAATGAACAGCCGTATATTCTTCGTAAGATAGGTTGAAAACATATCCATTTAAGATAATTGTCCTCCTTGGCATCTCCTGTCTCAAAATCAATATTTACCTTGTCTATCCAGTGTTCCTTGACGGTGTTTAGTTCTTCTTTTACTTCAAGTACACTGCGGTACCGTCTAGTAATGGCATTTATGTCATTTCCTTTTTCAGTAAGACCTGCAAGCATGATATAGCTTACCGTCTCCAGCGGTTTTATAATACGGTTTGCAAATTTTATTGCTCCGACTGCTTCTTTTCCCTGAAATTTTTCTCCGGCCTTTGCACCTGCTTTTTCAGTTCTGACTGCCTCAGGAATAAGGAAAGAGCCTCCCTCTCCTATAAACTGCTCAACGGTAGGATAGAAACTCTCAGGACTTTCTCCGTTTCCGGATGATCCATATACAAAGTAGCTTATATCATTTTTCCGGTGTCCACGCTCATCAAATGAGAGGACAGGTGTAACCTCAATGCCGTATTGTGTGGTTTCTATTCTGTGCAAAAGTGATGTCACATGTCTGTGATCCCTGATATTGTCAGCACTTCTGCCATAGATTGGGATTGCCCCGATTGGGACTATCTCCATAGCCTCATCCGTCTTGTTAGTGATCTCCACAAGCATGACTTCCATGCTTCCATCAAGTGTGACAAATGATGTCGTGTCGGCCTCTAACCCATATATCTTTGAAGCACGGTGCAGCTTCTGCCACATTAAACCTGCCTCAAGCTCACTTTCATCCTGATTACCTGTAAATCTGTCGGCCTCCTGCTGTGCAGATGATCCGCATACTGACCAGAAGCCTTTCCCCACAATCCGACACCAGAAATTTCTAGTGCCTTTATTGTTGTGGAGATTTTCTATACTAACAGGTTCCAGAAGAAAGGTATTCTGGCTTGTTTTACTGTCTCCGCCGAGAGTTGGTGTAATGCTTGATTTAAGCCCCTTTTCCCCTGCAAGCGGCAGATACAGTCCACTGTAGTTTTCGGGATTTTTGATCCTGAAGGTTCCATATTTGTCTATAAAATCTATATTTTTCATACTTTCAATCAATCCTCTATACAATTACAAATCAAATTTTCACGCACCATATACAATCCTATAGCAGTCATTATCCCACCTACGGAAAATTTACATGGTAAGCTCAATCTCTGTCTGCTCGCTAAGAAGCTCTTTTGGGATATAGTCTCCCTCAACTGCCTGTCCGTTTACAAGAAGGCTCTTGCATCCGCTCTCAACATGATCAGGATTTTTTACAACTATATGAAGATGGCATCCCCTGAAATCCTTCTCTATCTCGAATCCATCCCAAGCTTTTGGAATAGACGGAGCAATATGAAGTCCATAGAAATCAGGACGCATACCAAGTATTCCCTCTACACATCCAACCATGACTGTTGAAGCAGTTCCTGTGAGCCAGTGTACATGTGAACGTCCAAAGTTTGGACTTGCTTTTCCTTCAGTAAACTGTCCATAGCAGTACGGCTCAAGTCTTCTTATCTCCGCTCTGTCATTCTGTGCGGCAGGTGCATTTTCAATAAAATACTTAAAAGCTCTGTCTCCATGTCCTTTAAGTGCCTCAGCAAGAATTATCCAGCCCTGTGACTGTGAGAATATTCCTGCATTCTCTTTAGTTCCCGCATTGTATATCACAGCAAGTGCTCCGTCGAATGCGTGTGCATGATATGGAGGATCCATAAGAATGGCACCATACTCGGTATTGAGTCTTTCATATACCATTTCAAGAGCCTTATCAGCCTGCTCATCACTTGCAAATCCACTTATAACAGCCCAGCTCTGTGGGTTGAGCCACATATTTGCCTCAGGATCATCACGCTTTCCGATAACCTGTCCATCCCCTGTAAATCCACGGATAAATCTGTCCTCGTTCCAGCAAAGCTCCTGAATGATCTTTCCGAGTTTTTCCTGGCTCTCATCAAGATATGCTATATATTCATCATCTTTCTTATAGGCTGCAAACTCTTTTAATATAGTCATTGCATAGTAGAACTGAAGTGCTACGAAGGTTGACTCTCCATCTGCACCAAGCCTCAGGCAGTCATTCCAGTCTGCGTAAAGTCCTGCAGGCATTCCATGTTTTCCGAGGTGGTTCATCGAAAAATCAATTGCTCTCTTTAAATGCTCGTAAACCGTTCCCTCATCCTTGTTGGCGAATGGAATGACCTCATCTATAAATGCTACATTTCCTGTCTCTGATACATATTTGTATACAGTTGGGAAAAGCCATAATGCATCATCAGCTCTGTAAGCCGGATGTCCTGTCTCCTGTACATAGGAAGCATCGTCAGGAGTATCCTCATGTCCCGGATTGTGTGTAAACTTGACAAGTGGAAGTCCTCCACCGTTATCAACCTGTGCTGAGAGCATGAATCTGATCTTTTCAACAGCCATCTCAGGTGCAAGGTGTATAACACCCTGAATATCCTGGACTGTATCACGGTATCCGTATCCGTTTCTGAGTCCACAGTATGTAAATGATGCAGCCCTTGACCAGATAAATGTCATGAAACAGTTATATGCGTTCCATGTATTGATCATTGTGTTGAACTCATCACTTGGTGTATTAATCTGGAAATGTGATAACTTTCCATGCCAGTATGCGATAAGCTCCTCAAGTTCTTTGTCGCAGACAGCTTTTGTATCCGTGTAAGAAGCAACAATCTTTCCTGCTGTCTCATTATCTATCATTCCAACTAAGAATGCTATTGTCTTTGTCTCGCCCGGTGCCAGCTCCAATACTGTTGTGATTGCTCCACAGCTATTCTCGTTGTAGTTGCCGTGGTTGTTAAGCTTTCCGCTCTCTACTCCGACAGGATTGCCATATCTGTGATATTCTCCGAGAAATTCTCCCCTGTCACCGCACCAGCTGTCAACAGGTGCTCCTGCAAGTCCGATAAATCTGTTTACCACATCCTTGTTGTCAATTTCCTTGCCATCCTCGATGCGGTCAAGATTGGCATGGATCATCTGACGCACTCTGTTCTCCACAAATACTGTCTTTGTAATATACTGTGAATACTGCAGATTCACCTGATCCTGCTCATAGTTGCTGTTGTTTGTAAACTCAGCGTAGCCTGTAATATTAAGGCTTCTTGCCTTATCAGAATTATTCGTCACGCTCAAATTCCACACTTCGTATGTCTTGTTCAGCGGAACGTAATATCTTACTTCTGAATGAATACCGCTGTAATCAGCCATCATCTTTGTGTATGCTGTTCCATGATGACACTCACTCTTGTATTCATTCAAATCCTTTCCTACAGGCTGCCACGAAGCTGACCAGTAATCCTTGCTGCCGTTGTCTCTGATATAAATATATCTGCCGGGCTCATCGAACTGATTAAACACATATCTCAAAAGCCTTCCGTTTGCACCTGACTTTGCAAAGCTGTATCCACCTGCATTATTGGAAACAATTGCTCCATACTCCGGTGATCCAAGATAGTTTACCCATGGCGCCGGTGTGTCAGGTCTTGTAATAACATATTCTTTTTTTGATTCATCAAAATATCCGTATTTCATATTCCTTGCTCCATTCTCTACTTAATTATATGATCTGCGGTTACAACTGCCTCCAACGTATATTTGGCAGTGAGCCATTTTCGTAATATAATATACATTTTTGCAGCAGTGTATTATACAAAATTATTTCTTAAAATATCAGATTCATGACATAACTAAACTTATCTCACAATATATAAAAAACCGGACGCATACGCGCCCGGTCCTTGAAAGGAATATGTATTTTACTAAAACTGTCCGAGATACGGTATACGGAGCAGTTAAAGTACGTGGTTAGTTATTAGTTTTCTTTCTTTTTTTCAGGAATAAAACCGCTAAAATAAGTGCTCCAGCCATAGCACCAAATACATAAGCCAGAATCGGTGAATTGTCACCTGTTTTTGCTGCTTTTGCAGCTTTTGCAGTTTTTGATTCCTTTACTGCCTGTGTTGTTTTAGCATTATCTGAATCAGAGGTCTTAATTACCGGCGCAGGTACCTTCGGCTGCTCATTTTTTATATCTGTATTGATATCCTCTTTCGGATCGTCCTTTGGATTGTCCTTGATGTCATCTTTCGGATCATCCTTTGGATTGTCCTTGATGTCATCTTTCGGGTCGTCCTTTACTTCCTCAAGTGATATGTCATCAATGTGTACCTCATGCTGTGTTGTTATCTGGTTATCCCCGATTTTGCCAAGGCATGCACTGAAAAATGCTGCTGTGTCTGTATCCTCATTCATTGTAAATGTATCCTCAAAGGTCTGGTAGTCCTTTGTTAGATCTACTATATTGTCATTTGAGTATACATGCCAGTCACGGTTTTCCTGTCCCTGCATCACAACTCTGATCTTCCTGTTGAGACTTGATTTTGCTTTAAATTTAAGCTTGTAGGTCTTGCCCTTTTCAAGTTTTATATTTTCCTGCTTAATCTGTACTTTCCAATCCTGATCGCCTGTATCCTTTATTGTTACAGCCAGTGCATTGTTATCCTTAAGGCTGTCAACTACATATGATGCTTTTGCTGATGAATCTACATATATTGTATAGCCTGTTGTTCCATCATTGAAGGATCCGTTTTTGATGAGCGCATTCTCGACAAGGCTTACATTGTCAATCCAGGTTGTTTTCTGCATTCCAAGTGTTATCGAAATGTTATGGTTTACATACTGTGCATCCGAAGGAAGTTCAACCGCGAAATCTTTTGTCTCTCCTGCTTTGATATCAAATGTGTATACATATCCTCCTATGTTTGCCGTAATAGTATTATCAGCATCTGATGTAGCGGTAAAGCTGAATTTGTATGGTGTTCCTGTCGCAAATGCCAGTTCTTCCTGAGACATAACTACAGCAGATTTCTCATTTTCGCTCATTGTAACCTTAAATCTTCTTCCATCAGAGAATGGAGTGACTGTCACATCTGCATTTTCAGCATTCGATATATTCCAGTATCCTAAATGTTTATCTCCCTCCTGGAAGCTTCCATTGTATACATAATTTCCATTAGCCAGAACAGTTTTCTTCTCTTTCTCATTTGGATCTGCTTTCTTGGTCCTCTTTACTGATACATTGCTGATACAGATATCTGCTGTAGAGCCTTTTGCTCCCATATTGAACTCAAGGCGTCCGTTTGCATCACTTGCATCACCCATCTTGAATTCGTAGGTGTAAGTCTGCTTTTTGGTTGTAAGCTTTACATCCTGATGTGGCATATAGCTCTTGTAACCATAATCCGGTGCCTTTACATCAACTCCCATCTCTCTGTCCGCAGATGCATATGCATCAAACTGTACCTGATATGTAGCACCTTTCTCAAACGGAAGATCTGCCTGTACAAGCTGTACACTATAGTCTGCCGTACCTTCCTTTTTAGTATTTACAGTCATAGTATTGTTGTCTATAGAAGCTTTTGCATCTCCTTCAAGCGTTGTAATGAATTTCCAGTTTTTTTCATCGGAAAGATCCTCTTTCGCAGAAAAATCTCCATTATTGATATAGTTGCCGTTTGCGTCGGGATTGCGAAGTGTAACTTTCTTTACCGGGCGTTTTACATCTTCATTGTAGCTGTCCTTCTGGTATACACGGACATAATCGATCACATATGGGTTATTCTCAAAGCTTGTCTTATCGTTTGGATTTCCAACCCAGCTTCCACCAACAGCAAGATTTAAGATAATGTAAAATGGCTGGTCAAATGGTGCCGGATATGTAAGTGTTCCCTGTCCTACTGTTGTTGAGTACCAGTCGCTCTCCTCGTGGTATTTATTTCCATCCACATACCATGTGATTTTCCCCGGTTCCCAGTCACAGGTAAATGTGTGGAAATTCTTAGAGAAATCGTCTCCAGCCGGTAAAGTATATGTTTTCTGTGACTCTGAATGAGGATTTCCGTAATGGATGGTTCCGTAAGCCTTGTTTGTCTCCTGTCCCATTACTTCCATGCAGTCAATCTCGCCGCATCTTGGCCACTGACCATATACATTCTCATCATTTGCCATAAGCCAGAATGCAGGAAGGTATCCCTGTCCTTTTGGAACCTTTGCACGGCATTCAAATCGGCCGTATGTGAAGGTCTTCTTATTCTGTGTTGAAATTCTTCCTGATGTATAGGAAACTGCTTCTTTTGTTGAACTGTTATCACCATCAGTCGCATTCATATCAACAAATTTTATAGCAGAAATTGTCACGTCTGATGCCGGTGTGTCTTTTGTGTACTCCCCTTTATCATCTGCATATTTTCCAAGAGAAATATAAAAGTCTGCAGGTGTGTCCTTTGTCATTGTAAATTCAAAACTGATTTCCTGCTCCTTATTCTCTTCAAGCTCCGGTTCACATCCTCCGTACCATTCATATGAAGCACTCATCACACCTGTTTTGAATTTACGGGTTGCTGTGGACTTAGCCTTAAAACTCACTTTATATTTATGTCCGTTTTGCAGTGAAATATTTTGCTGCTTTAACTGGACATTCCAGTCCTGTGTTCCTGCGTTTTTAATACTATAGATGATCGAACCATCAGCTGTCTTTGCTGAAGCATCCGCTGATCCATCTGCTCCACCCCAGTTTGCTATTGTCTGAGTCCAGCCTTCCATTTCCTCCGAAAAATCTGAGTTTTTCAAAAGATTTCCGGCATCCTTATTTTCTGTTTTAGTAACCTTTTTTACCGGATTTATTATTAATTGTCCACCTTTTACCTGAATGTTTTCATCCGAGTCTACATACTCCTGCAGCTCGTTATTTACCCATCCTTTTTCATGTGTCTCCACATTCCAGTCAGTACGGTTTAATGAATCACCATCAAACTCATCGTGCCACACTTCTTTGTAGCCCTCATAGCTTAGTTTTCCTGTCTGCTGCACCGCATCCAACGCTCCCTCTGCAAACGTCTGTGACGGCATGGCTGTCATTGCCATAGCAGCCACAAGCATGGCTGATAATACTCTTTTTTTCATAAAGTACCCCTTTCATTTATAGTTATTTGCCATCTCGCATCATGTTACTGTCTACACTTTTCAGCGTAACCCGTAACCACAGCATTACTATAACGATTAAGCACCCTTAAATATACAAAAAAAAGCACAAAAACATCAAATTCATGACATTTTAATTTTCCTGTAACTTCCGCAATTCTCTCGGTGTCATGCCAAACTGCGCCTTAAACATCCGGCTGAACACCTTATAATTCGTAAATCCATTGTGCTCCAATATGTCCGTGATAGAATCCTCAGTTGCCAGAAGCTCCTCATGTATGTGATTGATTCTTACCTGATTGACATACTCGAGAAATGTAACTCCCATGCATTTTTTGAACATACGACAGAAATAATCCTGATTGAGTGAGGCTATGTCTGCCGCCTCCTTTAATGCTATTGGCTCCTGATAATTTTTCGCCACATATCTAAGGACATCCTTAAGGCGCGCTATCTGTCTGGATTCTTTTCCCGCATTCATCTCTTTGTACGAATAATTTGTAAACAAAATATATAAGAATTCGTTCACTTTTGCCATAAGTCGAAGCTCATAGCCCTTGCCCTTTTTCCGGTATATATGCGCTATCGACTTAAGAAGAGACTTCATCTGCTCATATTTTCTGCTGCCATGCTCGGTCTCATAGCACTCCCGGAACCTTATATGTCCGTAATCGTCTATGTAGCTGTCCAGATATACATACGGTATCTGCACCAGAAGCACCTTGACTCTTTCATAGCTTTGCGTGCCATGTATCTTATTTGAGTTTATGACAAAAAATTCATTTTCTTTCAATGTATATTCATTTTCACCGCAGTCAACCTGCAGTGAGCCGGAAACTACATAGATTATCTCTATATGATCATGCCAGTGCCTCGGTGAAAACTGCCTGTAGTCCTCGTATCTGTCGCAGTAGATTGGAAGATGTGGTATTGATCTGACGTTTTCGTGTGTGTATTGCTGCATAATTTTCTCCCTGACTTACTAAATCAAACTTCGTATTTAATGCTATATTAGCCCGAGCATATCCAATTGTTCCGAAGTAAACAATATTAATAGTTTGAAATTCCACCTTCAAAATATACTCCTCTCACGCAAAAAGTCAATATCGACCTAAAATAATGTCAGTATCACAATTGTATATATCGCTTTTATAATTTACAATCATCTTATACGAAAAGAACAAGCTCCCGACATATTAATGTATGGGAAGCTCTTTAAATAATAAAAATATAAGAAAGGTAATCTGCTATGAACAAATGGTCACGATTCAAATTCACTCCTAATCTTCCACTTGGGGCAAATGGAGAAAGAGTTACAGGAAGCAAGGCTCACATAGAGCTTTCAAAGGAAGCTGCCAAGGAAGGCATGGTACTTCTCAAAAATGAAAACAACGTACTCCCTCTTGCAGCGGGTTCTAAGGTAGCCCTGTTTGGAAAGGGTACTTTCGACTATGTAAAGGGCGGTGGCGGAAGCGGTGATGTAACCGTTGCATATATCCGCAATCTCTACGAAGGACTTAAGCTTCAAAAAGAGAAAATAAGCATATTTGAGGAGCTGTGCGATTACTACCGTAACGACATTAAAAAGCAGTATGCAGCCGGTGCTGTACCCGGCATGACTATAGAGCCGGATGTACCGGCTGAGCTTTTAAGCAAGGCACAGGCATATACCGACACTGCTATCATCTCAATCTGCCGCTACTCCGGAGAAGGCTGGGACAGAAAGAGTGTTATTGACCCAAACAACAAGGCTCTCTGGGACTACGAACGTGAGATGACCGAGAAGTCGGCTGAGCTTTTTAAGGATGGTGATTTCTGTCTCTCCGTAAAAGAAAAGGAGATGATTGACACTGTAAAAGCCAGTTTCAAAAATGTAATCGTGATTTTAAATGTCGGTGGAATGGTTGATACATCTTGGTTTGCTTATGATAATCAGATTCAATCAGCACTGCTTGCCTTACAGGGCGGCATGGAAGGCGGGCTCGCTGCCGCTGAGCTTCTCGTAGGAGATGGCAATCCTTCCGGAAAAACTGTCGATACGTTTGCCAAATCACTCGACGACTATCCGTCTACTTACAATTTCCACGAGTCAAGAGACTATGTGGACTATACCGATGATATATATGTCGGATACCGCTATTTCGAGACAATTCCGGGAGCTGCCGAGAAGGTTGTATACCCATTTGGCTATGGACTCTCATACACCACATTTGATGTGGAGACTGTTTCTGCCGGCGTTGTGAATTCCAACTGTACGTCAAGTGCTACTGCAGCCGGATCAGCCGATGCAGATATTGACATCAAAGCCTGTAAGCTCTACGCAAAAGTCCGTGTGACAAATACAGGTAAATTCTCCGGAAAAGAGGTTGTTCAGGTATACATTGCAAAACCACAGGGTAAACTCGGCAAGCCTGCAAAGGAGCTTGTCGCCTTTGAAAAGACAAGAGAACTGCAGCCGGGTGAGTCACAGCTTATGACCCTCACATGGGAAATAAACGATATGGCATCATATGATGACCTTGGAAAGGTTCAAAAATCTGCATATGTGCTTGAAGCCGGTTCATATGATATATACGTTGGAACGAGCGTCCGTGACGTGACAAAAGCTGATTACTCATATATATTAAATCATGATGTAATTACCGAGCAGCTTTCAGCAAAGCTTGTACCTACAAGTCTGCCAAAGAGAATGCTCGCTGACGGAAGCTATGAAGCTCTGCCTCAAAGTGAGCCTGTTGACACCGACTACTCAGCTATTGGCAACATTGACCCTTCCCTGACAGAGGGTGTTGCTCCCGGTCAGAGAGCCATCCCATACTTCCGCTTTGCCGATGGCATGGCTAAAAACGGCAGTCACGACATCATGGATGTTGTGGAAGGACGTATCACGCTTGATGAATTTGTATCAGAGCTTTCCATCGATGATCTCATTCATCTGCTCGGCGGACAGCCAAATACCGGTGTTGCAAATACCTTCGGTATCGGAAATATGCCTGAATACGGTATTCCTTCTGTCATGACAGCAGATGGTCCTGCAGGAGTGCGCATAGCACCTGAGGTCGGTATATGCACCACTGCGTTTCCATGCTCCACACTGCTCGCATGCACATGGAACCCTGATGTTTTAGAGGCTGTAGGACGCGCCGGCGGTGAAGAATTAAAGGAAAACAACCTTGCACTGTGGCTCACCCCTGCCATCTGTATTCACAGAAGTCCTCTCTGCGGACGTAACTTCGAGTACTACTCAGAGGATCCATTCGTCACCGGAAAGCTCGCAGGTGCCATGGTACGCGGAATCCAGTCCAACAATGTCGGTGCCACACTCAAGCACTTTGCCTTGAACAACAAGGAAACCAACCGCAAAAACAGCGATTCACGCGTTTCAGAAAGAGCTGCCAGAGAAATCTATCTGAAGGCATTTGAGATGATTGTAAAGAATGATAATCCATGGGCTATTATGTCCTCTTACAATATGATAAACGGCTACAGAGCCTCTGAAAGCGAGGATCTTTTGACAGGAATACTGCGTGATGAATGGGGCTATGAAGGAATGGTCACAAGCGACTGGTGGACCTGTGGCGAGCATTACAAGGAGACAAAAGCCGGAAATGACCTTAAGATGGGAAATGGATATCCTGATCGTGTAAAGAAGGCTTATGATAAGGGTGCCATCTCTCGTAGTGAGATGGAGACCTCTGTAAAGCGTATATTAGAATTAATATTAAAGCTTGATTAAATTTTACTCTGCTTTATGTAAACTACCCGGTTCATAATACCCGATACTTATTATACAAAAACAAAAACGGACATGCAAAACTGCCATGTCCGTTTTTGTATTTGTATTTGTATATCTTCAATCATTAATTCTGTATTTTAGCATATTCCTCAATTTTACATACATGCTCTTTTGTTTTTTCATCATAGTTGATTGCCACAAGCAGGATGTTTCCCGTATATTGCAATAATGAATTCGGATACTGTCTCTCACGAATCTGCTGCATGGCTGTATCCGCATTCTTATTCCATTTCAGCTCCACAACAAGCGCCGGATAATCATTTATATACTCAGGCTTCGGAATATAAACAAAATCAGCAAAGCCACGCCCTGTCGGTAATTCCCTGACCGGCTTAAAATAATAGTTCATTGTTCCAAGGTAAGCAATGGCCAACACACTGCTAAGGGAGTTCTCGTCATTATATTGAATCACAGAGGTATATTCCATATGAATCTGCTCAATTTTTGCTGCCACAGTATTTACATCTTTGTTTATTGTTGCATTAAACAAATCTATTGACTGGCTCTCAAACTGTATGATTTCATCCCATTTGTTTTCCTCAACCGCATCCATAAGCTCATTGCGAAGCTCTTCATTCGGAATATATGCCATCTGATTTTTCTGATTAAAAGCCAGATATCCAAGATGTATAAGCAATGTCAGCACATCATCTTTGTTTTTAAATGATACCATATCATTCTGAAACGTGGTTGTTCTAACTTTTATCTCATTTCCTGAAATCATTGAAATAATAGCGGCTCTTAATCCATCAAAATCCATGTCAATAAGCGGAATCAGAGATTCATATGTGCCGGTCTGTGACCAATAGCTTTGGAAGCTGCCTCTCATCATCACGCTCACTACCGCTTTTGGATTATACACATGTTTACCCGAAAGCATATAGCCGTCATACCAGTTTTTTACTGCTTCATAATCCCTGTCATACTTTTTGCATAACTGCTTAACCTCATCATCTGTAAAGCCAATATATGATGCAAGCGCTCCTGCATCAAGCATTGTGAACTCTTCAAAATTGTTAAGTGCTGACTGAGTTTTTAGCTTTTTAATTGGAAGTATGCCGGTAAGATAGGCTAACGCAATATACTTTGTCGGCTCTGTCCCTTTAAACATTCCTCTGAGGAAATTAATATATTCCTCCTGCAGTTCCTTATTATTAGCCTCATCTCTTATCAACACATCCCACTCATCTATTATGATAACAAAGGTATTTCCTGTGGCTGCGTTTATATAAGACATGGCTCCATAGGCTGTTTTAACAGTGTCCGGTATCACATCACCATATGCTATTATAAGCTCATCAAGAATACCGTTATTGATGTATTTCACGGTGTTTTGCACTTCGCCCGCATCCATCATGCACCACTGGACATCAATATGAATAACATCATATTTATTAAGGTTTGTCTCAAAGGAATCAAGCCTGCCTACCTTTAGAGTGGAAAACATATCAAAGGAATCACATCCTCTGCTATAATAAGCAGCAAGCATATTCGCCGTGATGGACTTTCCAAAGCGCCTCGGTCTGCTATTGCATATGCATGCCATATCAGAACCTATAACCTTATTGGTGTATGCCAAAAGCATAGTTTTATCCACATATATTTCCGATTTCAATGTCTTTTGAAAAGCTTTATTTCCCGGATTTAAAAATCTTCCCATGAATTTTCCTACCTTAATGAAATAATTTAACAACCTATACTACATGTTAAGTATAGCAGTTTTTAATCAACTTCACCATATCAACTTTGAATTATATACAATTTAAACTATTACTTTCCATAAATATTGTACTCAGGCACATCCACGCCATCTGTTCCTGCATAGTATGACATCTCCACCTCGTTGAGTCCTTTTTTCTTGTCAAGAATCACATTGTACTGGGATGAATATATAACATCTCCATTTTTATTAAATCTGTATTCAATATTCACTCCATCTTTGCCTTTTAATGCCTTTCTTGGAATCTTTGCAAGGAAGATACGCTCACTGTCGGAAATTTTCTTCACCTCGACTGCATCCACCCATTTGAAAAATACTGGTGCAGCCACTCTTGTATCATCCATGCTATAACTGTCGTAATCATAGTTGGCTGTGTCATCATCTTCTGTATCCTTTAACACATGATAGCCCATCTGTATGCTGTCCACGCCATCAAGACCTGTATCATTGTTGTTATAGCTGCCCGAATCGTAAGGCGAATATACATATAAAAGGATAAGCTGTGAGCTCTTTACCTCATCTATGCTATCCCTGAATAAATGTGCAGCCTTTATATGAGATACATTGAGCTGTCTTAAGCTGTCATTTGTCTCACCTGCCAGCTGTCTTGCATACATGGTGACCATACCCTTATTTTCCATAAAGTCTGCATCTGCTGCAAGCGCCGGAGATGCATCCGTGGAAAGTGACATCAGATATTTGTAGTCTGTATCCTCCATACATACTGTATTGTACCTTGCAACCAGATAATCAGGCCTTGCAAATGCAAGCACAAGATAACATACCCCGATTACTATTATTCCGTACCGAAATAGCGAAAAAGCAGGCTTACATATAGATAAAATCACTCCGAGCATAAACAGCGCTATCACTCCAAGTGCCCAGAACACACAAAGCCTGGTGGCTGTCAGCCCGTACTCTGACACATACAGTCCCATACGGTATGCACTTGATGCAATCATGATATATGTGCATAAAGTTATTAAAATTAAAAATGCATTTAATATTTTATTCCTTCTGAACAATCCACTTCCGAGCAATACGATAATCACATTAAGTATACACACGAAAAGCAGCTGGAAAAAGCCTTCTCTCGCGTACCTGGCGTAGGTATAGCCGCTTGGAAGCTGCATAAGTCCCCCGAACAGATACACAATCTGTATAAAACAAAAAAATACATATACCACTGATATAGTTGCAGCTACAGTGATACCGATTGCAGCCGGAAATGCCGGAGTCTCAACCGGTGCATCCGATATACGTTTCTTGCTCAGATACTTTATACCACAGTACGATGAGAAAAGCGCAAATACAAAAAGAAATACAACCTTGCTCACTGTAAAGAAATTGATATCAGCAAATATTTTCTTTATTACTGAGGCAAAAACCGCATCCGCAGAGCACAGCAACACCACTATCAGCACAACCAGAGGAAAGGCAATTGCTATTCCGATAAACACATAAAGCATTCTGTGTTTTTTCACATGCCGCTCTCCGGCAGTTGCATTTGCACTGTCACCGACCATACTGTCACTGCCCATATTGTCACTATCCATGCGCTCATTTCTCATATAGTCGGCAATATCCATAAACGGCTCAGCTATACACCCAATCGCTCCAAACACCGCCTGAAATGCCGCAGTGATATACTTTATAAGCCCCCATTGTCTGTCATTGCAGAAATTGTGAAGCAGCATAAAAACAAGAAACACAAGTATCCAGCAAAAATTAAATCCTTGTATAATTTTATTACCGGTCAAGCCTGACGAAAGGCCTGTGAGTATCATCATCACACTGTACCATACAGTGAGCGGCTTTGCCTCTATATGAAGTATCTTCATACAATACAGGCTGTATACTCCTGTGACGATTGCAAACAACGTAACAAGTATTCCACCTGTATTCTCATACAGGAAAATGGTGTACAGCAGCGCATATATTATCGTAGGTATACATAGCCTGCCAAAAAAATCCGCGTTTCTCCTGCTTTGATCACGCCGTCTTCGCTCCGCTTCCTGCTGCATCTTCTGCAGTTCGATACCTGACATTCCCATATGTGGCTGTGAAGTCTGTGGCGTGTTCTGTGAAAACTGTTGGGGATTCATGCCCCCGATATTATTATTGTCCATAGCTACCTCCTTACTATCTATGTAGTTATTTTCTCATATTTTTTACTTACCGGCAAGCTAATTGTACTACGCTGTTTTTAGTTTTGCAATAACTTTTTATCGTATCTCGATAAATTAGTTGTAATCGTTATAAATGTCAGGTAAATGTCACATTAAAAATGAGGAAATAGTAACCTGAGACGCGTAGAAAAAGTTGTTTGAAAATGTTAAGGCTTACTGATAAAACAAAAAATCGCAGATACCATATTATGATATCTGCGACTTTACTTATCTTATTTTCTCCTAAAGACACTCCAATGGATATTGACTTAATGCAGTCATATAGTTTTATTTTAAACTACTGCTGCACATTAAACGCTTTAATTCCCGGATAAACTGCGCTCTTTCCCAGCTCCTCTTCAATTCTTAAAAGCTGGTTATACTTTGCAACACGCTCTGAACGCGAAGGTGCACCTGTCTTTATCTGGCATGTGTTGAGTGCCACCGCAAGGTCTGCAATTGTTGTGTCGGCAGTCTCACCTGAGCGGTGTGAGCTGATTGCTGTATAGCCTGCCTTGTGTGCCATCTTGATAGCCTCAAGAGTCTCTGATACTGAACCGATCTGGTTTAATTTAATCAGGATTGCATTTCCTGCTCCAAGGCTTATTCCCTTTGCAAGTCTCTCAGTGTTTGTTACGAACAGGTCATCTCCTACAAGCTGTACCCTATCGCCCAGACGCGCAGTAAGCTTCTGCCAGCCTTCCCAGTCCTCCTCATCAAGACCATCCTCGATTGATATAATAGGATATTTGTCACAGAGCTTTGCCCAGTGCTCTATAAGCTCCTCTGAGGTATACTCTGTGCCGGCCTTTGGCAGCTTGTAAAAGCCCTTGCCCTTTTCACTCTTCCACTCTGATGATGCGGCATCCATGGCAATCTTGAAATCTTTGCCCGGCTCATAGCCTGCCTTCTTTACAGCTTCAAGAATTGTCTCGATAGCCTCCTCGTCAGATTTGAGTGCCGGTGCAAATCCACCCTCGTCACCTACTGACGTGGCAAGACCGCGCTCCTTTAATATGGCTGCAAGTGCATGAAATACCTCCGCACACCATCTGAGACACTCCTTGAAGGAAGGCGCACCTACCGGCATAATCATAAACTCCTGCACGTCAAGTCCTGATGAGAGTGCATGACATCCACCGTTTACAATGTTCATCATAGGTACAGGAAGTCTGTTTCCCGAGATACCACCTAAAAATCTATAGAGAGGAATATCAAGTGATACAGCTGCCGCCCTCGCACACGCAATTGATACAGCAAGAATGGCATTAGCTCCAAGCTTAGACTTGTCCTTTGTGCCATCTGCCTCTATCATAGCCGCATCTATTGCATAGATATCACTTGCGTCCATACCTGTCAATATGTCGTTGATTACAGTATTTATATTTTCTACTGCCCCGGTAACACCCTTGCCCAGATATCTGCTCTTGTCTCCGTCACGAAGCTCAAGTGCCTCGAACTCTCCTGTTGAAGCTCCTGATGGTGCTGTGCCTCTTGCAACAGTTCCGTCAACCAGATAAACCTCTGCCTCAACTGTAGGATTTCCTCTGGAATCAAGTATTTCTCTGCCCACTACCTTTTCGATTTCTAAATAATTCATTATGAACCTCCTTATGTTTTTTCTGATTCAATTTTATCCTACAATACAGTTTCTCTATGTCATGATTGTAGGATTGAATGCAAACATGCATCGATGATACCTTTTGACCCTTTAATCATAAAAATACATATGTGAAAGCCTGCCACATATGCATATATTTATAAATAAAGAAAAATGCTACACAGTTAGTTTAATCTAACTAATGTAGCATTTCAATAGTTCATAATGATAATATTTCCCAATTATAGAAATATTATGTTCTAACATATCATTTTAAATGGGCTGTAATCGTTGCTGGTCACACTGTTAGGTGTGAACAGCAACTATCTCTCTGCCTCAATCTCACGCGCAACATACACGCCGCTTGCCGACGCATGTGAAAGTGAATGTGTCACACCGCTTCCGTCTCCGATGATGTAAAGTCCCTTATATTTGCTCTCAAGCTTATCGTTAAGCTCTACCTCCATGTTGTAGAACTTGACCTCTACGCCGTAAAGCAGGGTATCGTCATTTGCAGTTCCCGGTGCTATCTTGTCGAGCGCATAAATCATCTCAATGATTCCGTCCAGGATTCTCTTTGGAAGCACAAGGCTTAAGTCTCCCGGTGTAGCTGAAAGTGTAGGAGTAACGAGTCCTTCCTCAATACGCTTCTCATTGCTTCGACGCCCTCTCACAAGATCTCCAAAACGCTGTACAATTACACCGCCACCAAGCATATTTGAAAGGCGCGCGATGCTCTCACCATATCCGTTGCTATCCTTGAATGGCTCTGAAAAATGCTTCGCAACAAGAAGAGCAAAGTTCGTGTTTTCAGTCTGCTTGTCTGCTCCCTCGTAGCTGTGTCCGTTTACTGTTACTATGCCGTTTGTATTTTCATTTACCACGATGCCATGCGGATTCATGCAGAATGTACGCACATTATCCTCAAAAAGCTGCGTTCTGTATACAATCTTGCTCTCATACAGCTCATCTGTCAGATGTGAGAAAATCAGGGCCGGAAGCTCAACACGCACACCGATATCCACACGGTTTGACTTGGTTGGGATATCAAGGTCATTGCAGACCTTCTCCATCCACTTGCTTCCGCTTCTTCCAACTGAGATGATACAGTATCTGCTCTCATATGTGCTATCCGCTGTTTTTACTGCATATCCGGATACATTGTCTGTGTGAGCCTCTTGTAAACTGCAAGCATCAGCCCCTGCTGTATTCTCATCATACAGCACCTCTACCGACTCAACAGGTGTATCAAAATAAAAATCCACCTTATCCTTCAGATGTGCATACATATTTTCCAGAACAACATAGTTTATGTCAGTTCCGAGATGTCTGACCGATGCATCCAAAAGCTTGAGCTTATTCTGCATGCAGACCTTTTTGAGCTTTGTGCCGGCTGTAGAATAAAGCTTTGTGCCCTCACCGCCGTACTTCATATTAATCTCGTCAACATATTCCATCAGATCAATGGCCGGCTGCTTGCCGATATGCTCGTACAAGGTACCGCCAAAATCATTTGTGATATTATATTTTCCGTCTGAAAAAGCACCTGCTCCGCCAAAACCGCTCATAATAGAACAGCTCTTGCAGGAAATACAGCTCTTTATTTTCTTTCCGTCGATAGGACATTTTCTCTTAGCAAGCTCATGTCCTGCCTCAAAAACCGCTATTTTGCAGTCAGGATTCTTCTCGATAAGCTCATATGCTCCGAAGATACCTCCCGGTCCCGCTCCAATGATTATCACATCATAATTATTCATCTATCAATTGCCTCCCATAATACGTTGCTGTTTGTACGCCCAAGGTGGCGCACGCCAATCACTTATGATACTATATTTTCTCCATTATCGCAAGAGCAATTTCTATATTCCAGCAAATCTCCCGGCTGACAGTCAAGTGCTTCACATAGCTTTGCAAGCGTGGATACCTTGATTGCCTTTGCCTTGCCGTTTTTTAAAATTGATATATTTGCCATGGTGATTCCCACACGCTGCGACAGCTCCGTAACACTCATCTTTCTCTTTGCAAGCATTACGTCTATGTTAAAAATAATCTCGCCTTCCATGTATCTCTCCCGCTCAAATAAAACTGTAGCGCACACGCTATATTGTCAAATCACTCTGCTCCTGCAGATCTGCGGCCTTTACCACAAGATGTGACAAAACCGCCGCCACGACCGATGCCACAACACAGGCAAACACTATGAACACAAGAGCCAGTATCACCCCCGGATGATTCACATATATCCTCCACATGCAGACATTCACAATAAAAAAATACAATGCATCAAACAGAATTATTTTCGATGCCAGCTTTATATGTCTCGCATTCTCTAGGGAAAACGACCTGTCTTTTCCGATATTTACAGCTACTCTCCAGCCCAGATACAATATAACATAGCACGGAATTGCACTGATAATAAACAGAACAAGCCATGGTATATACATATCAGAAATCTGCGGATCAGGCGCAATAAGCACATGTCCTATCCATGGTATGGCAACCGCACAGACCACTAATCCGCAAAGTGCTACCGCTATTATTACTATCTTTAACCATTTTTCAAGTTCTTTTTGTCTCATTTATTCACCTTGCTTCTCATTGAGAAGTCCATACTCTGCAAGAAGCTTTTTTTGATACACCTTATCCTTTGAAGCTTTCTGCAATTCATCATATTTGCCTTCAGACAATAAAATCTGATTTAGCTGGTTAATCAATTCTATTCCTTGTTCTAATCCCTGTTCCAATCCCTGTTCCAATCCCTGTTCTAAGCCCTGTTCTAAGCCTTGCTTTATTCCTTGTTCTAAGCCTTCCTCGATAGCATCAGCTCTTTCAAGCTCAAGCTGCCTGTCAAATTCATAATTTAACTGCATACTCTTCGTCACCTCACTTCTGTAAGTCTTTAGAAACTCCTTCAGAATATCATTGTCAATACAATAGTCTATAGCCTCCTTCATTTGAAAACACTAAAGCAGGAAATATCTGTATGGTAAAAGCCCTCTTATCCTGCTTTAAATAAAATAATGAAACATTTAAAAGCAAGAATTTCAGGGAATATGAAAAATAATTAAGGTATTGAAGACCCTGCACGCCCTTATCGCCGGACGACATCTTATTATGCCTCACATATTTACAGAGCATATAGTCATATCTGTAATTAATGTGCCAACGACCGCACAGGTTGCTATAGAAAAACTGCTTTGATTATATTCTAACATATGTGGATAAAAAAACAACCAAAAAAATACGCAACAGAAAAGTCTGTTACGTATTTTGACCTTATTTTTTAAAAACATAATAATCTGATGAAGGCTGCTACTATAAGTATTAATGCTAATGCTTTTTCTGCAATATATGACCTTGCATCCGGTACATAGGTTTTCTCCCAGATTGAGTATGCACATCCACACCCCACTACAAACATGCAATATAGCTTAAACGACTGCGAATTCATACAATCAGTGAAAAACATTATAATAATCCATGCTATTAAAAATAGCATTAAAACTAAGTACTTTAAAAATAATTGAATCTTCTTCATGGCAAATCCCCCTTAAATATATAATTGCATCATTATGCTTCCATAAATAGCTTCCTTCACTTATATAAACGCAATCCATGCTTATATGCTTACAAAAACCAAGAATTTTTCAATTTTCTACTCTGTCACCACTGCAATAACATAATCCTCAAGCTCACGAAACACTACCCTTTTTTCATAAGCCTCCATAGTCTCATCATCCAGCTCCCCTGAAAAGCCTGTACCGACAAGCTTCATTATCGCCTCATACTGCGTCCAGTATTTTGTAAGCTCAATCTGAAATGCCTCAGATTCATTCTCAAAGCCATCGAGTCTGTCAAGCTGCTCATTACGCATTATGCACTTTGCCACCTTGAAGCTCATGCGCTTTGTATGCTCTATGTCCACACCAACAGGTCTGTCTGATATTGCAAGCACCACATATGGGCCGCTGTGTGCCAGATTAAAAAAAGCTGCGCTCTCATTCTTATATCCTTCTGCTATTTCCGGCTTGCCATGCTCATTTCTGACAAGCTGTTCATCCGATGATATCCCCAGATATTTGTAGAGCATGTATCCCGCCAAAAGCTCCTGCTTTGCTGTGCCACACAGCCTGTTGCTGCCTGTTTTTACACCTTTTTCTGAAATAGTTGTGTATTTATCCACATAAAAGGCAGACACATGTGGAATTATCTCCTTCTGCCGGCCTGCTATAGAGTCCGTTTTTTCTATGAAAATCTGACAGTTATTATTTATTTTCCATACCATCCCAAGTCACCTTTCTATAACTCCAACCTTCCCCTGCCTTCATCAAAATACAACCAGTATTATAAATTACCCATATAATATCTGCAGCTTATGCTAATTATACCTACGATATCTGCAGCTCATACAGCTTCCTGTATATGCCATCCTGCTCCAGAAGCTCCCTGTGCGTACCGCGCTCACATATACGTCCCTTGTGCATGACCATGATGCAGTCAGCATGCTGGATAGTGGACAGACGGTGCGCAACCATGATTGTTGTCCTGCCATCCATGAGCTTTTCCAGTGCCTCCTGTATGAGAATTTCTGTCTCTGTATCTATGTTGGCGGTTGCCTCGTCCATGACCAGTATGCTCGGATTGTGGGCGAGTGTCCTTGCAAAGGACAATAGCTGACGCTCTCCTGCCGAGAAGGTTGCACCACGCTCCGTAACCGGCTCGTGATAGCCCTGTGGGAGCTTTTCGATAAAGTGTGAGGCATTTACATATTCTGCTGCCGCCTTCACCTGCGCATCCGTGATATCGTCATCATTCAGGCGGATATTGTACGCCACATCCCCCTCAAATATAAACACATCCTGCTGCATCTGACCGATTGCACTGCGAAGCTGCTTTTTGCTAAGCTGTCTGATATCGATGCCATCAATGTAGATATGTCCCTTTTGTATATCATAATACCTGCCTATAAGATTTAAAATGGATGATTTTCCTGCTCCGGTTGCACCGACAAAGGCCACCTTCTCGCCCGGATTAATGACAAATGAGACATCCTTAAGCACATAGTTTTCGCCGTCATAGGCAAACCAGACATGGTCAAATTCAATTTTTCCGGTGATTTTATCCGGCTGCTTAGGATTTTCGACCTCAGGAATAAATTCATCCTCATCCATAACCGTAAATATCTTCTCTGCTGATGCAATTGATGACTGCAGTGTTGAAAACTGCTCTGCAAGCTCCTGTATCGGGTCAAAAAATGACCTGATGTAATTCGAGAAAATATACAAAGTGCCAACCGAAATAATCTCATCAAACACATTTCTGCTTCCGAACCACAGCACTATCATCAGTGACAAAATGCTCAGAATATAGATAAGCGGACGGAATACCGCATACATGAGCATCTCCCTATAAAAAGCCTTGTAGAGCTTTGTATTTTTATCATGAAATTCCTCAAACTTGCGCTCCTGCCTGCCAAATATCTGTATAATTTTCATCCCCGAAAGATGCTCAGACAAAAATGTATTGATGTCCGTCAGGCGCGTACGGTATAGCCTGTAAATATTTCTGGCAATTTTCTGGCACAGCACTGTAAGACCAATTACAAGCGGCATCAGCACAAATGATATCGCAGCAAGCCTAACATCAAGCACAAGCATAACGCCTGCAAGTCCCACTATTTTTACAATATTTCTGAAAAGCTGTACGAGAATGCCCGAATACATCTCATTGAGAGCCTCAACATCATTTGTGACACGGGTTACAAGCTTTCCAACCGGCGTGATATCAAAATACCTGCTGCCAAGAGACTGGATATGTCTGTAGAGGTCTTTTCTCATCTGAAGAATGATATTCTGGCCTGTTTTCTGCAGTATCCAGGTCTGAGCGATGTTGAATGCAAAGCTTAAGGCAAGTACAACCGCATATTTGATAGCTGTAGCAATTATTACATCATAATCCCCATTTGCTCCAAAAGCATCAATTGCATCACCCACCAGCATCGGCCTGTAAAGGTCAAAGGCTGTCAGTCCAAGCACCAGCAGAAGGGCAAAAATCACCCAGTGGGCATACGGCTTCATGTAGGCTATGAGGCGCATTGTGGAGCTTTTTTTATTCATTTCGTTTTTATTTATATTTTCACTCGAATTCATACTATAATCTTCTCTGTTATTTCGTAACTATTCATCGTCAAATCTGCATAGCAACTCTTTTCAAGCACTTTAACTGCCAAGCTCACTCTCAAGTTGCTGCTTATGGCTGATATCAGCGTAAAAACCGCCAAGCTCAAGCAGCTCTTCAGGAGTGCCATACTCTGTCAGTTTTCCGTCAGAAAGCACTGCCACATGGTCAGCCTTCTGCAGTGTGGAAATCCTGTGGGCAATCACTATGGTTGTCTTGCCCTGTCTGGTTTCCATGAGGTTTTCAAGTATCTGCTCCTCTGTATCGGTATCGACAGCAGAAAGTGAATCATCCAGTATAAGGATTGCAGAATCCTTTAAAAGTGCTCTGGCTATCGAGCTTCGCTGCTTCTGGCCTCCCGAAAGTGTCACTCCGCGCTCTCCAACCATGGTCTTGTACTCATCCGGAAAGCCCATGATATTATCGTGTATACACGCGTCCTTTGCAGCCTGTTTTACCGCATCAAGAATTGCCGGGTTGTCGGCAATCCTGTCCTCAAGACCAAATGCTATATTCTCCTCGAGTGTGTCGGAAAACAGGAAATTCTCCTGTGGCACATATGAGATATCACGGTGTAAAACCGCCAGCGGATAGTCTGTTATCGGGCGGCCATCCAAAAGTATCATGCCGTTTTCACAATCATAGACTCTAAGCAAAAGGTCGGCAAGTGATGATTTTCCGCTTCCGGTACGTCCTAAGATACCAAGCATCTCGCCCTGCTTCACATGTATACTCACGTCTGAAAGCACCGGCTTGGAGCCGTCAGGGTATGTGAAGCTGAGGTGGCTAAGCTGTATATCGCCATGTATTTGTATTTTATCATAAATACCATCAGCTAAATTATCTGTATTTCTGCCTGCCATGCCATCATTTTCTATTACATTTTCCGGTGGCACCATATCGACAATATCAGGCTTTTCCTCGAAAATAGTCTGGATTCTGCCCCATGCCGCAGCCGCCTGAGAAAATGTGTTGATACAGTCGCCTGCCGCAATCATAGGCCACACAAGCATATCGATGTATGAGTTGAATGCCACGAACTGGCCTATCGAAACCTGTCCGTCAAGCACCATCCTGCCACCTGCAAGGAGTGTCACTATCACGCTTATTCCGATTACGGCATCCAGCGTCGGGCCAAAGACAGCGCGAAGCTTTACCACAGCAAGATTTTTCTCCCTGCTGTTCTCGCAAGCCTTTTCAAACTGCTTAAAGTCCTCTTCTTCCTGCGCAAATGCCTTGACCACGCGGATACCGGCAATGCTCTCCTGCACCTTGTCAGACAGATAGGAGAAAGCATCCTGCCTTTTCACCTGACGTTTCTTTGACTCTATCCCATAAAAATAGCAGCCGATTGCAATAAAAATAAGTGGAATAAAAGCAAATAATGTCAGCTTAAAATCCACGTATACTACCATTTTGACAAGCACCATCACCGTCATGATTACCGCGTCAAACACGGTGATGACAGCCATTCCGGTTCCCATCCTGACAGCCTGTAAATCGTTAGTGAAATATGCCATAAGGTCTCCTGTCTTATGGCTGTTGTAATAGCGCGCCGAGAGTGTCTCCATATGCGAAAACATATCATCGCGCAGTCTGTATTCTATTCCTCTTGATGCTCCTATGATGAAATATCTCCATCCAAAGCGCCCCGCCATGATTATCAGGCCTGTTATCAGTATCTTAAATATAATGCCGCCCACGCCCGCCATATCAAGCTTTCCTGCAGTGATTCCGTCGATTATCTCCCCAATAAACTGCGGAATGTACAGATTTGCAAGGTCTACTGCAAGAAGCACAAAAATGCCTATCGCATAGTGCCATTTGTATGCAAGCAGATATGGGCGCAGCGAGTATTTTTTATCGTTCATGTTATTCCTCCGTATTTTAAATGCCATTGTATGGCAAGCATGCGACCGCATGGTTAGCCCGGCATGCGGTCATATGCTCTCTAGGAGCTAACGCTACGCTGTTAAGAGGCTGTACGAATTATGCTCATAGTTTTTCTATGCTCGACGAAACCGGCTTTTATGTGCCGTCCATGGCACATAACGCCTTGCCCCGGCGTCCATGCCGGTGCATTTCAAGTACAGCGTGCCAAAATTAACTGGTTCAATAACGCAGAATGTATTTTCATTCTGCAAAGAAGAAAAACGCAGGCGTAGCGGGCTACGTCAAGTTTTTCTGATGCCGCAGATGGAAATTCAGGCAAGTTATTGGTCCAGTTATTTGCAGAACGATGTACTATGGCAACAGGGCATAATTCTACAGACTCTAAACAGCTTCGCTAGTCGCTCTACGAGAGCATATGGCCGCCTTCCTGGCTAACCACGCTACATTCTCTATCTACCTCCACAAGTCTGCTACGAAATACGTGAGTGCCGCCCATGTATACACAGAATAGTATATGCCGTGCTCGTCCACTCCATCCTCAAGTATCTTCTTCGCCTGCGCCTTAGTCAGAAGGTCGAATCCGTCAAAGAGCTCGCCGCCCACTGCGCCCTCCTGCGACATTCCATTAAGGCTATCGCGGTTAAGTACAATCTTTACAAGGGCGTTACTTTCATCTGTCATGCCCGGTGTGCTGAAAAGACATGGATTGATTACAGAAACCGTGTCTTTTTCTGTCACTTTAAGGCCGGTCTCCTCATGAAACTCACGCATGGCAGTTTTTATAAGTGGCGCTGTATTATCATTGTCCCCGGTGCAATCCTTTGGATCAATAAGCCCTGCCGGTACGCTGAGCAGGTACTGACCTGTCGGATATCTGAACTCGCGGTTCATTAACAGACATGGCTCATGACCTGATTTCTCGTCATCACCTGACGGATTCCATATCACCACGCAGCTCACCGCATCCGGAAGCATTTTCTTAAACTCATCTGTGGATTTGGCGGCTACAAGGTCTTCTTCATCTCTCCTTGTGGCATTATAATAATGCCTTCCCTCCCGGTACTGAAGGTCAAACACCTTTATAAATTTTGATTCAAATAAGCTTTTTATTTTCATAAATTTTTGTCTCTTTTCATTAAACCTTTAATGTGCTCAGATACTCCTTCTGCTGTGGCGTGATGCGATAGCTCTCACGCGCCTTTTGTATCGCCTTGTTGTGGCTCCAGCTATCCATAAGCCTTTCCTGCAGTATCGGCAGCACTGCATCATACTGCTTTGCAAGTGCCGTAGCGATATACCACGCCTTCATCATGTTTACATAATACTCCTTGGAACGGATTTTTGCCACATCTAAAGCATATTTTATATCAAAATCCTCATCGAGATATAGGCGCATCAAAGTGCCAATACCATACCTGACGGTGTAGGGCTTATCCGAATCCAGCCACTTATATACATTCAAAAGAAGCTCATTTTTGTGCTTTTTGAAAACAGCCGGCACACCACTGTCGCAGGTCGCCCAGTTGTCTATGTATGGAAGGAATGCTTCCAGATAAGCCAATGCCGTATCATAATCCTTCATCTGCATAATCAAAAACATATGCAGGTTATTTTCCTCATAGTAGTAATGTGGCAGAGTATTTAGAAACTTTTCCACATTGTCACAGTCATTTTCCTTCACTGTATTACAGACCCGTTTCTCTTTTTGAACCGACAAAAAGAGCCTGCTGCCATGAGCAAGCTCCTTTGCGTACTTTCTAAGCACCGGGACTCTTATTCCTATTATGCGTTCTTTTTCAATATTGGGCATAAGCCTCGCATGAAATTCCCTGTAATTTTTATCCTGCAGCGCAAACAGATTCTCTAATTCTGCCAACAAATCTTTCCCTCCGTAATAACAGGATACCTGATAAGCAGCTTCTCATCAAGATTCTCCCTGTTCATGTCTACCGCTGTGATCTGGCTATTATCATATGTGGTGTAATAGTAGATTCCCTTGTCGCAGTTGCAGCATGAGGTGTAGAGCGTAATCTCATATTTGCCCTCTGTCACCTCGCACAGACCTCTCTGCTGGTCCACAGAGCCTAATATGTGGAAGAACTGGCTCACACTTGCATTCTCACTGTCATCCGATTTGGAGTTTTGCTTTGTGAATGCCACACGTACAAAGCGTGACTGCGATGATAAATCACCCGGCAGTCCCAGTCCTCCCATTCCGCGGCTGTATGCACTAAGCTCCACTCCCGGTGCAAATGTATTTTCAGGCTGCTTTGTAGATAAGCCTCTGTAATTATTGAGTGCAGCCATCTGATATGGGAATGGCGGATTGTTTGTGAGCACACCTACCGGATTGTCGTAAACATGCATACCGTCTGCCATCGACTCCACCACAATGCACTCATTTTTGTCGGCTATAATCCAGTGAAGCTGTGCAACCGGAAGCTGACTGCTAAATGGTGTATCTACCAGTAAAATACGATTTAATTTTTCCTTTGCATCCGCTACCGTAGCGCATAGTGACAGTATCCACGGTATAAACTCAAACTGTGCCACCTTTGTCTTTGCAATGCCGCATGTGCCATTCTCGCATGAGCTGTTTTCGTCTGCTGCCGCATACGCTGCATTTCCCACGAAATTCAGTCCTGCCATACCGAGCCCCTTTTCATTTATAGCATCATAGTAAAGAGGATAGTCACCTGCCACATGTGCCATTCCAATGATTGCATAATGGTTTTCAAGCTTTCCCGAATGCCTGAAATTAAACACATAGTTTCGCGGTGTTACCGCAATCTCATCTCCATATGAAAATTCGTAGTCGAGTGTTCTTCCAAAATAGAAATCCTTTGTTTTATAAGTTGCTGCTGTACACATAATTATGACCTCCTTGTTATGCTGCCATACTTAATCAGTATCCCTTAAATTGTAGAGTACTATACATCATATTTGCAATTATTTCAAGCCACACGCCCCTGAAGTATTTGAACAAAAAGCAACAGCCGGTCTGATATCCGGCTGCTGCCTTAATAAGTGCTGTGCTATTCCTGTATTATGCCTGTTTATTGTCCTGCTCATTATCAAGTGCGATAAGCTTTGCAATGATTTCCTCGCATATCTGTGTAACATTCTTGCCATCTGTAGCAACTGTTACATCTGCCACTGCCTCATAGCGCTCCTTTCGCTTTTCCATAAGGCCACTGATATACTCAACATTCATGTTGCCGTTTAGTATCGGGCGCTCGTCACTATCCTTTACTCGCTCGTAGATAGTCTCAGGTTTTGCTGTAAGAAGAACTACACGGCCGTTTTTCTTCATATGATCTGCGTTTTCCTCTCTCATGACAACACCACCACCACAGGAAACGATGGTCTGCTTTCTCTTCTGAAGCTCTATAAGTGTGTTGCTCTCTAAGTTTCTGAAATATGCCTCACCGAACTCATCAAATATTTCTGAGATTGACATGCCACGATTCTCAACAATCATCTGATCCATCTCGACACGGTCCATCTCGAGCTTATCCTTTAATTCTCCTGCTACAGTGCTTTTTCCTGCCCCCATGAAACCGATCAGGAAGATATTGTAATCGAAAAGGCTCTTTGCCTGGATACGACGACTGTTCTTCATGATATACTTGAAAATATCAAGTATCTCTTCCTCAAATTCATTGTCGCCAAGCTTTGCCGCAAGTGCATCTGTCTGCTTTTTCTCCTGCTCCGGCTGTAAGATTGGGATTCCTGTTGCCTTCTTATATGATATAATCTCCTGAATGTGTGACATTCTGACCGCAAGCTGCTTAATTATTATATCGTCACATTCCCCAATCTTTGCGCGGATTTCCTCGATTTTGTCCATGGTGTGTCTCCTTACTTATGTGTGGTTTTCATATTGGATTTAGGTATTTAAGCGAAATATCGTCAAATTATAATCATTATAACTTCATGTTATAGTATTTCGCATTTTTGATAACCACAAATTTCTTAGTCATAGTATAACAAGACTTTACCAATTTATCAAGCAAAATATTTTAATGCTTTAAAGTGTTATTGTGTCAGATATGCATCCACAATATCAGACGACACATTTTTCTCAATCGATTCATATATCGGCTGACACTCCTTGCGAATCTGCTCATGCACTTCATCGCTTAAGGTGATGATTTGTGTGCCATTGTCCTCGATAGTCTTTATCTTTGAGGCAATCCGCTCGTCAGACTGCTCTCTGGCGTACTGTTTCGCTGTCTCGGCTGCCTCACGGATAATCTGCTGCTGCTCATCTGTCAGTCCTTTCATGAACTCCTCGCTTACTATAAGCGATATCAGATGTGGCAGATGATTTGTCTCCACTACATAATCCTGCTGCTCGTAGAGCTTATTGGATACGATTACCTCATATGGATTTTCCTGCGCATCTATGGTGCCCTGCTGTAAACCGATATACACCTCCGAGAAAGTCATAGGTGTCGGGCTTGCTCCGAGCGCCTTCCAGTATGCCATATGATAAGAGTTTTCCATGGTACGGATTTTCTGACCCTTAAAATCAGCAAGGCTTTCTATCTTTTTGTTTGTTGTCATGACACGGAAGCCCTGGTCTGCATATCCCAAAAGCTCGTAGCCGCCGTCATTGTAGACCTGCTGCATGAGCTTCATAAACTTTGGATTGTCCACATGCTCACGCACCTCATCAATGCTGTCAAAGAGTGCCGGCATATCAAATACTGCAGTATCCTTCATGAAAGTTACCTGCGGCGCAGTGTTCTGCACTACAAAAGGTATATCTCCATCCTTGCATGACTCGAGAAGCTCTCTGTCTCCGCCCAGTACACTGTTTGGATACACACTGATTTTCATTTTGCCATCGCTTAATCTGTCCACTTCATCGGCAAATTTCTCTGCATATATCTGTGTCACGGTGTCCTCAGGACTTGAGCTGCCGAGAGGCCATGCGTAGCGCTGTACCCCGGCATCCTTAGCTGCAGCCTGCGAGCCTTCACCAGCAGAGCCACCGCACGCGGCAAGTCCTGCTGTAAGCGAAAGTATCATCATGACGGCTGCTGCTCTTCGCCACAATCTATATTTGCTATACGATTTACGCGGTTTATTATATTTACCAGCTTTTTTACATAAAAACAAGCCAAATCTACTCATATTTTTCTCCAATTACAACTGTGTACCTAAATGTCCTACAATCATCATTAAATCTGCTTATACCTGTTATTACATATTTCTGTACCGAATAGTTACTATTTCTCTATAATAAACACAGACTGATTGCCGGAATAAATGTAAGCAGCAGAAGTGCCAGCAGGAAATATCCTATCATAGGCGCCGCCTTCTTTGCTATCCGCATAACCGGAACATCCGTCAGTGAGCTTGCCACAAACAGGTTTACTCCTATAGGCGGTGTGACAAATCCGATTGCAAGGTTTACGATCATGACCACACCAAAGTGGATCGGGTTCATTCCGATGCTCTGCACGATAGGAAGCAGGATTGGGCTTAAAATAAGGATAGCCGGTGTGGTATCCATAACCATTCCAACAATGAGCAGGAACACATTTATCACGATAAGAAGCACTATCTCATTTGTAAAATGTGCGAGTATCCATGCGCTGACTGTCTGTGGCACCTGCATGAGTGTGAGCACGCGTGAAAACGCGGTCGATGCGGCAAGTATAAACAATATAGGTGCGTATGTCTTCATCGCCTCCACCATGATGCCCCATATCTCTTTTACCTTTATGGATTTGTAAATAAAAAGACTTACAAAAAGCGCATAAAATACTGAAATCACCGCAGCCTCTGTAGGCGAAGCTATACCGGCGTAAATGCATCCAAGTACTATAATTGGGCTCAAAAGTGCCCATATACTATCCTTCAATATACTAAAAAGACCCTTGTTTCTAAGCTCTGAGACCTTTGCATTTATCTTTTCCTTGTCCTCTCCATAGCGCTTGCAGTGATAATATGCATAAAACATAAGAAGCGCTCCTATCAAAAGTCCCGGAATGATTCCTGCAAGAAAGAGATCACTGACCGACTCACCGGTTGCCATCGCATACATGATAAAAGGTATGCTTGGCGGTATGATGACTCCGAGTCCTCCCGCAACCGCAACAATTGCCGTTGAAAAATCCTTTTTGTAGCCCAGCTCCATAAGAAGCGGAATGGTCATACTTCCGACAGCCGCAACAGTTGCAGGCGCAGAGCCGGAAATCGCTCCATAGAACAAGCAGGTGATGATAACCGCACATGGGATTCCTGCGGTTCTTTTTCCTATAAAATACACAAAAACATCAAACAATTTTTGTGAGATTTTGCCGTGTGCCATGACGATTCCCGCAAGCACAAACATAGGCACCGCTAAAAGCGGGAAGCTGTCTATACCACCGAGCATAGAGCGGATAACATAGCTGGCACTGGCTGTAAAAGATGAGTCAAACGCGCCCGGCAGCACTGCCACTATTCCCAGGGAAATAGATACCGGAATAGCAATGACCAGACATATCACAAATAATATAAAAACTACTGCTGCTGACATCTATTTCTCCTTTCTCTTTTCAGCTTTACTATGAATTGCTTCAATATCCTCCACAAGCTCTTTCTCGCGGTAAGTATCTTCGACAACGGCTTCCTCTATAACCGAGGCAATACTGCCCTCCTCAAGAGGCTTTTCATCTTTTTTCAGGACAATTTTCCACTCGCCAAACCATCTCTGCGCGATGCGGAAGGCTGTGATTATAAAGCATACAAACGGTGCAGCCTGCACATAGTACATAGGGATACCGCAGGCAGGACTTACCTGACCGCTTTCTATTGTATTTTTCAGATATATGAATGAATACGGTATCAGATATACGAAAAACACAAACTCAACTGTCAGATTTAATACCTTCCAGATTGATTTTCCTCTTCGTGGAAAAAGCTGTATAAACTGGTCTATCTTTATGGATATGCATTTACGTGTACAAAGGCTGACACTCAAAAATGCCGACCAGATAAACAGGTATCTTGTGATTTCCTCAGACCATGAAAGCGACATGCCAAGAATATATCTTGAAAACACCTGAATACCCATGATAAGAGTCATCGCAATCAGGAAAATGACCATTAAAAATTCTTCAAGATATTCATCCAGATAGTGCAGTATTTTCTTCATGAAATGTCCCCTTTCCGTGAATAATTATACGTATTATTTTTACTGAATTATTGCTGTTTTTCCACGTAAATATTCACAATTTTATATATTACTATTTGTTATCATCTTCAAAAATGGCGTCACAGCACATAGTTTACAGATGCCGAGGCGCCATTTTATTTTATCGCATGGTTTTATACAAGCTTTTCTTACATGCTCTTATGAAGTAATCCAAGTACCGTAGACAGATCCTCTACTCCCATCTGTCCGGGTGCAGATGCTTTCTTTGCGGCACCGAATGTCATTGAAGATCCGAATACCTCACCGCAGAGACGGCTTATAACACCTGTGCCTGCCATTGACATTGTGATGATTGGTCTGTCAGCGTAATCTGTAACCATTTCCTCTGTAGCAGAAAGAAGTGTGAGTACGTCTCGCTTATTCTGTGGCATAACTGCAATCTTAGGGATATCAGCTCCCATATCCTGCATCTTGCGAAGTCTGTAAACAATATCAGACTGTGCAGGAGTCTTGAAGAAATCATGGTTTGAAGCGATAACTCTTGCACCTGCAGCATGTACGCCGTCGATGATTTTCTTTACAATCTCATCGCCTGTAAAAATCTCTACATCTACAAAATCAACGTATCCTGTCTGTGCAGCCTTGATATTAAGCCTGGCATAAGCCTCAGGCTCGATTGCTTTCTCTCCGCCCTCTTTTGAAGTACGGAATGTCATAAGGATTGGAATATTTCCGAGAGCATCACGAAGCTCCTTTAATACCTCCTCAACCTTGTCAAACTCGAATACATTCTCGAACCAGTCAACACGCCACTCAACCATATCAACAGGGATAGAGTCAAATGTCTTTGCCTCTGCGATGATGTCGTCTTTTGTAACGCCTACGATAGGAACGATGATTTTAGGTGCGCCCGCACCGATTTCAATATCTCTAACCTTAATGGTGTTCATGATTTTTTCCTTTCTTACCTTGTATTAGACTGTATGATAATTATACTCCCCAGTATAATGTAACGTATTAATCCTCTTTAGACAGCTCTACCATCTTAGTATAGCGCAGGTTTACGAATAATCCAAGTACCACGCCGATTGCTGTGAGCACGATGTTCATTACCATAACCTGTGATGGCTGCATCTTTGATGCTGCTGTAAGGATTGTGTAGTTACAAAGTGATGAAGCGATCATTACAAGCGCTGTTACTGTTCCCTTGATCTTAGGGAAGAGCATGTTGCATACAGATGTTACGATCTGTAAAAGTCCGCCTGCTCCTGCCCATCCGATGATGAATGCACCTGCGATCATGAGTGGCTTTGTCTGTCCGACTAACACTACTACCATTGTTGCAAGGCAGATTACAGGGTAAACAAGGATAAATCTGACGTCCTTGATTTTTCTTGTTAAAAGTGCAGTTACGATAAGAGCTATCATGGTTCCTGCTGAGTAGTATGACTGCATAACTGACGGATCAGCCCAGCCTACGTTCTCTTTTGCAAAGTTCTGTGCACAGTTGAGCCATAACTGGAAGGTTCCTGTACATGTAAATCCAATGATAATCATTGCGATTGACTCAACAGAAAAATGTGTGTGCTTTAAGCTTGCGATAAGTCCTTCTTTCTTTCCCTCTGCCTTTGCATCGCTATCAGGAAGCGGGAAGATCATTACTAATACTAAAAGTACAATGTAGATGATTCCACATCCGAAGAACAGTGTGTTGTATGATGTAAGTCCTGCTGCTGTTGTAGCAACTGTCATACCAAGTACGAATGGTAAAAGCATCTGTGCGATAGCGATGAAGAATTTGATTCCCATTGTCGCAACACCCGGTGCTTTGTAGATGATTTCTGATACTGCAGGGTAAATTCCTGTATCAAGGAATGAGTTTGCAATACCGCCAATGATAGCACAGATATAAGCAATCTGGTATCCACCATGTGTTCCTGCATTGAATGCAAGAGCAAGTCCGATCAGGTAGATAGCATAAGAGCCGCTTCCGATTGCTGTTGAAATACGGCGTCCGAGCTTATCTGATAAAGGGCCTGCAAACGGAAGTGCGATAAGACGTCCAAGTCCAAGGGCTGCCGAAATAGCTGTGATAGCCATAACCTGCACTCCCCATGAAGCTGCGAGAGCCTCCTTGATGACTGCCTGTCCGAGGATAGAGCAGCCCACTCCGTGTATAAAGTAGTTTAAGTAAAGGATTAATGCGCTAGGTAAATATTTTTTATTCATCAGTGTTCTCCTTAATTTCTGTCAAAATAATTCAATGTGATTTAATTTCTACGGCTGATTAATCATCATATCTAATGTTTAATACTTCCTTCATATGCTCGATTGGCATATCTTTTCCTGTCCAGAGTTTGAAGGCTGCTGCTCCCTGGAAAAGCATCATTCCAAGACCGTTCATTGTCTTGCAGCCCACCTCTTTTGCCATAGAACGCATCTTTGTCTCAAGTGGAGAGTAAGGTACGTCAATTACGATAAGCTCAGGACGGAAGAATGATTTGTCAGGTACTACAGACATTCCCTCGAGCGGCTTCATGCCAACACCTGTTCCGTTTACGAAGATGTAGGAATCAGCCATCTCTTCTCTAAGCTTCTCCTTGTCATCAAGGTCGTAAAGAGTTGCCTTGCAATCTGTCTTCTCGTTGATCTTTCTAACGGTCTCTTCAGCGTTTGCCCAGAACTTGTCATGGATGTTGAAGATTGAGATTTCCTTGACACCGTCAAGTGCTGCCTGAATCTCGATAGCTGTAGCAGCTCCGCCTGCTCCTGCGATTGTCATCTTCTTTCCGATAACATCGATGTCGTTATCCTTGAGCGCCTGCATGAAGCCGATACCGTCTGTGATGTGTCCTGTGAGTACTCCGTTCTCGTTTACTATTGTATTTACAGCTCCGCAAAGCTCTGCTGCAGGTGAAAGCTTGTCTAAGTACTGTCCTACAACTGTCTTGTTTGGCATTGATACATTAGAGCCTACAAGCTTTAATGCTCTGATTCCCTTAACCGCATCCTCAAGAGTGTTGTTGTCAACCTCAAATGCCAGATAAGCGTAGTCAAGTCCAAGATATGCAAATGCCTCATTGTGCATTGCCGGTGAGCTTGAATGTCTGATTGGGTAAGCCATAAGTCCGATGAGTTCTGTGTGTCCTGTGATTCTCTCTGCCATGATTAAATCTCCTTCATTTTTAAATGTCATAATATTGATTATTCGTATTTTACTTAGCTATGTTTTCAACGATGCCCACTTCGTTAAAAACTTAACAACCTTTAATAATGATATTATAACGCATTATTTTCGGTACTTCCAATGCTTATTTTGTTATTTTTTAATAGCATTACTGTACTAATCATGTTATAATATGCACAAATTTAGGCTATAACATTTGTAATTCATAGACTATATCTATTATTTTATGGAGATTTATACATGACACTCAATCAATTAAGTTATTTTTACCAAGCGGCAGTTCTGGAACACTTCAATCAGGCTGCCGAAAAAATGAATATCACAGAGCCAAGCCTCAGCCGTTCGATAGCTGCTTTAGAGGACGAGCTTGGCGTCACTTTATTTGAAAAGAGAGGCAGGAATGTAATACTGACCAAGGCCGGGGAGATTTTTTTAGAACACGTGTCTACTATTCTGGACGATGTAAAGAGAGCCGAGAGCAAAATGCACCAGATTGCAACCGACGGCGGACACATCGATATCGCCTACGTATCACCTCTTGCAAAGGTGTTTATCCCAACTATCGTGCGCTCTTTCCTCACCGAAAAGGAAAATAAAAATATCACGTTCAATTTCTTTCAGGACATCACCTCTGTGAATATTGAGGGATTAAAAAAAGGCAGGTATGACATAATTTTCGGTTCATACTCGCCAGATGAAAATGGTATTGATTTTGTTCCTATTATAAGGCAGGAAATAGTTGCCATACTGCCTCCCGGCCACCCACTGACACTTAAGGATACCATGGAAGCCACTGATTTCGCTGACTATCCCGTGCTAGGCTATGCCAGACACTCAGGCCTTGGCAAGTACACCAGAAGCTTTTTCAAGAAGCATGATGTATCGCCAAACTTCATATGTGAGTCACCCGATGAGAACGGCATCGCCTCCCTCGTGGCGCAGGGCTTTGGCATTGCGCTTGTCGCAGATGTCGATGCAATTCACCGCGATGACATCTGCATACGCCACCTCGTATCGCATGAGTCATTCTCACACACTGTATACATGGGCTACATGACAGGCAAATACCAGCTTCCGGCTATCAAGCGCTTCATAGAGTTTGTGCGGGAAAGCTGCAGCTAGGCAGTCTCCTCGATCACAAACCTGATAAATGCCTTCGCAACCGGTGATAAATATCTCTGCTTAAGCGTTGCCAGATACACCGCTCTCTCATAAGGAGGATTGTATATATCAAGCGTCTTTACAGAAAGTGACCGAAGTATTGGAATATCAGGCATAACAGCTATTCCAAAGCCCTGCGCCACGAGACCCGCCATACTCGAATCCTCCTCCATCTCGAAGGCTACCTTCGGAAACTGTCCTATCTCCTCAAACATCTGGTCAATGACCGGACGCAGACCGCTGCCCTTCTCAAAATAAATCTGCGGATACTCTATTGTGTCACGCAAATCCACACTGTCCTTTATGGAAAGCGGATGGTCCATGGGCACTGCAAGCACAAGCTTCTGATTCGCAATCTTCTTAAAATCTATATCCTGTTCCCCATCCTTATAAGAAGAAAAAACTATGTCATATTTGTCATCCTTTAGTCCATCTATAATCTCACCGGTTGTTCCAACCGTAAAATGAAATTCTATATCATAATCCGGGTATGCATCGAGAAATTTACGCACCAGCTTTGGCGCGAACTCACTTCCCATCGTATATATATATGCCAGATGTATGATTCCATGCCTGCTGCCATTGACCTCCTGAATGCGCTGCACACCCTCATTAAGCACCTTTAATGATTCCTCAACATACGGCAGAAACATCTTCCCATATCTGGTCAGCACGACATTTCTTCCCTTTTTCTCAAACAAACGCGTGCCAAGCTCCTGCTCAAGCTGTGAGATTGCATGGCTTAAAGACGGCTGCGTAATCGACAGCATCTGTGCCGCCCTCGTATAATGTTCTTCCTGCGCCAGTACCTTGAAGTACTGCAATTGACTCAGATTCATAGTACACCCCCTGTGTATTTATATATTTATTCGCCGGAGGTTCGCTTGCCCTGCGCTGCACACCGGTGGTATATGCTCGATTTATGACGTGTCGTGTGGGAGTTATATGCCGCCTCAAGCAAAAGTGGCGCGGAAAATACTCGTTCAAGCAACACAGCCTTTAGTATACCAGTAAAGTAAAAAGCGCGTTTGATTTTTCGCGCCTAATAAACTCTGTTTGAGGCGGCATTTACTCCCACTAGACTAAGGAATTATGAGAGCATATACCACCGGTGTGCAGCGCATGGCAAGCGAACCTCCGGCAAATGCTCACAACAAAGTCTAGAAATAATATACACCATTTGATAGACAAAAACTATAGATTTCGTATAAAAGATGCATTGGACATTTATACATTTTTGCTGTACTTTGAATGTAACAAGAGTGCATTACACTTTTTGATTGTTAAAAAAATCACATACTTTGTATATCGCAGCCTTTGATAACAAATATTGACAATCAGTTTAATGAAACAAAACTATAATGTAATGAGAGCAATTTACACTACCGTGTGCCCACCCGGTTAGCAGATTAAGGAGAAAAAATACTATGAAAAACAAATATCCACATATTTTTGAGCCAATTACAGTACGCAGAATGACAGTAAAGAACCGTATCGTCATGACTCCAATGGGAACTAACTACGGTGAGCAGAACGGAGAAATGAGCTTTCTCCACATCAACTACTATGAGCAGAGAGCAAAGGGCGGCACTGGTCTCATCATCGTTGAGAATGCAAGCGTTGACTCTCCGCAGGGTTCAAACGGAACAACACAGCTTCGTATTGATCTGGACAATTACATCCCAAGACTTTTCAAGCTCTGCGAGAGTGTTCACAAGCATGGTGCATGTATCGCAATACAGTTAAATCACGCCGGTGCTTCTGCAATGAGCTCACGTATCGGAATGCAGCCTGTATCAGCATCAGACGTACCTTCAAAGGCAGGCGGAGAAATCCCAAGGCCTCTCGAGAAGGATGAAATCATGCATATCGTAAAGAAATACGGTGAGGCAGCCAAGCGTGCCCAGATCTGCGGCTTCGACGCTGTTGAAATCCACGCAGGACACTCTTACCTTATCAGTCAGTTCCTTTCACCTATCACAAACAAGAGAACTGATGAGTTCGGCGGCTCTGCAGAGAACCGTGCAAGATTTGCAAAGCTGGTTATCGAGGAGGTTCGTAAGCAGGTTGGACCTTTCTTCCCTATCTTCGTCCGTATCAGTGCAGACGAGCTCATGGAGGGTGGAAACACACTTGAGGATACACTTGAGTACTTAAAGTATTTTGAGAAGGAAGTAGATGTATTCGACGTATCATGTGGTCTCAACGGATCTATCCAGTACCAGATTGATGCAAACTACTTACCTGACGGCTGGCGTTCATTCATGGCAAAGGCTGTAAAAGAGAAATACAACAAGCCATGTATCACAGTAGGAAATATCCGTAACCCACAGGTAGCTGAAGATATCCTTGCTGGAGGCGATGCTGATTTCATCGGTATGGGACGTGGACTTATCGCTGATCCTGAGTGGGTTAACAAGGTGGAATTCGGAAATGTGTGCGATATCAGAAAATGTATCTCATGTAACATCGGATGCGCCGGACACAGAATCGGTCTCAACCAGCCAATCCGCTGTACAGTAAACCCTGCCGTAAACAGTGGTGAGGATTACATGAAGACAAAGGTAAATAAGCCTTGCAATGTGGTTGTAATCGGTGGTGGTACTGCCGGTCTTGAGGCAGCCTGCACAGCAGCAGAGGTTGGATGTACAACCTTCCTCATTGAGAAGAAGGCAGAGCTTGGCGGACTTGCATCAGTTATCTCCAAGATTCCTGACAAGAAGCGTCTTGCAGACTTCCCTAACTACATGATTCACCGTGCAAGCAAGCTTCACAACCTGTTTGTTTTCAAAAATACAGCAGCAACAGTTGATATGGTAAAGGCCTTAAACCCTGATATCATAGTAAACGCAACAGGCTCTGTACCTACTCTCCCACCTATCACAGGTCTTCACGATCTCGTTGACAAGGATGGCACAAATGTTGCAACAGTCCTTAAGATGATTGAGCGCATCAATGAGTATCCTGAGGATATGAAGGGACAGAAAATCGCCATCATCGGCGGTGGTGCCGTAGGTCTTGACGTGATGGAATTCTTCACAGAAAGAGACGCAGAGGTAACAATGGTTGAGATGCTTCCAATGATTGGAAACGGACTTGACCCTGTCACAAAGTGTGACACAAACGCAAAAATGGCAAAATACGGTGTAAAACAGATGACCAACACTGCTCTGCAGGAGGTTAAGAATGACCGTTTCATCGTAAAGAATCCAGAGGGTGAGATTGAGGAAATCCCATTTGATTACGGATTCATCTGCCTTGGTATGAGAGCCAACACACCTGTTCTTTCAGAGATTGATGAGGCCTTCAGTAATACCAATGTTGAAATCGTAAATATCGGAGACAGCAAGCGTGCCCGCAGAATCATTGAGGGTACAGAGGAAGGTAGAAATATCTTAAACGTGCTTGCCCGTCACGATTATTTATAAATTCTCCTTTAAAATAATAAACCTATAAAAACTCCTAAAAAACAACAGCTCGCGGGAACCCGCGAGCTGTTGTTTTATCATATTCCTGTATAACAGGAAGCTATCTAATGATATTGTAATAAGAACTTAAATCTAGCTGAAGAACAGTTTCTTCACATCATCAACCGGCATATCCTGTCCTGTGTAAAGCTTGAATGCGGCGACGCCCTGCCATAAGAGCATTCCCTTTCCGCCTACGCATGTGCAGCCTGCCTCTTTTGCTTCGCGAAGAAGCTTTGTCTCCTCCGGATTGTAAACTGCATCTGCAACTACAAGCCCCGGTCTGAAAGCTGAAAGATCTTTTACCACGCTCTGATCATCCAGAGGCTTCATGCCAACGATTGTTGCATTTGCAAAGATATCGCTTGACTGGATTTCCTCTGTCATCTTGGCTGTATCATCAATATCGTATACATTTACAACACATTCGGGAACTGCTTTTTTGATCTTCTCTGCAGTCTGTAGTGTACGCTCAAAGAAAGCATCATTTTTGTTGAAAATAGTAATCTCACGAGCTCCGTCCAATGCGCACTGCACCTGGATAGCTGTAGCGGCTCCGCCGCCTCCGGCAACAGTGATTTTCTTTCCTTTGATGTCAATTCCGTGATCCTTTAAGTTGTGTACGAATCCCTCACCATCTGTGATGTGTCCTGTAAGCTTGCCGTTGTCATTTACTATAGTGTTTATGGCTCCGATAATCTGGGCAGCCGGTGAAAGCTCATCCATGTACTTTGCAGCCTCTACCTTATCAGGCATGGTCACATTACATCCACGCATGTTGAAGGTCTTCATTGCTGCAATAGCATCCTTAACCTTGTCTTCTTTTATATCAAATGCCACGTATGCATAGTCCAGACCGAGTTTTTCAAAACTGTAATTGTACATAGCCGGTGAACCAGAATGACCGACCGGTGATCCTATGAGTGCTAATAAGCCTGTGTGACCTGAAATACGCTTTTCCATTGTAAATCCTCCTAAGTGTTTCGTTTTGTATTATGATAACTCTTTTATAAGACATGCGCAAGCACTTTTTTCATTTAAAGCGTTAAAGTTTATTTCTAATTGTAATTTTTATAAAATTTTGATATGATTGAATTATCAAAATGTATTTATAAAAGGGGGATTTATGCCAGAATTAAGCAGATTTTATGGTATTATTATTAAAATGTATTTTAATGATACACAACAGCATCACAAGCCACATATTCATGCATTTTATGGCGACTACGAAGCAGTTGTGGCAGTTGACGGAGACCTTCTCGCAGGCTCAATTCCAGCAAAACAATTAAAAATAATAATCGGCTGGTTGGCAATTCATGAAGAAGAAGTATACAAAGCCTGGAATAATGCCGTACGAGGAGAACACTTCGATAAGATTAATCCATTATAAGGAGAATTACAATGTTTGAAGTCAATGGTATAGCTTACGCAAGTGAAAAATCAAATAAGATTTCTATAACAGATGCAAAAGTTACAGATCATTTAATGATGATTGTGACATTTTCAGGCGGTGAAAAAAGAGTGTTTGATGCATCCGTTTTAACAGGTAGTGCATTTAAACCACTTGAAGATGATGCTATATTTTCAAATTTTAAAATTATGCATGGCGTCATTACATGGATGAATGATGAAATAGATTGTGCTCCAGAATATATCTATGAGCATAGCTTCGAATATGAGGATAATACTTCTCCTATTGCCATGTAAGCTTCGATATTTCACATGTCATATGAGGAAAATAGAGTATCGCTACTCTCTTTTCCTCATCTTTATATATTCTCTGAAAACCGGTCTGATTGGATCAGAAATATCCTCCGGAATATCATCCACATCAAAAAACTTAAGCTCCTCGACTTCCTCCTCCTGGCGCTTTATAGTGCCGTGATATTTGCGGCATATGTATATGATCTCCACATTATAGACTTCATCGCCGTTCGGATAGATGTAGTGTGTTTCCTCGCCTGAATTGATATAAAACAGCTCCATCTCGTCTGCAACAAGCCCCATCTCCTCAAAGAGTTCTCTTTTTGCAGCCTCCTCGACAGTCTCTCCAAGCTCTATAGAACCGCCTGCATATCCCCACTGGTGATTGTCTGTGCGCTTTTCGAGAAGCACCTGTCCGTTTTCATTTTCAACGATGATGCTCGCTCCCGCCTGCAGTAAAGGGACATGTCCGACCACCTTTCTAAGATCCATTATATAATTGCTCATGTTGTGTCCTTTCTTATTTTGCCACAAAAAATCCGCTGTACTATAATACCTATAGTATAGCGGATTCCAAATTTGTTTTCCATATAAAGCACATAAAATTCATCAGCTCACAGCCCTGTATTCCTCAAGCGCTTCCTTTGCCCTTGGCGTAAGCCTGCGTGGAACCGAAATCTCAACAGTCACATACTGGTCTCCCTTTACTGAAGGATTCTTCATGCTCGAAATACCCTTGCCCTTGAGACGTATCTTGCTGCCGCCCTGTGTACCTGCCTTGATGCTGCACTCCACATCTCCATAAAGAGTATGCACCCTCGCCTTACCACCGAGAGCCGCTGTCGTAAACGGAACACGGATTGTACTGTATACATTCTGACCCTTTCGCTCAAACTCACTGCTCGGTGTCACATTTACGTTGAGAAGCACATCTCCGGCTGCACCACCGTTTCTTCCCGGATTGCCCTGTCCTTTAAGTCTGACTGTCTTGCCAGACTCGATTCCTGCCGGAATATGGATGGACAGATTGGAAACCTTGCCTGTGGACGGATCCTGTAACGAAATAGATTTCTCGCATCCGAAAACAGCCTCGTCAAATGAAATCGTAAGGTCAGCCATAACATCAGAACCCTTGCGACCGGCTGAACTTCTGCCACCTGAGAAATTACTCCAGCTACCGCTATTTCCGGTAAATCCACTGTTACCACTTGTACTCCAGCCACTGTGATTACCGCCACCATGTGAAAACATATCTCCGAACATTGAGAAAATATCATCCATATCCCCGGAGCCGTTCTCAAAATGAAATTCCTGATGTGTAAATGGTCCGCCATTTGAGCTGTATGAGCCACTGAATGAACCATTACCGCCGAAACCGCCGAAGCCACCAAAACCGCCCTGTGCAGCCTGTCTTGCAGCCTCCTCGGAAAAGCCCTCCTGCAGACCTGCAAAGCCAAACTCATCATAGAGCTTACGTTTTTTCTCATCACTTAATACATTGTATGCCTCCGTGACATCCTTGAACATCTCCTCAGCGTGCGGATTGCCTGCATTTGTATCAGGATGATACTTCTTTGCCAGCTTACGATAAGCCCTCTTTATTGCCTCTTTATCCGCACTCTTGTTCACTCCGAGAGTCTCATAATAATCTCTCTTTGCTGCCATTATACTCACCTGCCTTTCTATTTACCTGTAACAATTTATCATCATAATTAAACAATATACATTACACCATATAGTATAAGCGGACTGCACAGGCAGCCCGCTTATCATTTGCAATATCTGATTATCCCTCGATGGAGATACATTTCTTTTCCTCAACCTGTGGTTTAGGCTGTTTCTTTGGAATATCCAGGCGAAGGATTCCATGCTTGAAGGATGCCTTTATGTCATCCTGCTCAATCTCGTCACCCACATAGAAAGTTCTCTGACAGCTTCCTGAGTAGCGCTCTCTGCAGATATACTTCTTGCCCTCTTCCTCTTTCTGATCTTTCTCTAAGCCTTTCTCTGCTGTAATTGTCAGATAACCATTCTCTAAGGAAGCCTTAATCTCATCCTTTTTGAATCCCGGAAGATCCATCTCAAGCTCATAGCCTTTATCGCTTTCCTTGATATCGGTGAGCATCATTCTCTTTCCGTTGTGTCCGTATAATTTCTTCTGTGCCTTCTGTACGTCCCTGTCATCATACCAAGGATCATTGAACCATGGATCACTGAAAAATGTATCAAATAAGTTGTTGTTTGTAGTTGTTAATAACATAGGTCATACCTCCTTATATACCTGTAACTTTCCTTTCGGAAATTTGCTTTCTTTTGTTTACAAGTATGTTATAGCACCATTATTAGCACTCGTCAATAGCGAGTGCTAATAAAAATTATAAATTTTTTATTAACTGAAATTTCTTATGTTTCCCAGCTCCATTTCATATACTTCATCACAAAGCAGCTCGATATCTGCGGGATTGTGGCTTGCCAGAAGTATGAGCTTTCCCTGCTTTTTAAGCTCCATCAAAAGCTCACGTATATCAGCCACACCGTGTTTATCGAGTCCGTTCATCGGCTCATCCAGTATCAGTATGTCCGGCTGCTCCATGATTGCCTGTGCAATCCCAAGGCGCTGCCTCATTCCAAGACTGTACTTGCGCACCCAAAGTCTGCTGTCCGGATCAAGTCCTGTTATCTTAAGAGCCTTACGTATCTGATCATCCGTAACCTTTCTGCGTATTCCGGCAAGCAGCCGTAGATTTTGCAGCCCGCTGTAATACGGTATAAATCCCGGTGTTTCAATGATTATTCCTGCATTTGGCAGATAATCCACATCTTTTCCCACACGCCTGCCGTCCATTTTTATCTCTCCCTCTGTCGGATGCACAAATCCGCAGATGCATTTCATCAGCATTGTTTTGCCGCTTCCGTTGCTGCCAACAAGTCCATAGATTTTCCCCGGTTCAAGTGTCAGCGAAATATTATTTAAAATTGATTTGCCATCCAGTCTTAGCAATACATTTCTTATTTCTATCATGCGCAATCCCCCTATTCCTTTACCTGATAATGTCCTGCCCTTGCAAAGCAAAGCACAAGAAGCAGCGCACTTATGGCTGCCAGATAAAGATATGATCCCCACATCGGAAAATTCATCCTGTCAAGATATTCATCATAGTGCAGCCACGGTATCGTATGCGCCATCGGAAGTATCCACATCTGCTTCATTCTGACCTCGCAGGTGACTGCTCCGAGTATGATTGCAAAGCCATTTGCGAGTATCCCCACATATCTGTGATTGCTGACAGTCGAAAAAAGCAGCACATATGATATGAGCAGAAAATATAAAAGCAGCAGACAGAATGTGTGTATAAGTGCCTGTTCAAGTGTCATCTGCTGATACAGATTTCCCGGAAGAAGCTGCACCACATAATCTCCCGTCCTATCCGGATAAACTGAAGTAAAATGTGTGACCGCATCAGAAAATGAAAGACTCCATCTGCCTGTCCCTATCATAAGAACGCACGATGACACCAAAAGGAATAAAAGCACAAAACAGGATGCTGCTGCCGCAAAAACTGCCTGTCCAAATATCCATGTCCTCTTTGTACAGCGCATCTGATAAAACCTGTCAATTCCCGTCCTCTGTGGAAAATCAGCCATCAGCACAAGAAAAAGTATAGGTATTATAAGAAGGATAACTCCCGAATTTCCCAAAGCCACAAAAGCCTCAGGTATGGATAGCATTTCTCCCATAAGCATTTTGCACTGTCGAAGCGGCCCGATCACCTGCACATTCACAAATACGAGCATGACAAACAGTATTATTATCCTGCTGCTGCGCAGCCACTGCCTGAATTCAGCTTGCGCAATGTGCACTGCTGCCCGAAACGAAAATCTATCCATCACAATGCCTCCTTTTCACCTGTGCATAATACAGCAGAACAAGTATTACATAACAAACTATAGTAAGTCCTACCGTCCATCCCCAGCCGCTCTCACCCGACACATTCATCAGATTTGATAAGTTAAACCTCGCCACTGCCGGGTTTTCAAGTGTAAGTTTCTGCAGAATCTGCGTGTATATGTAATTAAGTAGAAACGGAAGGCACAGCAGCATATACCGATCCCTAAAAAATATTGCTGCTCCTATTCCAAACATACTTGCCGCCATACCATATAAGAAAGAACCTATAAGCCGTTTTACCACATATATGAGTACCATATTGCCTGTTCCGTACCAGTCAGCATATATCATCTGCTCATCCACGGAAAATGATATATATGCCGGAAATGCAATAAGCATCATAAGTCCGAAAACAATGTTCGCTATCATGAAAAGAGTTCCACCTGTAAGTACTCCTGCTGTCACCTTTGTGGCACAGTACTTTGCATTTTCCGACCTTATGAGCAAAAAACCTGTCATGCCGTTGTGCCGTTCCGCGGAAAGCACTGCGATATATCCAAATGACATTAAAAGCGGCAGTATAAGCGGAAGCCAGCCATTCATCCCTTTTATCCACATAAAAAGTGCGCTGTATTCTATCGGCTGCTTACTTTTATGTGCAATACCGGTTATGGCAAGCCTAAATACCGACACGGCACTGCCTGACGAATCATAATCCGCATTTGCGCTAAAAGCAAGTACAACACATCCTATGACCGCAAGAAGCAGATACGGAAAATACAGATATTTTTTCATTTCCGCCCTTATCATACTAAGCCGCCTCCCCATAGGTATAGTAATAGACCTCTCCTGTAAATGCATCAAGATACATCCTGATGTTTTCGTCCTTAGTCCTGTTTATTCCGTCAAACTGCCATGCCGGAAGATATATTTTGCACTCAGAACCATCTCCCAAATTAAGCGGTACATATGTAAGACATACACTTTGTACATTAACATTTAAAAACTTTGCCATCTTCCCGCTTAAAATATCTGCGGCATCCTTTATTCCCAATATCTCATCCGACGAATACAAATTTTCCAGCGGTTCCGAATCGTTAACTCCCGCATAAGCACTGACTCCATCAGAATCCACTACATATGCATGTTTGATATCCTCTTCAAAATTGTACTCATTTCCATATATCTGATAATTTCCATAATCATGATATGCTATTGGAACACCATGGTACTGCCTTTGAACCATATAATCATATCCATACACCTGTCCGAGCCTGAACACGCGAACCTCCGGAACTGACAATGTAATGCCATCTGTGGGTACAAACGGAGTACCTTTTTCAAAATATTCCCCTGTAAGCTCTGCCCCCTGTTCAATGGTCAGTTCACCATTTATAAGCTGATAGCTTTCTTTTCCAAGCTCGTCTATTGTCCCCGATTTTACAATATCATCTGTGTATGTTCCAAGAGCGTCACTGCTCGCATGCGCATCCGTATTCAGATATGCTCCTATCTTTCCATCACTCATGGAATATATACCATTATCCGCTATCTGTATATGACACTCATTCGTATTTACAAGTGCTCCTGCCCCTGATGCAAGATCCATATGATCCTTAAGAGCCGGATAACTGTATGGTGTTTCCTTTGTATCATCCATTCCAAGGTCACTGTTTACGATCCTTACCTCCGAATCCATATCAGTTGTATCGAGCTTACCGATTGATTCAAGCCAGTCCTTTATTGTATCCCAGCTCTCCTGTGTAGTAATGCCGTGTACTCCCCCCTCCATGACATACAACTCATTCGTTTCCGGCATATCTTTAAAAGTACAGTTTGTAAACGATAAATTCCTGTAATCCTTGTTTTTTACCGTATCGGTATCTGTGCTATACTGTTCACAGCCTAGCTTATAATTCTCCCTGTTATCGGCAAGCTTTTTCTCATACGCAGCTATATCAATCCCCTGCTGCGTGTATGATTTATCCGCTGTATTCTTCTGCTGCGTATCTGCCGTTTTGCTGTCTGCACATGCAGACATGGTAAAAAATGCTGCAATGCAAAGGGCTGGTATTAGTACTGTTTTGTGATGTTTGTTCATATATAATTCCCCCATTTTGTAACACAATTAGCCGGTATGGGAAACATACCGGCTAACATATTTTTATCTTTTTTATACTACTTTATAAATCGTACCTTTTGCATTACAAGATTCACTTCCCGTTGCTACGAACTTATATGTTATATCTTTCGTAGAAGATTTATTCATATAAAAAGTTTTAGTTTTTCCAACAGTACGAATATATTTGTTTCCACCTTTTATTCCACCGGCATTTTCTGATGAAACTGTTACCTGTCTATCATAACTCCCTGTCAAATATGTACAATTAATGTAAAATCCATCTGAATCAAAGGCTATTGTAGCATATGAAACAGGATTTGCCGACTGCTGTGGTGCTCCTTTTAAATAATTAACATTCCAGTTTGCAGATGATGCTGCATAAGCATTTACATTTCCAACCATCACTAATGCTGCTGCAAAAAGTACCCCTAATACTTTACCTCTTTTACCCATAGGCTTCTCCTTTACTATACTATGTTTTAAGTTACTTAATAACAATAATTATTGTTATTAGAAATCGATTACAATTTCAATTATCTTCATTTTCCCATTTTTTTCAATACAATTTACATGAGATGACATTTTTTATTCACTTTTGGTACATTTTATATAGATCAATTAAAAATTAAAAATCAGTTACAACACAACCTTATCTTCTGCGGATAATACTGCAGCACCATATACAGCTTCATCTTATCTACCCTGTTCCAGTCTTTCTTTGATACCTGCTGCTCATTCATTGTATATGGTATAACAAAGGATGCCTCCTCACCGGCATTAAGCTTTATCTCCAAAGCTTCCAAAGTTGGATTTAATTTAAAAAACAGCTCCATGTCATACTGATCACCATTGGTTCCCATTTCAAATGCAAGGCTTGTAAGGTCAAGTGATGTTGTATCGTCCTTTACTTTGGTAACTGACAAGGTTATAAGCCCCACACGCACACTGTCGAAAGGATATTCTGAACCATCATCCATCTGATGATATACATAATCCGGACATTTTTCTTTTAGGAGACTGCCATCGCCCCACTCCCATCCGGTCTGCTTTATCTCATAATTTCCAAGCTTTATAGTGTCATTGTCTGTATATGTGATGACCTTTGGGGATGGATAGCAATGATTCAGATAAACAATCCTTGCCAAAACAGCAATCATCACAATTCCTATGAGCATTCCCGAAAAAAGCCTTACTTGTTTTGATTTTCTTTGCTTCATAATAAATTCTCCTCGTCACTTCAATTTAAACCTTCCGCTGTCCACCAGATAGATTACATCTGATAGATTTTCAAGCTCATCCTTATCGTGAGAGCTAAGCAGTATAAGACTTCCTTTATCACGCATATCCCTTATGATTTCTGACAGTTTTTCCTGCCCCTCCTTGTCCAGGGCGTTAAAAGGTTCATCCAGCAAAAGAAGCTTTGGTTCCTCCATAATGGCACAGGCAATACCCAGTCTCTGCTTCATTCCAAGAGAATATTTTCTATACTTTCTCTTATCGTGTGGGTTCAGTCCAACCGTTTCAAGTGCCCTGCTTATATCAACTTCACCTTTATTTATTGATGCAAGCATTTTTAGATTGTCATAGCCTGTATAACTATCTATAAAGGCAGGATTCTCAATAAGCATTCCTATCCTTTCCGGAAAAGCCATATTTTTTCCAAGCACCTTGCCGTCGATACTGATGGTACCGCTTGTAGGATACATAAGTCCGCTTACCGCTCTCATCAGCATTGTCTTGCCGGAGCCGTTTACGCCCTTAAATCCATATATATTACCACTTTCCAGTGTCATGCATACATCATCGAGTACCAGAGCATCCTTTATCTTTTTAGAAACATGTTCTATCTCTATCTTCATAAAATACCTCACAAAATATTCTTTCTGTTAAAATACACACTTCCGGACACAATAGAAACCACCATCACAATAATGCAGCTTATTATTCCGGCAGCCGCATCCATTCCGCCCGCACAGAGCCTGTTGTTTCTGATGATCATAAGATAATTGCCCATAAGAAACGGACTCACCCAGTAAACAGACACCACAAGATAAACTATTGAAACAATATATCCAGCGATCGCACCGGCAAAAACACTGATAGTAAGCTGCACCACCGCAATTGTACAGGCGCATAACATTGGCAGTATCAGCCATACAAGCACTTCATTTCCGGTCGAAAACTGCTGCATATCTATTCCCATTTCCATAAGCATATCATCAGGCTTTGTGCTCCACTTCCCGATTGCACATGTCACAGCCGCAAGAACCAGTATCATTGCAGCATAATACACGATCACATTTATGACCGTCCATATGTACTTACTCCATAACCACTTAAACCTGCTGCCTGACAATATCAGTGTCTTTTTGCCTGCACCATACAGATCTGACAATGGATAAAATCCTACCACAAAAAATAAAAACGCATAAAACAAAAACCATGACACCGGAATGGTGAATACGCTGTCATCTGTCTTTATGTATGGCGGCATACCCTGAAGTATATTTGTAAAGTATGCCAAAAATCCAAGCTCCGGTGAATTTACACTAAAATCACTGACGGTGATAAATGAAAAAAATACAAATATGAATACTCCGACTATCCATTTTATCTTGTTTTCCCTAAATCCTTTTCTGATATCATATAAGATCAGATTTGCAAAAATTCTCCTATTCATAAGCAACAAGCTCTTTCTTTACCGCATGTATGTAAAATATAATATTTACCACTATAAGGATAATAAACGCACAGATCACAACCCGGATATCATTTCTAAACGGTGCACTTGGTCTAAGAAACATTACCGGTGATAAACTCACCCTGTTTACAAAATGAACCATGCAGAACACAAATATGTATATGATAAACGGTGTCAGCAGGATCCAGAACCGGCTTCTTACAAAATTAACAGCCCACAACACCGCACAGTTTAAAAGTCCCCAGAAGCAGCCATCAATCAGCACAAAAATCAGATTGTATACAAGTGGATGTGTATAAAATACCCCTGACATGATATCCATTGCCGCTACCGGGAATGTGCCTGTTCCTACCTGTGGTATTACCATCGGAAATACCATTGCAGTAAGCATAAAGTCAAACACCAGTGGTATCATTCCAATAAGCGCACCGCTTACAAATGCAGCTCCATATTTTGCTCTTATATAATCGCTCTTCTTTCCTCTTGATATGATCTGGGCAGCATACCCTGATTTAACATCAAAATAAAAGCTTCTGCCATACGGTATGGCACACAAAGCAGGCATTATCAGATAAAGCAGCAACGGCTGCACACTTGCATTATCCGCACCTATCCATTTCTCATATGCAGACAATGGATACGTGTCGTAGTAAACATACATCCTCCATATCCACACATTTTCCATAAAATGCCATACACATATTGCAAACGCAACACACAATGTGGCAGCAAATAATCTATTTCTAAAAGCACGTTTTATTTCGAGTTTAAATATTCTATTCATAACTACAGCTCCAGTTTAAAATATTTTTGCACCTTATCATTGGTTTTTGAATCTTTGCCCTCTATACAATAATAAATATACTTAGAGTCTTCAGGTATTCCCTCATCCTGAATAATATATCCAAGCTCTGATGTAATACACTCGCCTTTGCCTAAAACATAATGATATACATCACTTTCATCTCCTCCAAGCCAATAGCTATCTATATATACACTATCTGAATTTTGCTGTATTCTCTCCATATCATCCTTGATGGCATACAGAATACCTGCATTTCTACTTTCTTCAATCTGCTTATCATTTCCATCCTTATAAGTGATTGTCAACGTTATAAAAAGATAACTATAGCCATTGCTCAGGTTATAATTTTCATCTATATTTCCTTCACAGCTATCTTTCAAAAAATCTGCAACAGTATCCTTATTTCTGTTTCCAAACTCTGTGGTATGCTCGTACTTTTCAATTTTATAAGTAATTCCATTTATCTCAATTGTATCATCAACTGACACGATATCGTCTTTGTTAACATACTCCGCATCCTGCACATACGTAGCCGGAGTCTGGTCTACTACACCGGTGTCACCTTCTGTCTTTGAATCCTCATCCTTTACAATACCGGATTTTCCCTCTAGCTTGGCATTTGATCGTGAACATGCTGAAAGCCCCGCTGCCATCATAATCACTGCCATTATTGCTGTAATTTTCTTTTTCTTCATAGTTTCTTCTCCTTGATTGATTGCTGATGTTTAATTGTTATGATAATTATAAACCTGTGATGTGTCATAGTTGTAAAATAAAAAAATCCATTGCAATTTTAATTATTGCAATGGATTTTTGTCACGACTTTACTATCAACCTATTTATCAGAATATCTTTTTATTAAGTCTATTTACTTATCCGATACCACCTTACAGCGCTTCTTATGAAATGCAATTCCGTATTTTATGATATTGCATCTGCCCTCTTCACGAAGTACAGCATCATATCTGCGTGTATTTATCTGATTCATTGCATCTTCACAAGATTTATCCAATCCTTGAAAAGACGTTGCATATTTGACCTCTATGATAATTCCCGAATCAGGATCCTCCGGTTTTATGATAATGTCACTGAATCCATCCCCTGATTCCCTGTTCGATTTGATCAGCCAGTTCGGATTGCTTCCTCTCAAAAGGCCAAGCAAAAGACCATGGTAGAAATTTTCTTTCTGTCTATCGCGAGCCTTAGTGTCCAGAATACTTATCATACGATCCATGATTATATTGAGCTGTCTCTGAATCTTTTCAGTGTCAGCCTCAAGAATAGCCTTTGACAGCACTCTGATCTCATCATTGTCCTTTGCTACAACTTCCTTGAACCATTCCTGTATCTGCAGAATAAAAACTTCTCTGACCTCTTTGTTTGGGATAACAAGTTTAAGTGCATAATTCTCACTATCCGGCAATTTCACTTCACCTACTTTTGTCAGGTATCCTGTAGTAAAAAGTACACTCCATATATTATCTATATTTTTGTCTATTTCATTGTACGTAAGTTCAAGATGAACCACTTTTTCAATAGACTCTCCGGCAATTAAGCGCTCAACCTCATCCTTGGTTGTCGAATCAGCTATATTTATAAGGCGTCTTACAAGGCCGTTTCCGCTACTGTTTATCCAGTAAGTCTGTGGTCTGGCAGTTGGATTGGCAACAAGATTGTCCACATAATTTATAACATCCCAAGGACAGTATACATCCACATTACCAAAATGATAACCATCATACCACTCCTTTGCCTCTTCAAAATGTGATGCCAGTCCATAGTCTGCAAGAATATTTTTCACCTCATCATCCGCAAATCCAAACTGCTCGTCAAATCTGGCATCAAGAATCGATAAAACTTTAAAATTATTTATTCCGGTAAAAATGCTTTCTTTCGAGATACGAAGACATCCTGTAAGAATTGCAAATTGTAAATAATCATTTGTTTTTAAAACTTTTCCCAAAATACCTCTGATAAGCTCGACCATTTCATCGTAGTAACCGTGCTGGAATGCTTTATCCAGCGGTACATCATATTCGTCTATTATAAAAATAGTATTCTTGCCATAGTGTTTAGTCAAAAGCTGAGATAACACTTTTAATGATGAAATAACCACACCATCACTCATATGATATTTTCCATCTTTAATCTGTATAATTCCCTGATACTGCTCTTTTTCATTTTTACTAAGCTTATCACTATTCATTAGGAACGAAAATCCATTTGCTATTTCACCTATTATCTGGACAAGTGCATCATATGCCCTGTCAAACGTTAACCCGTTAACATCTTTAAATGATATAAACACAACCGGATATTTTCCCATGTATTCATTGCATAAAGCTGTATTTTGTGAAATATACAAGCCATCAAATATAGATTTATCCGTACCTATTTCAAAAAAGCTCTTAAACATACTCATATTAAGAGTCTTACCGAAACGACGCGGACGGGTAAAAAGATTTACTTCTCCCCAATTTTGCAGGAGCTGCTCTATAAGCCTCGTTTTATCTATATAATAAAAGCCCGATTTTCGTATTTTTTCAAAATTATCTATTCCAACCGGTAATTTTAATGTTCTATCCATCAAAGCCTCCATAAAAAAATCCGCTATAACTGTTAATCATAGTATAGCGGATTATTTTATAAAATACAATAATTGTGTTATTGGGTTCTCTTTTACATCCTACTGACCTTTCCGGCATCTATCTTCATGACCTCATCACACAATATTTCTATATCCTCATGTATGTGACTGGCTAAAATAACCAGTTTCCCCTGCTCTTTGAGATCAAGCAGTATTTCTCTTATATCACTTACGCCTATACTATCAAGTGCATTCATCGGCTCATCCAGTATAAGAATGTCCGGATTTTCCATCATAGCCTGTGCAAGGCCAAGTCTTTGTTTCATTCCAAGCGAATAATTCTTTACTGATTTTTTATCGTCCGGATCCAAACCAACAGTTCTAATACATCTTCTTATATCATCATCTGTTATCGTTCCTCGTATTGATGCAAGATACTTCAAATTTTTAAAGCCTGAATAATGTGGTAGAAATCCGGGATTTTCAATTATAAAACCTATATTTTCCGGAAAATCCACATCTTTTCCTACTATTTTCCCATTGACTGACACCGTGCCATCAGTTGTATCCATCAATCCGCAAACACATTTAAGCAACACTGTTTTTCCTGAACCGTTTCGTCCTATTATTCCATATATTTTCCCAGATTCAAATTCCATACATACCTTGTCCAATACTAAATGCTCTTTAAACTTAACCGTAACATCATTCAGCTTAATCAAACTTTTATTTTCCATTCTTTAACCTCTTTACCAGTTTTCCCTTATTATTTGCAACAATACATAAAGTTCCCAGTCCAATTAGCGTTATGCTAAAGAACCTAAATGTATATCCAAGATTGAGCCCCCATTTTGCCGCATATCCATAATACAGCTCTAACTGAGACAAACTCATAGGTGAAAACTTATACGCATAACCCATCCAATCATTTGCAATACACACATCCAGCACCGATAATATAATACCAATAACAGTTCCTACACCCTTACCGGTTATTTTATTGCCCCAATATATCACCAGTCCCAGCCATAACACACTGCAAAATTCGAGTATAATACTTATTACCAGTGCAGAAAGAGGTGTGTAATTTGCTATTATATTTGGAGACACCGCTAATTGTATGCCATACTGTGTTCCTGCGTTCGTTTTACCTAATGTTCCCCATATTTTACCCCATTCTCCGGAAAAATCTATTCGAGTTATATATGGAATTATGCTTGCAGCAAAAATACCTGCAACATATATAAGTGTCATTTTAATAATATATATGACTTGTCCAAGTCCCCATGCCGTTTTTCCGGAACGTGATACCATATACCGATATGTCTCATTTTCATATGGCGCATTTCCGAAAATAATAATCGCACATGCTGCTATTATAAACTGTACTCTATAGTTGTTTATAACAAATACAAAAGCATACGGTGTTACTTTTACATTAACAATACTGCTAAAAGATGCAATATTGGTAAGTGATTCCATTACATATATCATAGCCACAAATATTGCAATCGGAATTCTTATATTCTCATATAACATACGGAGATTATATCTTGATACCCGGTTTGCTTTAATAAATAGTTCCACTTTTTAAGCCCTCCTTCATTTTTCCAACAAAAAAAGCACCTATAAGTGTGACAATTGTAAGTGATATGGCAATAGCTATAATTAGCGTCAATCCACTTGATTTTATAACTACCTGCCCTATAAGAATCATATCCGGTCTAACCATATCAGGTACCCTTATTATCTGAAATATCCGCACCAGCACATAGCTTCCCAAAAAAGGAGAGAGAAGTACTACCATAAAATCGCTTGTATACAATGATACACAAAGAGCCAGACTTGACCATATAACACCACGACAAAATGCCAATATACTCAACGTCAATATATATAACTGCGGATAATATACAGCGCTCCATTCATGAAAATAATCTGATACTACTGCTCCCTCAAACTCATCTCCTGCAATAGGAAATCGCATTGCAAGCATTAAAAACAACAATACAGTTCCACATGCCGCAACAAATCCTCCGGATATAGCACTAACGATAAATTTTGCAAATATATATCTGTTTTTTCCTTCTCTGGAAACAATATAGGAAACAGCTTTATTATTTCGTTCCTGACACAAGCTTACAGAAAATGGCAATGCTGTAAATACCGGCAGCATATACTTGGTACACATTCCACCAAAAGCAGCATTGGAGAAAAAATATCCTACATATCCCTGTCCGTTTCTTAAGCCGGCTATCAAATCGTTAAATGAATCAAAGCATATTGAAAAAATAATACCTGCTATCGCAATTATAAGTCCTGCATTTATTGTCCTGCCAAATTCTGCCCTAATGACTTTATTCATGCTATTTCATCTCCCGTAATTGCATTTATTCTAATTGTATATCCACCAGCTTCAGCGCCATTTCCATTTACTTCAAAATCAAGACACCATACAGGAATAAGTTTTATATCCGTAAATGAATCATTCTGCAAAAGTGGGAAATATTCCATCCATATATTAGTAGCTTTATATTCATCAGTAAGTATCACGTCTCCGAATCTCTTATTTAAAGCCTCTGTAATTCCCTTTTCTCCGATAATATCAACATTTGCATTACATACATCAGGCTCCTCCATAATTCCTGATACAAAAACTGATTCTATTCCTCTATTTGATATCATAACCTCAATGTTTACAGGCTGTGTAATCAGCACATCTCTTGTCTGCTGCAATATCGGATCATCATTTGCATACACCTGCAGACCGTCTATCTTTATTCCATATGTAAAACAATAGATTTCTGTATCTATCCCAATTGTACTGCTCTGCTGTTTTTTTGCACTTAGAAGGTCTTTATAATCAGAATCCTGTTCCATATTGCTTTGTATATTGTTTAAATCAGCACTATTAAATGCCGTAATATTCTCTTTACCAAGCTCGCCCGGTATTCCCATTTTATCAGTCAGTTCTTTTACCTTTGCCCTTGCATCGGTTATAGATTCAAACTGTAGCGCCTTAGTTTCTGCAAGCTTTTTTTCATCTGCATATCCACAAAGCAACTGCAGATATGATGTATCATCATCCTTTGAATAGCTCACGGAACCTGATTCTCCGCCAATATAAGCAGCACCATAACCGATTCCTCCACTTTCATCAGTTACCAGCTCTGTTTCCTCTATATCCGGATACAGATAAGTCATAATATCCTTCAGATTAAAATCTTTTAATTTAGTGTTATATTCATTTAACTGTGTTTCAGGCATTTGCAAGGTTGCATCAATATATAGATTTTCATCAATTTTCTTATTTATTATTTCTTTGCTTCCTGTTTTTTCAGTATCTTGAGAATTAATTTCTGTATTATAATTTTCTGTATTGTTTATGTCATTACTATTGTTTGAAGATGTACATCCAGCTAGTGTCAGACTTAATCCACATGTAACTGCGCATACTTTAATTAGTGTTTTTTTATTCATTTATATCAGTTCCCTTCTTATTTAAGCTCACATGCAAAATCAGCTACCTCACATGACTGTTCTCCGTCATTTTTTATAGTTTTTTTAATCCCTTTAAGACCAATCTCCTTACTTTCTGAGGTTCCATCATTATAGGTAACTGTACATGTTATCACTACATCATCAGTAAGTTTGGTAATTCCATCAACATTATCATCCACAAAATCAGATTCAAATAACTCATAAATATTCTTATTTTTTTTCATACCTTTGATAGCAAATATAGATGTATCAGACTCCTGCTTATCATATGCTAACGTATAACTTGAAAGCTCACGTATATCATAATTTTCTTCATCTGTCTCATCTTCCTTGCAGCCTTCCGGCGCAAAACCACCAGCATTAAAATATTTCCCTGTATACTCTGTACAATCAGTTATTATACTATTTCCATGTTTTTCACAAATCCAAAAGGCAGCTCCCTTTATACTGTAAGTTACTGTGGCAATATTATCGCCTTCACATTTAAAGCGTATCCCGGTATTATAAGCTACACTCTCACCATCTTCTCCTCTGTTTATAACATAGCCATTTTCATCATATCCGGCAAACTTGAGCGGTACACTTACCCCCTTTTCCAATTCTTTTGCATAGCAGGTTATAACAAACGGACTATTTTCGGCTACTGTTTGGTCTGTATCTTTATCTGTACCAATTGTAAAAGTTCCGCTTGCATTAATTCCTAAAATCAGTGCCAGACATGCCGCTACTGCTGCAAATATCTTGACAAACTTCTTTCTGCTTTTTCGCACTTTTCTGTATAGATAAATATCCTCATCTGCCACCTTCGGAATAAGCGTCTGTTGTAATATTTTTTCCAATTTTTCATCTGTCATATCCTATAGCCTCCAGTCTCTCCTTTAACATCTTTTTTGCTTTCCTGATACGTGTCTTTACAGTTCCAAGTGGGATGTCCAATGTCTTTGCAATATCTTCGGCACTCATATTTGCAGAATAATTCATATATAATGGAATTTTGTACTTTTCCGGGAGTTCATATACGAGCTGCTTTACAAGATATGTCTCATCCTTCTTCATATATTGTTCTTCAGGTGTAAGTATATTTTCATTTCGTATCTGCTTTCCATCTTCATCCGCCAAATCATTCAGACTTACAAACACGGCCTTTTTATTTCTGACCGCGTACTTACGTTTTTTGTTCTTTAAAAGCAAAATTGATATGGATATTGCATAGCTCTTTATATTCTGCTCACAGTCTAAGCTCTCTTGCTTTTCTAGCAATTTTAACATTGTGTCCTGATAGAGTTCATTTCCGGCTTCATTGCTATATGCAATCATGCGGCAATATCTTAATATGTCTTTTCCACTCTCCTCAACAAATTGTTCAAATTCCTTTTTATTCATAAGCTCCTTATCCAATCTTTTTATCCTCAAGCGCTTAAGGTTTTGCCCTTATACTTTTATATTGTAATATATAGTGGTAATAGATTTAAACAGGTAATAAAAAAACTCCGGAGCAGCAATCTGCCCGGAGTTCATATATTCACATTCTTACCCAGCCTTTAACACTTTCCGATTAGGAAACTCTGATATTTCCAGCATAGGCGCTTTTTCCTCCATATCTGATTTTGTGCGCCCTTCATTACGTGTAATCGGATACGGCAACTCAAGTTCCATGCTTGTTCCTTGTCTCAAAGAAAACGAAATTCCGGGCATATCCGGATACATCGTACAGAATACATTCTCACTTACCATGCTCATATAATTGTCACCAACAAGACTGTATCTGCTAAGCATAAGACCGCCTTGTTCCCCCATATCACAATCGTTATTGTAAAAACGTATCTTGAGCAGACAATAAAATGGTGTATTTTTTAATGCATATTCCTCTACCTCGCCCATATTGTATCTGTCATAGAGTTCTTTTGTGTCGACCAGTTCATAACCCAATACCTGTATGGCATATCCGGGTATTGCTTCATCTGCGGTATCTATGTAGTCAGTTCCAAAATCTACTACTTCCCCAACATTGTAAGTAACAACAGGAGTCCTTTCTGCATTCTTATTAACCACTGTTACCCGGACAATATACGCTATAATGATAGCCGATAACAATATGAAAATCGTCACCCTTTTTCTCACTCGCATATTCTGCCCTCCTTAAGTCTTACAATCTCATCTGAGAGTTCCTCAAGTGTCTGCATTTCATGGCAGGAGATAATCACAAGTGCACCTCGTTCTTTCTGCATTTTCACTATGCGCTTAACCATATCTTTACCATCATCATCAAGAGCATTTGTAGGTTCATCAAGCACAACAATATCCGGATTTCCCAGTACTGCTGCCGCAATTCCAAGTCTCTGCTTCATTCCAAGAGAATATTTCTTGTATTTTTTGTTTCGGGCACTTTTCAGTCCCACCTCTTCTATTAGACTGTCTATTTCCTTATTAATCATATCTGCCGATATATTGTTATCCACCCCAGCGAGCAATCTTAAATTATCCGGTCCTGAATACATATCAAGAAACGTTGGATTCTCCAACAAAAATCCAATACTTTTCGGAAAATCCATATCCTTTCCCAATTCCTTCTGATCGATTAATATCGTGCCGCTTGTTGGATGTATAAGTCCTATAAGCGCTCTCATGAGCATTGTCTTACCCGATCCATTTATCCCTTGAAAACCATAAACCTGCCCCGATACCATATGTAGGTTAATATTATCAAGCACCATGTTTTTATTTATTGTTTTACACAGATTCTTAACTTCTATCTCTGTCATTTTCAATTCTCCTCCTGAATGATATCAAACCTTTTAAAGCGTATAAATCCAGCAATTACAGTAAGCACAATTAGAACACACGTAACAGGTATGCCTATGCTACAATCCATTCCATCCACATTTATCCATGAATGCCTTATAAGCATTGCATAATTTCCTATTAAAAAAACACTCTGAAAATACGCTGACGCAAGCATCAGCATACACATTATCATAAAACTGTATACAGGCTTGAACCACAAACAAAGCAACATCTGAAGCTGACATATTGTTACTGACAATAGAAACACCAAAACCAGCTCGCCAAATGGCATAAATGCATCTTTTACAAGTTCTGTATCCGCATCCGGTTCAAAAAAGACGGTCTGCATCTCGGTATTTATATGCATATCAAACAGTATGCCTTTTATCTGACAAAATATCAGCATAATAACAATTATTATGCCAAAAAATATCGCATTACAAAGCAGATTCCACAAACACTTTGACAACCTCCATTTAATCCGATTTTGTCCCTTTACAAGCACCTTGTTGCCAAATCCCTGTAAATTAGTCATTGGATAACTAAGCGTAGCAAACAAAATCAATACTAAAAATACTGTCCAGATTACCGGAAACTCAAAAACCTTTTCTGCAGACAAAACATATTTAGGCATACCTCCGAAATTGTATAACAATATATCTCCCAGATGTTTTTCCACTTCCATGCCGTACTTCTCATACGAGACTACTTTCTGCATCATCGCAAACAAAACCACAATCTCGTATACTATAGGAAACAATAATAATTTTATATTTTTAAGACAACCGTTTTTGATGTCATACCAGCACATTTTCCATAGTTTCATATATCCGGCCTCACATTATATCTTTTTTACGCATAAAAACAGTGTTGAATACTACTGTTACAATTACCATCAATAACAACATACCGACAATAACAGACAGCTTTGTCGGATAACTCGTCTGAACACATTTAGTAAAATAGAATGGCGATAATTGGTAATTTACCGCTTCCGGTTCATTAGAGCATATTATATTTCCAAGCAGTGCTATTCCCATACAAACAACAAACGACAAAATACAGTTTATCCATTTATATTTTATGAAACTAGCAGACAACATAGTAAGACATGTCAGAGCACCACAAAACATGAAATCCACAAACAGGTATAGCAATACATATACCAGCGGATGTGTATAATATAGTTCTGAAAAAATAGAATTTCCAAATACTCCATACGTTGTATCATATGTAGGAACCGGCTTTATCGCGGGAACAAACAATGCTGTAAGCATAAAATTCGTAATCAGCGGGACTACCATGGTAAGTCCACCGGAAATAAAAGTTGCAATATATTTAGCCGTTAAATATCTCTGTTTTCCCGTTCTTACTATCATCTGACTCATATATCCGCTTTTTTGTTCTCCACAGTAAGACCATCCATACGGAATTGCAATAAGGATTGGAAATACAAAAAAATACAAAGAAGACCCCAGTGAAAACCCCTCTCCACCAATCCAATGATTAAACAGCGTAAATGCCTCGTAACACGGATTCATCCCATCATATCTTTGATTTCCACAAAAAAGTCCTACATTATAAACCAGTCCCAACATGCTGATAAGTATACCAATAGCAATCGAGATGATAAAATATCTTGTCATGATCGCTTTTTTAATCTCTGTTCGCAAAACTTTCTGCATATACTACTCCAATCCAAGCTTTATGTACTGCCTGTTTTCTTCTTCGCCGTTAAAATTAACAGCTAAATACAACTTACTCATATCCATATCACTTATCTGCAATAAATCAGGATCTACACACCAGCCAAGCTGTACATCCATTGATTGTCCCTGAAGCAGATTATAGTCATAATTTACATTATCCAGATCTTTTGCCGCTGAAAAATATACCGGACTGCCTACAAGCCGACATGCTCCGTCAACCTCATACACCAGTGAAATATCCCCTATTGTACATGTGTTATCCTCTACATTTTTGACAGATACATCGCAATATAAAAATTTTCCTGAGGCTACTTCTTCCTTTTTCATTGCTTTAGGCTTCTCCGGATCTGCACCCATGTAATAATCAATCTCAATAAGATTATCCGATACTCCATCCACCTCAGCAGCTGTATCATATAACTTAACACTGTTTACGGTATAGCACTTTTCGATATACTCTCTGTCAGTGCCGTACTCTACCGTCTTTACATCAATTTCATCTCCTATATTGTACATATCGTCCTTGTCATCTATGACTACATCCTCTGCCTCCGGCAGATCACTTTCATTGCCTTTTCCTATATTGTCTGATACTTTCTTTGCATTAAACGAACATGCTGTAAAGCATGACAGGCAAAGAGATAATGTAAGGATTGTCGTGATTAGTTTTCTTTTCATAATGTTCTCCCAATAAATTGCTTCTTCTCATATCTATTGTTAAATAAGGTACTCATTGTCCAATTATAGTCCGAACGATGAGTACCTATTATTCCATACTTAGTTTGCTGCTGGATATGATCCTGCACAGTCAGGACTCCATTTTCCGCTCACTCTTCCACTTACTGATGATTTTGCGGAAGTGATTCCTAATTTACAATATGAATATCCACTCTCTTTAATTGTATTTCTAATTCTCCTTTCCGTACCACTCGGAATAATTGCATATCCTTTAACTGTCTTATTAACATTTCCTGATGTTAATGACTCAACCCATAAATCAAAACCCGAATTATTTTTTATGTAATGCGATGATGTGTCCTGCTTTTCTCTAAGATCAGTATATGCTGATGTGCTATAGCTAAACGAAACAACTTTACTAGGCAAATTAGTATTTGAGGCATTCTTAGCAAATACCGGTGAGCTAGTTACCATAACTAATCCAAACATTGACAGTGCAATTAAAGTTCTCTTCATAAATTTCTCCTTTACGTTTAAAATTTCATTAATAAGTTACATAACAATAATTATTGTTGCTCGAAGTTGATGACACTTTCGATTATCATCGTTTTCGTTGTTTTTTCAATACTATTTACACGAAACAACATTTTACAGCCATTTTTGGTCATTTTCTATTTATAAAAAACATTTTATTCTCTCAAACCTAAAAAGTAATTATCATTATTGTGTAATTGAACAACAAATATTTTCTCTTTTATTTCTTCAATATTTATATTTCCTTTATTTGTGCATGCCTTCAAAAAATTATCCTTTACACTCTCCTCAGGAAGCTTAGTCTCAAAATTATAAATAATCAGTTCCGATTTTCCCTTTTCCAAGCAACTACATACATTATTCATCCACCAGCTATCTGTTTTCGACATGGACATTCCATAAATAATAAATAACTCTGTATCCTCGAAATATTTTCTATATTTTAAGTCATCTTGTGCCCAATAGGATTTAATAAGTCTCTTCTCAACATGACTTTTATCATACTCATTCAGTTCTGTTCCAAATATCATTGAGCGAGGTATGTTCTGTCTTCCATGCGGATGAATAATATTTGTCATAATATAAGATGACCAAGAAGTATCCTCATTAAATTCCGTTAATTTTCCGTCAGGATTTGGGAAAAATGTAAAATTTCTATCTGCATTTTTGTACCTATGCGGTTCAAATTGTGACTTATCTAAATATATGTAATTATCAAGTAATTCTGTATAGTTGAAGTTAATAAATAAAAAATTGTACAAATTATAATGATATGTATTTTTCACAAACATCATATCATCTTTAGGGTTAATATCTCCCATAAACTTGCTCAAGCTTGTATCTGCCCACTTATTCGCCTTTGACTTATCGTTTAATTTTAACACCACATCAGTAGTCACAATATCATTCAAGAATCGAGAAAATGAATTTTGTATAGCGTCAAGATCCGTTTCTAATTTTGGAATTTCGCCTTGTCGTCCATCATTTATCATCTCCCCCAGTAATTCATCAACAGAGCTTTCAAAATCACACCAGTTCTCTTTATCCTGCTCATGATCCTCTTTCATCTTCTTATATATTAAGTTATTATCATCACATAATCTAAAATATGTAACATACTCAAAAAAATCAGAATATTTCGTGGATTTTCCATTCATCTTTTTATCACCAAATTTGTTCAAAACGGCAATATCAAACCCATTTCCAACTAAAACCATAATATTATGCTGTCCGTCTAATTTTTCATAATCATCTGTAGAATACCTAATATGCATGCAATCCTCTCCTTTACTTTCTACCATACTTTAAGTTAAATATAGCAACTAGCTGTAATATCTCTGCCAGCATTACTCCAGATTCAATAAACTTTGTATAATATCTATATCCCGCTATCCAATGCAATTCCACGATAATAAACAGAACTACTACAATTAAAATCGTTATTTTTTTACAAAATCTTTTATCATCATTATCAAGCCGTTTGTTTGCAGAATCTATTGGACTAAAAATCATCAATAAGATACTTGAGCCAATATATATAACATTAAAGAACATATTGTTATTTATATACTTTAATATCTGTAGCATAGTCACAATTACTATACTGGATATGATAAGGCATTTATAGAATCTATCCGCATGATACCCACCGGAAAATTTCCTAACTGCTATAAATGGCATAATCATAGCTACTGCCTCTATCGGCATTTGCAAAAACGCCCCTATAACCAAAGCAAACACTAAGGGATATAGGAGCGAAAACAAACAATGAACTGCATATGCATACAGTTCACGTTCGTCTGCGGCAATAGCTTTTTGTCTGATAAGCCAATCTGCTATTTTCTCGCTCATGTTATTTAGTTTTTCTTTTAAATTTTGCAATGTTTTCTGGTTGCTTTGGTTCATAAAAAAGGGTGCATGACGTTGAATTAGCTTCAAGCCTAAGAACTTCACCTAACACTCTCTTTGCATAGAAAACATAATTTTTCTTTGCAACCTTTTTATTCATCATTTTCTCCTTTTCGTCTGTCATCAACATAATATCATCAACTTCATGCATATATATTATAACTTTGTTAATAATAATTCTATGGTTTTGAATGAATCGCCCTAGTCACGTATAAATTGGGCATATTTCGTAATATTTACTTAACAATCCACTCTTACGCAGATTTTTAATCTAAAACAAGTATATTTTATCTGTCTCAATGATATTATCTGTTTTACTTTGTTCATAAATACTTAAATACCTGTTACGACTGTGTTTAGATTATCACTATGAAAGAGGTATTAATATTTTGGATTTTGACTATATTACCATGGGACATAGAATTAAACTTCGCCGCAAAGAACTCAATTTGACACAGGCTGTTCTTGCTGAAAGATTAAATGTTTCACAAAATCATGTTTCAGCCATAGAATGTGGTTCACAACACCCTAGCTTTGAATGTTTTATTTCCATATGTGATATATTACACGTAAATCCTGATTATCTAATAAATGGATGCACACATACTACCAACACCCCTATTCAGATTTTGGATAGTCTCAATCTATGTGATAGTTCTGCAATTGAACTTGCCCAAAGATTCACAGAACTTCTAGTTGAAATATTCCCAAACAAAAATAACCAAAAATAGCGTTTTCTTGTCTTTTGATGTCATTATGTTGCTTTAATACACTATTTACCTGTATAATATAATCACATTATTGTTATGGAGATTAATTATTATGCGAATACTTATTTGCGATGATGACTCATCTATCACTAGCGTACTATCACAATTAATTACCACTTACTTTGGCAAAAAGAAAACTAAATGTCCTGAAATTGTATCCTTTGATAATGGGGAATCGCTCCTGTCCGATAACGGCGATAAAGATATTGTCTTTTTAGATGTTGAAATGCCCGGTTTTGATGGAATATATGTAGGTAATAAGCTTAAACAGCAAAATGAATCCGTTATTATTTTTATAGTAACATCCTTCATTGAATATCTGGATGCAGCTATGCGCTTTCATGTGTTTAGATATTTATCCAAGCCAATAGATAAGCAACGATTATTTCAAAATCTTGATGATGCACTTGAACTGTATACATCTTTAAATCGTCTGGTAGCTATTGAAACCAAATCAGGTGTTGCCCGGATATCTACTGACGAAATAATATATATAGAAGCAACGGGAAGAAATGTAACCCTACATACAAATTCTGCTGATTACGAATCAACACAAACTTTGCAGTTTTGGATAAATGCACTTCCCAAAAGTAACTTTTTTCAATCACATCGCAGTTTTATTGTAAATCTGGCTAAAGTGACTCACTTTGATCATGAGCTTATCTATCTCTGCGATGACCTGTTCACTGCTTATCTTACACGTCGCAAATTTACAGAATTTAAGAATGCATATTTATTGTTTATTGAAAGTAAGAGGTAATATACGTAATCATGAGTGTTATATTTTGTTATTCTTTAATCTATATAGTTGAAGCTATAATATTAGTCCAATATGTGTCAAATATATTTGAATGTAGGATTTCGTATATCAAACGATATTCTATATTATCCGTACTATTTTGTATCGCATATTGCATCTCATTTTTACAAATTCCTATATTAAATTCAATTTCATTTTTATTAGCAACATTTATATTTATGAAATTAACAACGACCTCCAGTATCAATGTACTATTGTTCCATTCCATTTTATTACTTGTAATCATGTCTTTAAGCGAACTCATTGTCATGGGGTTATTTTCTGCGTTCTCATACAACATATATAATAAGTTAAGTGATTATATTTCTCTATATGTTATCTCATTTTTGAGTAAATTGTTATATTTTGTGGTCACTTATTTTATTTCGCACAGGCTTACTCATAAAGAAGATAGTATTCATTTTTCTCCTTATGAAATACTCACTTTAATCATTGTTCCTATTCTTTCAATTTTTATTACTTATACATTCATATATATTTTTATTTATTATGAGATTAAATCACCTTTTAATTATATGATAAGCCTGTGCTGTTTCTTTTTACTGCTCATCAACATCCTCGCATTCAGTCTTTACGAGCACATAAAGCAAAAGAATGCCCAGATAGCCGAATTAAAACTACAGAGCCAGCGCGATGCCGATTCTGCGGAGTACTACAGGACTCTTTCCGAACAGGATGAACAGCAGAAGGTTCTCATTCACGATATCAAGAAGCACCTTAATGCCATTGCTGATTTAAACGAGCATCATGAAACCGACAAAATTGCAGCCTATCTTCCCCGGGTACTCGGTTCTCCCGAATTGCAGCACTCTGTGCGCGTCTGCGACAACGACCTGCTTAATTCTCTCATATGCCGTTACCAGAAAATATGTCTCATGAAAAAAATCGCATTTCACATCGATATCAGAAGCAAGTGCATTGATTTCGTAAGCTATGATGATTTAAGCATTTTGTTTGGTAATCTTATGGACAATGCCGTAGAATCTGCCGAGAAGATGGCGGTTAATCCTTTTATCGAATTAAGTGTCTTTTGTAGAGAAAATACAAATATGACTATCATCACCCTGATAGATTCCTGCCGCGTAAATCCTATTGATAAAAATGGCAACCTTTTACCAACTAAAAAACCGAATCCACAGTTTCATGGATTCGGTATGCGTAGTATAGAAAATATTGTTAAAAAGTATAACGGTGAAATGACTTTTTACTTTGATGATCCTACCAAGACATTTCATACGATTATTATGCTTCGGCACTGAAAGCTGTTTCTTTTTCGTTTACAAAGCTATTTTCATCAGCAGAAGCCATTCCATAACCGGCATCTGCTTTCATTGTTTTATAGGCAAAGTAATTATTTATCGAATCAGGCGCAGTTCTTCCTTTATCCCCCTCATATGACATAAGCGCAAACATTTCCAGATCCGAAGCATTGCAATTAAATTCTTGCCAAAAGTTCCGCAGGTGTAAGTGCCATAACCTTACTTTGCGTAAAGTCTTTAATGTTGCGCGTAATAATATAGTCTACATGAACATATTCAGCAGTTGCACTTTGTATGGCATCTTCAAAATCTTTCCACTTCATATTTACAGCCATCTCAAGCACAACTGAACTAAAATCAGCGAACTCAAAAATAAGTTTTAACTTGCGGAATACATCTTCTATCTGCTCTGGAGTCATTTGTTTTCTCATGATATACATCATATTTGCATAAGTTAATGTAGATATATATCCCTTTGCCTGTTCAGTTTCACAAAGTTTCCAAATTATAGATGATTCCTTCACAAAATCTGAGCGACTTAGTAAAACATCAAGTATAATGTTAGTATCAATCAACAAAACCATATTTTTCCCTCATACTTTCGGTTTTTATCTCATCTAAATTACCATTATCCTGAAGAATTCCTGTTAGAGAATCCGTCAAATATGATACTGCGGCATCCTTAGGAATAAATCTTCCCACTTCATGACCATTCTTTGTAACAATGATTTCATGTCCTGACATAACAAGATTCAAATATCTCCCAAAATTGTTCTGCATTTCTGTTGCAGTTGCTGTTGCTGTATTCATATGCCTTCCTCCTATCCATTTCTTTTTTAGCTAATTATATTATAACGTTAATTAGCTATTTTTTCAAGATATATCCCCATTGTAACATTATTCTTGATATTCTTTGCTGTGTTTGTAACATAATTCCGTACATTTTTCCAACGATGAATTTTTATTTTGAAAAACAAACTCAAAAAGCCGAATCCACACTCCCACGGATTCGGCTTTTGTATATACACTTCTATTTTCTATTTTGTATGAAGCTGTCAATCATCGCAATCACACCATCTACACCGAGCTTTGCCACATTCAGACACAGGTCATAGTTTTCTGCCTGCCCCCACTCCTGTCCGGTATAGTATTTGTGATAGGTCTTTCTGTTGTCATTTGTCTCACGCACAACAGCCTTTGCCTTTCTCACTGAGACTCCATGTGTATCAGCCACAGTATCAACGCAGAATGCATCATTCGCTGTCAGGAAAACTGAGACAACATCATCTCTTCCCTGAAAGGCAAAGTTTGCACATCGTCCCTGAATCACATATCCCTCACAGCCGTCCTCAAGCGGCAGCCTGTCTATAAATGTAAGAGCCCTCGCCGGAGTATCATGCAGCACATTATCCTCCTCCGTCTCCATCACAATAGAGTAAAGCAGGGAATTAACCGGTCTCTCACTGTAAAACTCCTCATACTCATCGTAGCAGCCTGCCTCTTTGGCACCGGTCGCAATAGCCTCTCTGTCCATGAAATGTAAATGATATTTCTCAGCGACTGCTCTACCGATAGTATCTGCATCGCAACCGCACTTTCTAGCAATTGTAATTATCATATAAATATAGCTCCTTTCTGTAAAAAAGCCAACGCGCAGGAAGCGCTCAGACAAATCAATAAAAGTTTGCAAACACCGATGCAAACACCACCGTAAGTATTCCTGCCACCGCGATAGCAAGAGAGCTCATGGCGCCCTCTATCTCGCCAATCTCGATAGCCTTCGCTGTTCCGATGGCATGTGATGAAGCGCCAAGCGCCAGTCCCTTCGATATAGGCTCAGTGATTCTGAATATTTTGCAAACAAACTCTCCGAGTATATTTCCAAGCACACCTGTCACGACGATAACTGCGACAGTAATGGTCACATATCCGCCGAGCTCCTCTGATACGCCCATACCGATAGCTGTCGTGATGGACTTTGGCAGCAGTGTGACATAGTCCTCGTGTGAAAGCCCCATAAGCACTGACAACACAAGCACTGTCACAAGACTTGTTATGACGCCTGCCGTGAGTCCGAGCGCGACTGCTGCTATATTTTTCTTGAGCAGGGTCCACTGCTCATAGAGCGGTATCGCAAGGCATACCGTGGCCGGTGTCAGAAACCAGCTAAGGTACGATGCCCCCTTATTGTATGTGTCATAATCCACATCTGCCACAACAAGCACTATGATGGTCAGTACTATTGAAATGAGAAGCGGATTGAGTATTGCAAGCTTAAACTTTTTCTTTAAAAGCATACCTAGCAGATATGCAACCAGACTTACTGTGACACCGGCAAAAAGCGATGTCTGAAACAAATTATCCATTATGATTATCCTCTATCTTATTTATTTTCTCCAGCATCAGCCCTCTTGCGCTTCTGCATACGGATTACGAGCTGTGAAACATGTCCTGTAGCAATCATTACAGTAAGAAGTGCCACAACCGTGATTACAATCACTGGTACGAGCACCGGCTTAAGATTGCCCCAGGATGACATAAGCCCCACTCCCGCAGGGATAAACATGACAGGCATTATCTCTATCATGAATTTGCCTGCACTCCTTACAGAGTTTAGCGGTATCAGGCCTGTCAGCAGACCTATGAAAAGTATAACCATGCCATATATGCTCGCCGGAACAGGCAATGGCAGTAAATATTTGAGTATCTCACCTAAAAACGAAATCGCAAGTATGATGAGAAATTGCTTTAATAATTTCATTTTATATTGTATCTCCGTTATATATATTTCGTGACTATTTGTAACTGTTTATCTGTGTTCCCTGACCATCATTGTACATACAATGGCAAGCAGCACGCTTGAAGCCCATATAGCGCGTATTCCTATGTGCAGTGAGCACACTCCGCCTATACCTGCTCCTATTGCAAATATCAGAATAATTCCATAATAGTGCGCGGTCTTTTTCAGTGCCCCGATATTTCTGTCACGCAGATATATTGACAGACTCTCTGTGCCGCTTCTTAAGTTGCCGATGCACATGGTGCTGGCATAGCCGTAGCCGTTTACCTTTCTGAAGGACTGCACCTGCATAGAACAGCTGAATGATACAAGCATGGTCGCTATCATGTCGTACCTGTGTGGTATGAAGCCGACCACAAACAGTATGATTATCTCTATCGCCACCACTATCTGACGCCAGTGGATGCGCTTTGCCTTCTTATATCTATGCCCGATTCTCTCTGCCACAAGCACACCGAGTGCAAATGAAAGGATTGGGAAAAGATACGATAGTCCCTTCATCCATTCACCTATCATCAGATGCTGGCTCATCAGCACCACGTTTCCTGTCTGCGCATTCGAGAACACCTTGTTTCTCACATTGTAGGTGTAGGCATCCTGAAAGCCTCCGGAAAGTGCCAGAATCGCACTCAGCAAAAAGGTCTCTGATGTCTGAATCCTTATTTTTTCTTTTTCAGTCATTTTTTCGCCTCTTTTTCTCATATTCGCTGTTAGCTGCCACACCCTCGTGTGCCCTACAGCAATTACATATTTACAGCAATCCACACGGTTTATTATTATAGAAAAAAAGGGCGGATATTTCAATACCCGCCCCAAATATACAGTGTATTAAATTTTGCACAATACCTAAAATATATATTGGATATACATAATAGATATACATGATAGCTATACCAGATACTTTTCTTCAAACTCAGATACCGGTACCGGTTTTGAGAAATAATATCCCTGGAACTCATGACATCCCATCATTGTAAGCATATCAAGCTGCTTTTTCGTCTCCACACCCTCTGTGATGACGTCCATGCCTATCTTGCCTGCAAGCGTGATGATACTCTCTAATATATCCTGTCCCTTGACCTCGTTCTCAGATTTGCGAAGAAAGCCCATATCGATTTTCAGTACATCAGCACTGATGTCCTTTAGCATGTTGAGTGATGAGTAACCGCTTCCGAAATCATCAATCTCCACCCTGAAGCCTACGCCCTGAAGCTTGTGGATAATATTCATATTCTTCTCAAAATCGGTCATCAGCGTTGTCTCTGTAATCTCCAGATGCAGATTGGACGCTGCTATGCCATATTTATTAATCAGCCCTGTAAAGGTCTCATATATATCTATAATGTAGAAGTCCTTTGTAGATATATTTACAGATATATGATAGCTTCCATAGCCTTTTTCCTTCCACTCTGCAAGCTTTTGCGCTGCCTTCTCCCATATATAGAGGTCAAGCTTGTAAATGAGACCTGCGTTCTCTAAAATATCAATAAAAGCATACGGTGTCAGGATGCCTCTTGATGGATGAACCCAGCGCACCAGCGCTTCTGCGCCCTTTGCAGCACCATCACGTTTCACCTGTGGCTGTAAGTACATGACAAACTCATCATTTTGCAATGCCGGCTCAAATTCACCGAGCAGACGTCTCTGCTCTATTGATATCTCAAGCAGATGCTCATCATAGTATGCCACACAGCAGTCGTAATTATTCTTTATGGTGTCTGCCGCTATATTAGCCTTGTCTACCATAATGCTGACAGCCTCATCCCTGTCTCTTATCTCATACACACCCATGTATGTATGCAGATGGAAAGAATTGCCCGAAAACTCACGCTGCAGCTCTTTTATTGAATCTGCCACTCTTTTTTCATCAAACTCTTCTCTTGGCAGACACAGCGCAAAGCGGTCATTCATAAGCCTTGCACAAATGGTCCTCTCAGATGGATTCGATGCCATGAGCTTCGCCTGCTTTATGAGCACCTGATTGCCCTTCTCCATTCCAAATATCTCATTGATGAATTTGAAATCCTTTATATTGCTGCAAATCAGGTAGAAGGTTGTGTCATGATACTTGTTCACCATATCGTGCACATCCTCATAGAACTGGTCACGGTTCAAAAGTCCGGTCAGACTGTCATGCGATGCCTTGTACTTTTCCTGCTCCCACGACTCATACATCTGTGTACGGTCATTGTATACAAAATAATCACATATAACGCGATTGCTCTCATCATATATGCGCTTGTAGGCAATCTCAAAGTAGTGCTTTTCACCGTTTATTTCAATATCTGTTGTCTGGAAGGTCATACTGTCCCTTCTGTCATCTCCCAGCTTTTCAATCCACTGACTATATTTACTTTCATAAACAGACATATTGCCGCCATGCCTGTAAATAGCCTCCATCAGGTCATTGTAATATATGCACCTGCCCTTTCTGTCATAGCAGATGATACCATTGTTCATATCGCGGACCACAAGAGAGAGCATATTTTCTATAAGCTCATTCGGCACATATCTGTATGTCAGGTAATATATGATAATAGCTATAGCACCATATATAATCATGGTGAGGTCATATATGGAGTCCGAACCTATAGTAGCAATGTCAAACGAAAAGCCGATAAAGATAACTACCGCTATAGCCCCATATGCCTCCCTGTACATGCGCGATGATTTGATAATCATATACAGATATGTAAAAATAATCAGAATCACAAACGCATATGTGAATATAAAATGCAGCCTGTACCATAGGCTGTCATTATTGAATACCACCTTAATATTCTCAGCTTTTATGGATTCTATATCAAAAATCTTATTAGTCCAGGTGTTCTCTATAAGCATATATGTGTCCAGCACCGCAAATATCATGGAAGCAGCCTGCACTCCCTTGAAGGTCTTTACAGCACCTGTATAATACTGTGTATAAAACATAAGAGCGATGAGCATCCAGTCAAACAGAGCCATAGTAAGCCCTTTCGCAAGTACTGTAACAGTGTGCCCCGGCACAAATGTAAAAACAAAAAAGACTATAGCGCAGGCAAATGTCAACGTCTCATATATACACACACTTTTACCGAGTCTGTCATGTTTTTTAAAGGAACAGATTGCGCAATGTGCAATCAGTATTGCTTCCAGCAATACTCCCAGTCCATATACTATCCTCATATTCCCACCTGTCTTCTATGACCATATTACTAACCTATATATAGCCATTGTAACTCATTTCATGTGTAATGTAAACAAAAAAGAGGTTGTCACAACCTCTTTTTTGTAATTTATTAACATTTATTATTTTCCTGAAGTTGCTTTCAGTCGTGTCATGGCACGGGCCAGCGAAGCTCTTGAGTGATAATACTCCTGAATACTCTGCTTCTGGCGAAGCTGCTCCTCAGCTCTCTCCTTTGCCTCTCTTGCCCTTGCTATATCGATTTCCTCCGGATGCTCGGCTGTCTCGACAAGCAGTGTCACACGGTTGTTGACTATCTCTACGAAGCCCATTCCCACTACCGCGTACTCCCAGTTGTCACTGCCCTCCGGCTGAAATCTCATCTCGCCCTCATCGACGGCTATGACCATATCCTCGTGGTGGGCGAGGATTTCCTTCTGGCCATCGAACTCAGGGACTATTATGGAACGACATCTTCCTGAGTAAAACACTCTGTTAGCAGCTATTACCTTTAGATAAAATGTATTTGTTGCCATACGATTTGTCCTTCCTTATGCTTTTACTGCTGCATAGTCTTTGCTTTTTCCTTGACGTCCTCGATTGTTCCGACATTGAAAAATGCGTTCTCAGGATACTCGTCCATCTCACCATCTATGATGGCCTTGAAGCCCTTGATAGTATCCTCTACAGGCACATAGACACCCTGGATACCTGTGAAGTTCTCGGCTACGTGGAATGGCTGTGAGAGGAACTTCTGGATTTTTCTTGCTCTGTATACGAGCACCTTGTCCTCATCTGCCAGCTCCTCCATACCGAGGATTGCGATGATATCCTGCAGCTCCTTGTACTTCTGAAGAATCTCCTGTACCTTTCGTGCTACCTGGTAATGCTCCTCGCCTACGATATCAGGCTCGAGGATACGTGATGTAGACTCAAGCGGGTCTACTGCCGGGTAAATACCCTGTTCAACAATCTTTCTTGAAAGAACTGTTGTGGCATCCAGATGTGCGAAGGTTGTAGCCGGAGCCGGGTCTGTGAGGTCGTCGGCTGGTACGTATACGGCCTGTACCGATGTTACCGAACCGTTCTTTGTAGATGCGATTCGCTCCTGCAGCTCACCCATCTCAGTAGCCAGTGTAGGCTGATAACCTACGGCTGAAGGCATACGTCCTAAAAGTGCTGAAACCTCTGAACCTGCCTGTGTGAAACGGAATATATTGTCGATGAAAAGCAGCACGTTCTGGTGCTTCTCATCCCTGAAATACTCTGCCATTGTAAGTCCTGTCTCAGCTACACGCATACGTGCTCCTGGTGGCTCGTTCATCTGTCCGAACACTAAGGCTGTTTTTTCCAGAACTCCTGATTCCTTCATTTCTGTCCAGAGATCATTTCCCTCTCTTGAACGCTCTCCGACTCCTGTAAAGATTGAGTAGCCGCCGTGCTCTGTTGCGATATTGCTGATGAGCTCCTGGATGAGGACTGTTTTTCCTACTCCGGCTCCTCCGAAGAGTCCGATTTTTCCACCCTTTGCATATGGGGCAAGGAGGTCGATGACCTTGATACCTGTCTCGAGGATTTCCTCTGCAGGGTTCTGCTCCTCAAATGTTGGTGGTTCTCTGTGGATTTCCCACTTTTCTTCTGTATCAGGCTGTGCTCCGCCGTCGATAGCTTCACCGAGCACGTTGAACAGTCTGCCGAGAGTCTGCTCTCCGACAGGTGTCTTGATGCCGGCGCCTGTGGCTGTTACTTCCATATCTCTGTGAAGTCCCTCACTGGAAGCAAGCATGATACAGCGTACTGTATTATTTCCAATATGCTGTGCGACTTCCATCACACTTTTTTTGTCACCATTTAAAACTTCTAGTGCGTCTCTGATTGCCGGCAGGTTCTCATCCTCGAACTCTACATCGACAACAGGACCCATAACCTGGATAATTTTTCCTGTTTTCATCAAAAAGCCTACTTTCTCTTTTTCTTCTGCGATTTAGCACCGGCTATTACCTCTGTAATCTCCTGTGTAATCGCTGCCTGTCTGGCACGGTTGTAAAGAATGTCAAGCTCTGCAAGCATGTCCCTCGCACTGTTTGATGCGGACTGCATCGCCATCATTCTGGCGTTCTGCTCACATGAAAATGACTCTACAAGAGCACCGTAGACAAATCCAACAACGTAGTTTGGTACGATACGATCCATGACTGCCTCAGGCGATGGCTTGAGTGCCAGCTCCTCCCTCGGTATGTCTATAGGAATCTGCACAGTGAAGTCTGCCTTTTTCAGTGGCAGAAGCTGTGACATCTGTGTTTCCTCCTGAATCGCATTTATCATGCTGGTATAGATAATATAAACTTCGTCCAGCTCGTTATGTAGATATAGCTCCAAAATTTCTTCTGCAATATTTCTGGCACGGTTGAGTGTCGGATTCTGAACTGTGTAGTGGAACTGTTTTTCAATCTCAATTCCACGCTGTTCAAAATAATGACGTCCCAGCTCTCCGAGTACGAAAAGTGAATGGTTCGGATGATTCTTTAAGTGCTCCTCAGCCATTTTCAGGATATTGTGGTTGTATGAGCCCGCAAGTCCTTTATCGGCTGTGATTACGATATATCCGACCTTTCTGTCCTCAGGCAGCTTATCCTCGTTGGTCTTGAAATAGATGTCCTCCATATCAGGCAGATGCCTGAGTATTCGGCTCATCTCTGATTGCAGTGTGAAGAAATACGGCTCTGTATCTGCCAGCATCTTTTTGGACTTTTTCAGCTTCGAAGAAGAAATCATATACATGGCATTTGTGATTTTAAGCGTATCATTGATACTTTTTATTCGATCCTGTATTTCCTTCGTGTTTGCCATAATACTACCTGTTACCCTTTATACTCTTTTACTGCATCCATGATTTTATTTACGAGCTCTTCATCAATGGCTCTGTTCTCTTCGATTTTCTGTCCGATTTCCGGATAAGAAAGATCCATGTATGAGAGGATATCGCCCTGATATTTCTTGACCTCTTTTGTCTCAATTGTGTCAAACACACCATGGTTTGCCATGATAAGTGTCATTACCTGCTCATGCAGTGACAGTGGGTGGCAAAGCGGCTGCTTCAAAAGCTCCATAAGTGCTTTTCCATGTGCAAGCTGTGCCTTTGTGGCATCGTCAAGGTCTGATGCAAACTGTGTGAAGACCTCCATCTCCCTGTACTGTGCCAGGTCGATACGGATGCTTCCTGATGCCTTCTTCATGGCCTTTGTCTGGGCTGCTCCACCAACTCGGGATACTGAAAGACCTACGTTTACGGCCGGTCTCATACCTGCGTTGAAGAGGTTGCTCTCTAAGAATATCTGTCCGTCCGTGATAGATATTACGTTGGTAGGGATATATGCTGATACGTCTCCTGCCTGTGTCTCGATGATTGGGAGTGCTGTGATTGAGCCTCCGCCAAGCTCATCGCTCAGACGGCTTGATCTCTCGAGCAGTCTTGAGTGGAGATAGAATACGTCTCCCGGATATGCCTCACGTCCCGGTGATCTCTCGAGCAACAGTGAAAGTGCTCTGTATGCTACCGCATGCTTTGAAAGGTCATCATATACGATAAGTACATCCTTGCCCTGATGCATGAAATGCTCTGCCATGGCTGTTCCTGCGTATGGTGCGATATACTGCAGTGATGCAGGATCGCTGGCTGTTGATGAAAGCACGATTGAGTAATCCATTGCGCCGTGTTTTGTCAGAGTTGACACAATTTTTGCTACTGTTGATGCTTTCTGGCCAATTGCTACATATATACAGATAACATCCTTGCCCTTCTGGTTGATGATGGTATCTGTGGCAATTGATGTCTTTCCTGTCTGACGGTCACCGATGATAAGCTCTCGCTGTCCACGTCCGATTGGGAACATTGAATCGATTGAAAGGATTCCTGTCTCAAGTGGAGTATCTACTGACTTTCTGTCCACGATACCCGGTGCCTCATTCTCGATTGGTCTGTAATCTTCCTCTTTGATATCGCCCTTTCCATCAATAGGCTCACCTAAGGCATTGATGATTCGGCCGATAAAGCCTTTGCCTACAGGGATTCCGGCTTTTTTCTTTGTTCTTACTACTTTGGTTCCTTCATGGATTCCGTGGTCTCTTCCGAAAAGGATTACTCCGATTTCATTCTGACGGATATCCTGAACCATTCCTTTTACTCCATTATCGAATACTACGATCTCACCGTACATGGCATGGTCGATGCCGTATATTGTGGCGATTCCGTCGCCGACGTAGATTACCTCGCCGGTCTCACGGCTCTCGGTATCGAAGTCGAAATTCTCTATCTCGCTCTGGATAATGGAGATTATGTCTGTTGCACTGATTGCGCCCACAGGGGTCACCTCCTGGTCAATTTTCTTTCAAGCTCACGAAGCTTTCCTTCGTAGCTTCTGTCATACTCTGTATTAAGAGTCTTAATCACATATCCACCTAAAAGTGTTTCGTCCACTTTCTGTGTAAGGGATATTTCATATTCCGGATATTTGCTTTGTAGCAGCGCCTTGGCGTCATTTGCTTCCTCATCGGTTGCGGCCTCTGCACTGATAAGCTCAGCTCTTATGATATGGTTTTTCTCATCCCAGTATCTGTAATATGCCTCAAAGATTTCATTCATTTCAGCGGCATATCCAAGCTTTACCATTTCCTTTATGAAGCTTGTGATAAGCTTTGGCTCACTCTCAAATCCGTATACCTTTTCTATGATGTCATACTTTTTGGTCAGCGGTATAAGTGGATTTGCGAGCGTCTGTGCAAGCTTTTCTGTCACAAAGTATACTCTCTGTGCTTCCTCCACATCACGACGCTCTACAGCCAGCCTGTACAAAACTATTGCATTATTTACTGCTGCCTGTGTCATTAGCTTCACCTGTCTTTACAATCTTTCTCGCTGCTAAGATGGCAAGTTTTGCAATTTCAGCCTCAGCGGCCTTTGTTGCCTTATCCTGCTCGCTAGCAATGTCCGCTTTTGCTTTTTCAAGCATACTGTCTGCTTCCTGTCTGGTTCTCTCAAGAGCCTTCTCCTGCTCAGCCTCAGCTCTTGCCCTGGCATCGAGTATTATCTGGTCTGCCTGAGTCTTTGCACTCTCGAGCTTCTTTTTATAGTCGCTCTTTAAGCTTTCTGCATCGTCCTGACTCTTCTTTGCTTCCGAGAACTGCTTCTGAATCATTTCGTCTCTCTGATTGATCACGCCCATCACGCGGTCAAAGAGGAATTTCTTAAATATCCAGTACAGGAAAAGCAGATTGACTACTGTCCATATTATGTTCCATGGATCAATTTTTAACATTGCTCTACCTTCCTTTCTGTTTCATCTGGTTGTAACTGTCAGTTACGCTGCCTGATTATTTAAGGAAGAGGATGATAAGTAATGCGATAACGAAACCGTAAATAGCTGTTGCCTCTGCAAGGGCACATCCTAAAAGAAGTGATTTAGAGATTTTGCTCTCAGCCTCCGGCTGTCTTGCGATTGCGTCTACTGCGCTGCTTGTTGCCTTACCGATTCCAAGTCCGGCTCCGATTCCTGTTAATACTGCGATTCCAGCTCCGATTGCTACTAATAATGTTGATGACATAATGTGTTCTCCTTTTCTTGCTTATATGCTTTCTTTTGGTTAGCAATTATTTTGTTTCTTTTGTAAGCGATGTTACATTTTCCATGCTTACGATGTGAAATTAAATGATGTGGTGTTTCATGCCTCATCAGGTCTTCTTACTCGGTTGCCTCCTTGATGAAAAGTCCTGTCAGGAATACAAATACATATGCCTGTATAAGTCCATCAAAGATATCAAAATAACAACTGAATACTGCCGGGACGATTGCCGGGACGACCATCTTTAAAAGCTCCATGATTACGAATGAACCAAGGACGTTTCCAAATAATCGCATACACAGCGATAATGGTTTGATAAAGATCTCAAGGATATTGATAGGTAGTATTACCGGCATTGGCTCTGCAAAGCTTTTAAGCCACCTTTTGGTGCCCTTTGCCCTGATTCCTGCCACCTCGATAAGAACTATGCTCATTACAGCGAGTGCTGCGGTGACGTTCATATCCTTTGTCGGCGGTTTGAAGCCAAGCAAGCCTATCAGGTTTGCTATTCCTATATAGATGATTACTGTTGCCAGATATGGTATGTAATCCTTTCCTTTTTCTCCGAGTGTCTCACTGAAGAAATCATTAAGAAATTTGACTCCTGCCTCTACGGCTACCTGTCTGCGTCCGGGATTTTCAACTGAAAGATTTCTGCCGAGAAAAAAGCACAGTAAAAATACCGCTGCCATTATTATCCATGTGACTACTACCGACTCGTATATGGGTATGCCTCCGAATATCGGTATCTTGAATACCACGTCACAATTGAGTTCCTCTAACAGTCCATCTACCAGAGCATCCATCTGCGTTACCTCCTTTCTTTTTGCTATATGAAATTTGATACGCAAATTGTTTCTTAATAACTCAAGATGTGTTTTGTCTGACCTTTGATGTTTGTTTGGTCTTGATTTAATAAGAAGCAACTATCGTTGTACTTGATTTTAGTCACATCGTTTTATAAAGTCAACGTTTCGTTTTTATATTGTTTGGCTGGCAAAGTTTCACATTTTTTAGTTAGCTTTTTATACATTTTCAACAATTTATGTTTTTATTTTTGTGCAGTTTTTCTATTGCGTTTTGGGGATGTTTAGTTTTATTTTATTTTTGTTTGCGTTTTATTAAAAATTTCCAAATAATTCGGGAAGAATTTCCCTTTTTTTCACAGTTTTTCACAATTCATTTGAATTGCTGTGGGGGATTGGATATAGTACGGAACCCGGGCGGCAGGCACACACAGGCTCTGGTGGGCTACGCTACGCTGCCAAGATTCTGTACGAAATTATGCTTGCAGGGTTTCTTTGCTTGACGAAACCGGCTTTTATGCGCCGTCCATGGCGCATACTACCGGTCACAAAAAGCGTGACCAGTAGCAATTTCAGCCATTTTTAATGCATCAGAAGATGCATGGGGCTGAAATTGCATAAAATATAGGTTATGGCGCATAGCTTGACAGCATAGTGTCAAGCTTGCGTTTTCATAAAAGTGCTATTTGATATGTTTGCCCAGCCGTCCTTGGCTGGGCATTTCTGTGCTTCGTGGGCATAATTTCTACAGTATCTAGGCAGCTTCGCTATTCGCCCTCCCGAGCCTGTGTGTGCCTGCCGCCCGGGTTCCTTACGCTGTGGCTCTATTTACCTTCTTGTCGCTTTGCCCACGGCTATTGCCGTGGGCTCGCTCTGTGCCTAGCCCAGCATCACATCGAGTGTCATCATGAGGCAGAAGCCCACCATAAATGCTATGGTGGCGCGGTTTGAGTGACCTCCCTCTGACATTTCCGGCACGAGTTCTTCTATGACTACATATATCATGGCTCCGGCGGCGAAGCTTAGCAGGTACGGCATCACCGGCTCTATTATTCCGATGGCAAGTATCGTAAGTATTCCCGCTATCGGCTCGACTATTCCCGACAATACTCCGTATACAAAGGCTCTTAGCTTTGAGCTTCCTGTGCTATGTAATGGCATGGATATGATTGCGCCCTCCGGGAAATTCTGTATGGCTATTCCGATTGCCAGTGAAAGGGCTGCTGCCCTCGTGATGGTGGTGGTTCCTGATATCCAGCTTGCGTAGAGCACTCCGACTGCCATGCCCTCCGGTATATTATGTAATGTAACTGCAAGCACCATCATTGTCTGTCTGCTGAAGTTACTCTTTGGACCCTCGACTGAATTATCGAGATGCATATGTGGTGTGATTGTATCCAGTATCAATAGAAAAAACATTCCGAGCATAAAGCCTGCTACTGCCGGGACGAACTGCATTTTTCCAAGGCTCTGTGACTGCTCAAGTGCCGGAATCAGAAGACTCCAGACTGATGCCGCAATCATTACGCCTGCTGCAAAGCCACTGAGCATTTTTGTGGTCTTTACGGAAAGCTCATTTTTCATAAAAAGTACACATGCCGCGCCGAGCGACGTGCCTATAAATGGTATTAATAAACCTAATATGGTTGATGTAATCATGGTTGCCTCCTATTCTGCTGTTTTTCTATTTTACACAAACTTCCCATATATAAAACTATATTTACCGGAGAGTATACAGTTGTTCCGAAGAAAAAATATGAGGAATACACTGTATGCTAGGCCGGTATCACAAAATAAAATATGGGAAGTTTGAATATCTTATTATTCAACATATTATTTCTTATATCGTTTCATATATCATTTTACAGTAACTGAATATTCAAAACCACTTAATGTAAAACAGCTGCAAGTAATTAGTCTTCTCTAACCCAATTACAGTTTAATACACCTATATAATTTCGTCAACCGGCTTCTGTGAGCCTTAATCGTTACTGTTCACACCTAACAGTGTGACCAGCAACGATTACAAGCTACTCCATAGCTTAGATACAATCGAGTTATACTTCTCTTTGCACAGCAATGCCCTGACAAAACGTCAGGGCCGGGTATCACATGCCACAGACGGCATATAAAATGGCTTCTAATACCGATTCCTGCAAAGAGGCTGTCTTCCCACACATATATTATCCTTGGTACGGTCACGGAGCTCCGGCACCGGATTTGGCGCCACCTCAAAGCGATAATCCTCCCCGTTTTTGCGGATATAATCCTCAATAAAGGTATGGCTCATCACATTTCTTACCGGGTCATTGACCATGCGCTGATATCTGATAAATGTTTCAGGAGCATTGGTTCTTACATCCACATACCTTTCACGACATGCTGTGTCGTTTACCGTACTGCCAAGCACACACCTGACATACTCAATATTGCTCTCAAGCACAAGAGGAGCCGGGAACTCAGCGTCAGGGATGACCTCCTGCCAATCCTTTTTCTCGTACTGTCTTAGCAGCTCAAGTGCAATATGCAGATGCTTAAGCTCCTGTTCAAACATAAACTGCCATATGCCACGTATTCTTGTATCCGTCTCCGTTTCATAACAGCTCCAATACAGCCAGCACTCGACATACTGATGCACAAGGAGATTTTCAAGGCGGCTCATGCATGGCTTCAACAGGCTGCCATACTGTGTGACATGCTGTTCCTCGACCATTCCGATTTCCTGATATAGCCTGCGTCCCATCTCATCAGGCCAAAGTGCCGCTGTATTCATATAGTAGTTCATAGTCTGCTGTTCTGCTGCTGTGATTACGTTTGCAGCCAGCACATCCATTGTCGCAGGGCATTTATCCGTCATCGGATATCGTATTGAATCATATGGATGCCTGTGGTGTGAAATGGTCGGTCTGCCCGGTGTGATCTCCGTATAGCCTCCGACAAGCTTCTCTGCGTGCTCACCTGTGGTAAAATCAAGATAATCTGCATAGCGGTACAAATGATCAAAGTCCTCGAGCAGGGCAAAATCGAGCGCAGACTTAATATTTTTGTCATTTACTCGTTTTGAAAGATGCGCAGTCAGATCAACCGCCAGCTGCTCGTAGCCTATGGTGTGCTCCAATGCCGACTCATCTGCCGGCTTTAAATGTGTGAGTATTTTCTGCTGCTGTTGCTCACTTTTCCTGATGTATGCAAGCTTTCGTCTAAGCTCATCATCACCTACGCTTCTTGAAAACTGATGTGAAAACCACACGTTTTCAAATTCTGTACCATTCATCAATATGATTCTCGTCCTTGTATACGGATTTACCTCATTTTTGTTATATGGTTTTACCCAGAATTTCTCCCAGTCAACAAATAAATCGCCGGTTCTCTCCGGCCTCATTTTAAATGGATTCATAATACAAACATACCTCCTTCATGCTATTGTATGCACGAAGGAGGTATGCTGTGCGAATGAATCACATTCTAATAATTTGTCAAATATATATGTGTATTTAGAGTTTTCCGAATCAGCCTCATAAGAGCCTTTCCTGCTCTATTGTTTTATCCGATTCAAGAATTGCTTCTTTTAATTCGGTAAGCAATCCTGCGTCCTTTTTTTGCAGTTTTTCCCTAGTTGAAGCCTTAAGTGGTATTCCAGCGTCTTTTTTTAATGCTTCCTCAAAATCCGCTACCCCCATTCTATAAGGCATTAGTTTTTCAAAAATTCTATCCTTAATAAACAAGAATATGCTTATCCCTCCAAAATCCATATCTCCCCAATGGAGGAACTCACATTCCTTAGATACAATAAGGCTTAATTTCTTTAGAAAATACACTTCCTTAGGAGTAAAATAACCATGACAAAAAATATACAAGGTATTCTCATCATATTGCATACTTTCATAGTTAGCCTTATTTTCTATGGTCATAATTCTTTTGCATCCTGCAAGTGAAACCGGACTTGCATGCTCAAGTGTCTGCGTATTAATAATGGTTCCATAAATCTGCTTTGACGTATCAATAACACATGTATCATCAATTCTATATGACAATGGTCCCTTCCATTCCATTGTCTGTGCATATGACATAATGCCATGCATCTTCAAAATTTCAAGCCCCGACTTCTTTTTATCCTCTTTGGCATCATCTTCCTCTCCCTCTGTATCATAATCCTCCATATCCTTCTCATAATATGGAGAATATTTAGTCAGAATTGATACCATCTTTTGTCGATAGCATTTTTCAAATTTCTTTGAATCATTAAAAACCTTTGCACTAAAAACACGCTCCCACACAGGCGCCTTTATTCTTGTTATAGCATTGATACACTTAAAACGCATATCCTCCTCAGCCTCTGTGACACTCTTTCCGGCTTCCAGACGCCCCAAAATATCATCATAATATCTGCATATCCAATCGCAGTCACCAACCTCTGATTTCCACTGCTTTACAGACTCTATCAATCTTAGCTGTTTTGCTCTTGAATCCTCAACACCCTCAATCCGACACAGCTCCGGTATGCTGCTGACATCACAATCAATTTTTTTAATATCGCTGTTGACCTGAATCCAATTAATTCTTATCTTCCCATCGTGGCCTGCTTGTGTATTATTCTCTATGAACCTTGCCTGATCGATTAGTTTCCGGCGTCCACCAACAAATTCCATCATTTCTGTTATTTTGTTCAAATGTTTTTCTCCGGTTAGTTTTCCTGACCGGTATCCTTCGGTGTCTGTTTTTTTAATAATATAGCCTGCAAGCGTGTGCTTAATTGGAGTTTTTCCCATAGCATAATACCCCTGTAAAACCATTAATACGTCCTATCACTTTTCCTCAAACAGCTCGATTTCCTCGCCAAGTGGTCCTTTGCAGAATGCTATGCGCGCCGGAAATACCGGTGTTGATGCGATTTCTATATCCTTCGGCTCAATAAATACCTCGTATCCTGCTGCTTTTACAGCCTCTACACACGCATCCACATCATCTGTTGCGAATGCGAAATGACGAATAACACCTTTGTCCGGTGCATCATCTCCATCGTTAAAAATCTCAACAATTCCGTTTCCGGTATCAAGCATGATTCCTGCCTGCCATTCCCTTGCGACCGGGATTCCCAGAATGTTTTTGTAGAAATCTATTGTCTTTTCATATTCCTCTGTGCTGCTGCACTTCATTGATACGTGATGTATACCTTTTATTAAGCTCATTGTTTTTCTCCCTTTAATTATTTGGAGCTGTTTTGTGATTTATAGTGATTTCAGCTACTTTTTCCCGCTATTTTTCCGGCTTTTGGGCTGAATTTTAGGAGCTGTTTTGGAGATTTCTGCGGTTTCAGCTACTTTTCTCGCTATTTTTCCGGCTTTTGGGCTGAATTTTAGGAGCTGTTTTGGAGATTTCTGCAGTTTCAGCTACTTTTCTCGCAATTTTTCCGGCCTTTGGGCTGAATTTTGGATGCTGTTTTAAAAGTTTTAGGAATTACAGCTCCCCAGTGCCTGCCTACTATGCTATCAACCTATGGCTATTGTACATTATGTCAATTTAGTCCTACTTAGTAAAATGATGTGAGAGTCAAAAGGTATCCAATTCAGGATCCCTTAAATCATATTATATCTATAAAATTTTCTATTGTCCATATATACAGACGATTATGATTGCGGCTCGCAGCTATGAAGGCACTGAACAATTACGAAATTTATTTGCAAATTCGTACGCTTCATTATACTATATACTCATAGTATCAGAAAATAAGTACAATCTACAGGAGGATTATCATGATAATAAAAAACGGCATTGTAGCAGACCCTGCTTCAGGTCTCTACGAACAGATGGATATACTTGTAAAAGATGGGATAATAGTAAAAATAGCACCTGACATCTCATGTGCGTCAGATGCTGCTGCAACTGAAAAAGAAGAAATAATAGATGCATCCGGAATGATTGTCGGACCGGGACTTATCGACACACATGTGCATTTCCGTGATCCGGGCTTCACATACAAGGAGGATATCCACACCGGTTCCCTGGCTGCCGCAAAGGGTGGCTTCACAACTGTCGTGTGCATGGCAAACACAAAGCCTACAGTGGACAATGTGGATACTCTAAAGGACAACCTCACACGTGGAAAGCAGGAAAAAATCCGTATGTATCAGGCCGCTGCAATATCGCACTCCCTCAAAGGACAGGATGAGGTTGACATGGCAGCTTTAAAGGAAGCCGGAGCATGTGGCTTTACCGATGACGGCATCCCGCTTACAAATGCCGCTTTCTGCTACAGAGCCATGCAAAATGCTGCAAAGCTGGATATGCCGATAAGTCTCCATGAGGAGGACCCTGCATTTATCAAAAACAACGGCATCAACCATGGAAAAATATCTGACGCTCTCGGTATCTACGGCTCACCATCCATCGCTGAGGAAGCCCTTGTCGCAAGAGACTGTCTGCTTGCGCTGCGCAGTGGTGCTGATGTTGTAATACAGCACATCAGCTCCGGTGTATCTGTTGATATAGTCCGCACCTACAAAAAGCTTGGTGCAAGGCTCCATGCCGAGGCCACTCCACATCACTTCACGCTGACTGAGGATGCTGTCTTAGAGCACGGCACCCTTGCCAAGATGAATCCGCCTCTGCGCACTGAAGCAGACCGTCAAAAGATTATAGAGGGACTTATCGATGGCACAATAGACCTTATCGCAACAGATCATGCGCCTCACAGCACTGAGGAAAAATCAAAGCCTGTAACCGAAGCTCCAAGCGGTATCATCGGTCTTGAGACATCTCTTGCTCTTGGTATCACAAGCCTTGTCAAACCGGGCCATCTGAGCATGCTTGAGCTTTTGGAAAAGATGACTATCAATCCTGCCAGGCTGTACCACATGCCTTACGGTACTATCTCAGAGGGTGCTGCTGCAGATTTTGTCATCTTTGATCCTGACGAAAAATGGGTACCATGCGAATATGCATCAAAATCATCAAACACACCTTTCACCGGCATGGAACTGACCGGTAAGGTTAAGTACACCGTATGCGGTGGAAATGTGATTTATTCGGATAAATAAATTGTGTATGCACTATTAAAAAAGCAGATTGTGAACTCATATGTCCACAATCTGCTTTTTTCTACTTTTCCACCAGCTCCAGGCAGTCTCCATAGTGCCTCTGCAGTGACTTTAAGTCCATAATCATCACATAAAATACTCTACCATTGTGCACTGAATCCACTATCCTGTCATGATCGAGCACTGAAATATATGTGCCGTCTGCTTTTTTCATATGAAAGAAAATATAATCATTTGAGTGTCCTCCGTTAATCTGCGACCATATGCTTTTTTGACAGTTTTCCTGTTCATCCGGACGTATCAGATTACAGAAGCTCTTACCTGTATATGCAAGCAGCTCGTCCATATTTTTACAGCCTGTAAGCCTAAGCAGCTCATTGTTTGCAAGCAGGATCTCATCATTTTCTTTATCTGCCCTGTAAACAATGAACGCTCCCGGCATATTGTCAATAATATCCTTCACGGCAAATCCAAGCTTCGCACGGCTCTTTATACGCTCCCCCTCACGGTATGCCATGCAGCCGTTCTTCCCACGCATTTTCACCTCATAAAGTGCCATATCCGCACACCGCATGAGCTGTGAACGGTCATCAGCCAAAACAGGATACTCCGCAAAGCCCAGTGAAATGGTAAATGTATGTTCTTCACCTTTACAATAAAATTTCTTGGTTTCTCCTGTAAACTTCTTAAGAAAAGGCTTAACCTCCTCTACCGTGCAATCCGGCATAAAAATGCTAAACTCATCGCCTCCGTTTCTGCCTAGTATAACATCCTTTGAAAAATATTGCTTCATGCTCTCTGCAAGCTTCTGCAGTGCACCATCACCTGCCGCATGTCCATACACATCGTTGACCAGCTTGAAATCGTCAATATCAAGCATTGCCACAACACAATGCTTTTGCGGATTCTGTCTCATATATTGCTCAACCTGCTCATCAAAACCGTGCCTGTTGTAGATACCGGTCAGTGCATCGGTCACAGCCAGTCTCTTGAAATTCTTCCTGTTCTCATTGATTGAAATCAACGCTGCTGTAAGCCCTGCCAAAAGCAGGACAATAACTCCACCTCCGATGAACAGATATAGCAGATATCTGTTATTGTAAAACCCACTCTTGGGTAAAATCTCAAGCCTCCACTTATATCCATACACGTTAAAGTCATATATCACCGGATCGTTCAACTCTTCCTTTGAACCGTAAACCCACTCATACGTATCATCCCACGGCGAAGCAAACTTCTGCAGACTGTACTTATATCCAAAACTGGAAAGAGCCTCTACAGATTCAGAAAAAATTTCCGGAACTTTCAGTATAACAATTGTGAAGCCCCAAAAGCTCTTCTGACCATTTTCATTCTCCAAATAAACCGGATTGCGCACTGCTATACCATATCCGCCCTGCTTCAGCTCCAATGGTCCCTGCATAATTACAGTGTCATTATCCCTCGCATAGCGCGAAATCTCTCCCCTGTCACTATCATTTATCAGATCAATCTTACTGGATTCATTACTCTCCTCTGGATATATTTCAGACACAACTCCATTCGGTGCTATCTGTATACTCTGAATCGAATCGTCCATCATATTTGCTGCAATATCATAAAACCTATTTATATTTCCATCACCACTTATGACAACCTGCTTTAAGCTATCGGTAACTCCTATTCCCTCCATAAGCTCGCCATATATACGCTCCGTATATGTCATCGCATTGAGCTTTGCATTTATCCTGTTCTGCTGTTCCTGACTCTTGCCGACTACATATATAGCGCCGATTAACGCACACATGCCCAATATAAATACCACTGCCGGAATAATGAATCTCTTTTTTAGCTTTTTCATTTGTATCACTTTCTAAAATCAATGTCTATCTGTTCTATATGATTTTAATATTATAGCTTTACGATAAGAAAATGTCTATAAATTTACTTAGTTCATATCAATATTTTTCAGTTTCTCACCCTCTCGAGGAGGCAAATACTTTCTACGTGCGTCGTATGAGAAAACTGATCAAATGCCTGCCACTTCATGAGTTCATACTTCTCTTCACAGAGTATCTTCAAATCCCTTGCCAATGTTGCCGAATCACAGCTCACATATACAATCCTCTCCGGTAACATCGCAAGCATTGTGTTCAGACACTTCTCATCACAGCCCTTTCTTGGAGGGTCAACGACTATCACATCCGGGCGAAGCATATCTGTACGTCCGGTGGATGCTGTATCATCAGTGATTTTCTCAGTTTTCTTTGCATTCTCATAAAACTGTGGCAGCACCTCCTCAGCCTTTCCTACGAAAAAATGTGCATTTGTGATGCCATTGAGCTTCGCGTTGTTTTTGGCATCCTCGATTGCCTGAGGCACTATTTCCACTCCATACACCTGCTTTGCCTTCTGTGACAAAAAGAGCGATATGGTACCGATACCACAGTAGAGATCCCAGACATTTTCATTTCCTGTGAGCCCTGCAAATGCAAGTGCCGTGCTGTAAAGCTTTTCTGTCTGCTTCGGGTTTACCTGATAGAACGACTGTGGAGAAATCTGATATGTGATGCCAGTCCCCTGTGGTGTGAAATCAGGGTAAGAAAGCAGATGGATGGTGTCCTCAATATATGGTCTTCCCCATATGCAGACCGTCTTTTTGCCAAGGATGACATTTGTGTTTTCCTTGTTGATATTGTAGGAAATCGAAGTCATTCCATCGATTTTTGAGAGTCTTTCGCACAGTATATCTGCTGCATTCCCGGCTCGGCGTTTTGCTTCAAGACTGTCCCCATTTATCACAAGACACACCATAATCTGCTTTGATGTAAATCCATATCTGATAAGCACATGGCGCACGAGCCCTTTGTGTGTGTTCTCGTCATACGGCGTGATGCCACACTCATTCATCCATTCCTTTATGATATCCAGTATCTCTTTGTTTTGCGGCACCCCAAGCCTGCAGTCCTCAACCGGGATGATATTGTGGCTTCGCGATGCATAAAAGCCTGTCACTATATTGCCATCCCTGTCATATCCCACCGGAAACTGTGCCTTGTTGCGGTAGCGATATGGATTGTCTGCGCCAACAGGCGGCTGCATTTTACTGTCCAGCTTTGCCTCGGAAAATCCACCTATACGCATGAGATTGTTGCGCACCTTATTATTTTTAAATTCAAGCTGCTTTTCATAAGAGAGCGCCTGTATCTGGCAGCCGCCACACCTCTTGTGCAGCTCACATTGCGGCTCAACGCGAAAAGTGGAAGGGGTCTTAATCTCTTCCACTCTTGCGTAGCCATAGTTTTTCTTTAATTTTGTTGCGCGGGCTGTTATGACGTCACCAATCAGTGCATCCTTTACGAAAAAGGTCATGCCATCATAATGTCCGATACCCTCGCCATCTGTTCCCATATCTGTTATTTCAAGTTCAAATATGTCATTTTTTTTCATGCTTTTCTCTTCTTTATTTTATATATATAATTACTCTTTATAATGTTTGTATCCGGCGCAAGCTTTCACACCAAAAATCACACCATAGCTATATTTAATATTGTCCGCTTTTTACACACTTGTTCTGCGGAAATTTGTCTCCATAAATCTGTTGTAGCCCTGCCACTTTGTATCGTTTTCAGGCACATTTACAAGCAGCTCCCTGAAGGTCTCCATTTTGGCATCTATGTTGTCTGCAAAGCTAAGTGCCAGTGCCTCGACAAGTGCCGGCTTTTTCGGAGAGCCAAACTCAAGCTCGCCGTGGTGGGCAAGTATACAGTGCTTCAGCTCGTTTGCGAGCACTACCGGGAAGCCGTCGATGCTCTTAATCGCATCGCCTACCCACTCTGCACCAATCATGATATGTCCGAGGAGCTGACCAGCGTCTGTATAGTCATTCTCCGGGAAAGTAGAAAGCTCCTTTAATTTTCCGATATCATGGAAAATAGCTGCTGTAAGAAGCAGGTCACGGTTTAAAACCGGATACATTTTTGCAAAATAATCACAGTTCTTCGTCACACCGAGTGTATGCTCCAAAAGACCTCCTACAAAGCCGTGGTGCACGCTCTTTGCGGCTGAATGGAACTTGAAACGGCGCTCAAACTCCTTATTGTCAAAAAAGCTATGTAAGAGCTGTGACAGGTACTGATTCTTTACAGAACCGATAAAGCCCATGAGTTCCTTATACATGACCTCGACATCCTTATCGCTGACCGGCAGATAATCCGCAGGGTCATATTCTCCCTCGTTTACCTTTCTCGCACGCTTTATGGAACACTGCAAATTGCCCTGAAAGCTTGTGATATCACCGGTTATGGCTATGTAATCCATTGCATCAAATTCCTCAATGCCTACTGAGCCCACATCCCATATTTTGGCATCCAACGTGCCTGTCTTATCCTGCAGGATAACATTGTCATAAGGCTTTCCGCTTTTGGTCATGGCTGTCTGCTTGCTCTTGCATAAAAAAATCTCATTGATTCTCTCTCCCTCGCGGAGAGTTGAAATATACTTCATATATCCTCCTAATTTCGGCTAATTCATCACTCCGATTTTCACCTGACAGGTAATCTCCGTGTAGCCGTTGCTTCCTTTTCTCTTTACTTTCAGATTGCAGGTATCCTCAGGCTTTTGCTGCATAAGCTGTTTGTTGTACGCGGACACATTCGACACCTCTGTATTGTTTACCGCAACTATCACATCTCCGCTTTGAAGCCCCGAGACAAATGCCGGTGAATCCATTGTAACCTGCTTTATATAAACACCCTTTGGGATGTTATATCTGTTTGCTATTTTTTCTGTAACTGTAGTACAGGTGATGCCTATGTACGGCACATCCGCGCCGCTCTCGAGCTTTTCAATGGCAGGTGACAGGTCGCTTATGCTGACAGCCGTGAGCGTATTGTTTTCCTCCGCCGGATTGAAATCCTGCAGCGAAAGCCCTATGACCTGACCATCTGTATTAATCAGTATACCGCTCTGCAACTTGTTGCTTGCAATATCTGTGGTGAGCACCGAGTAATTGTTGTCCTGCGCCGACAGCTCGTTGGTTGTTGACGTTACAAGACCTGTGAGAATGGCATAATTTGCCTCAAGCGCAATGACAGATGCTCCTCTTGAAACAATATTTGAATTACCAAGCTCCGCAACCGCTATAGCCCTTATTGTGGCATCGTCCAGAAGTGACTTATCCACGGAAATGATTGCTATACCCGTATTGCTGTCATACTTTACCAACGCAGCATCAGCCATCATGTCGTTTACAAAGGTTACACTAAGCTTATCCGCCTTATCCACTACATTTTTCTCTGTCAGAATGATTAGCTGCTTTCCATTGTCCCTCAGTATCACTCCCACTCCCTGACCCTCGGTCTCATAGGAATTGTTGAAAATATCAGTGGCATCTGTCACACCCGTGACTCCTACTACAAATTTCGTGGCCGAAGTGCCCACTCTGTAGAGCTGGTTCTGCACTGCCTGATAATCTGCGAGTGTAGGCTGATAGTTCTGCGAAGACGGCTCCGAAGAAGTGCCTGACTCTGTGCTTTGTGTACCATTTTCACTATATGCATCACTGCTGTCATCTATGCCTGACTGCTGTGTGGCTGTCTGCACATCATTATTATTTTTTCCATCTGAAGCTTTTTTTGATTGTCTGTTGATAACCGGCAGAGATATAGCAAAAACAATGCTTGCAGCCACTGCAAATGCCACTCCGCAGAGGGCTGCTGTGCCTGTTTTTTTTGCAAGTCTTTTTTTATTCAGCGGTTTATCCTTTATCTTTTCTCTGATAAATTGCTCCATATTGTCACCCTGATTAGATGTCTTTAGTTACTATCTTACATTATATTCTGAATTATATTGCGTTGCAACCATATTTTTTGAGTACGGCCTTTGAGTACGGGCTTGCGGCATGTACCCGCCGGACTGCTGCACTGCTCCCAACAGTGCTACGCTGCGTGACTAAGATTCTGTATGGATTATGCATTTACTTTTTCTATACATGACGAAACCGTCGCTACTCGCCTTCCATGGCTCGATAGCTCCTTGCCCCGGCATCCATGCCGTGGCATTTCTGTGTTATGAGCATAATCCTACAGTATCTAAGCCACTGCGCTATTCGCACCGGTGGGAGCAGTGCAGCAGTCCGGCGGGTACATGTCGCAAGCCCTTACTTTCTGGCTCATTTAACAAACTGGTTTGTTATATATTAAACTTTATGTTATCATCTTGTAATTATCATTTAATACATATTTATTATGGTTTTTTTGAAGATTTTCAGCTATAATATGATAAGCTATACAGTAAATATGAATTTAATATTCAACTACCGAAATATAAGGATATAGAAATGAATAAAAAAGTTTACAAAACATTGGAATATAACAAAATCCTCACCATGCTAAGCAGCTACGCAGCATGTGATGAGACAAAGAAGCGGTGTCTTTCGCTTGAGCCTATCACCGATTTATACGAAATCAGACATCTGCAGACCACCACTGCCGATGCACTAAGCCGCCTGTACAAAGACAGCGGAGTGTCCTTCGTTGGCATACACAATGTACATGCTTCCCTAAAGAGGCTTGATATCGGCGGAGCTCTGAATACGACCGAGCTTCTTCGCATCTGCAGTCTTTTGGAGGTTGCAAAGCGCGTGAAGGCTTATGGCAGAAGCGCCATGGATAATGAGAAGCAGGATTCACTCTCCGGTCTGTTTGCAGGGATTGAACCGGTTTCTGCGCTCTGCGATGAGATTAAGAGGTGCATTTTATCAGAGGAAGAGATTGCCGATGATGCGAGTCCTGAGCTTTTTAAGATAAGAAAAAGCATACGCGGCATGAACGACAGAATCCATGCGCAGCTCACCAAGCTCATGAACAACAGCACAACGAGGACATATCTGCAGGATGCGGTTGTGACCATGCGCGACGGCAGATATTGTCTGCCTGTAAAAGCTGAGGCAAAGGGCAATGTACCCGGCATGATGCACGACCAGTCATCTACCGGCTCTACCCTTTTTATCGAGCCGATGGCTGTCGTCAATTTGAATAATGAGCTCAAGGAGCTTTTCATAAAGGAGCAGGAGGAGATTGAAAAAATCCTTGCAGCGCTCAGCGACAAGGTTGCCATGAATGCGGCTGCTTTGGAGCAGGACTATGAGATTCTTTCAGAGCTTGACTTCATTTTTGCAAAGGCAAATCTGGCTAAATCATATAACGGTGTGACACCTGAGTTCAACACCGAGGGGCATATCAATATCAGAAAGGGCCGTCATCCGCTTTTGGATGCTAAAAAGGTGGTCCCTATAGATGTACGGCTCGGCGAGGACTATAAGCAGCTCATCATCACCGGACCAAACACCGGCGGTAAGACGGTTTCACTAAAGACTGTCGGACTTTTGACTCTCATGGGTCAGGCAGGTCTTCACATTCCTGCGGCTGACAGGTCAAAGCTCGCCATCTTTGAGGACGTCTTTGCGGATATAGGCGATGAGCAGAGTATTGAGCAAAGTCTCAGTACCTTCTCGTCTCACATGACCAATATCGTAAAAATTCTTGAAAAAGCTGACGACAGAAGCCTTTGCCTGTTCGATGAGCTCTGCTCGGGAACCGATCCGACAGAGGGTGCGGCACTTGCCATCTCAATTTTAAACAGACTGCACCAGTATGGCGCCATCACCATGGCCACCACACACTACAGTGAGCTGAAGGTGTATGCGCTTTCCACAGACGGTGTGGAAAATGCCTGCTGCGAGTTCAATGTGGAAACTTTAAGCCCTACCTACCGTCTGTTAATCGGTATTCCGGGAAAGAGTAACGCATTTGCAATCTCATCAAAGCTTGGTCTGGACGAAAGCATCATCGAGGATGCAAAAAGCAGAATTAATGATAATGACCTTGATTTTGAGGATCTGATTGCAAGCCTCGAGTCACAGCGACAAACCATCGAAAAGGAACAGCTTGAAATCAACAGCTACAAGGCCGAGATTGAAAAGCTCAAGAAACAGCTCGAAGAGAAAAACGAGCGCATAGACAAGAGCAAAGACAAGATTTTACGCGAGGCAAATGAGGAAGCCTACAAGATACTGCAGGATGCAAAGGAACTTGCCGACAAAACCATCCGCAATTTCAACAAATACGGACAGGGGCAGGCTCCTATGAGCCAGATGGAAAAGGAGCGCTCTGCCCTTCGTGACAAGATGAATGACAAGGAAAAGAAGCTGTCAGATATCAAGAAAAACACTGCCAAGGCAAATCACAAGGCGCCTAAGAAGCTGCGCATCGGTGATTCTGTGCTTGTGCTCTCCCTCAATCTGAAGGGAACTGTCCACACTCTGCCAAACGCCAAGGGCGATTTGTATGTGCAGATGGGTATACTGCGCTCGCTGGTTAATATTAATGACCTCGTGCTCTTAAACGACGATGTCTCTCCTGCCAAGAAGTACGGCGGCAGCGGAAGCAAGATAAAGATGAGCAAGTCAATGTCAGTTTCATCAGAAATCAACCTGATAGGAAAGACTACGGATGAGGCACTTGCTCTCTTAGATAAATACTTAGACGACGCATATATCGCTCATCTTTCATCTGTGCGCATTGTCCACGGAAAAGGCACCGGTGCACTGCGAAAGGCTGTGCATGGACTCCTTAAGAGGACAAAAACTATTGCGGAATACCATCTCGGTGAGTTTGGTGAGGGCGATGCCGGAGTAACCATCGCAACCTTTAAATAACGACAATGTACTTTTACGGAATATAAATAATTTTTAAGAAGGAGATTAGAAATGGCTGTTAAACAGAAAATACTGATAGTAGACGACGACAACAATATAGCAGAGCTTATATCTCTATATCTGACCAAGGAATGCTATGACACCAAAATCGTAAATGACGGTGAGCAGGCTCTTATCGCGTTCGAGCACTACAAGCCAAACATGCTTCTTTTGGACCTCATGCTTCCGGGCATAGATGGCTATCAGGTATGCCGTGAGATACGTGCAAAGTCCGATGTGCCGATTATCATGCTCTCCGCAAAGGGCGAGGTATTTGACAAGGTTTTAGGCCTGGAGCTTGGTGCCGACGACTATATACTCAAGCCCTTTGACTCAAAGGAGCTTGTGGCAAGAGTCAAGGCCGTGCTCAGACGCTTCCAGCCTGCAAAGCCGGAAGCCTATGCTTCCGTAGATATCAAGTGTGTGGAGTACCCGGGGCTTATTGTAAATCTGTCGAACTACTCTGTCACTTATGACGGACAGCAGATTGATATGCCGCCAAAGGAGCTTGAGCTATTATATTTTCTTGCCTCATCTCCAAATCAGGTGTTTACAAGGGAGCAGCTTCTGGACAACATATGGGGCTATGAATATGTCGGTGACACCCGCACTGTCGACGTGCATGTAAAGCGTCTCCGCGAGAAAATCAAGGACAAGCCAACCTGGCGCATCGCAACTGTCTGGGGTATCGGATACAAGTTTGAGGTAAAATAATAATGAAGCATACCATCTACTCTAAGCTGTTAATCAGCTACCTGATTTACGGTGTCATCGCTTTTTTCATTATATGCACCTTTACACAGCATCTCACCACAGACTATATCGAAAAGCAGGAAGCATCCAATCTCTACAGGGAAGCATCCATCATAGCAGGTGACTATGCCAGTGAATACTTTGGCTCATCCATGTCGCTTAGCGATTTCCAGAATCACATGAAAATCGTAGCCGACTATATGGATGCCGAGGTATGGGTGGTCAGCCCTGACGGTGAGCTGCTCATGGACTCAGATGATCCGTCAATAGGCATTGATATCCAAAATGACAGTTCTAAGCCTGTAGTGATAAATGGATTTGATGTCACCGATTTTGGCAGCGACAACTATATGATTGGAAATTTTTACGGCTCCTTCAAGCATAAGATGCTGTCCGTATTTTCCCCGGTAAATGTCTCGTACCAGAATATCGGCTACATAGTCATTCACAAGACAATGAGCCATATCACGGCAGGTGTAAACGGTTTTATGAATATCTCCTTTTACACTGTAGCGCTCATTTTTGTAGTGGCATTTATTATGCTTGTCACGATGAGCCGCTCCATTTACCGTCCTATCTCCAAAATCACAAAGACCGCAAAGAAGTATGCAAAGGGCGATTTCACTGCCCAGATTGATGTACATTCCAATGACGAAATCGGCTATCTGGCAAACACACTAAACTACATGGCAACTGAGCTTGATACGCTTGAGGAGGATCAGCGCAAGTTTGTTTCCAACGTGTCACACGACTTTCGCTCCCCTCTTACATCGATAAAGGGCTACGTGGAGGCCATGCTGGACGGAACCATTCCTGTTGAGATGCAGGATAAATACTTAAACATCATACTTTTTGAGACCGAGAGGCTTAATAAGCTCACCAAGAGTCTTATCGATCTGAACCAGTTCGGTCATCACGGCATACATCTGGATATTGCTGATTTTGACATCAATACAATGATCCGCACGACAATCCTTACCTTCGAGGGTAAATGCAGTGAAAAGGGCTTAAGCTTTGACCTGCTGCTCACCGGAAAAGAGCTTTTCGTGCGCGGTGATATGGTCAAAATCCAGCAGATTCTTTACAACCTGATTGACAACGCTGTGAAGTTTTCAAATAATGATTCGAGTATCAAGATTGAGACAAGTATCAGAAATGAAAAGGTGTTTATATCAGTAAAGGATCACGGTATCGGTATACCAAAGGACAGCCTTTCAAAGATCTGGGAGCGCTTCTACAAGAGTGATTTATCCCGCGGAAAGGATAAGCGCGGTACGGGACTTGGCCTGTCTATAGTTAAAGAAATCGTGCAGGCGCATGGTGAGAATATAAATGTGATAAGTACTGAGGGTGTGGGAACTGAGTTTATATTTACGCTGCCGCTCAGCAAAAAAGAAGGGTGAGGCTGCCGGCATAGCACACAGTATATTCCTCAGAAAAATGTGAAGTCAGCCGCGGTTGTTTATCCGGACAGGTTACGATTTTATTTATGTTTTCTTTCTTCTTTACTTTATGGAACTCCGCGGCAGTTCACATTTTCCTTCGGAACACACTGTGTACTCTCCGGCTAATTCAGGTTTACGAGCGAGGCGCTTTGCTGCCTTGCATTCTGGCAGTGCCGGACTTATTTCACTGGCGTGAAATTTTGTCCGGCACTTTTTTCTTCTTAAAATTTAAAGCTCATTTCACTTATGCGAAATGAGCTTATTTAATAGTTATATATTGTTTATAAATATTCTGAGCCGCCTTGAAAACACAAGAAAAACTGATTTTAAATAATTACGCTTATATCATATTTACGGTTCATATTTGCTGCCGGCCGGGTCGGTTACTGTGTAGTCGCCGCCGGATATGTCGGCTGTAGTTTCAAAGTCTGTGATGTCCTGATTTACGATACCATCGAACAGGTCATATGTGAAGGTGTAGCCCTGTGCCGATACTGCTTTGACATATATTTTGATATTGCTTGCGGCTGTGACAGGGATTAAGTCTTCGATTTTGACTGTGCCTTCGAGGCTATGGAGCTTACCGTCGTCCTCTTTTGAGGCATCAGAGGTATCATTTTCTGTGTCATTCTTTGAGCCATCTTTTTTGGCATAATCCTTCCGGCTTAAGGCGGATGTGATAGAATCTGTGTCTGCAGAGTCTGCACTATCCGTGCCGTTTTCTGCCAACAGCTGTCTGATATCGTAAGTCTTTAGCTCTGTATCTGAGCTTGCAACTACGAGCTGCACACTGTTAAAGTCAAAGTAATCATTTCCCATGACCGCTACATCTACATCTGTGCCAAGCTTTATGCTGCCATTGTCAAAGGTTGGTTTATCGGCAAGTATGCCGGATGCTACATTTTTGAACACTGATGTCACACCTTCAAACTTATCGAGCACCTCTGTGCTTCTCTTATTTCCGTCAACAAACAGAAATGTCACATTGCCTGCATAGTCCTCTGACAGCGGAAGTGTGGCCTCGCCCGTATACTTGATGCCGTCTAGCTCGAGCGGTATCTCGTTTGTACCGAAAAATACACTGGTTTTTGTATCCTCTGTGTACTCCTTTGGCACCACCGAGACAGAGACTGTGTATGTCTTATCGGTAAAGTCTGCACTTTTTAAGGAAATATCCCAGTCTGTTATGAGGCTGGCCTCCTCCTCAAGGGTGGACTTGATATCATCCTGCATGGTCTGCACATCGGAAAGTATCACCGATGTGTTGTCTGAGGTGTATGACATCTGTGTCTCGAGCTTTTTTATCCTGTTATTAAGCAATACTGCCCCCGCAATAAGTGCGGCGAGCAGTATTATGGTAATCGCATTGAAAATATTTTTTTTCAAATTCATATTATAGTGTTATTCCTCATCTTCCTCTGCAGCTACAGCTATTCCAAGCTCCTCAAGCTGCTTTGGATCTACAGTTCCGGGTGCCTCTGACATGAGGTCCGAAGCGTCCTTCACCTTAGGGAATGCAATAACCTCCTTGATATTGTCTGTATGTAGCATATGCATACAGATACGGTCAACACCGAAGGCAAGTCCTGCGTGTGGCGGTACACCATATGAGAATGCATCAAGCAGGAATCCAAACTGCTCATGTGCACGCTCCTTTGTGAAACCAAGCACCTCAAACATCTTCTCCTGGATGTCATCCTGATGGATACGCACTGAGCCTCCACCGAGCTCTGTACCATTGAGTACGATATCATATGCCTTTGCACGAACTGCGCCCGGATCTGAGTCTATCTTGTCCCAATCCTCCTCCATAGGCATAGTGAATGGATGATGCATTGCCATAAATCTGTTTTCCTCATCAGACCACTCAAGGAGTGGGAACTCTGTTACCCAGAGGAAATTGTACTTGTTCTCATCAATCAGGCCAAGCTCAGCTCCGAGCATGAGACGAAGCGCTCCAAGTACATTCCATACGATTTTATTCTTGTCTGCTGCGAAAAGGAGTAAATCTCCCGGCTTTCCGTTCATCTTTGCAACAAGTGCATCAAGCTCAGCTTCTGTCATAAACTTGGCAAATGATGACTTGTATGTGCCATCCTCATTGATGCACAGATAAGCAAGTCCCTTTGCTCCACAGCCCTTTGCATGCTCTACAAGCTTGTCAATCTTCTTACGAGGCATCTTTGCCTGTCCCTCTACATTGATACCGCGGACAGAGCCACCGTTTTCAAGAGCTCCTGTGAATACTCCAAAGCCACAGTCCTTTACCACATCCGAAACATCGCAAAGCTCCATACCAAAACGTGTATCAGGCTTGTCAGAACCAAATCTGTCCATAGCCTCCTGCCAAGGCATACGCTTAAACGGAATCTCAACATCCACATTTATAACCTCTTTAAAAAGGTGCTTTAAGAGTCTCTCATTTACCTCGATTACATCATCGATATCTACGAATGAAAGCTCCATATCGGCCTGTGTAAACTCAGGCTGTCTGTCTGCACGCAGATCCTCGTCACGGAAGCATCGTGCAATCTGGAAATATCTGTCATAGCCTGAAGCCATCAGAAGCTGCTTAAAGAGCTGTGGTGACTGAGGGAGCGCGTAAAAATGTCCGTGGTGTATACGACTTGGCACGAGATAGTCTCTGGCGCCCTCCGGTGTAGACTTGCAAAGGATTGGTGTCTCTATCTCCAAAAATCCCTCGTTTGCCATAAAGTCACGCATCACGCGAAGCACATTGCTTCTGAGCATGAGATTTCTTTGGATATCAGGACGGCGAAGATCCAGATAACGGTATTTAAGTCTGATGTCCTCGCTGGTCTTTGAATTCTCCTCAATATGGAATGGAGGTGTCTGTGCCTCTGAAAGCACTCTGATTGATGTAGCGATAACCTCGATATCACCTGTCTTTAAGTTCTCATTGACAGCAGCTGTTCTCTTCTGAACAATTCCCTCAACTGCGATGACGAACTCACTTCTTAAGGTGCCTGCCTTTTCAAAGCCCTCTGCACCTACATTTTCCTCACCGAATACTATCTGAAGTATTCCGCTTCTGTCCCTTAAATCTACGAAAATGAGACTTCCTAAATTTCTTCTCTTCTGTACCCAGCCCATGACGGTGACCTTCTCACCGATATTGGCATTTGATACCTCTGTACATCTATGGCTTCTATGTAAGCCCTGCATTGATTCTGCCATTTTATGCTCCTTATATTTCTACTATATATTTATTCTAATGTCTGTCTGGTACCGCTGCTGCACAGCTAATCTGCTGCTTATCAGATTTCTATCTGTTAAAGAACTCAACAAACTCCTCGTAGCCCTCTTTCATAAGCTGCTCCTTCTGGAATTTCTTGTTCTTGTTCATGCGCACAACAAGCACCTGCTGTCCGTTTGCTCTTGCGTCTTTTGCCTGGTTCATGACATCAACAAGCTTGTCTGCCGGATATTTCTTCTCAACCAGATAAGCCACCTTCTTTGGACTCTCAGGAATCTTGAAGCCGCTCTCCATGAGAAGCAGGATAATTCTCTCAAAACCGATTGAAAAACCACAGGCCGGTACATCATTTCCGGTGAACTTTCCAATCATCTTGTCATATCGTCCGCCACCGCCACAGGCTGCGCCAAGCTCAGGCATTGATATCTCAAAAATAGTTCCTGTGTAGTAGCTCATTCCACGAACAAGTGTAGGATCAAATACGAGCTCAAACTTTGCTCCTTTTGTGGCATTGACAGCAGTAGCTATCTCTGTCATATTTGTAACCACTTCTTCGTCTAAATATTCACCGAGCTTTTCTGAAAGTATATTTACACCCTCAGTGACATCCCTTGTCTGCTCCAAAAGCTTGAACAAATCAAGATATTTGTCAATATTTTCCTGTGGGTAGCCATCCTGTGCAAGCTCACTTGCAACGCCTTCCACTCCTATCTTGTCCATCTTATCGAGTGTGATAAATACGCTGTCGTAGTCCTCCTCAGCAAAACCACTGTAAGCAGCCATTGCCTTTAGGATTCTTCTCTCGTTGATTCTTATCTCAAAGTTCTCGAAGCCGAGTCTGCCGATTGTGGTAGTGGTTGCTGTAATCAGCTCTATCTCTGCCAGATTGCTTGGCTCTCCGAGTATATCTATATCACACTGTGTAAACTGTCTGTAGCGGCCTCTCTGAGGTCTGTCTGCTCTCCACACACTGCCCATCTGAAGTGCCTTAAACGGCGATGGCAGGTTGTTGGCATTGTTTGAATAATATCTTGAAAGTGGCACTGTAAGGTCATAGCGCATTCCAAAGTCTACTACATCCGACTCTTCCTTTGCTGTCTCCAGATTCAGCTTCTCGCCTCTCTTCATTACCTTGAAGATCAGCTTCTCATTTTCTCCGCCCTGCTTGCTTGTGAGATTTGCTATATTCTCCATGCATGGTGTCTCTATCGGTGTAAATCCGAAGCTTCTGTATGTATCCTTGATCACACTTGTCACATAATCACGGATTTCCATCTCTGCAGGTAATATATCCTTCATGCCGTTGACCGGCTTTTTGCTCAGTGCCATTTGGTTTCCTCCATCTATATTAAAATATTGAATTCATTAGCTATTCTATTATACTTTTCGGTTTTGCAATCGTCAAGGGTTACAGGGGATTTTGCTGTATGTGCTATAGGACGGGCTGCAAGCCACGGCACCGCTAGGGCACACGCATATGCTTTGCTTTCGCTATGCTTTGCCGCTAAGATACTGTACGGATTATGCTTTTTATTCTTCTATGCTTGACGAAACCGTCGAAACGCGCCTTCCGTGGCGCGGTTCTCCTTGACTTGCCCTCCATGGCAAGTCATTTCTGTACTTCATGTGCATAATCCTACAGTATCTAAGCGGCTTCGCTATCCGCTCAATCAAATGCATATGCGTGCGCCCTGGCGGTGCCGTGACTTGCAGCCCTTACTCTGTGACAGTATTTTCATATACCTGGTTACTTTCAAGTTACTTCAATAAACCTTGTGAACTGCAGAAATAACGTACATCTGCCGTGAAAGGTTACAAATGCTAATGTGCTTCTACTGTGGAAAATTTCAGATGCTAATGTGTATCTACTGTGGTGGATTGCAGATGCTAACGCACATCTACTGCGGCGGATTACAAATGCTAATGCACATCTACTGTGGCGGATTGCAAATGCTAATGCACATCTACTGAGGTGGATTGCAGATGCCGCACGGAGACAAGCCCATGGATTTTGCTTCTTCAAGCGTTACCTCTGTGTCACTCTTTTTCAAAGTCCGACAGCCCGCACGGTGATATTTCTTGCCGGTTGCAGTGATATGAACCATCGTCTCGCTGTTTGAGGAATCAGCAGCGCTATTTTCTGCTACTGAGCTGTCTGAGCCTGATGATGCACTTCCTGTTGTACTGCCTGAAGAGCCGGATTCTCCTGCCCCGCTTCCAGCGCTGCTCTGCGAGCCTTCATTCTGCGGTGTATCCGTCTGAACGCTCTGCTGCGGAGTGGTGCCATCCAGCCAGCTGTCACCATTCTCATAGTTTATTCCGACTCCGGGCTGCACATTATAGCAATAGACATTAAAAAGTATGCCGCCACCGTTATCCTCAACCGACTTTGCCTCTATGAGAACGCCGTTTGCAACTAGATTGCTGCCCGAGAACATCGGAGTCACCCTGTAGAGTACATGATTTCCTGTATTGTTTACATAATCCGCTACCAGATTCTCAAACGGAAGCATCCCCTCCACATTCAGGTATCTCGTACCGGTAATAAGGTTCTTTGGATTGGCATTCTCCCCGGCAAGCTGATAGCCAATAAGATGACAGCGATTATATAAATACCTGTCCTTTATCACATCATACTTCACCGTATGCCAGCCTGATGGCTTTATCATGCCTATCTTGCCACGCTCCTCAGTCGGCATGATATCTCTGCAGATATTGGCATAAGCCACACCGCATCTGCCAAGTGAATCCAAATCACTGTAATTTTCAAAAGCAGTGGTAGTCATATCGCTGTCCGTAAAAAAAGGCTCATTATTGTTGACAGCCACATATGCCTTGCCATCATATGCCGGAATAGCATCGATGGAAACGTAGGAATTGTTGTTTACAAGATCCTCCTGTGGCCCATCCGCATTATCCTTGCTGCCTAAAGCACCGGAAGAATCCTCACCTGCCACTTCAGCTCCTGCGGCATGCCCGGCACCTTCAGTGCCTGATGAATCAGTGGAGGCACAGCCTGTAAAAATTGTAGCAATTGCAAGTAATTCACATAATGTAATTGCAGCTGTTTTCCTTAACTTTAGCCATATGTTCATATAAAATCACTCTTTCTATCAATCGATTGATATTGGATTTTCCCTAATTACAATAAATTAAATGAATACTTAAATTACTAAACCTAATATACTTTTATTTCCTCGCTTCATTTATTATAGCAAACGTTTGTTTGTTTTTCAACCCTTGCTGTAAAGCTATATATTTCCCACTATTTTGGTATGTTAGTGAGTTTCCCCGGTAGTACGCACCTATGTCGCGTAAACTAAAAAAAGGATTCGAGCAAATGCTCGAATCCTTATAAATACCAGCTTATTAAACTATCATTTAAGATTGCTCGATGATACTAACAACTCTTGAACTTCTTTTTTAGTAAATATACACACAATCAAAACCTATATGTATATTTTCTATAAAATAAAAAGGAAGCCGGACGCATCCAACTCCCTTAGGCATAGTCCGCAGACGTCCGCCGCAATTCTGTAATATATTATGCCATAATGAAAACTTTTATGCAATAGCACTTTTGAATTTTCCACAAATATTTTTGAATTCTCTACAAATACTTTTTCAATAAATTCAACTTCGTTCTGGTATCTGTATACACAACTGTGTTGAAAATGGACGTAGAAACTTTTCCCCTAAGTTCTTCACAGTCCTTTTCAAACAAACGAATAAATGCCATAATTTTCTTCTTTTGACACTCTAATAGTTTCATCATAAAGCTTATAAGAATCACATAATCAACAATAGACTCAAATGTAATATTATTAATTCCTGTCTCTGCACTTATACACTTAGCAATTCTCAAGCTTACCTTACCCGTTTTAAATCTAGCATCAAAAATCGTATTATTGTGTGCTACAGCATTTCTTAAATCCTTTAAGGCATATACGATCAATGGTAACAATTTACCATCTCGGTCATAAGCAACCTTTATGCCTACGCTCTTAGAAATTTTTTTCCTGGTATTTTGGTCAAGACAACCTACAAATGTACCAAATTCACCAAGACTAATTAATTCAAAAATTGCCCATATAGGAAGCGGCTGATCCTTGTCATAATAATGATTCACTATAAACCTCTTACCATAATCTCGGGAAATAAGACTATATACTTTATTTCTAAGATTCATTCTTTTATTGATTGCTTTTTTATAATCATTACTACCTATCGGATAGGCTTTGTAATCCGTTAACAATTTCGCATATATATTCGCAAATCTTTTACTTTCAGCATCTTCCAAAATAACTTCCAAAACATAGTTTTTAAATGCAGTTTCCAAAAACATTATCTCCGGATAAAACATTGTCTTAATCGCCATATCAAAGTCATAGATTGCCTGCACCTCATCAAAGGAATTGAATGCATATGTATTCGCTGGATTATTATGAAAACGATATCCTTTATATCCATGGAAATAACCCATATATCTAAGTTTTTTCTTATCACTACTTCCAGAAATACTCAATCCTTTTTCATCTCGCATATATGCCATCAGCGCATTAATACTTTTAGGTTTCTTTTTCATTGACACCATACTCCTTTTACTGTAGCCTTCTCAACAATAATTTTAATGGTAATTTCCATCAAATGTCAACAGCAAATACTCTCTTTCTCTCCATCTATCCATCTCATTGTTACTGTTCCCCCCTAACAGTGTGACCAGTAACTCTCTTCTAGGCGGATTCCCACCCCGCTGGGCGGATCTTACGGCCCGAACTCAAAAAAGCCACCCCAGGCATAACACCCGGTGTGGCTTTTAATCATGTATTATGAAATTATGCGAATCACCTAATGTGAATCAACACTGCTATATTGCAGACCAAATCTACTCGCAAAGCTTAGAAAACTCATCCGCAACAAACTGAACCTTGGTTCCGATAATAACCTGAACAGAATTCTTGCCAGGCTTCATAACGCCTGCAACACCTGCAGATTTAATCTTCTTGTCATCAACCTGAGTAATATCCTTAACCTCAAGTCTAAGTCTTGTGATGCAGTTGTCAATGCTTGCAATATTGTCTTTGCCACCGCAGCCCTCAAGAATAGTCTTTGCTACTGCTGTGTAGTCATTGTTAGAAAGCACTGCCTTCTTCTCTGCCTCAACATCATCGTCCTCTCTACCAGGGGTCTTAAGATCCCATTTCTTGATAGCGAAATAGAATACAATGTAGAATACGATAAAAGCTGCGATTCCAAGAGGAATGATGAGCCATGTCTTTGCTGCAGCCGGAAGTGAAGATGAGAATAATAAATCCATCGCGCCGGCTGAGAATGAGAAGCCTGCTCTAAATCCAAGAGCTACTGTAATCATTGTGAAAATACCATAAAGTAAAGCATAAATCACATAGAGAACAGGAGCAAGGAACATAAATGCAAACTCGAAAGGCTCTGTAACACCACAGATGAATGCACAGATAGCTGCAGAAGCAAGGATACCGATGGCAGCCTTTTTCTTAGCAGGCTTTGCACACTTAACCATGGCAAGTGCTGCACCAGGAATACCAAACATCATACATGGGAAGAAACCTGACATGTACATTCCGAGGCTCCATGAAACATCCTTTGATGTCTCGCCATTCCAGAAATGAGAGAGGTCTCCAAGTCCGATAGTATCGAACCAGAATACGTTGTTTAATGCGTGGTGTAATCCTGTAGGGATTAACAGACGGTTCAGGAATGCATAGATACCTGCGCCGACTACGTCAAAACCAACGATTGCTTTACCGATAGCTACAAGAGCACCGAAAAGTAATGGCCATACAAACAGTAATACTACAGATACAAGGATTGAAACAACACCTGCGATAATTGCTACGCAACGCTTGCCGCTGAAGAATGACAGCCAGTCAGGAAGCTTTGTATCCTTAAATCTGTTGTAACACAAAGAACCAATAACACCGGCTAAGATACCGATAAATGGGTTTGCAATCTTGTCGAATGCAAGTGTCTTTGTAGCGCTGTCAGCGATAGATGGCATGATTTTTGTAACAAAGTCTGTAGACAGGAGTGTTGTCATCATCAGCCATGAAGCTAAAGCTGCAATACCGCCGGTACCGTCGTTCTTTTCCGACATACCGACACCAACGCCGATTACAAAAAGGATGGCCATGTTGTCAATCAAAGCGCCCCCTGCTTTAACTAAAAACAGACCTATTAAATTACGTACACCCTCGATGTCACCACCCTGCATGGTTGCAGGACATAAATAATATCCAATACCCATGAGGATACCACAGATAGGAAGTACTGCTACGGGAAGCATTAAAGCTTTACCCAGTTTTTGAAGAAATTTCATAAATTTCCCCTCCTTTACATTATGTATACTAAACTGGAGATACTCCAATAAAGTTCGTTATTATTATATAATTATATTCAAATCTACGCGAGACTTAAAATCTCATCACCGGCGGATACATTCCCCTCTTTGAGTATCTTTATCTCACTATAATCAGCAGTGTTGCCAATTAAAACCGGAGTAATGACATTAAGATCTGCTGCCTTAATCTGCTCCAGGTCAGCCTCCATCAAAAGGTCACCCTTCTTCACCTGATCACCAACGGAAATATGTGATTTAAAAGGAGCACCCTTTAGTATCACTGTATCCAGACCAATGTGCAAAAGCAACTCGACTCCCTGAGTGGTCGTCATGGTAAAAGCATGAAGCGTATCAAATACAGCTGTCACCTCACCATCCGCCGGAGCGTAAAACCTGCCCTCAGAAGGAATCACGGCCACGCCGTCTCCCAATATCTTCTCAGAAAAAATAGAATCCGGAACCTCTGTAATAGGAACCACTCTGCCGTTGCACGGAGAACAGATCACCTTTCCCTTTGACTTATTCTTAAAAAAACCTAACATGATATCTCCTTTCCGTCGATATACACACTCACAATATCCAAATCATCATTGAGAAGCACAAAATCTGCTCTCTTTCCTGCAGAAATGCTGCCTGCTTCATCATAGATGTCAATCTCCTTAGCCGGATTGGCTGTAGCACACATAATAGCCTCCTCAAGCGGAATACCTGCCTGCCTTACTGTGAAACGCATACAATCCATCAGATTGGTTGCCGAGCCTGCAATTGTCCCATCATGGAGTGTGGCAAGCGAACCTCTGACCGTCACTGCCTGTCCACCGAGTGTATACTCGCCATCCTCAAGCCCTGTGGCTCTCATGCTGTCACTTATTAAAATCATGCGCTTCGAACCAAACATGGCAAATGTTGCCCTGATAACCGACGGATGAATATGCACACCGTCACAAATGAGCTCTGCATGACACTTTTCTGAATCTCTCACAGCCCCGATAACTCCCGGATTCCTGTGATGAAGCGGTGGCATCGCATTATACAAATGTGTGGCATGGCTTGCACCATGCTCAATAGCCTCTACCGCTGTGTCATAATCAGCCGCTGTGTGTGCTATTGAAACCACAACACTTCCTCTTACCCTGTCTATAAAATCAATCGCGCCCGGCTCCTCCGGAGCGATATCTACAAGCTTTATCAAGCCATGGGCCGCATCCTGAAGCTCACAGAAATAATCATAATCACATCGCATGATATTCTCTGCCGCCTGTGCGCCCTTTTTAGAAGGACTGATAAAAGGTCCCTCCATATTGATACCTACAAGATGTGCACCACCATGATAATTATAATCACCGGCATTTTTCATGACACTCAAAAGCTCATCCTTTTGAATGGTCATAGTAGCCGGACACACGCTCGTCACTCCGATAGAAGCCTCGTATGCTGTAATCACATCAAGTGCCTCTTTGGTGCCGTCACACATATCAGCTCCCTTGCATCCATGAAAATGAATATCCACAAGACCCGGTATCATGATAAGACCTGATGCATCTATACTCTCCTGCTGTGTGCTGTCAGCAGCCGCATCCGTGTCAGCTGTTCTCTCCAAAACACTGTCAAAACGGCCATCCTTAACGACAACATCACCTTGCATAAAGCTGCCATCCTCTGTAAATACCCTTGCATTTTTTATTATCATATACATGTACCTTCTCAACTAAAAAACATCTACAGTCTGCTCAGTGCAGCCTCATCCGCTACAAGCGTAACATCATTGTGCAGCTGTAATACAGAAGCCGGCACCTGTGGTGTAATCGGTCCAAAGAAAGCCTTGTGCACAATCTCTGCCTTATCCTCACCACTTGCAATAATAAGAATCTTTTTAGCCTGCATGATGGTCTTGATGCCCATTGTATAAGCCTGCTTCGGAACATCATCAGCCGATGCAAAGAAGCGCTTATTGGCCTCAATAGTAGACTCTGTCAGATCCACACAGTGTACCTGCTTGTCAAAAGACTCGCCCGGCTCATTAAAACCGATATGACCATTGTGCCCGATACCAAGAAGCTGTAAATCAACACCGCCAAGAGACTGAATCAGCTCGGTATAGCGCTTGCACTCCTTCTGTGGATCCGGCTCCATGCCGTTTGGCAGGTGAGTATTCTCAATCGGAATATTCACATGATCAAACAAATTCTGATGCATAAAATAATAGTAGCTCTGATCATTCTCACGGCTTAATCCCTTGTACTCATCAAGGTTCACCGTCATAACCTCTGAGAAGTCCAAATCCCCCTTCTTGAACCACTCAACGAGCTGCTTATATAAACCGACAGGTGTAGAGCCTGTAGCCAGTCCCAATACACAATTAGGCTTCATAATCACCTGTGCCGATATGATATTTGCAGCCTTTCTGCTCATATCTGCATAATCCTTAGCATTATATATTCTCATGAAAAATCCCTCCAATTCGTAAAATATACCCAATACTATCTGCACAACCTTCAAAAGTGCTGCTTGATTGCATATATGCATTTTACCTTATATAGGACATTTTGTCCAGTACTTTTTGTCATATTTTGCATATTTTATAAAAAAAATATTAAATTTTAATGCGGTAAAGTGGTAAAATTGCATAAAAATAATCTGCTACTCTAATGCCCCTTTTACTTTTTTGTGTGAAATACAACGTTCTTCCCGATTGGCAAGTGCCTTAACTCTGCCTTCTAACAGAAGCTCTCTTCCTTTTTCATTTCTTGTATATATGCAGTCATAGTTTCCGATATACGGATGCATGCATTTTGCAAAACGTTCTGCATCCTCTTTCTTTTTAGAAAAACAATTTGGAATGGCATAGAAACCATTCAGTCCTTTTCGATTTTTCCTTTTTACAAGTATATAACGCTGGTTGTCTATAACATCAAAAAATTCATTGACACACTGTGCAAACAACGCTTTATCCCTGCCACTTCCACCTGACAAATAAATAATATGGTGATCCGGTCCCAGCGATTCTGCTACTACTTTACAATGTGTTTCTTCCAGAAGCCGTTGCTCCTCCAATGCTTTACGGATTCCATTTCCAAATGCCTTTAATCTTTTTAGTGGACTGCCCAGCATGAATATTTTCGGAAAACGCATTATAATTCCAGTCAATCCAACAACAATGAAGAAGTAACATACTCCGGCTAAGCTTCCCGATTTGGATGCTGCCGCCACAACACCTGCCCCAATCATGCCAATCAGACACAAAATTCCTGACAGAATCATTGTAAGAATCGCATCCCAGAAAACAACACTCGTAACAAATTTGTCTTTTACCTCTGTCTCATCCACAATATCCATTTTGTCATAGATTGCAAGTGCACTATTCCAACGTTCTTTTAACGCATCACGTTGTCCTGACATTTTCAACATTTGTCTGTTAATCCTGTCAACATTAGTTTTATTAAATGGAGTTTTAATAATTGACAACCGTTTTATTCCATTTTCAATTGTATTTTCTGAGTAATGCAGACCAAGAAAATGTTCCATCCTTCGTTCGAGCATACTGTAATCGTCACTAATCTGATTGTCATCTGCCTTCAGCACTTCGTTCCATGGTCTCAGACACACTAAATGCCAGATGTTACTTGTTTTTTCCGGCTGTTCTTTCATCACACGTATAGCGCGTCCACGCATCTGGTTGCTTAACATAAATGAACCGACAAAGCTTGCAAGGATTAGGGAATTGATACAAGGAGAATCCCATCCTTCCCCTAACAACGATTTTGTACCGATCAAAACCTGCATATAGCCTTTTGAAAAAACAGCAGTTACCGCCCCTGTCAGAAAATGTGCATTTCCAACAGCTGTTACTTTAAGATAATCTGTTTCCGAAAGATTGCCGATCCTACTGAACGTAACTTTTCCACTTGTTCCAATCTCCTGTTCCAGCGCATCTTTTGCCTCCGCCGGAATAATCACAATCGTCCCGCAAAGTACACCAAAACGAATTTGTTTGTATTTCTTTTCATTTTCACGTCGGAGCATTTCAAAAAACGGGAGCACCCCTAGTGAGTTTACATCGTATTCTGTATTTCCAATTGTTTTTTCATATTCTTTCCGGATATAATCTGTCAAAACCAGCAGTCGCAGATTCTGACCGGATGTCTCGTATTCATGGAATACAATATCACGGATGCTGTTACATTTTCCCAGAGAATTCGTGAGCATTTTTTCCACTGCCGCACTTTTCGTCATGACAACTTTTTTCTTTTCTATCAGACCGTTAGATTTTAAATCAGCAATTAATAATTCACGATATCTCTTGTCACACAAATATGAATCCTCATCATCATACAAAAATCCCTGTAACAGACGTTCCATCCACTGTGCGTTCATGGATGGTAATTTTTTTGCCCCTAAAAGCCTTTGTAATCTGGACGGAAATGCAATATTTTTGCTCTGTAAATAAATCAACAATGATGCCAGATATGCCGGATTATCCAGTAGCAGGTCATCAGAGAGCTGCCCACTCAGCCCCTTATGGCTTCTCACATATGTAAGAAACTGTGTATCCTGCATGATTTTTTCTGTCATTGCTTTACTGCGTTCTTCAAAATGTCTGACTTCCTGCTCTTCCTCTTTTGTTGGATAGTTGAAGTAAACATAATCCTGATGTGGACAGAGGCTTCCCTCTTTTACGAGTTCCGGTATCGTAATTTCTTCATCAATCTCTCCACACATATTCATGTAACGTGTCCACATAGCCGGTGTGGAATCATACGGCGGTGTTGCTGTCAGCGCTATAATCTTAAGGTAATTCAACTGTTTTTTGAATTCTTCTAATGCTTTCCACCATTCACTTCGCAAGTGGTGGCATTCATCCAGACAGAGCACTTCGATTCCTGCCTCTTTCATCGTCTCGACCAGATCAAAACCGCTGTAATCTACTTCTTCTGTCTCCGTTTCCGCCAGGCACTCGTCTGTGCCTGTGCCACTCTCCTCACCTGCATCTTCCTGCATTCCCTGAAATCTTGTCATGGCACTGTGCAATGCCTGATATGTTGCCACAGTGATTGCCTTTGGCTGTTTTAAATTCTGTGAAAGATATTCTTCCCCTTTGATACCCTCACATAAAAAGGCTTCCTCTATCCTTGCAATCCACTGCTCTCTAATTGTAATAGATGGTGCTAAAATCAGTGCTTTTCCGTTCAGCCTGCGGATCATTTCAATTCCCAGGGTCGTTTTTCCGGAACCGGGTGCCGCAACAATATGTATTTTTCCATCTGATATGTACCTGTCAGCATGTTCCAAAACTCTTGCCTGATACTTTCTCCATGTTCCCTTAAATTCTAAAATACCTTCATAATTCATAACAATCCATTCTCCTCTGTTTATTCCACTGTTTCTATGCTCTGTAATTATTATATCCCACTGCCAATTACCTTACAAGAAAGATAACCAAATAATATTTAACATAGGTTGACCACATTGGTGCCTGACCCCAATGTGGTCTCATGCTTTTGAACATTTAAACCATTTTTATCTAAAATGATCTGTAATAAAAACTGTGAACACGCTTTATCCTCAAAGTCTTTTTTAAAAGCAGTTTGGTATTTAATCGTCAGCATCAAGATCCTCCATCAACTCTGAAACGGATGAAAATCCCTTACTTAAGCCAATCTTGTTTTTAGTATCTTTCATCGCCTGAATTGTTTCAGCATTAGGAACATCCATTGTAATTTTAAATGGGATTCCCTGCTCACGTACCGCCTGCTTTGCCGTCATCACAAAAAATGTTGACATATCCAGGCCCAAGTTATCCAATAGTTCTCTTAATTCATCCTTCAACGTAGAATCCATACGAAACGTAGCACTTGTCATTGACATATTGTTCAGCTCCTTTTCAAATACTAACAATAACATTATATTCTTTCATATAATTATTATACTGCGTTCACTGATTACCGTCAATACAACGTAATGCTATTTGTCAACGTATTTTAAAGACACTGTCTTTCCAGGGTCAATGTATTATCCTTCCCCCACTAGGTTGACCACATTGGTGCCTGACCCCAATGTGTTTTTCATAGGTGTTGCACAATCATAGATAGTCTTCTGTGCGTCTCAGCTGGGTATATGGCTTCTTATTCCGCAAATCGGACGATTCCTTCAGATCCACTTCTACGTAGAGAACCCCTTCTTCGTCACCGGCCTTACAGATTAGATTCCCATAAGCATCGGTTACCAAAGATTCACCGGCAAACTGCATGTCGTCCTCTGTGCCTACCCTATTGCACATAGCGATGGCTACAGAATTCTGAAACGCCTGTACCCTGATCTCCCACTCAAAAATCGTGAGTGGCTCTGCCTTTTCGTTAACGGTCGGCACAAGGATCAGGTCGGCCCCCATCAGCGCTTCTGTCCTGATACTCTCCGGATAATGCCGATCAAAGCAAACCACGATTCCTATCCTGCCTATGTCCGTATCGAACACATGGAATCCGTCATCGGATGGCGTATAGTAGTCCTGCTCGTAGAAATGCTCCGCCTGCGCGACATGTACCATCTTCTGGATACCAATGATCTCGCCTTCACGCAGATAAACATTTGGAACTGCCATGATATGATTTTCCCTGCAGGCTGCCTGAAATGCCTGTATAATCTCGCCGTCAAGTTCACAGGCATATCCTGAAACGTCCTGTCCGGGATATTGCGGGAAGAACTCTGTCAGTTGCACTTCTGGAAAAAGGATCAGGTCCGCACCATTTTCTGCTGCCTCTTTGATTGCTGAGATCCCGGCATTCAGATTTTCATTCACGCTTCCTTTATTTTTATTTTGGAATAAAGCAATTCTTGCCATAGTTTATTATCCTGTATATGTATCATCGACGTTGTTCTTAAAGTTCTGCTTTGCCAGCCACTCGCGCTCTTCATCATTCTCCGTAATATCGATCCGTTCAATCTTGAAGATCACAGGCCGTGTGCCAGCATTTTACTGCCCCATCCTTTTCTTTCGCTCTGTATTGGATATTGGCTCTTTTCCTTCCAACAACTCTCGCAACGTGATTGAGTAGCCTTCATCCGGTAAATCTCCCTCTGAGAGTTTTCCTTTTTTTATACCATTGTCTTTTGCAAATTGTTGAAGTTTTTGATCAAATGCCTCAATATCTGATTTTATTTCATCATAAACTTTCGGTGCAGCAGATTTGATAAAATCATCATACTCCTGATCCGACATCTTTGATTCATCGATATTTTTCTCTTTATACACGATATCCATAATCAATCGGAAAATATTTTCCTGACTTTTTCCTAAAACTGTCCTTGTGGAAAGTCGTTTCATACAATACTTCATATCCATATTGTCCATATTTTTTCGCATCATACTTTTCTTTGGTCTATTCAAGTCCAGTTTATATACAGAATCTACAATTCTCTCGTCTAATTCAGACATCAATTGATTCATCTCGCCGTCAAAACTTGCCCCCAGAATAAATAATATTTGATTGCAGACTGTCTCCATTTCCTCATCCGTCAGTTCTTGTCCAACTGGCAAAGGTATACGCTTCACCATAAGTGGAATCGTATTGAAATACCCAAAATATATCAACATAAATGCCAAATGTTCACGTACCTTGGTATCCAACCACAATTTGTGGAACGCATATTTATCTTCCAAGCCATGAAAGAACTGATCAAATTGTTTGCGGTTCTGAAATACCCTTGCATATTGGATTTGACCATGGTAAGGATCTGGCAAACCATATGCTTCTAACAAATGCACCATCCCCACATCATATTTGCTACTATTTTCTATTGTCATTTCCATCTTGAATAATTCTTGTTCCAAATAGTGTAAAATATCCTGTTCACTATTTATTCGCTTTTCAACAATAACTCCTGCGATTCTTGTTCGCTCCTCTTTCTTCTTCAAAAACGTAGAAGTAAAAAATGCTACGATCAACCCACAAATCAATGTATTAATTGTTGTAAAAATATTATTCACCACGTTATCTGGCAATGCACTTATCCATTGCAACATTTTATCTCCCCCTCGTATCAACGTGTTTATTCAATTCTTCTACCATATATCGTTCTGTGTTACGATCCATCTCATATAAAGTATCTGAAAACATATAAATCAACTCCTCTTGATTATTTCGATATGCAATCAAATCTCGATAACATGAAAGAACTACTTATATTTTGGACTACGTTTTCAAAAGTGTCAAGAAATCTGACTTTCTTGATTATCTGTTCTTAGTAATCTCATACCCTGCTGCTTTCATTCTTTCAACAAACATTACCTATTTTCAATAAGATTTTGTTTCAATGTTTCTATTGTTGCCTGATTTCTTTTTAAAAGTTCTAGCTGCCGATATGCTTCATCTTTCTTTAATCGCTGATAATCCTTGATAATATAAAGCTTAAATTCTGGAGAAATCCATGAAGCAAACTCAAAAGCAATATCCGAATGAGCATAAGTGCCACCATATCGTCCTGATTTTGATATGATACCGATTGCGTCCGTTGCTTTTATCCATTGTTGCGGTGTCAGCGTAAACGCATTCTCTCCCGACTCTGCTCAGTCAACTTATGAACTACTTCTGCTATCTGATCCCTTGTTCTGGCATCTATATATTCATAATATGCTAATATTCGCCTTTTTCTTCTTTCATTGACCTCTTGTACTTCATCATAATATTGCATCACTTTTTCCTCGTTGCCTTTGATTTTCTTTCGATATTACCATTTTCTGTTTGTCAATGCATTATCCTTACTGTACTCTCCCCATTGATTTCCATGTTCACGGTACCTGATACTTATTCTACTTTCGTATCATTCTCAGTAAATCATTTAAATCCACAAGTTCAATCATAGAATTTTGATCACCTGCAAATTTACGTGCCTCTCTAGAAAAAGAGGAAGTTGAAACAATAACTGCCTTATTCACTCTATCCGCCGTTAGCGTACCGAATACTTCTCGGACGATTTTCACACCAACAGGTCTTCTCTTATCATACTTTTTACATTCGATATACAGAACACATGGAATACCTCCCATATCATATGTCGCAATTATATCCTTGCCGCCATCATGGGATCTTTGAGTTACCTGTACATCAAACCCATTTTTAGAAAAAATATTAGCCACTACATCCTCAAACTCATCAGACTTCATGGTATATGCCGCTCTTGAATCCATAAGCATCCCTTCGATAAGTCCTTCTATATAATCGACCTTATCTGCTATTCTATTCTCAACATAAACCGGCAAATCGAAGTCATAATACTCTATTTCTACAGAAGGTTCCCACACGAAATGGCACCCCTGTTCCTCGTGTGAATGATAATTATATGCACCTACTGGATATTCATAGCCACTTATTCTATAAATCATTCGATTTCTACAATATTCACATTGACATTCACCGGAAAACACGTACTCTATTTCTTCTCCCATATTTCTTTCATAAGAGTACGAATCCATATCCAATGAATCTTTTTCTATGAGTTGAACGTGACCACATCACTTCCCGTGCATCACTTGCAAATTGATGATTGTTCGAAAGCAAAAGAGCCTCAATATTGTTGATTTCCTGTTCGCTAACAACTATTGATTCCATCCGCTTCACACCTTTCTATACTTCTAACCCAACTGCATATCTGATTGCTTTTGCCAAATAGTTTATGTACGGATCGTTCTCTATGATCTCTTTCAATTTTATTCTTTCATCTTCAAGTATTCTGTACTGATACAAATCCAAATCAAACATATTTTCTTCAGTAAGATCATCAGTTTTTTCTACATATTTCCACTTTAACATTGATGCCAAACACTGAGCAACAATTGCCTTTAATCCACTCTTATTACTCTCATCAAGCATCAATTGAAAAATCTTATAGGCTTTTTCTTCATTAGAAAACTGTTTCCATTCACTTTGCTCTGTTTCAACCATTCTATTTTCGGACTGAATCTTATCCACAGTTAATGAATACTTGTCACTATTCTTTATCTTCTTTGCATAATGAATAGCCTTATGAAAATCCGAAGCCAAGGCGCTTAATGCCAGACAGTATTCTAGTGTCCATCTTGGCGCTATAAAACCTTTAATAGTATCAACAGAATAATAACTTTCCTTATCTCCTACTTTAGTTGTAGTCTCCATGAGCTTTTTGTCAAAACTTCCATCCTCTTTATATTCCGGACGTACATCACAGTCAGTAATAATAGCTACCGGAATACTAACACTGGAATGATCAGCTCTTGTGAGAATCCTCGAGTATCTTAAAAAGGCTGTGCTGCCCACATTCACTACGGAGACACCGTGTTTCTCTAAAGGTAATCCAATAATCTCTGCCAATGTGGGAATCAAAATATTCTCAGCATCCCCTTCAACCATGATTATACCTCTAGCAAAAAACAGATTTGCCTTAGAAGTATCTAAAAATCTTTGAAGGAAAAGATAGTCACCCTTTTCAAGGCCTGTTTTTCCATAAGATAAATCATATCCAACACCATTTTTCAACAAAACGATGTTTTTAAGATTTATCTTTGATGCCAGCATTGTGCTATGGGTAGAGACAATTATCTGGGCGCCTGATTCATTATATTCATTTTGCAAATAACTAATTAATCTCAGCTGCGCTTGCGGATGTAAATGTGCTTCTAAGAAAAGAGCGTCATGAATTGTTATCTCTAATTGGTAATGTGTCTGTTTTATTTGACGATTGGGATGATGCGGACTTTTAAGATATAAGGTGTCAGACCCTGGTAAAACATGAGATGACAAGTGTGCGACAACTATGGGGATGACTCCGGAAAGTTAGGAGAAACGACACAGTTAGTAGGCTGTGCAAGAGATGCTCATGCAGTGGAAAATTTGAAGGAAGGAGACTGGCAAAATGATAGTATCTGAATTGAAGCTTTATAATTTTAGAAAATTCAAGTCAAATGATAATGAACCGGGTTTATCAATTACCTTTCACAAAGGCTTAAACGCATTGATTGGTGAAAATGATTCTGGAAAGACGGCTGTAATTGATGCTATAAAGCTTGTTCTGCTAACCCAGAGTAATGAGTATATACGGCCAACAGATGAAGATTTCTTCATTGATAGCGACGGTCAATCAGTTACAGAGTTTATTTACCTCATCAAAATATGGATAATCGACCTCTGATAAGGAGTGGCCAATTACATATACTTCCTCTATCGCACTCAAGCCCTCAAAGAAAGCACTATGTTTCTTTATTATTTCACTGCATTTCTTTGTGGTTGACTCATCATACCAGGCTGCTTCTCTGGCAGCTGTTTCCATTGCAGATTCAAAGATGTATCTCTTATACGGATTTTTAAATTTAATGGGCTTCAGTTCTACTTTATCCCATTGTTCTTCTTCAAGGCCTGGAACATGTCCTAAAATGAGTTCATCCGGCTTACCTTTTTTACGATTTTTTCGACATCCATGTATATAGCACACCTTTTTCGCACCATACAAGTCTTCAATAAACTCTGTATAATTGAAAGAAAGCACTTTATAATTGCCATGTAATACAGAAAATGGTCTGCTTGTCCCCTCTACAGTCAAAGTCTTTATCCACTTTTTAAATCTCTGATTTAATTCTCTTGGAATATTGAATGTTGGGCCTATTGCAGTTTCGACAGCCGCAAAGAAATCAGCAGCTTGTGCATCCGGATCATATGCACCAAAATCATCAAGCCACATATCCAAGACGGTGGGATTTAAGAACATACTATAATTGAGTCTGCCAAGGGAATCCTCTAAATTTGACCACAAATCCCCCGGCACATCCAAATACGTCTCCATTTCATAACGGAGCGAACTGTTCTTTCCAATAGTCTTTTGAAAATCCCAGTAGGAAGATTTCACACCATGCATGATATCGAATCCATTTCCAATAATAACAAGTGAATGCTCCGGATTTTCGAATTTCAATTCCCCAAGCGATATTTTCTGGTATGGAAGAGACTTCAAAAGAATAGATAGTTTTCTTTCAGCCTCTTCCCATTTCTTTTGTGCCTCGGCTTCTTTTTTTGCTGCCTTTCTTGCTTTTCTGCATTCCGGACACCTTTTGGGCATTTCGTAATTCATCGATGTATAGAAATTTTGTTCTTTAGAAGAAAAATCAAATTCTTTGCCACATTCTTTACATATAATATTCATAGTATTTATTCCCCTACATAATATCGTTTTCTAGCTACAACCCCGGCAGTCCAGCATCCAACACATTTCACCTATAGAATATCATACTTCTTCAAAAGTTCAATCCGTCTCTTGCTGATTTTCATACTCTCTGCTGCCGCACCCCTTTTTATTCCTAATCACCTACTCCTCTAATTTTCTATTAATTTCCTCTATCCACCCGCTGTCATCACTCTCAAACAGTTTAATAAACTTTCCAAAATTACTGCTTCCAGTAACAGTATCATCCCCCTTTACATCACCTTTTATACTAAGCAAGGAATTAATTAACTCTGGATCAGGCAGTGCTCCAAGAGCACCTTTCCTATATTTTTCCATAATGTCCGTCGTATCTCTCACTCCCTGCTGTGCTGTAAAATCAGCAAGCGAATAAACATATACACCATCCTCATCCTTATGAACAAACCAAATCTGTTCCTTCCTGAACATTCTCTTGCAATCCATAAGATTAATATCATGAACTGTAAATATCATCTGTGCATTCGTATTCAATTCGTTATTAAACATCGCTACAATGGCTCTGGTAAGCTTAAAATGAATACTGCTATCCAATTCATCTACAACAAGAATTCTGCCTTGTTCAAGTGCCTCAATGACATAACTTGCAATAGCCGCAATCTTCTTTGTTCCTGTAGAATCAAATAACATACTTGGAACATGGACTCCCTTATATGTGGAAACCAGTCTGATTTGATCCATGATATTCTCAGGTATATCAAGCACCTTCTCTTCTGGTTTCTCGTCACCTTCTCCGGCTTTGACCTGAATCTTATCCATATCTACATATTCAAAGTTATCCATATATAAGTCCGCATTCTTTATGAACTCAACAACTTTCTGCTGCAACTGATTCTTATTCTTCATAAGTTCAATGGTATGTTTCATTGGTATATTATTCATATTGATAATATCAATTTTTTCTGCAAAACCAATAAGAATCTGCTTCATCTCATCTATGTAATCAAATTTACTTGTATCTATTAAATAGCATAACAAGTTGTTCTTTGATACAATAGGAATCATCGCCTGTACATCTTCATCAACGCACTCATATATATCTTCAACACTATCTTTTTTCAGCCAGCATACTTCTTTTTCATTGTTATAATGATCTTTAAAAATTTCTGAAAACTCTTCATATATATATTCTTCTTTTTGAACATCGTATTTAAAATCATAAGAAAACTTTCTTCCTGATGCCATAAATGTCACACCCAACTCACATACACCACTATCTGTAAATATATTAGGCATCAGTCCACTCTTCTTATTTAGAAGTACTCTCTTTACGGCTCTAATGCACTTAACAAGACAAGTTTTACCCGCATTATTCGGACCATAGATTCCCACTGTTTTAAGCACATTAAAATTATTCTCTTTATGAACATTAGCTCCAAACTTTTTGTTTCGCATATCCGCTTTCATAGAAAATGTAATCTCATCCTCAAAAGCATAGCAGTTTTTTGCTCTTACTTCTATAATCATGGCTCATTCCTCCAAGTCACTTTTCTCTTTATCATTATTATATCATCAATTATTTTTTATGCAACTTTTTTTCACAAAAAATGTCCAATTGTTATTTGAAGGTAAGTACGTTTACACTGGAAGGATTTCGCACTAAAGAGAAGAAATAAAATATGCCGCCCTGATGGGCGGCTTATTTTGAAAATCAAGGTACGGATTACCTACTTACAATATAGAAACAAGCTGTAATTTTTAGCGGTTTCAGCTACTTTTTTGGGGATTTTTCCGGCTGTTTGGCTGAGTTTAGGGTGCTGTTTTAGAAGTTTTAGGGATGGTATTTCCCTGATACTCCCCTCCGAAAACCGCAGTTCCATGTCGCAGATCTCCAGTGCGGCCTTTCTGTGGGTTACGATCAGGACCGTCTTTTCTGTCATCTCGCGCAGATTTGACAACACCTTTTTCTCCGTCTCTTCATCCAATGCACTGGTAGATTCATCCAGCACCAGGATCGGGCGGTTTGCGTATATGGCACGAGCTATGGCGATTCTTTGCATCTGACCTTCTGAAAGTCCTGCACCCCTTTCACCAAGAAAGGTGTCCAGCCCCTGCGGGAGTTTCATCACAAAATCCCGGGCTTCTGCGATCTGAAGGGCATGCCAGATCCGCTCTTCTTTCTTTTTTGTTTGCATTCCAAACGTCACAACTTTCCTGATTGTTCCGCTCATCAGTGCATTTCCCTACGGTACATAAGCAAATAAACTGCGCCACTTTGAAGTCATCGGTTCCGTTTGTGTCTCCACCTTCAGCTGATACTCTCCCTGATCCAGATGATACAGACACATCAAAACCTTTAGTAACGTACTTTTCCCGCAGCCCGAGGGTCCTGTCAGAGCGACATAAACGCCTTTGGGAATCTCAAGATTGATATGTTCCAGCACCACCGGGCGCGTGTCCTTTTGATCACTCTCTGAAGAAATATACGAGAATTTTGCATCTTTCAGCACCAGACCTTTCAGTTTTTTTCTGTAAAATTCCTGTATCTGTTCTGCTGTTTTCTTCTCTCCACCTATCTGATCCACCGGATACTCTTCTATCTCCCGGATACGCTCCGCACTTGCAAGCATGCCATAGTACTGCGGGAAAAATCCGGTAAGACTGGCAAACGGAGACTGCAGCTGACCAATCAATTGAATCATCGCCATCAACGTTCCATATGTGATTGTTCCTGTCAGAATTCCATAACCACCGACAGCTGTTCCGACCACATAAGCTACGTTCATAGCTCCGTTAAATCCGCTGTTACAAAGATTTGATATATGATTCCGACGCATCCGGGCCTTCTTATGTCCGGCCATCTTTTCATTCGCATTCTCTACGATCTGCTTTTCCTTTCCAAAAACGCGGATCACCAGCATACCTGCCAGGCTCTCCTGCAAAAAAATCCGCAGATTTCCATCTGCTTCCTGTACCTGTTTATGCAGTTTTTTAAGAATTTTCCTGAATACCGCATTGACACCAAGCAATAACAGACCGACAGGCAAAATCAGATACCCAAACATCGGATACATCATGATCAGCAAAATCAATGCTCCGAGCAGACGGATCAGCATACCCGTAATCCCAGGTGTCATCTGTGTCATTCCCTCAGCAACAACAACCGTATCCGAAGTCAGGCGGTTCATCCATTCCCCGGAATGTCTGCCGGATATTTTTTCATAATCACATTTGAACAAAAAAAGAAAACAGGCGGTTCTTAAAACAATTTTCCAGTAATGCCTGTGTATATTCCCGGAGAAAACGGTTACATGCTCCCATGGAAACCTGAAAGATAACCAAAGCTATAAACAGTAAAATCCAACGATTCAGATTGCTTCGGCTTCCTGCCATTGCCGCATCCACGATCCCCCGGAAAATCAGTGCGTATGAAATACTGCCGAGACTCAATGCTGTCTGGACAATCACCAGTAATACAATATATTTTTTGTTTTTTCCGGATACCCTGCCAAGCCATTGAAGCGTTGCACGATCAGATTCTTTTCCCTGTTTCATTACTCTTTCCTGCTCTCTTCCCCTGTCATTGTCTCAAAACTACACCGGACTGCTTCCTCTGAGATGTCACATTTCATCGCATAAAATGAAACATTTCCAAACATTTTGTCCAGTAATTCCAGTATCTTCCCGGCCGTCTGCGGATCCGACGGATAATACACCTGGCGCATCAGTAACGGCATTGCTTCCGAAGGTGTAAGCCTGCGGATTTCATTCTGACTGCCTCTTTGAAGAAAGCAGATCCCCTGCAATACAAACGGTATGGCCAGCCTTCCAGATCAATCCTTCGTTCTCCACGTATCACCTCAGAAAGCACCCCTATGATCTGTTCATCTGTAATACCATACTCCCGTTTCAGGCAATTATCTCCACAGATCACATAACTGTCCGGTCCTACTTTTACGATCCGATGAAGAACATAATCCTTTCCCCGTTTATATAAAGGAATATCATATTTTTTCAATCGGCCGGTCACCGGTCGAATCACAATTGTATCTCTTCGGTGTCTCAACATCGGGTACATGCTTACTCCGGCAGTAGTACTGACGAAGACTCCTTCCTTTTCAAATACCTCTTCGATATGCAGTGGCTGATTCACGCTTCGATACCCCCCACCTCATACATCTTCTGAATCATCTGTCGTACATCATGTGCCGCGCTCTCCTGCTCCACCTCATACTGATCCGTGATCTTCATTACAATCTCTTGTTCTGTCAATCCGGTCTTTTCCAGTTCCTTTCGGATCCATTGCCAGTCCATCGATGACTTTTTCTGTAAAAATACATACTCATCTACGAGCGTACAATGATAGGATATTGACAAAATCCAATCATATAGTATAATGATGATAGGGAATTTCAAAAAAGCAATCATTAATTGGGGAGGGATTCATAATTTTGGACGTTACGAAAAATGATATTGACATTTACTTATCAGAAGTAAAGGAGTCAATCAGAAATAACAGATATCGAATTGAACAAAATCCTCGTAGACAGGATAATGCCAATCTATTCTTAGACTACATTATAGATGAATCAATGGCTAAAGATATATTGCTTGGTCTAACAGCAACTGATTTCTCAGAAGTGCGTCACAACGAGCATAGAGGATTTGAACATGAGTTACTATATATTTTTGGTAAAGATGTTAAGCTTGTAGAAAGATTTGGAAATTCTGATAAGTTAGTTTCACTTTACATAAAATTTAACAAGTTGGAAAACTGCTATGTAATTGTCGTATCTCTACATGAGCAGAAATATCCACTTAAATACTATTTCAAATAGAAAGTTGATAGGAGGAATCATCATGGCAGAAAAAAAACGGATGGATTTTTGCACGACATGCAGGAAAGACACCACATACACATTAGAAAAAATCAACATTAATAAAATCATAAAAGATAAAGAATACAACTTCAGCATTACTGCTGCGGTATGCGATGAATGTGGCGAAGCAATGGCTGTACCTGGCCTGATTGACAAAAATATTCAGGAAATAGATGAACAATACCGAGCTTATGAGAATTTAGTATCCATTGATGAAATTGAGAAATTAATGAAAATATATAAAATTGGAAAGGCTCCGTTGTCATTGGCACTGGGATTTGGAGAGGTTACCATTACGAGATACCTTTCCGGACAAATTCCTTCCAAAGAATACTCTGACATTATTAGAGCAGCCATCTCTTCCCCATCGTATATGAAACAGAAACTGCTAGAAAATAAAGGGAAAATAGCATCTGCTGCTTATAACAAATCTATGGAAGCAGCTACACAACTTGAAAACCTTTTTTCTGTTTCTGATAAAATGTTACGAGTTATATCTTGTGTATTTGATCAGCTTGAAGAAGTTACTCCCCTTATGTTACAGAAATTACTTTATTTTATTCAGGGAATATCTTATGCACTCAACAGAACACCGATGTTTCCCGAAACCTGTCAGGCTTGGGTACATGGACCAGTATACCCTGTTGTATATGATCTGTTCCGGGATTTCAAATACAATCCGATTGAGGATGCCCGTTTCGCAATCTTTAATGGTATTGAAGACAACCTCACTGCTGATGAACACTTAATTATTGATTTAGTGGTCAATACGTTTGGCGAATATGGCGGAAAGGTACTTGAAAGAATCACTCATTCAGAATCTCCTTGGAAAGCTGCCAGAGCTGGTTATAGTGATGGTATTCCTTCTCACGAGCCGATTCCTGACGAAAATATCAAATCATATTTTCAGGCAATGAATGAAAAATATGACTTTTCTTCCGAATCTGGAATTAAGCATTATATCAATGATATTTTACAATAATTTCACCGCCCCCTCTTTTATAAAGGGATTGGTTAATCCAACATTAATACGAAGAAAACCCAAAACAGCAAGTCCGAAAAATGGGCTTGCCGTTTTTTTGTGTATGGGCATGGGTGGATGCGGAGGATAGTTTGGAAGTGTTTTAGACTCCTCTCTCTATAGTTACAAACGGATGGCTCACACGAGCCATCCGCCTTTTGGAGTTAATATTACTCAAATTTTGTTGTATTTATAGGTGGTAAAACTATTGGAGTCATTCCTGGTTGTGTAGTTAATAAAGTAACCTGACTACGAATAAATGGGAACATTATCGCAACTGTATTAGTTTTTACGATATTCTCTTCCATTTCATACGTTTCAGCCTCATACTCAAAATGTGCTTTTGCAATAATTGACACCGATAAATCAGATTTCTGTACTGACAATACCAATTCTACATCATATTCATGCTCATCAGTTTTTGTAATATTACGTTGTAAATCAGCTTTACATTCACCGTTTTCCACTTTACATGCCCGTTCTACAGAACAAGAACTAAAATATAAATTATTCATTTTTAAATTAGATTTCATCTTACTTAAATTCATATATACCTCTTTATGCAGCTAGTCCAACATTACTACTATATATGACGCTCATTCCATCATCAATAGCAAATTGCACATCAATAGAAATATTTTCGTAACTCACATCACTCTCAAAACCATCAACCATTTCTACACAATTCTTATCATTAAGAAAACTAGCTCCAAAAATACTAGCAAAAGTATCTGGCTTGTCGCACTTCTTCACAGAAATTTCGCAATCAAATTGTTCTTTTGCGTATCTTATAAAATCGTCTAATACCATTTTTTCCATCTGCTTATCCTCCTTAATGAATATTTTCAATTATATCTTTATCTTTAACACAATATATGGTTTCTATACCAAATATCATATCCAAACTATTTGAAAATTCTATGGCATGTTCATACATTGGCTGTGGTCGCTGTCTAAAATTTCCTATAACCAATTTTTTGTCATTTCTATCTGCATAATAACTAATAAAAAGTGCTCTTAGCGTAATAATTTTTTCTACATCTTCTATTCCAGATAATTCAAACGAGTATTCACCAAACAGTTGGCTTATTCCTTCTTCAAAATCACATAAATCTTTGTATGCACGCAAATCAAAGATTTTATCATCATCTATATCAATAATATCGGCGAAAAGAACTGCTGGCTTAAATTTTTTGCCAGTTTCCTTTCTTATTTCCTCACATTTTCTGTTTGCAGCCCACCATGCCTTTTTCTTAATATCATAAAAATAGATGCCACTCCCACACCAGCTATCAGAACGACCTCGTATCTCAAAACCATTAGCTTTTATTTTCTCAGCTGATTCCTCATCTGTTCCATGACTCAATTCTCTATATGTTTCTTTATACATCCCGCTCATCCCCTAATAATAAATCATCAACTAGGAATTAACATTATACACCCACCCATGAATTTTTTCTACATATTTTTTACTATTCTATACTATGTTCATTTTACAATTTATATTTTCCCTTGTATAGTCAGAACATACGGTCTTTTCAAAATCTCATATCTCCTTTAACAATTGAAATTTTTAATTATCCGCACTTTCTCGTCATTCTCTGTTTAAATCAAATATTTTTTCGCTCTTCATAGTATAAACAATATTTTTATATTGTGAATATAATATTAGCTCCCCTCCAAACAAATACGCTTAAAATCTTTTAGATTCTACATTTATCCTAATATCACACCATTCTTTCAATTTTTCTATGCCGGAAACATACTCTCGCCCAGCCTCACTATCATACAATTTCTCATCTACCTCTACATACAAAAAATTATCATTTAAACTATATTCTATTGAAATTAAATTTAGCACGTCTTCATTACGATAATTCGGAAACTTTTTGCTTGGTTCAATTGTATCCGCTACACAAAGAATAAACAATAGTGGATTGTCTTTATATGATATACCTAAAATGAAATTTTAAATTCCACCACCATTTGGTGGTAGAATTTACTCCCGCACAGTAAAGGTTTACTCTTTCATATAAAAATGGTAAGGATATCTTTCTTTCTGACAGCAGTAGAAAGAAGGATATCCATGAGTAAATATATTCCAGGAAACTAGAAGCACCTTTCCCTTGAAGACCGTATCTATATCGAAAATGAACTGAACAAGGGAGAAACCTTTAAGAACATTGCCCGCTCTTTTGTATTCATCGGTTCTAGAGCCGGTATAAACATGACAAAACATGAATTACGCAAAAAGGATGGCATTGTTTCTCCTGAATCGTTGTACTAAAGGCGCTGTCCGGCTTATTTTTGACCGTTTAGAAAAACGTATGGGCACCTATGAGTTCTTATCTGTCTTTGAATATATCTTGACAGACAGAGGTTCAGAATTCGGAGATCCTGTCGCTCTTGAAACAGGACTGGATGAAATTCAGCGTACCAGCATCTACTATTGTGGTCCCATGCGTAGCGGACAAAAAGGAGGTCTTGAGCAGGCTCACACCATGCTTCGCATGGTGCTTCCCAAAGGAACTAATTTTGAATTTTTGACACAATGGGATGTGAATCTAATCGTGAATCACATCAACTCCACTCCAAGGGAAAGTCTTAACGGAAGAACACCTTATGACGCCGCATTAGAGACACTCGGAAAAGAAACCCTAAACGCATTTCAGCTTAAGCGCATTGACCCTGATTTGGTCAATCTAACGCCTAATCTGATTCGCTTCAACCATTAACAACCACTTAGAAATCTGCTGTCGGACTGGAAATTAAACTTTCACATTTTCCTCACATGACCGGTGGAATTTAGTCTCGCACACTACCTTCCAGTGGTCCGTTTGTCATACCATCAAATCAGTTTTTTCCAAGAAGTTACTCCTATTATAACAGAAATAAGCGTTTTGAGCTTATAAAACTCTTAGAAAATCAAGAACTTTTAAATGAGTGTGGAATTTACTTCTGCACTGGAATTTACTTTTTCAAGTTAGCTTTGAAATCGGCATTCTGCCCATAAACACAACGCTTTGTAAAAGGGCTGCGATGGTTCGGATATCTGTCTCCGCGAAACGGTGAGTACGGATTAAAGTCGCGCAAAGGTCATAATACGCGCTCCTGGGATACGCTGATGGACTTACATGTATTGTCAGTATACCACTTTCTTCATGATGAAAAGTGGTTAAAAATTTCTACTTTTTGCACAAACATTATGTCTGATATTCCGGCGGTTCTGCCGGCCGGACAGATTTCTTCGGTGTGATGGTAAGTCCCTCCATCAGCCAGCGGAACTGTCTGGGAGTAAGGGCCTGCACATCAGATTCCGTGCGGGGCCAGATGAACTTTCCGTTTTCAAGCCTTTTATATAAAAGCAAAAAACCGTCCTGTTCCCAGACGAGCCCTTTGATGCGGTCTGCTTTCCGTCCACAGAAAAGATACAATGTATCCGGAACATAAGGTAAATTTCCGGTCCTGGAATTTATGACAGATGCAAGCGTATCAATCCCGGATCGTAAATCGGTGTATCCGCAGACGATATAAATCTGTTTGAAACATGTGGCGTCATTTAACATCGCGAATCACCTGCAGTACCTTTGTGAGCAGTTCAGATGATGTCAGCTCTGTAACACAAAGAGTGATATCATTTACTTTTATTTCTAAAGAAGCGGAAACAGATTGCCTCGATTGTATCTGTGTTGCATCAGCCGGAATCTCCATGGTCATCAGTTCTGCCGGAACCGGAACAACTGACTGCTCTGCAGGTTCTTTCGGAATCGCTTCCAGACAGGCTTTGCGAACCTGTTTCATCCGGTAATAATAATTCGCTTTCGTGATGGAGTGGCTGTTACACCATTCATCAACAGACATTCCGACTGGACGCTGGTTACATTCACGGATCATCGATGCCCATTCGCGAAGACGGTATTGGCGTACAACTAAACTTGTTTTACTCATAGACTTAACCTCCACATAGGAGTCAAAAAAGTTGAGGCTCAACTTTTTTGACTCAGTTTAAATAGTTAAGTCAATTTTCTCAAAGAAGGAGGCGTACTTCTATATACTTGCTATGGAGCGTTTACCGAAAGATTCCCTATTGTTCTGTATTATTTGAAATCATCATCATCAAAAGTTCAGCTACTTTTTCTTCTGCATCCTTATCTTTCAAATATTTTACGTCTGTTGCAAAAGTCGATACTAAGTCTCCAACAACATTATTATAATTATATGTTGCGTCATTATTCACAAATTCAATTGAGTTAAATGGAGAAGAAATTGCTTTATACAAACACTTAACCGCATTTGCATTAATAGAAATATCTCTATAATTTCTCAATTTTGCAATATGACATAATGCTAATGCTGCAGTATATAATGAATGTGCAGCAGAAATCATTATTTTCTCATTCTCATGGCTCTCATATCTTTTTTCAAATGAGCTATTAGAAATACTTGCATCTCTATATGCCATCTCAAGCCATTTTTCCTTGTCTTTTTCCTCAGTTGATTTATACGCAGATCTAATATAGCATTTAGCCCTCTGATGTAAATAATTTGGATCTGTCGCTAAAATATCATTTAAACTTTGATATATATCTCTTATTATTTTTGTTCCTTGAGATCTAAATATTTGGAAAATATTATCAAATAAGATGTAATCCTTATATGGTGCGTACTTTTCTCCTTTCATCAAATCAGGTTTTCCATTTATTTCAATTAATTTTCCGATAATATACCGATATGCTTCAATAATTTTTTCTCGACCTTTTCTACTTTTTGCCAGAATATCTAATTGATTAAATAACCAATACTCTGCATTTACTACATACTTCAATGGAGAATTATTTGCAGCACTCATCTCAAATACCCATGTGCTTTCTTTCTCAATTAACGGCATGGCCTTTTTGCATTGCATTTCAAATTCCTCAACAAGATCAAGATTAATCGCATCCGAAGCATACACTTTTCCAAGTGTTGCCAATACAATTAAACTAGATACCTGACGTACATTATCCGTTAATGGCGAAATCTGACTAAATTTATTCTTTTGAATCAATAAATTACTTGCATTAATTATATTGTCAGCAATAGATTTGTTTTCAGAAAAAACTCCCAATGATGAAGTCACCAAATAATTATTAATTTCGTCTGTTTTCGGTTTTGAAAAACGATTACTAATTTCTAATTGTGGTATTTCATCATCTTCTAGATGTTCGTTCATCTTCATTAAAACTAAAAGTCCAGACAAATCTCTATTACTTTTATTCTCAATAATTATAATACTATTGCTTTTAACTACGCGTTCACTAGTTGTTAATATAATTTCTTCTATTTGCTTTATCGAAAGTACTTTACTGTCAAAAATAGTAAGACAGTTTTCTTTATTAAGCAAAAGCGTTAAAGTTTCATTGTTTATTCTATCTTTTGATCTAAATGCATACACTTCACGATCTCTAACTCTTCTAATTATATCGTAAGACACATATGTCTTACCGCTACACCCTCGTCCTACTACAATTTGAGTTCCTTTACTATTTATATTTTCAACAATTTTATCAGTAACACTTCTAGACACAAAAAAGCTTGGATAAATTGCAATCTTTGAATTATTTAAAATACTTTTTCCTTGAAACAAGTAAGGACAATTCAGTTCGAAACCCGTCCCCAAAGTTTTGAATTCATATGTACTAAATTGTTCTAACTCGTCTGGCGTAATACATAATGACTGATGAAATGCATCTGTCATTTTTTCATATATATCATCATAGGATTCGAAAACTATACAATGTGTAATTCCAAATGCTTCTAATTTTGTTTTCTGCAATAAAGTTGGTATCTGAGTTGAGCAATAATATCTATTATTATTATTGTCGTTTGCCATAGACGTTGAAAACAACAAATCAATTTCGTCTGACAAACTACAACCGATATATAATAAATTTAAATATTCATAATCATGTGTAAGTTTTTTTAACAAAGACACGTTCTTTTTTATACTAACAACATATTGCTTTTGATCAAATATTTCACAATTTGAATCCTCATATTTCAAAATATCTTTTATATCCCCATGGAGTTTAATTACACACTTCTCCTGTTCAAAAATTGAATTTCTAATGTCTCTATTGGCATATAACACCGTTTTAAACTCACTATTATTTTCTATAGCATCATCAATATTCAAAGTATAAATATAGGGCCAATCTATTTTTAAAAAATTCTTTTTTACATTTTCTAATTTTACATTTGTAAACTTATTTAATAGATATGACTGTTGCTTTTCTGCCTGAACCATTTTGTGATAGATAGACGATATAGATGAAAAACTTTCATTATTTAATTCTTTTACTTTCATCTCGTCAGGATTTTGATCTACAATTTGCGCAATCATGTAATTGTAATAATCTTCTCCTGACGGAACCTTACCAGAACGTGCAATACAATCCCTTGTAAACCCAGACCCGATTACAGGTATTATTGTCTTTCGCCTCATCATTTGAATTATTTCATTGCTTACTTCATCATATGAAACACATTGTATCATTTTGTTCTCTCCTCTTATTAACTTAAGTAATCCTGTATTTATATTTATCTCTTCTTTAAAAAAGAGAATACCCACATTTTCTATTCTAGTCAACTAGATGTGACGTTATAAATTCGCTCAATAGTCATTATTAAAAATTGATTTTTCCCAATCCCAAAAGCACCCTTGTGCTTTTCCATCCCATCCCTTACTAACAATTGTTTTGCAAAAATAAAGTTTTTCTCCATGCTTTGCTATAATTTACATTTTTATTTTCAAATCACTATTTGACACAATATCTAAACATTGGCTTAACCGCAGAAATCTGCTGTTAAGCCACATCAAACATCATAAACGCTCAGAATTTACAGAAAAATTTCAAACCAAAGACTTATTTATATTAACAGTTTATATCTTTTATTTTATATTCTCATGTATTTGAAGCTTCTCTAACTCTCAAACATTTATCCCATAAGCCTAATCTTATTATTCCATGTACGCGAATGAACTATTGCAGGATGTTCGCATAGATATCCTGGTATTAATTCTTTCACAAACTGTTCATATGATGCAAATTGATTTAACAGTTCATTCCATTTTATTAATAAGTATGGGATTTTCCTTTAATGCTGCAATATTTCCAACTTTGTGTTCACATACAGGCCACGATCCATCATGATTTTCTGGAACTAAAAGCAAATCTTCTTCGATATTAAGATTGAGTTTTCTCATGAATTCAATCAAAAACTTTTTAGCCTTTTAAAAATCAGTAGTCTCTTTAATGTATTATCAGTACATTTATACATTGATTTTTCACTCCTGTAAGGGTACTTTTCTATAGAAAACTGCACGTAAAAAGATTTGATTACTTATAAAACCGTGCACTTTATTATATCATTTTTGAGTAAAAAATGCAGTAAAATCAATGGCTTCAAGCTGGTTTTTTCATTAATCAGCAGACACTAATTAAAAGTCTCTGGAAAAGTGCGTTTTTTTTAAAATAAAAATTTCGATATAGTTTCTGATAAATTTCCCTGTTAAATATCAAATTATGTGCGCCATGATTATGCCTTATTTTTGCTTAAGTTGACGCTATTTTGACCACATTGGTGCCTGACCCTTCCTACTCTTCACTCCTCAACACGCATATTGTAAATACGCTTTCTTATTTCCGTAGACGAAACGTTACTTCTCTTAATATAAATTGTATCAACCCCATACTCCTTTTTTAATCGTGCCGCATCCCTAATATAAATGGCTTCCTGCTGATGATCATCTCCCACAAACATTACATCAAACTTATATTTATAGTAAGCAGCAACTTTATCCAAATCTGTTTCTTCAACAACTTTGTCAACATATCTAATGGCACTTACAATTCGAATCCTTTCGGAATAACTTAAAACAGACTCTCTCCCTTTACGTTCTCTCATAAACTCATCTGTTCCAACTGCAACGATTAGTTGCTCGCACTGAGACTTCGCCAACTCCAAAATCTTGATATGTCCTTCGTGAAGAATATCAAAAAAACCCGCTACAAATCCTGTTTTGTACTTTTTCATTTTTTCTCTCCAATTTCGTAATGATAACAATTTTCAAACTGCGCCAGTTGCATTTTTACCATTTCTTTTACTTCTTCTAAAGTCTTATCTTTCAAGTTTGTCTCACTGTCATTCCTCATTCTACAGAAACTCAATAATCCATCAGCCCTCATAGTCAGACTCATAATTCCTGTCGCACAGGGTTTATTTATTCCAGAGTGAACTTTATATGAATCCGGATAATATTCACAAAGTTGGCATGCTTCGCTGTACGTTCGCCTTGGAGTAACCGAATTCTCTTTGTTCATGTGATCTACAATCGTTAAAGTGCAGCCATCATGAATAAATCGTTTCATATGAATCCCTTTATTATTATGCACATAAAGACCGGTTTCTGCATAATTTTTTTTCCGCATGCTCTCAATCAATTCATTTAATTCCGTTTCAACATCATCTACAGAAACTCTTCCGCCAAAGTCATTTATCGTGAGAACCTTGAGTCCAACGAGTTTCATACGGTGAACATAATCATAAATTATCTCAATCTCTTTCACATTCTGCTTTGTTGCGACAAAATTCAATTCAACTTTAAAACCCTTATTTTTAGCGAACGCTATGCTATCCAATACTCTTTGCAGTTCATCGGTTCCTGTCATTTCTTTAAATGTTGCCGCATTCATAGTATCCAAACTGATTTTTAATAAAAGAATATTTTTAATAGATTCCCATACTTCCGGAGCTATTTCATAGCATTCTTTTAGCAAAAGCCCATTTGTGCACAAAACTATTTTTTCATAACCTTCTAATTTTGCACACTGCAATGTTTCCAATAACCTATCCGAATACAATAAGGGTTCGCCTCCGGTAATCCGTACTACTTTCTTTTCTGTCCACCTATTTTTCCTATAATAATCTGCATAGGAGGTCAGTAAATACTTAATCTGAGTAATATCACATAATTCCTCGCACTCTTTTAAATTTTCACCACCATCCGGACAATATCGACAATTCATATTACATCGGGAGGCAAGATTGATTACCAGTGACGGTTTCAACGTAAATCTGTCCAAAACAAAACTACAGCGATCTGGCACAACAGGAGAAAAGTTTGTGCTTGAATTCTCCCATGCAGAATCAAAGTAATCCCTGAGACTCCTATACAGGGCAGATTTATTCGTGTAACAATACATGGGAGACAAAGAACTTCGTTCTCTTTTATAATACCCAAAATAAACGTAATGATCTGTTATAATGAATCGAAATAGCAGCGGTTGTTCATGGAACCGGAGACTCCATGACGGTATAGTAGGGAAATTGTCTCTTAACTTTTTTATATCCTGATAATTTATTTTCCATTGTGCTTCTAATTTTAACTGTGAAGAAAATTCCGGTACACTACGCAAACGTTTTTCGATATTGGGGCTATAAGGGTCTGAAACCAGCAATCTGCAAGCAATCCGTCCTGCTTTTTCATATAAGGCATCCGCAATTTTAGAATTTTGTCTTAAAAATGTACCCCCTCGTAATCCAAAAAAATCCAGCCTACTGCTTGTTTTAATCTCTTTCTCAACATCATTTCCCATATCATAAATCGTATTATAAATTTTAGGGATATCATAAGAATTACGAATCATTCCATCCAATGTACTCGCCTGATAACTTCCATTCGGAAAACTTCGTAACAATCCAGATGCCTTTTCCCATTTTGAATTATTTCGGTATTCGTACAATTCAATTTTCAACGGACCATCCTTCATATATTTCCCCACCATAAATACAGGATTAGAATAGCTGTCGGCAAGGGCGCATCCGCAGGTAAACTGTGGAATTCCCTCCATGGGTAGCCTATTCTCGCTTATTGCTTCTGTCAGTATATTCATACCAGGCGCATGATTATGCCCACAAAATACCATTTTCACATTGTTCTGCACAAGCCAATGTTGAAAACGTCTCCCATCATCTGCCTGAAGCCACTCAACTCCATGATGCATCATGACAATATTAATCTTTTCATCCTTGGGTATCTGGTCACTAAGATCCGCCAATTCAGAAAATCCGACAATAAGATTACCATAATCTTTATCATCCTTAGACAATAGACAAGAATCAATCTCAATGACTCTAAAATCATCCACATCTTTAAAAAAGAATGGTTTATATCTCTCACTATAAACCAAACTATATAATTCACGGAAATTCACATAACCCGCCAAACAATTTTCCACTTCCGGCAATACACCATGTTCACGATAATTTTTAATTGCTGCATTTCTTATTGCATTATCTCTATCAATGTCATGATTTCCAGGGCAGATTATAATCCTGTCCTTTTCTATACCACATGACTTACCTATTTCCTGTATGAATGCTCTACTTTTCTCCACATCCCCATGATTCCTATGCAGGCAATCTCCAGTAATCAAAATAAATGAAATATCTTCTTCCTCATTTTCTTTTTTTAAAACTTTAAGCAATTCTCTTCGTGCGGTTTTAGTTGTACAGTTTTTAAAATCCATATGCAGATCAGAAAGAACCACCCACTTCATCTCATAATCCTCCTTCTTTTGTCCAAACGTAAAAACATTTTAAATACTATATAGCCTATATAAAACAAAATTTCTCAATTCAATCTTTCTCACAAGTGATGCCCGTTGACAACTTGTTAACAGTACCTGACCCTTTCTATTTTTTAATGCTTTTTTCAAAGCATTGATGACCATTCTGATATCAAGCGTATCATCAACTTCCCAGCCGACAATACAGCGGCTGTGCCAGTCGATAACAGCTGTCAGATATAAAAAGCCGTGTTTGATCGGAATATATGTAATATCAATAGACCGTGCTTGATTTTGCTTGTCTATGACGGCATTTCTAAGGAGATAAGGACATACCGCTGATTGTCAAACACATATGTATTCATTATAGTACTTTTTTCCATACAAAATTTTAATATTATATAACCTGGCCGTTTACTATACTGTAAGTTTTTCCTGTGGAATCCTTATACTTTCCGCTATAGCCAAAATCCACTTTTCCGCATTTACAATACCAGCTTCCATTTGCATTTGAGGCAATTCCATTATAATTAAAATCAACTTTTCCATTACGGATTACCCACCAGCCATTTGAGTTTGGTGCTACAGTGTTCTTATTAAAATCGACCTTACCATCAGTCCCGATGTACCACCAGCCATTACTGTTCTGCTGCACGGTCTCCTGACCCGTCTGTACTTTTCCATCTCTGAAATAATACCAGCCCTGTGGTGTATTTAATACGTCATAAGCATTAAAGTTTACCTTGCCATTCTGACAGTACCAGTCTCCATTTGCATTTGAGGCAATTCCATTATAATTAAAATCAACTTTGCCATTGCGGATTACCCACCAGCCATTTGAGTTTGGTGCTACAGTGTTCTTATTAAAATCAACCTTGCCATCTGTTCCGATATACCACCAGCCATTGCTGTTCCGCTGTACTGTCTCCTCACCTTTCTGTACCTTTCCACTTCTGAAATAATACCAGCCCTGTGGTGTATATAATATGTCATTAGCATTAAAGTTTACCTTGCCATTCTGACAGTACCAGTCTCCATTTGCATTTGAGGCAATTCCATTATAATTAAAATCAACTTTGCCATTGCGGATTACCCACCAGCCATTACTATTTTTAAGAACATCATTGCATTTAGTATCTATCTCTCCATCCTTGAAATAGTACCATGCACCATCTGTTCCTTTTAATACACCTGTTTTTTCTTTTCCAATTGGGGATATCTTGTCCGGGGTGTTCGGTACATCTGGCGTATCCGGAACATCTGGAGTGTCAGGCACATCCGGTGTATCAATCACATCCGTACAGTTTGTTGTAAATGCCTTGATACATAAATTTCCGTCATCACCATTCGGATATGTAATATTATAGAATTTTGTTCCATATTTATAAAAACTTCTGGAATTCTCCCTGTTTACCTCACAGTCCCATATTACGGTATCACCTCTCGCCTCCTTATATGCAGATTCATGATCCAAAGCTGCCTTATCGAGTGTAACAACCACTGAAAATGAGCTGCCCGGCTTTAAATTGACGGCCTCCTTAAGTGGTATGGTATAGAAACCTGCAAATGCACTCGTTCCTTCTGTTGTAGCAGACTCCTGCAAGGTACCGCTTGTTGGATCCTTTAAGTTCGTCAAATCTGTATATACCTGTATTTTATAACCAACATTAGATTCCCTTGTCATAGAAAGCGAAACAGCCTTAAGCTTTTCATACGTCACGCCTTCCTTTTCTCCTACTGTAAATACATTGGCCATTGTCGTGTAATTAGAGACTTTATAAGTATTTATACCGCCGTCCAGCTGATAATTATTATCATAGTTGTCAGAACCTGTCACATCAAAGACCCACGCTGTATCAGCAAGAGACACTGTATCGTATGACATCCAGAAATAATCCTTATAGTCTCCCCAGCTATTTCTCACAAGCCATGCACCATTGTTTGCCGGTCTGTTTGTCTCCCTGAAATTATCTTTGGAGAAGTTATCATCCCAACCAACTATCATGACAGCATGTCCACCGCCAACTCTGTCAGCATCATAATAAGTATATGCGTCATCTCCATAAAAACCCCATCCGGCATTCCTGTCGTAGTACATAGCCCCGACTGCACCATGCTCCCTTATCATCTCTTTCACCTGCTGTGGCTGTTGTTTTATATTTATCTCATAAGCATTCTGCAGATGTGCGCGGTCATACCCATATGCATATTTACTATCTATTGAAGCATTTGTATCATTCTTGAAAATCGAATACGGCACATCTGATTCGTTCACCAGACCTATCCACTGGCTATAGCGACGCAATGCATACTCAAAATTACCACCTCTGTTCTGATATATGGTAGAAGCAAGCTTATTATTATACTTTGCCTTGTCCCCTTCTGTTCCACCCAAGGGATCTGTAACAAAATTGTATGCAAAGTACGCCAGCTGTGCCTCACTGAAATCAACAGTATCCTTGTCTGCCAAACCATCATTAATCATATCAAACTCAGCAAGTCCTGTTGATGAAAATGCCCAGCACGTACCATATGGATTTTGATCACGATTTGCTGGATAGTCTGCCCTTATATCAGCTATCCCATTCTCCGGATATGCTGTAGGTACTGACATATACAGGCTCTCATCTGGCTCATATAGCGGGGTATTATTGTCCAGCTCGCTCTCAATATATCCATTAGCAGTTTCCGATGTGGTAGTGTTGTCCGCCCATACTGTTACTGTACTTGGTGCTGTAACCACTGTCACTGCAGCTATCAGTACAATTAATTTCTTTCTATTCATCTGATATTCCTTTCTTAAACACTCTTAACGTACTTCATTTATCAATAGTAATAATTTACTATTATTATATCATAAAAAAATCGCATGTAAACCAAAAAAATACGATTTACATGCGATTCTATTTATTTTCCCTTGATAAGCTATTTCACCTGTCCATTTACTATATTGTATGTCTTTCCTTATTGCGCAGGATATAGATTGTTATTGCAACAACCATAAGTGCCGTAAGAACCGCCGATGAATAAACAAAATAACCTCCCTGAAGTATACCAGCCAGGTTGACAACATTGGTGTCTGCCCCCCACTGTGGAAGACATCCACAAAACAAGAATTGCCAATTATATTTTTATAAAAAACCTAATCCGCAGCTTTGCATTTCAAGAATTATACAGAAAAGAACTCCACCTATAATGTTTCTTCACTATGTTTCTATTCCTTTATTATCCATTCAATGAAGTCTCTAACTGCTCCATCTCCACCGTTATGGAGGGCAACAAAATCCGAAATCTCTTTTACCCTCTCAACCGCATCGGCAGGGCAGCCAACTACTCCGCCGGCCTCTTTCACAGGGATCATACAGGAAAGATCGTTGATATCATCTCCGATATACGCAACCTGAGACAAATCATCTGCAATGCTATTAAGCTGTTCAATTTTATTCTTGATTCCCTGGTATACTTGCTGTATTCCAAGCTCTCCGCAGCGTTTTTTTACGATTTCCGACGTTCTACCTGTAATAATTACCGGAATAATGCCACCTGGAATGGCAATATCATGTATTCCACAGCCATCCTTAATATTAAACGCCTTCATCATTTCGCCATGGGCACCCATGTATATCTTTCCATCTGTTAAAGTGCCATCTACATCCATTACTAAATATTTAATCATCATCCTTCACCGCCAGTCAATATTTACTCAAAAATTTTTTCGCGCTCTCATTTGGAATCACTTTTATTGCTAATTGCAACAACTGTAGTCCTATCACTAGAACTAGAACTTTTCCGCAAAAAGAGAAAAGCCAATTATGTACTCTGAATATCTGAAGTACCCTCACTGATATAAAGTCACTAAAATAATCAAAGGACATCAAGAACAAGGTGTGTCTTCCTAAATAAGTAAGTGCCTTCGCAGATGCAGTAGATGAACCGACTATGTTTGCAAAAAACATTAAAAGAAACGAAGCCGAGACTGAACCCATAATCATCAGTATAAATGATCCATAGTTATTAGCACTAAATTCAACAATTTCTACTGGATTGAGAATAATTCCAATGGTAGCAGAAAACAATATTATTATACAAACAAAAATCTGAACTCCGCACCCTTGATACTTTAGCTTGTTCAAAATATCCATCTTATTAATCTGAAAGCCAATCTCAATAAACAAAACAGCCATCATTGCGGTTCCAAAGTTCCATGGGAGACGTGGCACGTCCAGAACATCCAAGATATAGCTTATTCCACTTAAAACCAAACATATGATTATACGCTTGCTGTTAGACTGTGTTATTAGATGAATTGAGCGCAACATACAGCTAGCACAAAATAAACAAGTTAAAAACCATAATGGCGAACAATTAGGCATCCACTCTGTAGATCCATAGGAATAAAGAATCCCGCACAGATATTTATTGAACGGAAACATTCCGGCGCGAAAGCATATTGATATTAACGCTTCTATCAAAAAGTTTACTCCACACAAAATAAAATAAGGAACAATATACCTCTGGAAATATGCTTTAATCCATTGGGAAAGTTTTTTATCATAGCAATCTTTAAATAAAAATCCAGAAATAATAAAAAATAGCGCCATATGAAAGCCATAAATTATTTTCTTAAACGGTGGATTTACATGGCCCAATACAACAAGTAAAATTGCAATTCCACGTAGTCCATCTACCCATGCTATGCGCTCTGCTCTGCTCTGCTCTGCAAGATTATATTGTTTTTCATTGCCCCGTCACCCCCTATTAACACAATATTTGATAAAAAGAAAGCATTGTTGCCCGATTATAATATCATACTCTGTTTTTTTGCAAGACCTTTTTGCATAAAGTTGCAAAAACTTTTTTTAGGTCGTTGCACCTACATTTTGTAGGTAATTGCAAAGCCTCCTGTCAGATATAAAATCTGACAGAAATAAACTTATCATATTTATTACGTTCAATATTCTCTATGGTTCAGAAACACTTACGCATTTTCCTCATATTTTGAAGGCGTAATAAATTCCACCCTAATTCCAGATTTTTTTACTCGTTGAATCAAGTTTTTATAATAATGATTTCTACGCTCAACCTGTTCATTATTTACAGGATGACGCATATTGGGATCAAAATAATTCTCATTAATATTCACTGAAAAACCATCTAGTCCTGCTAATAACACTTCTTTTACTCCACATGCTTTCAAAAGATTTAAAGCGATGACAGCTGATGAGTCATGCGTTCGATCTGTTACTTCTATCCAATTTGCATAATTTAATATTTTTACATTACCTCTTCCGCCTTTTGACACATTAGAACAAACGATGGTATTGAGACCATCTTTTACCGCTTTATCATATATTTCTTTTCTTGTGGTTAACAAGTAGTCGTTATCTAACCGCATTGTATTAAGACCAATGGTAATTACATCAGTAGCAGATACAAGCTTGTTAATTTTCTCATTAGCATCAATAATACTCTTTCCAGGGCCAATCAATAATATTCTTTTTCCAGCAAAAGCTTTCGTTAGTTCTTCAATAACAAGTGTATCATCAACTGATTTACTCTCATTATACTGTCTGTAAACCTCTTCAGCATAATTTTTATCAAATGAAATCTTTTTTTCTGGAGCAATCATTTCCAACATTTCTCCAACTTGGTCTATTGGCAACATATGTTTATTATAAAAATGACTCGCATAACTTGGTGTACACTGATTTGCGGCGGAAAGATAATACTCCGGTGCATATCCCCAATAGAACTCAGAATGTAACTGATTGATTACCTTATCAATTACTTCCAACAAAGGTGCAATATGATAGTTTTTTCCATAATACAGGTTCAGATGCTCCAGTAGTAACTCTGTATTCAGATTGCCTGCACCTTTTCCCATCCCCATTATAGAGCAATCTAACATTAAATCACGATTTGTTGGAAATTTCAGCATTTCTATTGCATTTGAGTATGACATTTGTAAATTATTGTGCGAATGAAAACCTAGTGTCATTGAAGGAATAAGATTATGATCAACTAAATTCAACACACGACTCATATCGTTAGGACGCATTTCACCAAAACTATCTACAATGTAGAACCCCTCTGCATCTGGGAGTTCCTTATTAATAATTTCAATTAGTTCTAGCAATTCTGCATCACTATATCTCAATGTAATCATTGGTTGAATGTAGAACTTGTATCCCTTCTCAATAATTTTACGTCCAGCCTTAATAATATCAAATCTATTTTTTTTATGAAATGCCATACGTATCCCATCAATGCCTTCTGCTACGTATGGGCTCAAATTATCAACATTAAACTTACCATAATCCATCATGGCAACATAAGATACACCGGGTTTCTTATGTTTTAAAAAGTTTTCATAGATCACACGTTCATTTATGTATTGTGTTCGATTACTCACAGAACCTTTGTTTTCATCGATATATCCCAATTCAATAATATCAACGCCAGAAGCCTCTTGTGCTACTAGAATTTTATCCATATACGTCTGCCCGAAGTTAAAATCATTCACGCAACCGCCATCACGTAATGTGACATCTAATACTTTCAAATTATTCATAATATTACTACCTCTTTCATCTATAAATTGATATTCACCAATGCTTCTGCAATGTCAAAATCTTCTGGATTATCTATATCCACAGTTTCTTTAAATCCGACACATTTGATAAATGGATTAGCTCCAATTCTTCGACCATATTTAAGGAATACCTCCTTAGTAAATACATATACTCCAGATGTTTCTTGATAAATAGGTTCCAAATCTTGAGTCCTAGGTAAATTAGATGCATCAAAATTTAGTGGTTTTCCATTTTTCCACAAAAAAGTCTGTATCTTCTCTGCACAGAATGCTGAATCATACATTCCACTCTTTACTGATTCAATACATTCTATCATTGTTTCCGTAGTGATAAATGGAGCCGTTGCATGTGCATAAACATAAATATCAGCATCCTTTTCTTTAATAAATGATGTAAATATTTGACTAAAGTTTGAAGTAGGCAAATCCAACTCCTGCGGTCTTTTTAAAAACTTTACTCCTTCTGGAAGAAATGGAACAATTTCTTCAGAGCTACAATAAACGTTAATTTCATCGCAAAGTCCTGTTGCAACAAGATTATTCAATTCGTGTTGCAATAATGGTTTATTTCCAAGTATCCGTGTGTTTTTCCCTGGGCAACGTTCATTTTTCAATTTTATTGGCATTATTGCTATTATCTTCATGTATCAAAAATTTCCTTTCCTATTCTGTCAAGCCTAAATCTATTGATTTTACTGGCTTTGACGATTTTTATTTACCTTCCAGGAAGTATATATTCCTGAACAGCTTCATCTGAGCAATAAACATCGACTTCATCAATTGTCTTTGCATCTAAACATGCACGCTGAATAAAATGCATGAGTGGTGTTCCATCAAAGAACGGTTTAATATTCTTTCCCGGAACTCTTTTGCTTCCCAACTTGATAGGGATTAAAGCTACTGTCTTCATAATTACATTCTCCTTTTCCAATTAGTATTATTCTATTTACCTTTTAAGTAATTTCCTTCCCACGCTAAGAATGCTTTTCCTATAGATAAAAAGCATTACAACAAAAAGTAATCCAGTAATCAAATAATTGTGAATCCACACTTCGCATGCTGCCTGAATACATAACACGACCCAGGAAGTCATAATCCATTTATATTTAGCTGATACCACGGCATCCCCTGTGGCTCTCTTCCGGATAATATAGATTATATAGCTTGCAATTACTGTTGCTATCGTTGCGCCTTGAATTCCCATCAAATAAACCAACGCGATATTAAGTACCACATTAACCCCGGCTCCCCCAAAAGCGGCGATAGCCATTGATTTCGAATCTTTTTTTGCCGCCAAAATTGGGCCTATATATCCAGATGCAGCATTCAGCATTGAACTGACTAATAGGAACGGCACAAAGACCCAAGCTTGGTAAAAATCTTTTGCAAAAAGGATATGTGCTATAGGTCTTGTCAACCATATCAATCCTGCACACCCCACACACATTAACGCATTTAAATATAAAAATGTTTCTCTATAAAACCTTTTTGCTTCTTCAGAACCATATTCTTTAATTGCTGATACCTGCCAAGCTTGTATAAAAATGCCCTGTAGTGTATTTAAAATAGTAGGAATCTTGTAGGCAATTGATAAGAGTCCATTCGCAGCAACTCCGCATATAAAAGTAACAACGTATTTATCTGACGCAGTGTTAACCCACCATCCAATAGTAGTCATCATCAACGGAACTGCATATAGAAGCATTTCTTTTTGAAGTGTTTTATCAATAACAGTTCCAATATACTTCCAGATTTTCACTCTTACTGCAAGATAAACTGCTGGTATGGCCTGTCCAAGAATACTCGCTGAAAAAAAGCCTGGAAGACCAAGTTTCCAAATCAGAAGGAAAAGTACATTGGAAAGAATAGTTACTATTGTTCCAATGACTCCTGCAACCCCCATATCTTTTATTCTTTCCAGACCTTTTGAAAACTGTATCATCAGCTGGTTAAGCACATAAAAGATATAATAAAAAAGAATGAATTGTTCTACACCATATAAATCATTCCAAACATGAAAAGTACGGTTAATATATAACAGTACCGTCATGATAAACATCCCGACAAATATAAATCTCAGTGCAATTGATATTATTTTTGTATGATCCGCCCCTTTTTCCATTGAAAAACGCATTACACCATCTACAATGTTTACAGTTAAAACAGGGTACAGGAGTAATACGGTTGACATTGCCAAATCATATGTGCCGTATTCCGCAGTAGACAGAACACTTGTGTAAATCGGTACGAGGAAGAAAACTAGCAATTTAGAAGAAAAGTTACTTATAGCCAATATTCCGGTGTTTTTAATTAAGTATTTATATTTACTGTTCATTAATATTCTCCTTATTTTGACTATTCTATTTATAAAATTTCAGACAAATCAGAAGCTATTTTTATTCTGTCTCTTTTTTCTGGAATTTGATTTATGAATTTCATAAGCTTATCAATGTTCTTCGCTGAAACCTGTGCCTTGGGATTCTTGTCTAAATCGCATAAAGGAAACAAAAAATACGTTCGTGGCATATCACTAATAATCATATTTACCCCAAGAACACTCCCTGAATTTACCGTCAAAAATATATGTTGACTAAAGTCCTGTTTAAATTGAACAACCTCCCAAGGGATCTGTGAATTTAAATCTACGTTTAAACCACATTCTATAAATCTCTGAGGATTATCACGCGGATGGACTTTTACTATAAGATTTTCATTTTTTACTTTTTCTGCAATTTTTTTAACCAAATCAAGTTCTCCAATTGGTTCACCACCCTCAAAATCATAAACGCTGGAAAAGTATATATATTTTTGTTTATAACAACTTGAAACATTATTCACAGCGAAAAGTGACAAAAACTGTGTGACAGACGAATCATTAATGCTTTCTATTGGAGGGATTATAAGTGTTCCAAGTTTTCCTTCATAAACCGCTGGTGTAAAACAATAAAAATGTAAAATCTGTTCAAGCAAATTTCGTTTATGCAATAATTTTCTAAGCAACCTAGCAATTTTCATTTTGTCAGAGGATGGAAAACTATTGTTATATGATAATATTCCTTCTTCAAATCTTTCACATATCAAATCCGGATTATTCTTGGACATCATTGAATAGAGAATATATGTAACCTCGTCTATATTGTAAAACAGCATTTTATCATACCTTATATTACAAATATCCTTAAAATTCTTTAATCCAAATGTCATATTCATTACTTCGTTAATTCTTTTTGCAGCGGAATTCTTTTTTTGCACAATGTATTTGGTTTTTTTGAAAAATACATTATTAAATATACCCAAAGCCTTAACCCTTGAAGGTATCTCTTTGTTATATCCGCATCGATCTGATATTACTACATCAACAATATCATTAACGAATATTGTATTTTTCATACGAATCGCAACAAATATTTGAAAATAAGTATTACATATCATTAGAACTTTCATAGTCTTCCTCATTTTATAATCTATAAACATCTTTCACTTTGAATTGATAAACTTCCTTCTTCCGTTTAAAATCATCCAAATTTTAGGGCTAAACGTCATCAAAATTTTTGCAAGTAGTTCTGCTACAAGTATCGTTAAAACGGCTCCCGTTATAGTGTTTATAAGCGCCGCAGCATATCCAGTTAAAGGAACTGTTACGCTAAATAATTTATTGATAATCAACTGTGGGGTTTCATGAAAGGAATAGATAAAAAAATAAATCTCCATCCATCCATAAACTTTAAGGTGTTTAAAATAATCCAGACAGTTCCAAAACAAAAAACAAGCAATAAGATTCTCGATCATTAACACATACTCTGGGATAGTCTCGTAAGAAACAGTAATAATAACCGTAAGAACAATTAAGCTCAGAGGGTATGCCAACTTAGGTAATGTATTCAAGTTATCTCTAATCTTCATCAGTTTAGGATCTTCATAATTCCTGGAATAAAATCCTCCCAGTAAATAACATACCAACCCTTCTATGCTAAAAAATCCCACTTTAGTATCAATCGTACAAATCGCCAACAGTAACAATATTACGGTAACATACAATTTTCTGTTTTCAACTATTCTTTGAATTAGCTTACAGAAAATAGTCAGTATAATTAGCTGAAACAAATACCAGTATTGCCCGTTATACTGATATAATGTAATTCCTTTAAGAATTGAAACTGTTTTCCCGTCCCAGACAAAAACAGCAGATTTACTGAAAATATTTAAAGGAATTAAAGCTAACATTACAGCAAATAACGTCCAAATAGTATTCCAAGCGAAATAAGGAATTACAAGTGACCTCATTTTGGTTGAAATTATATGCTGGATATCCTCTTTTTGTGCCTTCTGCATCATAAAGTATCCGCTCCAAAAAAAGAAAAATGGCATGCTGAATGAGAACAAACCTTCATGCAGATATTCTATAACCCCTCCCCAGATCCCTACATCATAAAATACATCACCTACTGAATGATGGAGTACTATTACAATGCAGGATATAAACATTCCATATGAAATCTTCACGCTTGTTTCTTTGCTCATTTCCTTACCTCCAATGCTGGAATCCCCACAAGTGTTGCGCCTTTGTTATAACAAGATTTTACAACAACTGCATTGGCACCAATTTTAACTCCATCTGCTATATAAATATCGCCTATTATTTTTGCTCCAACGCCTATCTCAACATTATCCCCAAGTCTAGGAGCAGCTTCATCAAGTACTCCTTTATTACCAACACAATTATTCCCGTGAAATTGACAGTTCTTTCCAATTTTTGCATGGCCGTTCACAATTACGGAACCGTAATGCCAAAATCTTCCCACTAAATCGCTGGCATTATAGTGGTACTCACAAATTCTTAAAGCTCGAACAAATTTCCACAACATGTAATCATGATCATATAGCAAAGTTTTTTTAACTTGAGTTTTTATGTCATTTCCAAGATAAAGTACTTTCTCTGTTTCAAGCCACTTATATAGTGTGGTTTTGTCACATATTCTGCTTTTTAATAAATTGTCTTTCATTTCAACTCTTTGCTCCCATTATGTTTTCTACTTTACACAGGATTATAAACAGTGAATCAGATAAGCCTCCGACAATGCTACGGATTTTTGTCACACGTCGTATCTTCGATTTAATAGTACGTGCCATCGACTTTTTAAGTTGCTCCTTTATGAATTTTTGCTCATCCTTGTAGTCATTTCTCTGATTGAGCATTATTCTTTTATATAACTTTACGTAAATCGTGTTTCTGAATTCTAACACCGCATCATCTAAATCTGGATAATAATCTAAAATTACACTACTAACAAATTCATACAAAGAAAACACTGAAAAGTCTTTCTTTTTAACTCTAGAACGTGATATTGAATCTGGATTTGAAAAATAGTAATATGTTTTTTTTGTGCCTTGAGCTATGCTTCCAGCTTCAATTATTAAAAAATAAATCAGTGCTAGGTCTTCATTCAAAATCCCTACCGGAAATTTATACATCGAGTTTTCAACTGGATTAAATTCATAGTATTCTTTTCTGGAAAAAAATTTAGAAAAATTTATCGTTGGTTTATTTCTAAACAAATCTAATGAATATAATTTTCCACATGCAATATGTGCAATATTCTCTCTATAAAGCATCTTGTTAACAGCTTCTCTAGCCGTAAGTTTTTGATCGATATATTCTTCATTGGTCTTAATTTCATCTTCTGATGAGATTATTTGATAAAAAGAAGAAGCTACTTTTACTTTATATTTTTCTATAAGTGAATATAGATACTCTATATAATCGTAAGAAACGAAGTCATCACTGTCGATGAACGTAATGTAATCACCGGTAGCGGCATTAATTCCTACATTCCGTGCTTCAGACAATCCTCCATTATTCTTATCTATTACTATAATTCTAGAATCCATTTTAGAGAATTTATCTATTATTTTTCGTGAATTGTCAGTAGACCCATCATTTACTATAATTATTTCCAATTTACGATAGGTTTGATTTATAATACTATTTAAGCAACGATCGATATATTTTTCCACATTATAAACTGGTACAACTACACTAATTAGACACTTCATCAATATTGTAACCTCCTAATTTTTTCCTGTTAATTAATCTTGTAGCAAATAGGATTGCGGGCGCAAAATACAATATGGCTATGATCGGATAGTTCAAACCATACCAAGCAGTCCTAAAAATTGTTATACAAAGGGCAGCGTATACCATAAATCTGTATTTTGTTGTTTTTCTTACAAGTCTGGCAAGAAGTAAAATATATGCTCCAGAAAAAAAGATAGCGAACTTCAACCCGAAATTTGCAATTGGTTCAGCGAAAAACAGTCCTCCTCCTGCTGTCGGATAAAAATTTTGAATATAAGATCCAAATGAATAAGGGGCATTTAAAAATGGGACACAATTTACAGCATAACTTAAAAAAGTTATGCCATGAAAAAGCTCTCCTTTCGTTGCCAAATCTACTGCACAATTAAAAACATATGAAACATCGCAAGCCGTGGATTGGATCAAAGCGCCATTCAATACTTTTTTTAATTGTAGATTATCCGCACCTGTTCTGAGCATTCCTACCGCGACAAATAGAACAACTACACAACCGGCTATTACTCCTATCTTCATAATTGTGTTTTTATTATTCCTGTTATTGTTATAATATTTAATTGCAAGAAAAGCCAATAGTCCCATGCAATCGACTCTTTCTCCATGAAAAACATACCAGAACACAATAATAACTGTCACGAATATAGCGCATTTTCGGCATCTTTCATTCATTATTGCTATTGCCATAAAGAATGGAGGCATGCATGACCAACCTGTAAATGGTAATATTCCTCTTGTAAATCTATTTGTCAATACAAATGCGCCTAAAGACGGAATTGTCGGAAACATTAAAAAAGTTATTCCAACTGCTGCTATAATCAATAAAACCGAGATCTGAAATCCAGCATCTACGTTCAATGTGAACAATTTACCCTCGTTCTCTAAGCAGTTTGAAATGGATAAAACGCAATAAAGAATGAGATTAAATGAAAAGACACATATAAACATTTCATAAAAGTATATTGGAACCTGTTTGAAAGCCAACAAGCCATAAACATCCCACCCCACATATGCCCCATATTCCTGTATCAAGCAAAAATTTAGTAAGAAAGCCAAAATACTAAAAAGTGAAATTTTGGCTTTCTTAAATATCATAATTGTCTGAATCAATGCTATCGCTAGACATACAGTGGGATCATTTATAAATAATACGCCCAAGCCGCAAAACAAAGTACATATTATTATAATAAAATCATGCTTTTTTACTAACATCCGTTATAACCTTTCCGCGGCTCAACGCTTGACAGTAATACCTATCAAGCATTTTTGCTTTTTCTTTAATATCATATTTTTCTTTCAGTGCAGTAATATCAATGTTTCTATTTTTTGTACTGCACTCAAGAGTTTTTTTCGCCCAATTCTCATCTGTTTCATCCAAAGGCATAAACTCTATCAGCTCTGTAAGCTTACATGTCGGAGCAACCGTATCACTGAATAGCGCTGGTATTCTTGCTGCCTGTACTTCGACGGAAACAACTGGAAATCCTTCATATCTGGAAGGCAAAACGAAAACATCAATAAGACTATAAACTTCTCTCATGTTTTTCGTCGTACCATAAAATATCACTTTATCCTGTATGTTAAGACTTTGTACTAATTCTTTTATCTGCTCTTCAAGTTCTCCTGTTCCAACAAGCAGAAGGACTGCATCTGCTCTCCTTTTACTTATCTCGCTAAATATATGGATTAGTTTTTCATGATTTTTCTGATATGAAAACCTTCCAACGTGTCCAATAATTAATTGATCTTGAAGTTTATGCTGCTCACGAATCTTTTCTCTGACTTCAGGATCTATGTCATAATAGTCAAGATTGATTGCATTCTCTACGAGCAAAACTTTTCCCTTTTGCATCCGTCTTTTTCCGTACAAGTATATCCCCGCTTCTTGTCCACAGGTCATAAGATCTGTTGCGGCGTGTACGCACAAAAACTTACAAATAGCGGCCATGATTCTAAACAGAATATTTCTATTTGTTTCTGCTATGTGGGAATGAGAAATCCTCACTTTAACTCCAAGGAGATACGCCGGTAATAATGCGCAAAAATTTACCAAATTCATATGCGCATGTACAATATCAGGTCTTTCCTTTTTTATCACTCTGTATCCATCAATCAGATTTTTTATGAAATTTTCACTCCGCGCCGTAATTCTAATCGTTCGACATCCGGATTCCTCAATTTTTTCTTTGCAGGTCTCAACTGCCTGGTGTTGATATGCAAGAACAAATTCATATGCATCCTTATTCATTGCACCGCAATAATTACAAAGCATTTGTTCTACACCGCCAGAAGTTAATCCAGCAACAAAATGCATTACCTTAATCTTTTTCATCTCTTTAACCGCCATATTTCTGATATATTGTGTTCTCCGGACTAAAAAACGATCTTATGCTTTCATTCATTTTTGCTTCTAATCTTGACTATGAACGGTCTCCCATACGCCTGCAACACCCCGGAAACACCAATCATGATCTTTCTAGGCATGTGTTTAATAAGTGTAATGTAGACTCCTCTCAGTCCTGTGGCCTTCTTATACTTCCGCAAGTTTTCATCTTTCCATGGACTCATCTTTTTATACTTCATCCACTCACCTACGTACTTATGCCTGCATCCCTCAACCCACGGTCTCCTGCTTAAGAAGCTTGTAGTAAAATGGATGATTGCCGGAGACTCAGTTGCTCTTTTAATCTGCTCTCTACCGTAGAACTTCGGCGGTTTCCGGTAAACCATCATCTCGTCATATGAGAAGTCGTAGTAGATTGTAACGGAATTAAACCTTGGCTCGAAGCAATATGTATCATGAGACAGAACTGCATTTAATGCTCCCTGGTCTCCCTGCTGAATCTTTCCATGTTTATGGGCAATAAATTTCATCAGCCTATCCTCTACTTTTTTCCCTTTCCATTTATCCAGGTCTATGAGCATTACGCCGGAGTTGAACATGATGTCATCCGGTTTGAGATCAATATTTGCACGGTACTGTCTGCTGAAAGCATCCATCAATGCCCCGACAGCTTTTCCCTGCAAGTCAAGATTCCAAAGCTCCCGGATAGATGTATTAATGAGGATGTCGCAATCCAGATACAAAACCCTGTGTAAATCAGCCGGAACGTCTCTGCTGATAAATAGTCTCGCGTATTGGCTTAAAGAACCTCTGTCAACAGCAACATCCATTGACAGTTCCTGGCTTACATTCATTGCTTTAATCCACACCGGCAAAGATCTGTTGTAGGTCTTACATATAGATTCCAATTTCTTCTTGTTGGTATCTGTAATGCCTGAGTCCAAAACATAAACTGCGATGAACTCCATATCCTTACTGTTCTCATAAAGAGAGACCATGGACACACCTAAGATTTCAGCAAACCCATCGTCTGAAGCATACACAATGTGAGCTTCGTTAGGGTTGTAGGAAACTGTTGTGTTAGGCTTCTGCTCCTGTAATGCTCCCATCATGCCACCGCCTTTCCGGTGACATAAGTAGTTTCAACAGAGCTTACTCTCGAAATGTAAGCGACATGCCCCCTTTTTGAAAAGGTGTACTCATAATCAGCTCCCGGAGCAAAACAAACAACAAGCACATTGGCAAGGTCAACGATATAAGTAAAAGCGCCTCCGCCCATAGCTTCGACTATGTACAGTATTTTCTTTTTCTCCGCCATAGGTTTCTTCCTCCACTGGTTCATTCAAATTTTTTATCTATGTACACACCCACATGGATGGTATCTTTCATCTACTGTGTTCATCACACAGCTTTATCCCGCTATTTCCGCGTTTATTCGTCTTATTTCTCTGCATCTCATCATCCAGACAGGTTCACTCAACAAAATCAGTCGAGCTTTTCCTTACATTGCTCCATCATTTCTAAATACTCCCACAGCAGTCTTACAAAGAATACTAATATCCCCCTTAACACTCCACTCCCCAATATACTGTGTGTCCAGCTTCACCACTTCCTCAAAGTCCGTGATATTGCTTCTGCCACTCACCTGCCACAGTCCGGTCAGTCCCGGCCTGAATGACATTCTGGCTCTGTGATGCGGCTCATACTTCTCCCACTCATCGAGTGTCGGTGGTCTGGTGCCTACCAGGCTCATATCTCCCACTAGTATATTGAAGAATTGTGGAAATTCATCCAGGCTTGTTTTCCTGATGAACTGTCCAATTCCGGTTTTCTTCTTTCCGTTTGGCAGCACCTTATTGCCTATGATTCTCGGGTCGAAATCCATCTTAAACATCATTCCGTCGCCCACTTTATTCTGTGCCATGAGCTCCTTCTTTCGCTCCTCGGCATCCATATACATACTGCGGAATTTGTACATCTTGAACTTCCTGCCGTTTCTGCCGATTCTCTCCTGTGAGAAGAATATCGGTCCCGGTGATGCTATGTATATCATCGGTCCCACAAATATCATGATGATAAGTGTGAACAGGCACCCCACCAGTCCTCCGACTATATCCATGCCCCTCTTTACCAGAAGTGCGCTGGAATTTGCATAGTTAACGCTTGATGTGACTACTGTGTAGTCCCCTATCTTTTCTATCTGCTTGTAACCACCCTGGGCTGTGCCGTTTTTGGCTATTCCTGTATGTACTGCTATTCCCATCTCGAGGAATATATCTGCCATCTTCTCAGGATATTCATCCTCGCTGCACGGCGGGATGAGCACCTCGTCCACCCACTCATCACACGCATAGTCCACTATGCCATCGTGGTTTGCCACTATCTGTATGTTGCATATAGTCTTACCCTTCAGGTCTGTATCCAGTGAAGCTGCTACTATCCTTGTATAGCCTATGCAGCTCTTCTCCACTGTGCGCAGTGTATCACGAAGCATGGCATCGGGTGCTATGACAAGCAGTGATTTCTTAGATGCTCCGAAGCCCTTTTTCTTAAGGAAGCTCTTGAGTGCAATTCTTGCTGCATATGCTATTGTCACATAGATTGGAAACATGATATAAAATGATAATCGCGAGTATATATCAGCCATCTGCGTGGTGAACAGAAATAGTGCTGTCACCAGAAAAACAAGCATTGCATGCTTACAGGTCGATATAAATTCATCCAGATATCCGCGTTTTAGGACGTTCTTGAATGAATCAGCCATTATCTCCACAAAGAAATCTATCAGAAGAAATGCTACCCCCAGTATACGGTAGTCCTTGTCCACATATGGGTTATTAAAGCCGAAGCGTATCACATATGAAATAAAAAATGCTATAACAATGCATGCGATATCTATAAGCATAAAGTCTATATGCTTTGTCCATCCTCTGCCTTTCTTTCTGTACATTCTTTCCAAATTCTCCTTATGGTATCTTTTATTTCCCTTTATACCTACTCCAGGGGAGGTACCTTTGTACCCCCCCCGAATTATTTTAGCCTGTTTTGTTTCATGTATGTTTTATTCGGTTATTTGTATCTTTTTCTGTATCTAATCAGGGTTTTCAATAATATATTTTCACCCATTTTTAATTCTTTGTCAATGAATATTAGGTTTTCTTTATAATTTTTGACACATTCGCTAACCGCTATGGTATTACAGCACCAATAATTATACATTATTATATGTCATGCTGCTTATTTTTCCTCAAACAGCCTCTGCTTCCTCCCTATCATCTCATCAATCCTTGCGATATACTGCCCTACATCCTTGACATTCTCGCATCTGTCGATGCGGTGTGTGCCATCCGGATTCGGTATAGGCCAGACGCGCTTAGTGCTTGCTCCGGCTCCGCACGCCACGATGGTCTGCTTTTCCTCCATTATCAATATGTTGTATACACCGGCCTTGCCCTTTGCTGCATAGCCCACGTTCTCCATGTTGCCTGCCATGCCCTTCTGCCTGTAGAGGTAGTATGGCTCAAGCCCCATCTGCTTACAGTAGGCTGCGCAGAGATCCATATGCTCCTGAGTGTTTACCATCTGCATATCGCTGTAGCGGTCCTTGAAGATGGTAAGTCTTGCAGCTCGCTTTACTGCGAGTGAGTGGATAGTGACATTGTCAGGCGCCAGCTCCTTCACCAGCTCCATTGTGTGCCTTACATCATCGAGCGTCTCCTCGGGAAGGCCCATGATGAGGTCCATGTTTATGTTGTCAAAGCCCAGCTCACGCGCGAGCTTGAAGCTTTGTATCGTATCGTCTACTGTGTGGTGTCTTCCTATGATATCGAGTGTCTGCTGCTTCATGGTCTGTGGATTTACTGATATACGGCTGATGCCGTTTTTCTTCAGTGCCATAAGCTTTTCTCTCGTGATGGAGTCCGGTCTGCCTGCCTCCACGGTAAATTCCAGGCAGTCCTTTAAATCAAAGCTGCATTTGATTTTTCTGATAAGCCTGTCAAGCTGTGCAGGGCTTAGTGTGGTCGGTGTACCGCCTCCTATGTAGATGGAGTTTAGCTTTTTGTGGTAGAACTTCTGTGCTGTGTAGTCTATCTCCTTCTCGAGTGCATCGAGGTAATCGTCTACGCGGTTTTTCCACACACTCAGCGGGTATGATGTAAACGAGCAGTATGCACAGGTGCTCGGGCAGAAGGGTATGCCTATGTACAGGCTGTAGCCGTTGTCATAGTCCACCTTGTCGAGCAGTGCCTTCTCACGCTTTGCTATGCCTATTGAGAGGTCGATTTTCTCATCGCTTGCGAGGTAGGTTTCCTTCAGATAGTCGTAGGTTTCCTTATCACTCATGCCGTCCTCTATGCATTTCATGGCTATCTTGGTCGGTCTGATGCCTGAGAGTGTGCCCCACGGAAGGCCCTTTCCTGTGCCCTTTTCTATCATGGAATACAGGGCGAGCTTGAGACGGTTTTTGGTCTCCTTGCGGTCTGCGCTGTCCACGGATATTTTTGTGCAGATTCTTTTTCCGGCTGTTTTAATGTCGCTTTTGTCGGCTTGCTGCATCTCACCTGTCATGGAATTATTTCCGCCGGCTCTATTCAGCGTCCACTCCACCGCAATTTCATCGCCCACATAGTCTATCTTAAATACCTGTGAGGCATCCGCAAATTCCTTTACGCCATCATCTGTCATCTCATGGTGTGTGCAGGCCAGGTTTTTTCCCTCCACCTCATCAGGTGAGCAGCTATAGTACATCTGCACATCCTCCTGAGAGAAGAACTCCTTAAGCAGTGAGTGCACATCATATTCAAAATCCGGTTTATTAAATACTACTACTATCATAAGTAAGGGTTATACATCCTCTCGTTTTCTATGGTTGTTGTGTCGTTATGGCCAGGGTACACCTCTGTATGCTCAGGCAGTGTCATGATTTTTTCCTTCACTGTGCGCACGAGGTCTGACATGCTGCCACCCTTGAAATCCGTACGTCCGATTGAGCCGCAAAACAGCGAATCTCCTGTAAAGATCACGTCCTCATACGGGAAATAATAGCAGCAGCCGCCCGGTGTATGCCCCGGTGTGTGAAGCACTACTATATGAAAACCTGCGATGTCAAGCTCCTGCTTATCCTTCAAAAATATATCTGCATAAAATGTTTTTGACTGCCCCATCATGTAGCTGACATTGAGCTGCGGGTCATCGAGTGTGGCTTTGTCTGCCTCATGGATATATATCTTGATGCCGTAGTGGTCTGCGAGCGGCTTTGCATCAGTGGCATGGTCAAAGTGTCCGTGTGTGAGCAGTATTGCTACAGGCTTTGCGCCTGACTCATCCACCTTTTTGGCGAGCTGATTAGCACACGCGCCAGGGTCTATTATTATCATTTCCTTTGTCTTTATATTGGTGACAAAGTAGCAGTTGGTCTGCACCGGTCCCACTACGAAGTGGTCTATCTTCATATTTACCATATGAGTGTACTCCTTGTCTGTTATATGTTATGCTTCACGCAAGAACCACCGGGATTTAGCCGGTGGTCCTCTCTACGTCTATTACACTTTCTATCTGTCTGAGCTTCTCCACTAGAACCTTTATCTGGTCCCTGCCTTTGATATTAAAAAATACCTCGATTGTAGCGATGCCCTGCTTGCTGGTCTTGGACTGGATACCACTGATATTGATTTCCTTCTCGGTAAATATCTTTGTGATATCTACGAGCAGTCCCGACCTATCATGACAGAATATCTTTAGGTCTGCCTGATACTCGGCACCGTTGTCCATGAGGGCTGTATCCTGCCACTCTGCTTCTATGAGCCTGTCCTTTTCTATCTTGGACAGATTGATGATGTTCACGCAGTCTGTCCTGTGGATTGAGATGCCTCGGCCTCTTGTGACAAAGCCCACGATTTCATCTCCCGGAACAGGATTGCAGCACTTCGAGAAGTGCACAGCCACGTCATAGAGTCCGTGTACCACAATACCGCTCTTTGACTTGTGCTCGGGCTGTGTGCCTGCTGCTGCCTGCTGCTTTTCTGCGATGCTGCCAAGCACATCTGCATCTGTCACCGGCACCACATGATCCTTCTTGTACTCATCGTACATCCTGTTGACTATCTGGCTCTCCTTGAGTCCGCCGTGACCGACGGTTGCAAGGCATGAGTTCCAGTCGTGGAAGCCGTATTTGCGGCGTATTTTCTCCTGATACTCAGGCTTGTTTATCTCTGTAAAGTTGATACCCTTTGCCTTGGCATAGGCTGCTATCAAATCCTTGCCGTGCTGTATATTCTCCTCCTTGAGCTCACTTCTGAACCACTGGTTGATCTTGTTCTTGGCCTGTGTGCTTTTTACGACCTTGAGCCAGTCACGGCTTGGTCCCTTGGAGTTCTGTGAGGTGATTATCTCTATCTGGTCACCGTTTTTGATGACATAGTCTATCGGCACCAGCTTGCCGTTTACCTTGGCACCGACCATCTTGTTGCCGACCGCAGAGTGTATGCTGTAGGCAAAGTCTATAGGTGTGGAGCCCTTTGGCAGGTTCTTTACATCGCCGGACGGTGTGAATGCAAATACATTGTCGGAGAATAAATTTAAATCACTCTTTAATAAAGTCATAAACTCCTTATTATCCGACATGTCCTGCTGCCACTCGAGTATCTGGCGCAGCCAGCTGAGCTTCTCCTCCTCGGTGACAGTGGTGGTAGTGGCATTGCCGTTGTTTGTTTCCTTGTACTTCCAATGTGCCGCGATACCGTACTCAGCTGTACGATGCATCTCATAAGTACGTATCTGTATCTCAAACGGCTGTCCGCTCGGACCTATGAGTGTCGTGTGAAGCGACTGGTACATGTTCTGCTTCGGCATGGCAATATAGTCCTTGAAACGGCCCGGTATAGGCTTATACTTCTCATGTATGATACCAAGCACTGCGTAACAGTCCGGTATGGTATCCACCAGAATCCTGATGGCAAAGAGGTCATATATCTGGTCTATCGTCTTGTCCTGATTGACCATCTTCTTATATATACTGAAGAAATGCTTTGCCCTGCCGTATATCTCAGCCTTGATGCCGGCATCTGTAACATACTTCTTGACATCGTTTACCAGGCCCTGGATGTAGGTGTCTCTCTCTGTTTTTCTGAGGGCTACCTTCTCTACCAGATCATAGTAGGCATCCGGATATAGGTACTTCATACAAAGGTCCTCGAGCTCTATCTTTATCTTGCTGATACCAAGTCGCTGCGCGATAGGACAGTAGATATCCTGTGTCTCTCTGGCGATACGCTGCTGTGCCTCCTTGGACTGGTACTTGAGCGTACGCATATTGTGCAGTCTGTCTGCCAGCTTTATGAGGATGACCCTGATATCCTTCGCCATGGCGAGAAACATCTTGCGCAGATTCTCTGCCTGCATCTCAAGCCTGTCCGCATTCTTATCCTTCGGATCCTTGGTGCTGTCTGTCAGATGCAGGTGCTTTAACTTCGTGACACCATCCACCAGATGTGCGACATCGTCTCCAAACTCCGCACGCATCTCATCCATGGTCATGATGGTATCCTCCAGCACATCATGGAGCAGTCCTGCTGCAATTGTTTCCTTATCCAGCTCGAGCTCGGCGAGTATTATGGCAACACAAAGCGGATGTATGATATAAGGCTCTCCTGACTTACGTACCTGCCCCTTATGGGCATCATAAGCTACCCTGTAGGCTTTGTCCACAAGGCTCGTGTCATCCGACGGATGGTACTTTTTGATTTCCTTTTTAAGCTCATCGTAAAGCTCCTCCGGGCTCGTAAAATCCTTTGTTCCCCTTATACCGCTGGTATCTGAGCGAAATTTGTCCGCTATTTTTTCTAATTCTTCTGTTGAGTAATCTGCCAATAGTCTCACCTCGATTGTAGTGTATCTTTAGTAGCCATTATATTTTATTTCTTTAAAAATTGCAATCTCATGTTGTTAGCCGATAACCATCTTTACTCCGCCATACATGCCGGCTGAGTTGCCGAGTGTGGCAAGCTTGATCTCTGTCTCACGGCTTGCATGGAAAGCATACTCTTTATAGTACTTTGCTGCTGTATCGATGATGATGCTGCCTGCCTTTGAAAGGCCACCGCCGACAACAAATACCTCAGGGTCCATAACGCATGCTACTGCTGCCATTGCCTTGCCGAGAAGCTTCATAGACTGCTCTACTGCCGCAATGCCCGCTGCATCTCCTGCCTTTGCCGCATCGCATACATCCTTGGCTGTGAAGCCTGCATTTAAATCAAGCTTTGTTGCCACATCCCTGTGTGCTGCAATGTATCTCTCTGCTACTCTTACAAGTCCGTTTGCTGATGCATACTGCTCTAAGCAACCCTTCTTGCCGCAGCCACAGCACTCTGACTCATCATCTACCATAGGCATATGTCCTATCTCTCCGCCTGCTCCGTTTACTCCGGCTACGATTTTGCCTTCGCGGATGATTCCTCCGCCTACGCCTGTGCCGAGTGTGATCATGACTACATCCTGATGACCCTTTCCGCCACCCTGCCACATCTCACCGAGTGCAGCTACGTTGGCATCGTTTCCGGCCTTTACCTTGATACCGCCGCACAGTACTGAGAGTGACTGTGCCACGTTGAACACGCCCCAGCCGAGGTTGACACACTTCAATACTGTTCCGTCATCCTTTACAGGTCCCGGCACTCCCATGCCTATGCCCTCGATGTCACCCATCTCGATGCCATGCTTCTCGTTATTCTCCTTGATGGATGCTGCGATATCAGGCAGTATGAGCTCGCCGGAATTCTCTGTGCGTGTAGGAATCTCCCATGTATCGACAAGCTTTCCTGTGGTCTCGAAAAAGCCTATCTTTACAGTTGTTCCACCTATATCTACTCCGTATGCATATTTCTTCATTTTTTCGTCCTCCAAATCGTTAAACTATGTTTATATTTTATTGCCTAATTGTATATTTTTCAATGTTTTTCATTGTTTTTTATATTTTTTCTATATATAGAAGCGTTTATATCATCATCCACATTCCCGCTATTTGTAAATCCAAGCTTTTTGGCAAGGCGAACCGATGCCGTATTTCTCTCATCTATCCGGCAGTAAAGTTCTTCAAAGTCTGTGTTTTTGCGCGCGTAGTCTATGATGAAGCGGCACACCTCCGTGGCATAGCCTTGGTTCCATAATTCCGGCGCTATCATATAGCCCATTTCATTGTGCTCAAGCCCTGCCCGTCCTATCAGCTTCCCTGTTTCTTTAGAAAATACAAGCCACATGCCATACTCGTAAAAGCCATACATGTTCTCTATATATGCCTTCTGGTATTCAAGCTCTGTCTCGTAGTCGTAAAGCGGTTCCACAAAGTCTGTCATGCCGGGCTTGTCATAGAGCTCATAGAGCGCAGGAAGGTCTGACAGGGACAGCTCACGTATCAGACACCTGTCTGTCTCACCGATGTCCCACGGGATGTGATTATACCGCCTGCGCACCCGCTCCAGATACTCAATATCAAGCTCTGCAAGGCTCTCGACTGCATAGCGCGTGCCGCACTGCGGTTCTCCTACTGATGCTATGCCGAGTGAGTCAGCTATTTGCTTCTGCTGTCTGTTTGATACTATCCAGATGTAGTCTGCCGGAGCTTTCGGTTTTCTTAGATTTCCCGTATTAGCTTTCGCGGTGTTATCTGCATATTCTGTATATCCTGAATTATTTTCTATTTCATACACACACAAATTATTCTGCTGTTCATCCGGCAGTTTCTTCTGCAACTCATCCAGCAATTTTCCCAGTAGTGCACCATACAGTTTTTCTTGCAACTCTTCTGACATGGATGCCTTGCCTGCCACACTTCTCCACTGCAGCTTGAATATCTCGTCATGATAGTAAAAAGAGGCAAGTTTTTCGCTTGCCTCATCGATAATTATTATCATTAAACCGTCTCCGGCTCCGGATAGTCCACTCCGAAGGTCTCAACTGTAACTGTCTTCATGACCTGAGCCTCAAGTGGTTTGTCCATGTAGTCTGTGCGCACCTCTGCGATCTTGTTTACCACATCCATGCCCTCGATTACCTTGCCGAATGCCGCATACTCGCCGTCGAGATGTGGTGCATCCTGATGCATGATGAAGAACTGGCTGCCTGCTGAGTCAGGTATCATGGTACGTGCCATTGAAAGTACACCGGCTGTGTGCTTTAAGTCATTTTTGAAGCCGTTGTGTGTGAACTCGCCCTTGATTTCATAGCCCGGGCCGCCTGTACCGTTTCCGTCAGGATCTCCTCCCTGAAGCATAAAGCCCTTGATTACACGGTGGAAGCATACTCCGTCATAGAAGTTGTGATTGATTAAGCTGATAAAGTTGTTTACTGTGTTTGGTGCGATTTCCGGATAAAGCTCCGCCTTGATTACATCGCCGTTTTCCATTGTGATTGTTACGATTGGATTCTGTGCCATTATTTTTCTCTCTTTCTTTTATAATATTATGAGGCTTGGAGAATATCCATTCCTTGCAATTATTAAATATCGAATTAATTTCTACCCGATTGATTTTACCTAATTTTACTCACTCAGAGCCTCGACTACCTTCGGAAACTCCATGAAGTGTGATGCCTTCACCAGTATGGTGTCGCCCTCCTTCACATATGAAAGAAGCTCCTGTGTCATTGTCTCCCTATCCTCGAAATAGTGGATGTCTACATCGGATGATTTCTCTGCGGCTCCGGCTGCATATTCCTTTGCAAGCTCTCCTGCGGCAAAAAGTGTATGGATATGATTCTCTCCAACTGCTTCGCCTACCTCATGGTGCAGCTTTTTCTCATCGCTTCCAAGCTCACCCATGTCGCCTAGCACTGCTATTGTCCTGCCCTTTGCATGTGAAAGCACCTCGATAGAGGATTTCATGGATACAGGGTTTGCATTATAGCAGTCATCTATCACTGTCATGCCGTGTGTTTTGATAAAATTGGTACGACCTGCGATTGTCTCTGCTTTCTCGATTCCTGCCTTTATCTCTGCTATTGTGAGGCCAAGCTGCAATCCGACAGCCGCTGCCGCCATGGCATTGTATACATTGTGCTCACCCGGGATATGGATTTGTGCATCAAACTCACCCTCCGGGGTGACAAAATGAGCCTTCATGCCGTCAAAGCCCAGGTTTTCAATATTTGTGGTATATACTGATTTATGAACGCCTGAAGCCGATTCCTTGCCATAGTATATGGCAGGCTTTCCATTTACCGTCTGCACTGTGGCCAGCTTGTCGTCATCTGCATTCAGCACTGCGACCGCATCCGGCATCATATGCTCAAAGCTCTCTGTCTTGGCTTTAAGCACACCATCCCTGTCGCCCAAAAACTCCAGATGACAGTAGCCGATATTGGTGATGACCATGACATCCGGGCAAGACATAGTAGAAAGTCTGTGCATCTCACCAAAATCAGATATGCCCATCTCAAGCACCGCTACCTGATGGCTTTCCCTGATTCCGAAAATGGTGAGTGGCAGGCCTATCTCATTGTTAAAATTGCCTGCGGTCTTGTGAACGCTGTATTTCTGTTCAAGGACAGATGATATCATCTCCTTGGTGCTGGTTTTGCCGACACTTCCGGTGATACCCACCACCTTGATATCAAGGCTTTTTCTGTAAAATGCCGCGAGCTTTTTCATGGCATCGGTGGTTGATTCAACAAGCACATATGGGCCTGCCGGGTCCGTAAGCTCATGCTCAGAGAGCACAATTGCCGCCCCCTGCTCAAACACAGTAGGAATGAATTTGTGTCCGTCCACCCTTTCTCCCTTTATCGGGATAAAAAGATAGCCCTCCTTCACCTGTCTGCTGTCTATGACGGCGCCGGTGATTGTCGTATCAAGCAATGTCTCATCGCCTATGTATGTGCCCTCGCAGGCCTTTGCGATATTTGCAAATGTAAGATTCTTCATGTACTTATCCGACATGCTACACCTCATATTTTTTCAAAGATATGTCAATCAGATGCTCACAGAGCTGATTAAAGCTCATACCGATAACCGCGGCCTCCTGTGGCAGAAGACTGGTCGGAGTCATGCCCGGCAGTGTGTTTGCCTCGAGGCAGAACATCTCATTTTTGTCATTGAGCAAAAAGTCTGAGCGCGAATATGTGTCAAGCCCGATAACACGCGCAACCTCCTCGGCATAGTGCTGCATATCCTTTGTAACCTGCTCAGGAAGCTCGGCCGGACATGTCTCTACTGTACTGCCCGCCTTGTATTTATTCTTATAATCGTAGAAGCCCTCCTTCGGTGCAATCTCTATAATAGGAAGAGCCTTTCCCTCGATAACGCCGACAGAGAACTCCCTGCCCTGTACAAATTCCTCGATAACCAGCTCATTTTCCCACTTGAAGGCATCGTCAAGTGCCGCCTTGAACTCTGCCGCATCCTTAACGATGGTGACACCGATGCTTGAACCACCGCAGCATGGCTTTACCACGCATGGAAGTGTCAGGTCAAGCTTTGTGATATCGTCCTGTCTGGTCGCTCTTGTCATGGAAATACCCTTTGGAGTAGGGATACCGTTTGCAAGGAAGAACTGCTTTGATGTCTCCTTGTTCATGGCGATGGCTGAGCTTAAATAATCGCTGCCTGTATATTTGACACCGAAGAGGTCAAATGCTGCCTGTATCTTTCCGTTCTCTCCGTTTTCTCCGTGGAGTGCCATGAAAACAATGTCTGCCATCTGACACATCTTGATGACATTTGGTCCGAAGAAGCAAGGTGACTGGTCCTTTCTGGAAGCCTTTACCTTTGCGAGGTCAGGTGCCTCTGTCGGAATATCGCTGACCTGCACGCTTATCTCGTCCGCGCGGTCAAATATACCTGTCAGGTCCTCCTCCCTGTCACTATATCCCATAAATACATCCAATAATATAACTTTGTGGCCGTTCTCTTTGAGCGCCTTAGCTACCATGCTTCCTGTCTTGAAGGAAACATCTCTCTCTGTGCTGAGCCCTCCGGCAAGTACTACGATGTTCATTTTTGTCCTCTTTTCTTTGATTGAATTATCATGCTTTGGTTTAATTAAACACAATGCAATACTTCTTTTTTAAAGCTATGAGTAATCAACATAATTTTTCCAAAATTATAACACCATTTGTGCAAAAAAGAAAGACCGGTTGCCCGGTCAAAAAAGAAATTCTCATTTTATTTTAAACTGTGTTGGCTTCCAGCAGCTGTATCATTCTCATAAATACCATCCGCCCGTGCAAATCATCCTGTGAAAGTGATTCTCCGTACTTCAATACTAATAATCGGCACTGATAAAAATTCAGCTCAGGATTGCCAAAAAGCAAAATCCGCAAGGCTGCATTTTCCAGGTAATTGTGTATATTTCCCACCTCAATAAATATATCTACGATATCATCGAGGTTAATAAGTCCTTTCTGTTCATAATAAATTCTTCCCAAATATTTCATCCCTCCATCGATTATTTTTTTCGTAGAACTTCTTTTTTTGTCTTTCTTTTGAAATTTTGTCGCTTTTGCGAAATTTCACTCTTTGTTGGTGGATTCATTTTTCCATATAATATATCAATATTCTAGGCGCGTTACGCGCTTGTATTTTGAAGATTTCTATTAGAAGATTTAATATTGATAGGTGATTAGCAGTTTTCGACAAAATATGACATGGGTTTGGGTTTAATTCAGTTGGTTTTTGTTTAATATTGCTCTTTTTATATCAGAATTTTTGTAATGATAAATTTGTACTATTTTTGTGGTTTTTTCCTTGCTGGCTGCATCTGGTAGTCTTGATGCAATAAGGGCAATACAAGATAAATCCATAAAGACTTTTGCCCTTGCCATTTTTGCAACCCGGATGTTATCAAGGTTGTAATTATCTTTTAAATCCCCGAACGTACGCTCTACGCTGGTTCGTTGATTATATAGTTTTTCAAATGCTTTTGTTTCTCTGAATGGTGCTGTAATAAACCTTGAATTATCTTTGATTTTTCGACATAATCGTAACCAAGACTGCGTCTTAGAACCGGTAACCGGGTCAGATTTGAGACGCATAACCAATGCCTTTATATCTGATAATTGCTCTATTTGCATAGCATAATGTTCAATAGCCATAGGTTGATAGCATAGTGGGCAGGTCTTGAGGAGCTATAATCCATAAAACTTTTAAAACAGCTCCCAAAATTCAGCCCATAAGCCGGAAAAAATACGAGAAAAGTAGCTGAAACCGCAAAAATCTCCAAAACAGCTCTCAAACTCAGCCCATAAGCCGGAAAAAATCGCGTGAAAAAGTAGCTGAAACCGCAAAAATTCCCAAAACAGCTCCCAATACCAGTCCATAAGCCGAAAAAATTCCAGAAAAAAGTAGCTGAAACCGCAAAAATCTCCAAAACAGCTTAAAAATTAGAGGCTTCTGGCATAATAGTGGAAGCCTCTAATTATTTCACATAAAAAGAGCCTCCACATTTCTGTGCAAGCTTCTTTTGAAAACTAAAAACTAAAAAATATATTGTTTTTTATATGTCCTGAAACATCAGTAAAATCAATGACTATGAATTATGTAATTCTCTCAATTATTTCATTTTTTGAAATAATTTTGACATGATTAGAAATGAATGTTAAAATATAGTTAACAAAAAGGTGCTACCTATAACAACGGTTCGCCTGATCATTTACTTAGTTAAAATAACCGTTCAGTTTCCAGGCTGGGGCGGTTATTTTTTTGTGGTCTTACTGCCATTGGAACCAATCGCATATCCAAGACCAAATGAGGTTAAACAGACATAAAAACCGGCAGCCAACGGCTGCCGGTTTTCGATGAAAGAAAGGTTAAATTATGATGAAAAACAAGAGTCTAACATTCCGGTTCGATAAGTCCGTATGTATGTCCTTTTCTCTTGTAGACTACATTTACTTCGTCATTCTCTGCATTTCTGAATACGAAGAAATCGTGGCCTGAGAGCTCCATCTGGATGCATGCATCCTCAGGATACATAGGCTTCATACCAAATCTCTTGGTACGGACAATCTTGATTTCCTCGTCCTCTGCATCGTCTGCCTCCACGAAATCATCCTGGAATATCGCCGGTGCATACTTCTTTGCGGAAATCTTGGTTCTGTATTTGCGAAGCTGTCTCTCGATTACTTCCTCTACGAGGTCAATTGATACGTACATATCATTGCTGACCTGCTCTGAACGGATAACATGTCCCTTTGCCGGGATAGTAACCTCGATTTTCTGTCTATCCTTTTCTACGCTGAGTGTAACGTATACGTCTGTGTCCGGTTTAAAAAACTTCTCCAGCTTTGACAGCTTCTCCTCTACTGCCTGCTTAAGCCCCTCTGTTAATTCGATGTTTTTTCCTGAAATTGTTATTCTCATGATGTCCAACCCCTTTATCGTTTATTTGATACGTTGTCTGTATCATGTAAATATTATACCATAAATTTCGTTTTCATCAATCATTTTTATGCAATTTATATAAATAATCAAGGGTTTATTTACGGTTTTTCGCGAAATCGCTTGATTTCGCTATAATTAGGGATTTCATCAGAATAAAAAACATCAAGTCGAGTGATTTTTTATACACTATCGCAACATTTCTCAACTACAACAGCACATCTAAGCTATCACAACGTTTCTAAGCTACCACAGCGCATCTAACCTACCCCAGCGCCTCAAGCTGAGAGGAAAGCTCCTCCCACGCCTCCATATCTATAAGGATTTCTTCCTCGAGAGCGTCTATTTCGTTCTGGATTTCCGTGAGCTTTGAGTAGCTTGACTGATACTCCGGCTTCATAAGCTCGGCCTTGAGCTCATCGAGCTTTGCTTCATTGACTGCCAGGTCCTCCTCGGCCTTTTTAACCTTTTTCTGTATCTTTGAGCGCTCCTTGCCCGGGTTGTAGTATGCCTTGCCGGTTGATGAGACAGCCATGCCGCCTGCCTGGGCTGCGCTATTTGCATTGGTGCTTTCGCCCACATTACCTGCTGCACCAGTTTGTGACATGCTCCGGTTTGCATCACTGCCTGTCTGACTGCTGCCGTTCTGGCTTATCGCGCCGCCAAATATCGCATTACCTCTGTATACATTTTTGCTCTCCTCTACCTCACGATCGAGCTTTTCCTGATACTGCTCATAGCCAAACTGATAGAGATTGGTCGTGCCATCCTCGAACACAAGCAGCTGTGTGGCTACCTTTTTTACAAAATATCTGTCGTGTGATACAAAAATCAGTGTGCCCGTGTAGTCCTTAAGCATGCTCTCCAGCGTTTCCTTGCCTACGATATCCATATGATTAGTTGGCTCATCGAGCACGAGCACGTTCGGTCTGGTCTTTAAAATCTTACAAAGCGCCAGTCTGACCTTTTCTCCTCCGGATAGCATATTTACGTTCTTGAACACGTCCTCCCCTGAAAAAAGGAAGGCTCCGAGTGCATTTCTGGCCTCGGTTTCCGTGAGATTCGGATACTCATCCCAGAAATCATCGAGCACAGTCTTGTTGCTTGTATACATGGCCATCTGCTGGTCGAAATATCCTATCTGCACGTTGGTTCCAAAGCGGTATTCGCCTGAAAGTGCAGGGATCTTACCCACGATAGTCTTTAAAAATGTCGATTTTCCAAGTCCGTTTCCGCCGAGTATGCCAAGCTTTTCGCCTCTTTTCAAATCAAGCGACACTACGGAGAGCGGATGGTCATAGCCGATTGCAAGCTCTGATGTATAAAGCACATCATTTCCGGTCTCCTTTTCGGGCTGAAAATTTGCATGGAATGTCTTGTTGTCGTACTTGTCCGGCGCCTCGATAATCACCATGCGGTCGATAGCCTTCTGCTTTGACTGCGCCATGGATGTCTTGGTCGGCTTGCCCTTGAAGCGCGTAACCATACGCTGCAAACGTTCTATCTCCTTCTGCTGGGCGATGTGATCCTTCATCTGCTTGTCGTAGTTTTCCTTTTTGCGGGCGATAAAATTGGTATAATTGCCCGGATAGCGCCTTGCTGTGCCGTACTCTATCTCGTATACCACATCTACCACATTGTCGAGAAACATACGGTCATGGGATACGACAACCACTGCCTTCGGGTACGACTTCAGATATCCCTCAAGCCACTCAATCGTCGTGACATCGAGGTGGTTGGTCGGCTCGTCCAAAAGCAGTATGTCAGGCTTTGACAAAAGCAGCTTTATGAATGCTATCTTGGTCTGCTGCCCTCCGGAAAAGTCACGGATTGGCTTTTTACGCTCATCATCTGAGAAGCCGAACTTGCGGATCATGACCTCATATTCCTTCTCATAATAGTAGCCGCCATCATCCTTGAAGGCCTCCTCCATCGCGGTATATCTGGCTACCTTTTCATCGGAATAATCATGCTCGAGCTCTGCCGCCGCGCGCGCAAGCTCTGCCTTTCGCTCGTCCATTTTCACGAAGCATTTACGCACCTCCTGCTCGAGTGTCACATCAGGATCATCAAACGCAATCTGCTTCAGATACCCTATCTCCGGATTTCCTGCCTTTGCAATAAAGGCGCTCTCATCGCTGTCGAGCTTTTCCATCTCAACCTCGCCTGAAATGAGCTTTAAAAGTGTTGTCTTGCCACAGCCGTTTCTGCCGACTATCGCTATCTTTTCTGTGTTTCTGATTTCAAAATCTATACTATGCAAAATGACGTCGTCGCCAAATGCGACAGCGCCATTACTTATCTGGTAGAGCATATACTATCCTTTCATGCTTATGCCTGCTGCTTAATTGTTAGCCATAATGTAGTTGACAAACTGTGTTGCAGTACGTCCCGAAATGCCACCATGGCTGAGCTCCCACTTGTTTGCCTCCCTGCACAGCTCCTCGTCTGAAAGCGTGCAGCCGCTCTTTCTCGCAAGCTCTGTTACGATGTTGAAGAACTCCTTCTGCGATGGCTTTGAGTAGCTGATTGTCACACCAAAACGGTTTACAAGTGACAGCTTCTCCTCAACTGTATCTGAGTGGTGCTTGTCATTGCTGTTGTCCTGGTCATTACGGTCATTCCATGTCTCCTTGATCAGGTGACGGCGGTTAGAGGTTGCATAAATCAGTATGTTGTCAGGCTTTGTCTCCACGCCACCCTCGATAACTGCCTTTAGGAACTTGTACTCAATCTCATGCTCCTCGAATGAGAGGTCATCCATATATATGATAAATCTGTAGTTTCTGTTTTTGATTGCTGCGATAATCTTTGACAGATATTTAAACTGATGCTTGTATATCTCAATCATGCGCAGTCCGTCATCATAATACTGATTGACAATAGCCTTGATGCTTGTTGATTTTCCGGTTCCGCTGTCTCCGAAAAGCAGCACATTGTTGGCCTTTTTGCCCTGTACAAACGCTTCTGTATTGTCTGTGAGCTTTTTCTTCTGGATTTCATAACCGATCAGGTCATCGAGCATGACCGCATCCATATTGTTGATTGGCATGAAGGAGAAGCCCCCGTCCAGATGCTCCTCAATCCTGAATGCCTTGTTGAGCCCAAACATGCCGACTCCGTATGCCTTGTAAAAGCCTGTTACCACATCAAAGAACTCCTGCTCGTCCTTAGCTGCCTCAAGCTTCTTGCTCAGCGCCCTTACCTTCTCGCTGACATTGTGATTGTACATAAGGTCCTTTTTCACAATGGCCTTATAATTGCTGATCTGTGTGAAGCAGTCTATTCCGAGTGCTGACTCGATTGGCTTGAAATCATAATCGAAAAGCTTCTTAAAAATCCTGAAATCGTTTGCCACAAGCCCGTTTACGCTGCCATCACTGGCTCCGACCTTCTCACAGGTGATGGAAAACGGATTCTCACTCATCATAAGGAAGAAAGTGAGATAGTTGTGCCACAGATTGTCATCAAAACCATAGTCTGTCGCTACCTTTAGGATTCTCTTGACCTGTGTATTGATGTCGCGCACAAGCTCTGTCTTGTTGTACTCGCCCACCTCAAACTGCTCAAAGAGCTGGCCCAATTTATAAAGTATCTCATCCTGAGGTAAATCTCCGTACATAAGTAATTTTGATATTTCCTGATACATGGCTGTTCCTCCTGGTTTTGCCTTGTTTTCACTGCTAACAAATTATTATAAACACTGCGCCACGATTTTGCAAGAGCTTGTGTGCCCGGTATGGCGCAGGAGACGTAAAAAGGCGGAGCTAAAACTCCACCTTTATTGTTGTGCCACGTCCCACCTCGCTGTCGAGTGTAAGCCCTGCATCATGCAGCTCCACTATATGCTTTACTATCGCAAGCCCAAGGCCCGTGCCGCCGGTCTCCTTCGAGCGGCTCTTGTCCACTCTGTAGAAGCGCTCAAAGACGCGCTCCTGCTGATCCTTTGGGATGCCTATGCCGTTGTCCTCGACCGTGAGAACGGTCTTGCCACCTAGCTTGTGTACCGTCACATTTACGGTGCCGCCCTCATTGTTGTAGCGGATAGCATTCTGGCAGAGATTCTCAACGAGCTCCGTGAGAAGCTGCCTGTTGCCTCGTACCATACAGTCGGTGCCGTCAAAATTAAGTGCTACTTTTCTCTGCTCGGCATTCACCTGTAGATTTTCCATGCAGTCCTTGACCAGACCGTACAGATCAAGCTGCTCAAAGCCCTGCTGCGCCTCGCTGGAATCAAGCTCCGAGAGCTTTATGATATCATTGATCAAGGAAAGCAGGCGCTGTGCATTTCTTCTGATTTCAGTGGCAAAATGAATCTGCTGCTCCTTTTCGACCATGCCGTTTTCTATGAGCTCTGCGTAGCCGGAGATGGCTGTGAGCGGAGTCTTTAGCTCGTGTGACACATTGGCTGTGAAGTCCTGTCTGCTCTTTGCCGCGGCAAGCACGCCCTCATGCTGTATCCTTATCGCATTCATGAACGGCACGAGTTCCTTGTACTCTGTCTTTTTCTGGATGACAGAGGCCTGCTCCAGGTTGCCTGCGAGTGTCTCGATTGGCTTCATGAGCTTTCTGGTCAGGCTCTTTGCGAGAACCACACATATTCCTACTATTATAACCGTCACTATAAGCATGGCAGGTATACTGCTTGCAAACATGTTCCAGATACTTCTTGCTGCAATAGAGACACGCAGTACCGTTCCATCATTGAGCTTTATGGCATGATAGAAGGTATTGCTGTTCATTGTGGCTGATGTTCTCACGCAGTCTCCCGTACCTTTATCAAATGCTGATTCAACTTCCGGTCTATCGCCATGATTTTCAAGTTTTTTCACATCATTTTGATTGTCATACATCACTGTGCCGTCCTTGTCAATCCAGGTGACACGAATACCCTCCACGTCAATCTGCGGGATTTCATTTATATCCTGTTTTAGTATTCCGGTGCTTTCTATTGTCTCTGCCATGACCTGCAGATCTTCCTTTACCTGCTTCTGAAAGAGGTAATAGTTGATTACTGTCATGGAAACCATAGTGGCAATTGCTACAAAAAGTGCTGTTGCTACCAGATAATAGTTAATCTTCTTTTTCATGCTGTACGCTCCGCTTATGTATATTAGAAATCATTATAACAGCTATTATTCTATAACATAGCCCACATTTCTGACTGTCTTTATCCTGCTGCCATAGTCACCCAGCTTGTGGCGGAGTGTCTTTATGTGCATGTCCACTGTACGTGTCTCGCCCTCAAAGTCAGTATCCCAGACGCTTCTCATGATGACCTCCCTGGTCATGACTATGCCCTGACTGCCCATCAGAAGCCTTAAAAGCTCGTACTCCTTGTATGTAAGGTCAACCGGCTCATTGTTCACTGTAACCACATGGCGCTCATGGTCAATCACCAGATCATCCAGCTTTAAAAGCTTCGGCTCCTCCTTCACAGTTCTCCTGAGCAGTGCCTTTACTCTTGTGATAAGCTCCATGATTGAGAAAGGCTTTTTGATGTAATCATCTGCGCCCCCGTCAAGCCCTTTTATCATATCCATCTCTGTGGTCTTGGCTGTGACCATTATAATAGGAATATCCTGTGTAGCCGGACGTTTTCTGAGCTTTCTCACGATATCGTAGCCGCTCTCATCCGGAAGCATCACATCAAGCAGTATGAGGTCCGGTACGAGCTCATCCAGCTTCTTGTAAAATTCCTTTGCGTTTTCAAATGCACTGACGATGTAATTACTGTTTTTTAAAGCAATAGTCTCTATCTCACGTATGCTCTCATCATCCTCTACAATATAAATAAGTGCCATAGCTTTCTCCATTTCAAAAAATCTTATGTAAAATTTTTACCTGCTTTTTACTTTCGATTATACATTACTAATGTAAAACAGACGATGGTTTTATGTAAAATTTATGTAAAATCCATCGTCTGTATCAATTTTGTCTGTATATAACTATGATTTAATTTTTCAGCATAAAGATTAAATCATGATTTGCGAACCTTGTCATCAAGTGCAAATTCAACCCACTCAGCAATATTTGTCGCATGGTCTCCAATACGCTCGAAGTATTTTGCAACCATGAGAAGATCCTCTGCCTGCTCACCATCCTCCGGATGTTCCCTGATGAAATCAATAAGCTCAGCCTTTACCTTATCAAAAAGATCATCAACCACATCATCCTGCTTCATCACTATGCGAGCCTTGTCATTGTTCTTCTCAACATACGCCTCGATTGCCCTGATAAGCATAAGCATTGTCTCTGAAGCCATGCTCTTGACATGCTCTATATTGACCCTGTATGGCTTGTCACTGCTCATCAAAATGGTCATCTCGCTGATATCGGCTGCGTGGTCTCCTATACGCTCCATATCAGTAACCATCTTCATCGCTGCAGAAATTGTTCTAAGGTCTCTTGCTACAGGCTGCTGCTGCATGAGCAGATCAAAGCACAGGCTCTCTATCTTTTTCTGCTCTCTGTCTATCTCTGAATCGCCCTCCATGATGGCTTTGGCGCTATCGGCATCCTGATGTATAAATGCCTCGATTGCTTTCTGGATTGACTCCTCAATCATGCTTCCCATGTGCATCATTTCTTCATTCAGCTTCTTAAGCTGCTCGTCGAATTTCGATCTCATTAACCAAACCTCCCTGTGATGTAATCCTCTGTTCTCTTGTCCTGTGGATATGAGAAAATTGTCTTTGTGTCACCAAACTCAACCATATCTCCCACAAGGAAGAAGGCTGTATCGTCTGACACACGCACTGCCTGCTGCATGTTATGTGTCACTACTACAACTGTGTACTTTTTCTTTAAATCCTCCATGAGCTCCTCTATCTTTGAAGTAGAGATAGGGTCGAGCGCTGATGTTGGCTCATCCATCAAAAGCACCTCCGGCTGTACGGCAAGCGCTCTCGCAATACACAGTCTCTGCTGCTGTCCACCCGAAAGCCCCATAGCAGATTTCTTTAATCTATCTTTAACTTCATTGAATATCGCAGCACCCTGAAGGCTTTCCTCAACTATCTGGTCGAGTATCTTTTTATCCTTGATGCCATGCACTCTCGGGCCATATGCGATATTGTCATATATGCTCATAGGGAACGGATTTGGCTGCTGGAAAACCATACCGACCTTTTTGCGAAGTACGGTTGTATCGACTGATGGTGCATATATATTCTCACCATCTATCTCTATGCTTCCCTCGATTCTGACGTTGTCAACCAGATCATTCATTCTGTTGATACACTTTAAAAATGTAGACTTACCACATCCTGACGGTCCGATCAGCGCTGTCACGCTGTTTTCTTTTATGTCCATATTGACACCATGCAGTGCATGATTCTGGCCATAATACAGATTCAGGTCGCGAACCTGAATTTTGATTTTTTTCTCCATTTGTATCTCCTGCAACATGTAATAAATTTCTTGTCTTCGAGAATACATTATATGGATGCTTTGTAAAATGCTCTATCAGATGTATGTAAAATCTATGTCAAATTTTTACACACATAAATTATTCGCACTGTTTGTATTTATTATTTGTATATACTATTTATATGCTTTATAGTCGGCTTTATTAAAGTACTGTCTGGTTAAAGTATTGTATCTTTAATAATTAAAAGCTCATCCATTATCCTGTCTGCATCAATATTTGAGTAATTGATAATAAACTGATGCCTGTCCTCCTTTGGCTTGATCAGGTTGAAATGGGTAATCGCCTGAAGCTTTATGCCTTTTTTCAATAGCAGCTCTTCAACTGTTTTGTCCGGAAGGTTCGTGTTAAACTGTATGATAAAATGCAGTCCGGAGTCATTTTCTATCACCCTGCATTCCTTTTCAGTGAAGCAGCCTTTTATGGACGAAAGCACGCTCTGGCGCTTTCTGCCGTAGTGCAGTCTCATCCTGTTTATGTGCTTTTCAAAATAGCCCTCGCTGATAAATCGTGCCAGCGTATACTGCTCGAAGGTGGATACCGTACATGAGTAAAATGAAAGCCTCTTGTAAAACTCATTTGCCAGATGCTCCGGCAGCACCATGTAGCTGATTCGGATGGTGGATGTAAGAGACTTTGAAAATGTATTTATATAGATGACCTTTTCACACGCATCTATCGAGAGGATTGGCGGTATCGGGTGTCCGTTCATGCGAAACTCACTGTCATAATCATCCTCTATGATATATCTGTCGCTGCTCTCATTGGCCCATGCCAAAAGCTCATAGCGACGGTTCACTGGCATCGTGATTCCTGTCGGAAAATGGTGTGTCGGGCTGATATGTGCTATCTGCGCGTTCGCTTTCTTTATGAGTTCCACGCTGATGCCCTGCTCATCCATCTGCACCGGCAGGCATTTTGCATTGTTACACTCGTATATCTGGCTGATTTTTTTATAGCCAGGATCCTCCACGCAGTATACCTTGTCCGTACCCAAAAGCTTCACAAGCAGTCCGTACAGATACTCTGTTCCCGCTCCGACTATTATCTGGTCCGGGTCCACATTCATACCGCGAAACGATGACAGATGACTTGCTATCGCTTCCCGAAGCTCTCTCACTCCGCCACACGGCGACACCGACAAAAGCTCCTGCTCCCTAAGGGAAATCGTCTCTCGCATGAGCTTTGCCCATATGGAAAACGGAAAGTTACCCGAGTCTGTCCTGTTTGATGAGAAGTCAAATATACTTTCATCCTGCTCAGGCGGCAGCTTTATGCTAAGCTCCTTCTGCACCGGTGCCTTGATTACCCTGATATCTGACACATCGGCTATGAAATAGCCCTTCTTGGGCCTTGCAAACATATAACCCTCGCCTATCAACTGGTCATATGCATTTTCAACCGTAATGGTACTAACCCCCAGATTCTTGGCGAGGGTACGTTTTGATGGCATTTTCTCCCCGGAGCTTAATTTTCCCTGTGATATATCGTTTTTGATGCACTCATAAAGGCATTTGTAGAGTGGCCCGTCTGTTTTTGTGAGGTCGTAGGTCAGCATTTGATTCACCGCTTTCTGGCATTTTTATTTTCCTTATTTTGAATATTTTAATATTACCAGATGTGGCGTAATATTGCAACCATGATATATGGCTGGCATGAGCAAATGCAGCCTGGCGGCGCAGGTGGCGAGTATACTCTCGTGTTCGCTACGCTTTGCTGCCAAGATACTGTAAGAATTATGCCTTATAGTTTTCCTATGCCAGACGAAACCGTCGCTACTCGCCTTCCATGGCTCGATAGCTCCTTGCCCCGGCTTCCATGCCGGTGCATTTCTGGTTTTCTTGAGCATAATTCAACAGTATCTAAGCAGCTCCGCTATGCGCTCTCACGAGAGTGTACACGCCGCCTGCGCCACCTAAACATATTTGCTCACGCCTGACTACTTTCGTCATATAAATGATTAAAGGGGCAAAATACCTTTTGACCCTCATATCATATAAATTGATGCAAAAATACAAATGCAAAAACCAAAAGGAGATTTAACAAATGGAAAACAATAAGAATACTCAATACGAACTCAACAAAGGGCTTGCACAGATGCTCAAGGGCGGTGTCATCATGGATGTCACTACTCCGGAGCAGGCCAGGATTGCCGAGGCTGCCGGTGCATGTGCTGTCATGGCGCTTGAGAGAATCCCTGCTGATATCAGAGCCGCAGGCGGTGTTTCAAGAATGAGCGATCCTAAAATGATTAAGGGCATTCAGGAGGCTGTCAGCATCCCCGTCATGGCAAAGTGCCGTATCGGTCACTTCGTGGAGGCGCAGGTGCTCGAGGCTATCGAGATTGACTACATTGATGAGTCTGAGGTGCTTTCACCTGCTGATGATGTGTACCATATCAACAAGAGAGATTTCAAGGTGCCTTTCGTATGTGGTGCAAGAGATCTCGGTGAGGCTCTCCGCCGTATCAACGAGGGAGCTTCCATGATCCGTACAAAGGGTGAACCCGGTACAGGTGATATCGTGCAGGCTGTCAGACATATGAGAAAGATGAATTCTGAGATTGCAAAGCTAACTTCCATGCGTGAAGATGAGCTTTTCGAGGCAGCTAAAAATCTTCAGGTGCCTTTCGAGCTGGTCAAGTTTGTTCACGATAACGGCAAGCTTCCGGTTGTAAACTTTGCGGCCGGTGGTGTGGCTACTCCGGCTGATGCGGCTCTTATGATGCAGCTCGGTGCTGAGGGTGTGTTCGTCGGTTCAGGTATCTTCAAATCAGGCGATCCTGCCAAGAGAGCTGCCGCTATCGTAAAAGCTGTGACAAACTTTACTGATGCAAAGCTCATCGCAGAGCTTTCTGAGAATCTCGGTGAGGCTATGGTCGGAATCAACGAGAGCGAGATTAAAATCATCATGGAAGAAAGAGGCAAATAAAATGAAATCAGGACTTAAGATTGGTGTTTTAGCTGTTCAGGGAGCGTTTATTGAGCACAAGCGCATGCTTGAGTCTCTTGGGTGCGAATGTGTAGAGCTGCGCCGGAAATCAGATATCTGTGACTTAGACGGACTCGTGCTGCCTGGAGGTGAGAGCACTGTGCAAGGCAAGCTGCTCCGTGAGCTTGATATGTTTGATGAGCTTAAGGAAAGAATCGCAAACGGACTTCCGGTGCTTGCAACCTGCGCCGGTCTTATCCTTTTAGCTTCACATATCAGCAACGATGACAACGTATATTTCGGCACTTTGCCTGTCACTGTTAAAAGAAATGCCTACGGCAGACAGCTTGGAAGCTTTAAGGCTACAGCAAGGTTTGACAATAGCTTTGACTTTACCATGACATTTATCAGAGCACCTTACGTGGAAGCTATTGACGACTCCGCCAAAAATGATGTACATGTGCTCGCCGAGTATGACGGCAAAATTGTCGGCGTGCAGTATAAGAACCAGATTGGGCTGGCTTTCCATCCGGAGCTTGATGATGATACACGGATTCATGAGAGGTTTTTGGAGATGATATCTGCAAATTAAATCACGTCTATATTATGATTAAAGGGTCAAAACTCCAGAGTCACCTTAAATAAATCACCGTCCACAGTCAACTCCAAAGTACCATTCATAAGCTTCATAAGGCTTTCTGCAATAGACAGTCCAAGTCCACTGCCCTCGGTATTTCGTGAACTGTCTCCTCTGACAAAACGCTCCTTAAGCTCATCGCTTGAAATATTAAGCGGTGTAGCTGATACATTCTTGAAGGTTATGATGGCTCCGCTGTCCTTTGGAATGATGTCAATATACACTCTCGTACCCGGCTGGGCGTATTTGTTGATATTGTTCATCAGGTTATCAAACACTCTCCACAGATGTCGTCCGTCTGCCTGAATCATGACAGGCGTAACGTCATTTTTAATAATTAAATCAAGATTATTTTTCTTGAATTTTTCTTCATATTCCCCGGCTACCTGTGATAACATAACAGCTGCATCCAGTTCCTCCAGCTCTACGTTTATGCTGCCCGTAGATGCCTTTGACGCTTCGAGTAAATCCTGAATTAATTTTTTCAGACGTGATGACTGTCTGTCGAGAACGTCAAGATATTCGCATACCTTCTCGTTATCTATGTCCTCCTTCTGCAACAGGTCCACATAATTGATAATGGAGGTGAGCGGTGTCTTGATATCATGCGACACATTTGTGATGAGCTCCGTCCTGAAGCGCTCGCTCTTCATTTTTTCAGAGACCGCCGCCTCTATTCCATTGCTCACATTATTCAAATCCTCTCCATGCTTTCTGAAAAACAGCATGAGTTTTGACGTATCAACCGGCTGTGAAAAATCACCGTTTGCTATAGCCTTTGCGGCGCATCTTATCCTGTCATACTGCATGATAAATGCGATAAGCAGAGCAAGCTCTATAAGCTTTATAATGAATATAAATCCAATACTCCCTATTCCAAATCCTATAAGCTCAAGCAGGCATATGAAACCGAATGCCAGCATACTGATCAAAAACAGCGGTACATTTCTTTCTATCCATGAAAAGCCGTATCTGATTGGGGCAAATACCATCCTGCATAGCTTTTTGACAGGCTTTAAGAAAAATCTAACAACATAGTAGCACAGTGTATGCTTCCAGAACTCATGTGCCCTGATTCTTACGTATGTTGTCAGGATTGCTTCAAGCGAAACCATGGTTGCCGCCAGACAAATGAGTGCCACCACCGGAAGCTGCTTTATAAGCAAAAAGCCTGCCGGAAATACCATAAAGTCTGCAAACATTGTCACTCCAAGCATCACCTCATACGGCAGCCTGTCATATAATCGTAATTTAATTTCTTCCGAATCCTCACGTTTTCCGGCAACTGTCAGCAGATACCCCGCTGTAATCACAAAACCAAGTATAAATATGACAAACAATACACTTAAATGAGCCTCTGTAAATTCCATGACGTCAAGTAAGCTGTCTGCCTGATTGAAGTAATCGCCCTTTTCCTGAAGCTGCTGCGGAAGCTTTGCATACACATAATAGTACTCAGGCTGTTCTTCCGTTTGGGTGTATGGATAGTACACAATTCCGGTATCCGATATATTAAAGGTATCCGGTAAAAGCTCATAGCTCTCATTCACCTGCTCCACCACTTTTATGATTTCGTAGCTGTCATAATAAATATCCTCATCATAATCGTAGTAAGAGCCGTCACTATCAAAGCGCGAATCGCCGTCATCACTCAGATTCATGCCACACTTTATATGATTTCCTTTTTCATCATAGCACTTTACATTTTTCCACTCGGCAAAGCCTGTAATATCGAGTGACTGGCCTGTAAACATCTCCTCGTAGGCAAAGTAATTATTTCCATTCTCATCGGTTTTCTCAACTGCCTTATATAAGCCAAGCGAGCTGTTATCGTTAGAGCCTGTCATCACCCTCACCTTTGGAATGACATAAGCGGTACCATCATTCAGGCACAGATAAAAGAGCCCATTTGTCTTGGAATACATGATTGAGCTGATTCTCTCACTGTTCATACTGTTTGATGCATCGTCTGACTCTTCATAGCTGCCGCTCATTGCATCCCACAGATATGATAGCCTGTTCCACTTTAAGTTCTTTGCCTTGTAGCTAAAAATATAATCCGGATTTGATATTTCATCCACACTTGAATACACCTTTACAGCATCAGATTTCACATCCACCTTGTCCTCTGATGTTTCATTACTCTTTACCACTGCGGCCTGCAGATTTGTATCGTCCATCATCTGCGAAAATGCATTGTCATCACCGGATTCATAATTGTACACCATCTGTCTGCTATAGGCTCCTGCAATATTCGCATGAATTTCATCCCTTAGCTGTGCTGTACTTTCATAATTGTTTGTATACACTGCAACTAACGTTGTTACAACAAGCCCTGCCGCCATGACCGAGCATACTATAAATGCCGCCAGCTTAAGCCACAGATTCCTTGATATTTTTTTCATATCATTCACCTTCCATTTTATAGTGCTTCACTTGACAAAGCTGTATCAAGCACGCACCTATTCAGCGTCAATTTTGTATCCGCGACCCCAGATAACCTTTAAGTACCTTGGCTCAGCCGGATTTATCTCAACCTTTTCTCTGAGATGACGGATATGTACCGCCACCGTGTTTTCTGTCCCATACGGCTCATCCTTCCAGACCTTTGCATATATCTGATTAGGCGAGTACACCTCGCCCGGATGCTCCATGAGAAGCTTCAAAATATCGTACTCTGTACGTGTGAGATTCGCTGCCTCGCCATCAACTGTCACTGTCTTTGATTTATCATCCAGCTCAATGCCGCCGATTACCAGCTTTCCTGCGCTTGTATTGCCTGCGCCAAGAAGCATGTATCTCCTGATCTGCGACTTCACCCTTGCCTGCAGCTCTACCGGGTTAAACGGTTTCGTCACATAGTCGTCTGCTCCGACCGTGAGCCCGAGTACCTTGTCAGTGTCCTCACTTTTGGCAGTGAGAAGTATGACCGGCACATTAGAGATTTTTCTGATTTCCACCATCGCCTCTATGCCGTCCATGACAGGCATCATGATGTCCATCAGGACAAGATGCACATCATTGTGTTTTACTATATCAAGCGCCTCCAGCCCGTTTCGCGCCGGGATTACCTCGTAGCCATCGCTGGTTAAATAAATGCTGATTGCCGATACAATGTCTTTTTCATCATCACATACTAATACTTTATACATAATTGCCTCCGGAAGTTTTATGTTGATCTTATTGTATCAATTGTAACATTAAAATCCAATTATGTAACATATTAAGATTTGTTTAAGAAATATAACTTTAACTTGGGATTTACTTCTATCCGGGTTACTGATATATTTATATTATGATTAAAGGGTATATCTGATTAATCATGAGGGACAAAATACATTTTGACCCTCATATCATCAAGAAAAGGAGTTTTCACTATGAATAATTATGGAAATGCGTCCGAAGGACTGCAAAAAATGTTTATTGCACAGGTCTGCCTTTATCATATGCAGCGTGCTGTCTGTCATTCCGATCATCAATCTGCTGGCAACTATTGCCTCGATTGTCCTATCAATCATTTATCTGGTAGGACTTTATAATGCCGGAAAAGACATAAACGGATGTGCCAATGCGTTTGTGCTCAGTATCATCTCACTTGTATGCAATATAATATCGAGTCTTACATCATTTAACGTTCTTTTTGCGATGCTGTTTTCTGTTGCAGCAGCTGTTCTTACATTTATGGTAACTTATCAGGTGTGTACGTCTGTAAGTGATGTGGTCGGAAGCCGTGGACACAACGATATCGCAAGCCTTGGAAAAAGCACATGGATTGTATTTTTGATCGGTTCTATATTAAATGTAGTTGTTGCTATAGTGGCTGTAGTGATCCCATTTGCGGATGTTATCATAGTGGGAATGAGTGTTGTCTCTACAATGGTGCAGATCCATTGTACAGCTTTTCTATGCGACATTCCTAAGCAGGAGTTCTGCGGCTCTTTCTAAGTAGCCTACAATTAATATTTGGAATATGCTGTGAGGATTTTGATATGCTCATAATAAAGGAGTGCAGATCATTTTTACTTGTTCTACACTCTTTCTATAATCAATGGGCTGACCATCCTACTATGCATTTATCTCTTCAAGTGTCGGCATTACCGCAAGCGCACCTTTTCGTGTGGTGATAATAGATGCTGCATTGTTTGCAAATGTCAGCATTTTTTTATTTTTTCCTAAAGATATTAAGATTATTTTTTTTATATTTCTGTAATTGAACAACTATTTGATACCCATCCGAATTCAACTTTTTTTGTGGTATAATATTCAGCATTACCAGTAAAACATTTGTAATATAAACAAAAAAGCCACATACCAATTTATATCTATATACTATAAAACACCCAAACGAAGACAACCACATATTCATTGCAATACCGCCGAGCAAAAAACATATTTTATTATTTATAGGCACATTCCCCCAAAACACTCTTGTATAATATTTAAATCCATATTTTATTTTTCTAATTCCAATTTCTGCAACGAATCCTCCGTAACCAGTAGCAATAACGGCATGCGATAATTCATGTAATAAAATTGATACAATCAAAATAGGTAATTCAATAAATATTACAGGCCAAAAGTCTTTTTTTTGAAAAGGATAGATCCATTTAGGAAACAAAACCGCCAATACTATGAATAAAATGAATGACGATATAATCGAAACAGTAATAAGCCAAGAAGGTAGATGTATATGTGAGAGAATTTGATTCGGGAATATTGCAAATAATACATCATTAGGCGATGTCTTTATTTCGTTGGAATTTACCTCGTGTGTTTCCTTATTTAGCAAAGAATGCGTTTGCCTGTCAAAAATCATTTCTCCAAATGGCGTTTTATAGTGTTCGTATCGATTAAAAATTTTACTCATTGTTTAATCCTTTAATTCTATAAAATATAGCAAATACCAAAGACAAAACCAAGAAATTTATTAATAGTATTAACCAGCTATTTACACTGTTCTCTAACTCCCGGGTGACAAACATCTGTCTGACATAATAGGAATAAATGCCTTTAGCAATTTTTTCAAGTTCGCTGTTCATAGCCGAGAACATCGGCAGCAAACCAATTATCATAGAAACAGGTGCTGTAATAGGTCCAACACTCATTTGATTTTTTGACAAAATTGCAAGAATAGAACCAATTAACAAAGATAGAATAATGCCAATTATTGACGAAACGATAAAAGTCACTATTTCCTTTGCATTAAACGGAATAATAAATAGAAAAAAACAATTACTAATCAAAGCCAGAAGAAAAACGCAAAATCCTACACCTATTAAATATTCCCATGCTTTAACGTTTGACATTATCAGCATCCTAAGTGTTTTCTTTTCTTTTTCCTCAGAAACAATACTTGACATAAATATAATAGGTACCATTACAGTATTCATCGTTATAAATGATGGCAAAATGAAGTCCAGCTCTACTTCAGATACTATTTCTTTAAATACAAGTGCTAATATGGGAAACATAAAAAATACCACAAGTACAAGTCTATTTTTCAATGAATCCTTAATTTGTTTAATGAAGATAGCACAAATGTGGTTAATTGTTTTCATCTTAAATCTCTCCCTGTCAGTTCAATAAATACTTCTTCCAAATTCGGTTCATTTGAATGGATACTGCGTATTTTATTATTAGTATCAAGTACAGTTTGTAATACTGTAAGCAGATCGTGTGAATCTACCATATATTTTTCACCATTGGTCATCTCAATATTAACTTCGCATTTTTTTCTATGATGTAAGCAGATGTCCTCTGGTGTACCTTCTTCAACTATATTTCCTTCGTTCAGAAGAGCAAGATGATCACACATCTTTTGAGCCTCATTCATATTATGCGTTGTTAAAAAAATTGTAGTTCCACTTTCTTTTAACATTTTCATCATCGAATGAATTTGCAATGTAGTAGCTGGATCCAGACCACTGGTAGGTTCATCTAAAAATACTATTTTAGGAGAATGTAAAATAGCTCTGGCAAATGACAATCTTTGACGCATTCCCTTAGAAAGATTAGAAACACTTTTTTTTGAACTTTCTATCAGACCAACTTTTTCTAATAAATCATTGATTACTTTTTTTCGATTACTAATTGAATAAATTCTAGCATACAGTTCTAGATTATCATAACAATTTAATCTATCATATAGCCCGTCATTGTCTAAAACCATGCCAAATGATGGGAAACTTTCATCAATTTTTTTATCTAATTCTTTCCCCAATATAGCAATATTTCCTGATGTTGCCGAAAGTAGACCAATAAGCATTTTTATTAAAGTTGTCTTTCCAGCTCCCGAAGGTCCAAGCAAGCCAAAAATTTCCCCCTCTTCAACACTTAAAGAAATATTATTTAAAACTTGTCGCTGGTCAAATGCTTTACAAACATCTTTTATTTGAATTACCTGCATAAATTATTCCTCACATTATCAAGAAAAGGACAGTACTAAAATATTAGCACCATCCTCCTTGTTTTAAGGACAGCTCTGTCCCATACATAATAGAGCTATGCTGCAAATGAAGCAGCTACAGCACAACCAGCAGCTGCTGCACCAGCAGTTGCGGATGAGGCAACATCGGAAGCTACAGTCTTTTCATTGCTATCAGCAATAATACTGTCCATTTCATGTTCCTCAAGAAGTCCATACTTTTCCATATTAAAGCTCCTTTCTATATAATATTACATTATCCCTTTTTTTCAAGGGTTAGTGCCAAAGTAGATTAAAAGCTAAATGCGATTAGTCAACAAATTTTGATAATTCGCTTTGTTCAATAATATCTGCCATCTGTCGTGTACGTAATGCATATGTATATTGAGAAATGGATTCATATAATCCTGAATACTTTTCACGATTCGTAATACTATTTTTAGTCAAACATGGATACTGCTTAATAATAACGTTCCTCTGATCAATAAAAATATCATCTACCCTGTTACAAATATATTCATCAAATAAAGTTCGCAGATATTCCATTACAATCTCATGATTGTCAATAGATGCCATGGCAGATACATAATATTTAACCGCCTGCAAGAACGAAAACTCACTCTTATTAATTAAGTCCTTAGAAATACCTTCATCTGCCATATACATAATATAGTCCATCTTTTCTGAAGCTTTACTATATTCACCTCTAAGCACATAATTCATCGCGATAAAATAAGCACAGCCACAATATATTTTCTCGCAAGGTACATCTTCAGGATTAACTACACCATAGTATGATTCCATTGTATTTTCATACGCATTACCAAGGAAATATTCCATTGTTGATATGAACAACTTACTATTTTTTGCATTAATTTTTTCTGGGCAATCGCGTAGAATATTTGACACATAGTACCGTGTATTTGTTGCCCTGAATTGCAGATCGCTAGGATATACCATCTCAGATAAACCTGGAATAATAATATGAAAACTAGGGAAACCCAAATATGAAACATCTCTTATCATAACATCATATCCAGCATTAGTGATTTTTCCAATCCATCTATGTAAAATTTCCCAGTTATCCATACCAGATACATCTTCAACTGGTGTAAAAGCATATGTCGGATTCTTGCTAAATAACTGATATGGATACTGACCCATACCAAATTTATAGCTGTTATATATATTTTTCCATTCATCAACATGGTTATTGGTAAAGTCAACAGAACTTCTTTTTGAATACTCTGCCAAATCTTGTCCTTGAGTCGCTTCTGTTAACGTTCTCTCTATTGCTACCCCAAAATCTGGATGACAGCCAAGCTTTATTCCGTATTTTCCCGTATTCTTTTCATAAACAATTAATGCTGCAACTGGATACTGACCACCAAACGAACAATCCTTGATAAAATAATAATAGCCTTCTTTCTCTTGTTCCTTAAGTTTTTGAATAATCTCATAAACATATGGGAACTGCTGAATATATTCTTCTGGAACATCTGGAAGCGCTGGCTTTTCAGTAAATATTCTTCTTTGAACAACTCTTTCAATTATCTCAGACAACCCTTGAACAAGGGCCTCTTCTGGTGAATTTCCAGCACACATACCGTTTGAGCCATAAAATGGTGTATAGGTTGACTTCGGCAAATACACAACTTTCTTTTCTTTTATGCTATAGAAAGGTAACGTAATATATTTATCTTCTAATCCATAAATATGATAATCAACCTTTTGGACATCATAAAACGCTTTCGCTTTCTCCTCATCAGAAACTCCACTAAGTCCCCTCTGAGAAAATATAAAGAAGTAAATGAATTAGCGTTTTGAACAATCTCAGCTGATGAAAGTATTTTTTCATCAGGAGACATCAAAAAGGGAAATTTACTTCCAAAAAACACTCTTGGTCCCAATATATCATTCTGATAACGCTCAAAAAACTCCGCATAAGCGCTGGCTTTAGCGTAAGCTTTAGAAACGCCTTTACCATTAGCTCCTATTTTAGTTCCCCTAAAATCTAAGCGAAGAGCATATGTTCCGATGGAACTTCTTTCCTGCCATGTTTCAGTTACTTCAACCTTCATATTTTTTAAAATATCTTGAAGAAATTGGACCGTTTCTTCCGGAGTTTTCTGTTTATAATGCATCAATTGTATTTCACTCATATCAACCAACCTTTCTAATCTATAATTTACTAACACTTTCCATACCCCAAATCATAGATTATTTTTCATTAACATACGGAATTATTGTGCTAGAATAATTGTTCCAACTAACACACTTGTTATTACTTTTCTTCTATCGTATGCTTTTTAATTTCACCTATAATCACCTTATAATTTCAATCTCTTACTAATCCCATTGAGCAATATACTCTTTACTTACCCAACCATATGTTCCTGTTTTTAATCTTTGAACATAAAACCACTCCAAACCGCCTTTTCCATATTTACTCCAGTCAATCCATACCAATTCGCCTGAATACATTAACTCTAAAATTTTAGAATTAGTATTTGGATTATTTCTAAGTCTTACTCCATTTCCTGCTACCTCAGCATTAGCATTATGAGTACTTAATACAGCTAAGCTCCTATTATTTTCTGCATCATATGCTAATATTTCAAAATACTGCTCTTCTATCTCAGAATTGTCTTTAATCTCATCTGCATATGTTCTAGTTCCTCCTCCCATAATTCCAATTGCAATTGTCATTATTAACATACATAATACTTTCTTCATTTTTTCATTTCTCCTTTGTAAATTATTTTATTATTGTTTTTATGACAGCATTTTCCTGCTCCTGTGATGCCTCTTCATAACTCGCTCTCATCGCTTCGCATACTTTTTCATCTATTACACAAATGCTGTAAAATGTATCCTCTGACTGGCTATAACTTACTTTACAAACATTTCCATCCTTTGTTGTAAAGTAGAAATCTATAATGCCCTTCCTTAGCATTTTCTCTGAGTTTATGGCATATTCTATTTCTTTTTTGCTCCAGCCTTCATTATAATTCATGAACTTCTCGGCAATATTTTCTGCCTCTACAGCTTTTTGTTCATAAAGTGGCTTATTTTCAAGTTCTGACGACGAAGAATACTCCGCCAAATTTTTCTCCACATAATAAACTGTCACACTCTGCATATCCACTGCTGCTGAATACTCTATGCCACTGCTTTTATCTGTGATATATACATATTCACTTGAAAATGTTCCGTCACTTCCGTTACTCATATCATGCTCAACATCGACATCCACATTATGTATATCTATTCCATATACTCTTGCCACTGTTTCCTTTGCTATATTCACAGCATCCTGTTCGCTTATATTTTCTTCAACATTCTGATTAGACAGCTCATTTTTATTATACTGTGATAAGCTGTAATCCCTTGAATAACAGAAATCTATTATCTCAAGAATATCCTCATCCGAAAGTTTTTCCGGCAGATAAAATGTACTGGTGTTTTCTTCAAAACACACCTTATCTGAATCTGCCTTATCCGGTGAATCAATACTTTTTAATTTATTTTTGGGGAATTTTCCACTATTTTCATAGTCTCTCTGTAATTCCTTAAATCGGTTAATTTCATCATCTGTCAGCTCTCGCGAATAAGAATCCGCATCCACAGCCGCTTTGTTGACCTGACTTACATAGTCTTCTTTTTCTGTATCAGATATGGAATCCATTCTGTCAAAAATATAATTTTTTGCAGCATATACACCGCCTGTTCCTACTAACGCTATTGCTACAACAACCGCTGCAGCCACTGTTTTGTGAATCTTATATTTCGCTGGTACATTTTCTTTCAAGCACCGGTCTACACGATTCTCAACCATCAGGTTATAGCTGTCAGGAATATTTACTTTTTGAGATGACGCATAAATTTTTAATTTGTCATCAACACTATTGCTTATATCTTTCATTGCACTCTCCGTTTACTTATAGTATTGTTGAGAGCTTATCCCGCCCTCTTGCCAGTCTGGATTTTACTGTTCCTGTAGGAATTTTTAACATTCTTGAGATTTCCCCGACAGAAAACTCTTCATAATAATATAAAATTATTATCTCTCTGAATTCTTCCTTTAATTCCATTACTATCGGTAACATCTCATCAGACTCAAACGCCTCTGTGACAGCGGTATCGTCCAATTGTTTTTCTACTATTTTCCACTTGCTTCTTTTTCGCACAATATCATGTGCTGAATTTACCAATATCTGCATCAGCCATGATTTTGCACTTGTTTTCTTTCTGAGCCTTTGAATATTTCCGAAAGCCTTTACTATCGCATCCCCGACAGCATCCTGTGCATCCGCATCATTTTCCACTATCGTATATGCCAGTCTGTACATACTCTCTTTATTTTCAAAGATCAGATCCGCAAGTTCCTCCTTTGTTATAAGTTGCATATGCTTTTCCCTTCCGTAAACTGTTTACATATATTAGACAGTATAAGGTATGTTTTGGTTCCATGAAATTTAATTTTTTTGAAAAAGTCAAAAAAAGAAGCTCCGACCGAAATCAAAGCTCCTTATTCCTTAGTTTATTATATATGAGTTATTTCATTAACTACTTCGCCTGGAATTTCTTTGCCAGCACCTTTGTCAGAATATTGATAAGGAATACGATTACGAGAAGCACAACCGCAATTCCAAATGCCTGGTCGAATTTTCCTTCACTTGTCGCTGCAAGGTAGAGCTTGATGGTAAGTGTTCCACCTGACTGCATTATCTTTGAGAAATATCCGCTGGCAACCTTTGGAAGCATTCCTGCACTTCCTGCTGTAAAGAGGAGTGCTGCTGACTCACCGACTATTCGGCCGATTGCAAGGATAACACCTGTGATGATTCCCGGCATGGCTGACGGCAGCAGGATGGTGCGGATGGTGTGCCATTTTCCGGCTCCAAGTCCGACTGCTCCGTGTCTGTAGCTGTCCGGTACAGTTTTCAGTGCCTCCTGTGTATTTCTTGTGATGAGAGGCAGCACCATGAGTGTCAGTGTCAGTGAGCCTGTCAGGATACTGTAGCCAAAGCCTATTGTCTGTCCAAAGAACATCATTCCGAAGAGGCCAAAGATGATTGACGGTATTCCTGCAAGTGTCTCTGTGGCAAACTCTATTGTGGATACGAGCTTACCCGGCTTTGCATACTCATTCAAGTACACGGCTGCTCCCACTCCTACGGGAGTTGCTATGAGCATGGTGATAATTATGATGTAAAGTGTATTGAGCAGGTTGCCCGCTATTCCTACGGTGCCTCTTAATACAGATGTCTCGCTGGTCATAAACTGCCAGTTGACCTGGCCGATTCCCCTGACAAATACATATATGATGATTCCCGCAAGCAGCGCTACCGATAATGCTGCGCACAGATATATGAAAAAATATACTACATCATCGCCTATTCTGCGACGTTTTCCATTTATACTAGTCATTTTCCACAGCTCCTTTCTTTTTGAGTTTCATAAGGGTGAGGTTGATTATCATGATAAACACAAAAAGCACAAGACCTACTGAGAAAAGCACCTGTCTGTGAAGTCCGCTGGCATATCCCATCTCGCTGACGAGCTGTGTGGTAAGGAAACGCACTGAGTTGAACGGAAGTGGAAAGCTTACCGTTCCACCGGCTACCATGTTGATAGCCATCGCTTCTCCGAGCGCACGACCTATTCCGAGCACAATTCCTGTCATGATTCCTGACTTTGCTGCAGGAACCGTCACTTTAAATATTGTCTGTATCTTTGTTGCTCCAAGAGCAAGTGATGCCGCTCTCATCTGCTGCGGTACTGCCTGTATTGATGATACGCTCATGTTTATTACCGTAGGAAGAATCATGATTGCAAGCACTATGATTGCTGCAAGCAAATTTGATCCGCCGGTAAACTGATGTGTTGCTGAGTTTGCAAAAATATGTTTCTCCAGCTTGTATAATACCGGATTAAGTATCATAAGTCCCAAAAGTCCATAGATTACTGATGGAATGGCTGCAAGCAGCTCTACTGCCGGCTGCACTACCGCTGAGAGCTTTTTGTTTGACACCTCAGTGAGAAATACTGCCGTAAGAAGAGCAATCGGTACTCCTATGAGTATAGATACTGCTGTTCCTATGATGGATGTGAGGATTATGTACAATATTCCGTAGCTTGGGTCTGCCGCTGTCGGCGCCCATTTTGTTCCGAATAAGAGGTTTAACACTCCGACCTTGAAAAATGCCGGTGCGCCTTTAAGGAACATATAAATTGTTATTGATAATACTGCGAATATTGCCACAACCGCACATACTGTGAATATTATTTTGGCAACATTCTCTACTATGGATTTATGTTTCATTTGATACTCCTTGTTTCAAAAAGTTCCCCAGGAAACCTGCCATTTCCTGAGGAAACCCTGTATCTTATCGATATGTATTAATACTGATGTCTCGTATCGATGTCTGTATTTTGTATTATTACTATGACCGATATTTCTACTGAGGGAGGATAAGACCTACCTTCTTGATAACTGCCTGTCCCTCATCTGAGTTTACATAGTCAAACCAAGCTTTAACAATATCGTTCTGCTCGTCAATCTTGCCCTTTGTAGCCATTACGAATGGACGAGAAAGAAGATATTTGCCTGCCACAATGTTTTCCTCTGTTGCCTCTACTCCATCAATTTTCATTGCTGTTACTGTATCATCAAGCACGTCAAGTGAAACATATCCGATTGCTCCCGGTGTTGAGCCTACCTTTGCAAGAACTGCTCCTGTTGAGTCAAGCTCCTGTGCATATTTGCACTGATCCTTTACATCAAGAAGCTCCTCGAAGGCTCCTCTTGTACCTGAAGCTGCCTCACGACCGATTGCTACGATTGCCTCATCTTTTCCACCAAGGTCTTTCCAGTTTGAAATCTCACCTGTGTAGATTTTCTTTAAGTCATCTGATGTAAGCTCTGTTACTGAGTTATCCTTGTCTGTGATTACTGCGATTCCGTCGATTGCTACGATGTTTTCCTCAACACCGTTTGCTTTCTCATCATCTGTAAGTGCTCTCGATGAATCTCCGATATCTACGCTTCCTGCTGTTACTGACTCGATTCCTGAACCAGAGCCTGTATACTCTACTGTTACTGTTACTCCAGGGTTTTTCTCCATGAATGACTCCTTGAGCGCCTCACAAAGCTTCTCCATTGAAGTACTTCCCGCAAGTGAAAGTGAACCGCTTAAGTTCTCATTTGATGTACCTTCATCTGCGCTCTTATCTGCGCTTGTATCTGCATTGTTGTCTGCTCCGTCTGAGCTTGAGCCACATCCTGTAAATGCTGCTGTCATCATTGTTGCAGCAGTTGCTAAAACTAAAAGTTTTTTCATACGATTTTTCATTTTAATTTCCTCTTTCATTACTTTCTTGAATTTATTTCTTTGTTTGTTACAACTGATATAGTAATGGGGAAATGTAAAATGCAAAATCATTAGTGTGTAAAATGCATGTAAAAAAATATTTTTAATTTACTGTACGATTGTAAATTCATATCCTCCGGTGGCTGTACATCTGTTCTGCCGGATGGTGGCTCTTTGAGCGTGGGAGTCCCTTTATTTGTACTTTCATCTGCTGTATTGCCGAATGTATCTGTGTTTGCGTTTTCTGTATCTAAAAGATCCGGGAATGTTCCTCCGTTTCCGTCAATCAGCTTAAGACATGCATCCAACGCCTCGTTTGTACTTATATAGTTTGCAATGTTTATCGTGCCTACAATTGCAATAAGAACAATTGAAACTCATAACATTGCTATGGCTATAAATTTTCTTCGTAATTTTTTGAGCATTTTATCACCTGCACATTTTTTCTATTTCATGCTCTACGTCCATTGGGTCCAATGGACTTTCCGCTGTTTCATATGTCAATATAAGATTTTTTCCCTGATAATATCCATTTTCGTTATATTTCAATATCTTTCGATAAGCTTTATTTCGATAATCAGGATTGTCTATCAAGCCAAGATGCTCCCACAGAATTATATCGCCATTTTTCTTCTCAACCGTAAAATCGGGATAATAAATACCATCTGAGATTTTAATCGCCTTCTCGTACTCAAACTTTATATTATTATCATACAAGGCTGTCGCAATAATTACTTCTGATTTTGACCGCACTATAATTCCCATTTTAGTATAAAACTTGAGTGCTTCAGGGTTAGGAACCTGTGTCTTTTCATTTGTCTCTTCATTGTCCTTCTTATCAACTGCTAAAAGTATACTTCTATAATGTTTTTGCTTCAACATTTTCTGTGCATAATCGGTTTTATATTTTTTCCGGGCCTTCCTGTTTGTCTCGAGTAGTCTGAGCTCATTTATTGTATCCTTCAAATAAAGCTCCAGATATTTTTTATTGACAAGATTTCTGATTTCTTTATCATTTTTCTTTGATAAATACTCTCTTCTGCCATTTTTCCAAACATACCATTTAACATTTCCATCCTTTTGTGTTGGATAGATTGTTCCTTCCTCAGTGATGGTCTCCAGCCTTTCCTGAATCTCTAATATCTCACCTTCCAACCATTGGATTCTATTATCTATTGAACTTATTTTATTTTCCTCCTATTCTTCACATCAGGTAACGCTTTGTATGCAATTTAAACAGTAATTTATTGTATTTTGTGGGGAGTATGATAAATGAAATCTGTCATTTATCTTCAAAAGTGGAGATTATGGTCTCCATTTGTTTGATAGCACCATATAAATATAAAAACCGACTATAGTTTGGAGCTGTTTTATGATTTTAATGGATTTCAGCTACTTTTTCCTGCTCTTTTCAGGCTTTTTGGTGAGGTTTGGGGTGCTGTTTTGGGGATTTCTGCGATTTCAGCTACTTTTTTCTGCTCTTTTCCGGATTTTTGGCTGGGGTTTGGGTGCTGTTTGGGGAATTTCTGCGGTTTCAGCTACTTTTTCCTGCTCTTTTCTGGCTTTTTGGCGGGGTTTGGGGTGCTGTTTTAGAAATTTTAGGAATTACAGCTCCACAAGACCCGCTTACTATGCTACCAACCTATGGCTATTGTACATTATGATAATTTAAAAATCCAGTATTTTCTAAATAAAAAGACAAAAAAAGTGAATTTTCAGAAAAAATAAAAATAATTACTGCTCAAGATTCATAGGTGCCCCTGCCATATGGAAACATTCTACCCAAATATTATGATTAAAGGGTCAAAAGGTATCATCGATGCACGCTTGCATGCAATTCGATGTATACCTTAGTGACCCACACTACACCGAGAAAGTAGCAATTTGCTGCGGGAACACAGAAAATTAGCGGATTTCGAGGTGTAGTCAGATTATGGAAATGCGTAGCATGTAGCAATCTGATTAATCATAAATGAGGGGCAAAATACCTTTTGCCCCTCATATCATTATTATCTTGTATGAATAAAATAAACTATGCATTATTGCTTTCTATGAATGAAATAAACTATGCATTATTACTTTCTATGAATGAAATAAACTCAGCAGCATTTCTCGGTTTTGAGAAATAGTAGCCCTGAATGTAATCTATTCCAAGCTCATCCAGCTTTGCCAACTGCTCCTTCTCCTCGATTCCCTCAGAAACAATCTCAAGCTTTAGCTTTTGAATCATGCCCATTGCGGCATCCATAACCGGCTTGCCCTTTCCGTTGTCAAAATATGCATTTGTCATGCCTCTGTCAAACTTCACAATGTCAATCGGCATATCAACAATATAGCTTAAATTTGACTGACCTGTGCCAAAATCATCCAGCGCAAACCTCACTCCCACCTTACGCAGGGCATTCATATTATCAAGCAGTATCTTTTTTTCAGTGATAGATGCAGACTCTGTAATCTCAAGTACAATATCATTTGCATCCACATGATATTTCTCCATAATTGCAATAAAATCCTGAGCTAAATGGTCATAAGCACACTGCACCACTGACAGGTTGCATTCAATATACTCAATTCCCATCGCATGTATATCATGCTGTACAATAAATCTGCACACTTTCTCAAACACGCGCTCTCCAAGCCTTAAAATGAGTCCCCGCTTCTCAGCTACAGCAATAAACCTGCCCGGAGGTATGATATTTCCCTCGCGCGACCTTATTCTGACAAGCGCCTCCGCAGAGGTGAATTTATGCGTTTTAGTGTTATAAATAGGCTGGTAAAATACCTCAACACGGTTATCGCGCAATGCCTCTATTATCTCATTCTCAACCGAATTTTCATCATATATGTGCTCAATGACTTCATTATTTATGAGCATCACGCCGCGCCCCGTAAACTCAGCTCTGTTACGCTTGGCATATTGAAAAAGCCCCAGTATATCCGATGGTCTCCGCACAAGCTCAGTAGACCTTAGATAATATATCTCCCCAAACAGCATCGTCATATTGTCACCGCCCCATGGCTTGTCGAACCTGCGTTCCAATATTCCGATTGTTTTTTCTGCACAATCAGTATTCTCAAAAACCAACAGATACTCGTTTGCCGAGCTTCTAAAAACATAATTATCAGGCAGCTTATTTATAAAAGAAACCACCTCATAAAAAATACTTTTTTCCATCTCGCGGGTGAAAAAATCATTTTCATTGCTTCCATAGCGAATACACACTATCGATACATCATTCCCCTGTCCATATGCCTCCTTCATGTATTCAAAAAGGGCATTGAGGTTGAAAAATCCTGTATCCCTGTCAATATTTGCCATCGGATTTTCAAGCATAATAAAAAGGATAAGCACACCTATCACACTCGCAAAGCTGACAATCAATATTTTTTTATCTATAAACTGAATAACCGCCGATATAAACATAAGAGCCACCCAGACCTGCATGCTCTTTCTTCTTCTCGGATTTATAGCCTGACTGTATTTTTTTGTCAGCATTAGAATAAGCGCCAGCAGAATTACAGTTACTGCATATGTTATAATAACAGCCGGACCATATGTATAAACTATATTATCCGAATCATAAATTTTAATCGGTACGACCATTATCAGAATATCAGTTAAGATTCCAAATACCCACAGCCGCTTTCTCCACTTGCGCTCAAGCTCTTTTTTCCTGAAAATATCCACGCATATATACCAGAAGGCCACCATGGCAACCCATGTAACCGTCCAGAGATATAATTTGCAGATAATATTGGTAGCAGTATGAGGATATCCGCTTCTTTTTTCAATTGCAACAAGTGCGAAAATATCAAAGAAAAGTGACAGCAAGCCTGCAATCCATACCTCAACAAAAGCCTTCGATGTATGTAATATAATCTTTTTCTGCGAAATATAAAAATACATTATTACGAACATCACCGCAATGGCACACATTTGTGAAACAATATTCATATCCCCTATTTCCTGTACCTTTCCTAAACCAAACCAATACCCTAGTATTATTTTACCAATAAAGCAATATATTGTTTTGATTTACAAAGAACTAAATAAAAAAGTTACTATTCACACTGAACAGTAACAAAAAAACACGCTATGAGCGTGCTCCAAAATAATACAGTCGGTAACTATTCAGATACATACATAAATAAATCGGCGTGACAAGATTCGAACTTGCGACCTCTACGTCCCGAACGTAGCGCTCTACCAAACTGAGCCACACGCCGTCTGCAATTCGTTTTGCAACTATTAAATAATATCACAATGTATAAATTTTGTCTACCCCATAATATATATTTATGGTATGATTTATGCTGTATAAGATGATAAAAATTTACACTATTGTGCCCAGCCTCACAGCGAGGTATCATACCCATGGCAGAACTGTAATTTAATCACGTAATTATTTTCTTTATACTATGAAGCCGGACCGGCAGCGCAGTGACCGGCTTAGCACCACGGTATATAAATTATAAGGAGAATATCATGACAAATCAGACAAATCACATAAATCACATAAACAAAACAGCTATAATAACCGGAGCTTCACGTGGTATCGGTGCCGCCATTGCCAAAAAGCTGGCTTCCTGTGGCTATAACCTCTCACTTTGCTGCCGCAATTCATCTGACAGGCTAAAGGCTCTGGCTGATGAGCTTCACTGTGCATACGGAATTGAGGTGCTATGCTACACTGGAAATGTAGGAGACTTTTTCTTTGCCAAGGATATGGTTGCGAATACCATTTCCCATTTTGGCCATATAGATGTGCTCATTAACAATGCCGGTATATCGCATATCGGGCTGCTGAGCGACATGACACCGGAGGAATGGAACAATATCGTGGCGATAAATCTGACCGGTGTTTTCAACTTTACAAAGCTCGTCATCCCTTATATGGTTGCCGATAAATGTGGCCGCATACTACAGATTTCATCTGTCTGGGGCAATGTCGGAGCCTCCTGTGAAGTGGCATACTCAGCCTGCAAGGGCGGTATAAATGCATTTACCAAGGCACTCGGCAAGGAGCTTGCGCCATCGCATATTCCGGTAAATGCCATAGCCTGCGGTGTCATAGATACCGATATGAACCGCTGCTTTGATGAGACAGAACGCGCTGAGCTGGCCGATGAAATCCCTGCCGGGCGCTTTGCCACAGCCGATGAGGCTGCAGACATGGCTTACTCTGTTATCACTGCACCTGATTACCTCACAGGACAGATAATCACTTTTGATGGTGGCTGGATTTAAAATTGTAATTTTAAGTTTTCTATTTTTTTCGTATTTTTCAGATATTTGTTGATTTTTGTAATTATTGTGTTACAATTCATTTATGAGTAGTATAAATAACTTTCTATTAAAAAAGCAACTATCAACCATTAGTACAACTGTGCCTGACAGGCTTGATTATCTGATGAGGCTCCACAACTTGACCAACATTGCTCTTTCTGAAATCATGTGCTGTGCAGAATCAACTATTTCAGGCTACAGAACAGGCCGTAGAGTGCCTGACATTTTTGTCATTTGCCATTTAAGTACAATTTTTGGTGTCACACCCAATTATTTTCTTGGATTCACAGACGAAATTTGTCCAACTCACAACTGATTATGTGATATATACAATGCCTTCCGGTATCACTTCATAACCATCACAGGCTACTGATGCAAATGTCACATAAAATATATTGAAAAATGAAAGGGGGAAATGTTACAGTCTAAGCCAAAACCGTAACAAAAAACAGCCCGGTGCACATATCACAATGTGTTCCGGGCTGCAGATTTTATTGTTATTCTGCCACAAGTATTATCGTGGTCCTTGCAGGAACTCTTATGGTGTTGACACCCAAAAGCTCTGTCTTTGCCGTGAAGTCCTCTCCGTCAAAATACTCTGCATTGGTGTTGGTGTCCACATGCCAGTGTTTTCCGTTCGGAAGCACCGGAAGCTGCATTACAAGCGGCTCCCAATATGCATTCATGCAATAGAATACAATATCATCCTCCGTGTCCTCCTCATTTCTTCCGGCATACATGATGCCGATAAGCTTCGTCTTGTAATCCGTTGAGGCATTGAACGGTGTACCGTTGTGCACACTGATTTCCGGGAACTGGCAGGATGAAGGCTTTGTCATCTTTCTGAGTATAGGATGCTCTTTCCTGAACTGAATCATATGACGCACGAAATCATGGATTTCCTTGAATTCCTCAAGCCTGCTCCAGTCGAGCCAAGAAATGATATTGTCCTGACAATACGCATTGTTGTTTCCAAACTGGGTGTTACAGAACTCATCGCCCGCAAAAAACATCGCCGGGCCGCGGCTGCACAAAAGTGCTGCAAATGCATTCTTTATAAGGCGCCTTCTAAGTCCGTTTACATTTGGATCATCTGTCTCACCCTCTGCGCCACAGTTCCAGCTATGTCCGTTGTTGTCTCCGTCTGTGTTATTCCAGCCGTTTTTCTCATTGTGCTTTTCATTGTATGAGTAAAGGTCATACAGTGTAAAGCCATCATGACAGGTCAGGAAATTGACTGATGCCTTGTGTCCTCTGCTCTCCGGGCTGTAAAGGTCGCGTGAACCGGTGATACGTGTGATGGCATTTCCCGCCATACCGTCATCGCCCTTTAAAAAGCTTCTCATGTCATCCCTGTATCTGCCGTTCCACTCAGCCCATCTGTTCCATGACGGGAAGCTTCCCACCTGATACAGTCCGCCTGCATCCCAGGCCTCTGCGATGAGCTTCATCTTGCCAAGTACCGGGTCGAATGCCAGCGACTCAAGAATCGGCGGATTGGCCATAGGTGCACCGTTTTGGTCTCTTCCGAGAATGGAAGCCAGGTCAAATCTGAAGCCATCCACTCTGTACTCAATGGCCCAGTGTCTCAGACAGTCTATGATAAAGCTGCGCACAACAGGATGATTACAGTTCATAACGTTTCCACAGCCACTGAAATTGTAGTAGTGTGCATCCGGTGTAAGCATATAGTACACGTTATTGTCTATTCCCTTGAAGGAGAAGCACGGTCCCATCTCATTTCCCTCAGCGGTATGGTTGAACACCACATCAAGAATGACCTCTATGCCATTTTCCTTTAAAGCCTTTATCAGCGATTTCAGCTCGTCTCCCTCGTGGTTGTGCTCCTCGTTGAAGGCATAGCTGGTATTCGGTGCAAAAAATGATACTGTGTTGTAGCCCCAGTAATTGTAAAGCTGCACACCATCGACCACTCTCGCGCTCTCCATCTCATCAAACTCAAAAATCGGCATAAGCTCCACTGCATTTATTCCCAGGTCCTTAAGATACGGAATCTTATCCTTCAATCCGGCAAATGTGCCCGGTGCGCTGACACCTGAGGACTTATCCTTTGTATAGCCCCTCACATGTGTCTCATAAATCACAAGATCCTCAAAGGGTTGCTCAAGCTGCTTTATGTTGCCCCAGTCAAAGCTGCTTTTTACAACTCTGGCTCTGTACTCAAAATCCTTGCCTCCCTCCGGCTTTTCTCCCCATTTTCGCTGTCCAGTGACCGCTCTGGAATATGGGTCTAAAAGGACATTTTCCTCGTTAAACAAAAGTCCCTTTGCCGGCTCATATGGTCCGTCAAACGAAAATGCATACTCAAATTCATCCGGCTTTATATCAAAAACAAGCATGGAGTAGGTATCTCCTATCCTATATGAATCAGGAAACGGAATCCTCGCATACGGCTTTGATGCCTGTGGCTTGAACAATAAAAGAGTGCACCTTGTTGCTCCATGGGAATTGATGGTAAAGCTCACTCCGTTCGATGCCACGCACGCTCCGTACATTCTGAAAAAGCCCGGACGTATCTTAAATCCCTCTACCACATCAAGCGGCAGCAGGCCTGTATTTACTACATCCTCATGCTTTTCTTCTTTACTGCGCTCTCTCCACATATACATATTGCTCTTTGCTCCCTTACTATATTTGTATGATGGTACATGCCATTTGTTGCATGACTGCTTTTTATCTTAATTCGTAAAAAAATGATATTGTAACTATTCAGCCCTTCTTTTTCTCAGTGGTTCTGAATAGTTACCTACTGTTAATTTACATGCAGCTTTCCAAGCTCATCAATCTCTATATTACTACAATTTTGTGAATATGTGTTCATTAAATTGCATATCTCCTGAGCTTTTTCGCCCGAAGCCACTGTCGGCCTGAAATCATTGTATGAGCTTGCGCTGCTTAAGGTGCATGGAATAATCTGAGCATCTATGCCCGGCTGCAATTCACCATTTATCAGAGTAAATGCCTGCTGATAAATCGCCGTGTTCTTGTCTGCCGGATTTTTATTGCCTCCGAAGCAGAAATTTCCAAGACTGTAGCATATCATTTTGCCGTTATAGACCTCCATCCCCTGCAGTACATGAGGGTGGTTTCCGACTACCAGGTCTGCTCCCCAGTCGATGATACGATGTGCCGCCGCCTGCTGATAGTCATTAGGGTAATGGTCACCCTCTATGCCCCAGTGACAGCATGCGATAACTATCGCCGCCCCCTGATTTCGAAGCTGCGCTATACCGTTTTGGATATATGCCTCTCGGTCACCGTTTTGTGACAAAAGGCTGACCGACACTATTCCAATCCTTGTCCCATCAGCAGTCTCATAAATACCGGTATGATCATTGAAGCCATATACTATCCCGGCATTGTCGAGCACATTTCTCGTATCGTCCAGTCCAGCCTGACCATAGTCGTATGTGTGATTGTTTCCAAGACTGCAGGCCTCGATGGAGCTGCCCGTCATTATTCCAATGTAGCTAGGCTTTCCCTTAAGGTTCCAGCGCTTTTCTACGCGCTCCGTCGCATCCGATAGCACACACTCCAGATTGATGAGTGTCATATCGTCAGCCTCAAAAATATCTCTCACGCCGCCGAAAAAGTAGTCCTGTCCCTTTGAGTCATAATAAGAATTAAAGCTGCCGTCATAGCTTTGCTCCTGATTGTTGCCGAGTGTACAGTCTCCTGTAGCCGTAATCACTATGGTTGACATCTGTGGCTGCTGTTTATCCGCTTCTGTTGCCTCAGCTTTGGCTGCATCAGACTGTGTACTCTCTTTGCCTTCTGCCGTACTGTCAACTGCGTTATCCTCTGCTTTTCCGGCATTCGATGTGTCTTTAACTACATCCACACCATTCTGGTTAGTGGCTTCCTTTATATTATCTCCAATATATTCTTTTCCTATGAGTGCTCCTGCCATAATGATGCATAAAACCAAAAGCACAGATAATAGAATTTTTAATCCCTTGTTTTTCATAATTTCTCCTCATATTCCTCATACCCTTAGAATATCAACCGTGTGCGCACTTGCTCCCATCAGGTCTGCTCTCTCACATGTTGAAAGATGATACTGTACAAACATATCAAACTCTTCCTCGTCAAGAGCATTCAAAAATGGCCTGATATAATTTGCCGCGCCATCGGCTGCTATTATCTTTTCGCGTGTAAGGGCTGCCTGTGCATTTAATGCCTCTATATCTTCCAATCGGACAAAACTGTACAAATCATTAGCTTTTTCTGTACAATGGAAGCTCTCATCGAGCATTCCACCCTCTATGCCCTCTTTTATATGCTTCTCCTTTATGGCATAGGTTATCACGCTGTACTCATTCATAATGTATGCCACAAGTATGTATCCACCCGGTTTTGTCACCCTTTTTGCCTCATTCAATGCGGCAAGCTTTTCCTCCGCCGACTTCAGATGATACATAGGTCCGAATACAAGTGTGAGGTCAAATTCATCGTTTCCAAACTTTTTAAGCTTTGTGGCATTGCCCTGGTATGCCTTTACTTTATCGCTCTTTTGCTTCAGTCTGCCGAGATTATGCTTAACTAACTCAAGTGCCGTCACATCATAGCCCTCCTCGGCAAGAGGCACTGAATATCTGCCTGTTCCCGCACCGACATCCAGAATTTTGATCTGTGAGCGAAGATCACGCTGCTTCTCATTCATCAAGCTGCCAAGACAATCGTGTATATACTTCATGGAGGTGATAAACTCTACCCTGCCGTGACGGCTGTTCAGGCGCTTTTCCTCGTTGAATTTGTTATAGTATTCTTCTAATTCTGTCACGTATATTCCTCCCTGTATTATTCCTCGATATGCTCGCGTCCCTGCGCAATGATTGTGCGCACATGTCCGTCTGCAAGCGAATAAAACACTGATTTGCCCTCACGTCTGCTGTTTACGAGCTTGTTGGCCTTTAATATCCTAAGCTGGTGTGATATGGCGGACTGTGTCATGTTGAGCACCTTTGCAAGGTCGCAGACGCATACCTCCGCTTCAAACAACACAAAGAGGATTCTGATCCTGGTGGAGTCGCCAAATACCTTAAAAAGCTCTGCAAGGTCGTAGAGCTCGGTTTCCTCAGGCATTGTATCATTTACTATTTTCAGAAGATCTTCGTGGATTTCGTTGCAGTCGCAGCATTCTATCTGTTCATTTATGTTTTCGCTCATGGTGGTGTCCTTTCTGCGTTATTTTTGCGCTATATTGCGTTATTTTTACTTTATTGGCTATAGGGCGGGTGCTCCGCATAAATTGCATATGCCCTCGCTCAGTATTGCGATATTAAGACTCTGTAGGAATTATGATTTAGGTTTTGGCTATAGGACGCAACCGGCTTTTAGCGCCGTCCGTGGCGCTAACGCCTTGTCCGTACGTCCATGCACGGACATTGCTGTGTTTTGACATAATTCCAACAGACTCTAAATATCTCCATATTCGCGATGTCACATGCAATTTCTGCAAGCACCCTTTGGTTTTGGCTCATTGAAGGGTATGGACGCGTCGTATTGGCGGGAGCGTAACTGCTCAGTGCCTTCGCAGTTACGGGGCTGGTCCGGATGCGTGTAAGGGCACTGCAGGAATTTACTTAGCTTTTGTTTATTAGCTATTGCCGTTTAATTGTCTTTTGTTACTGTCACACTTTCGTGTGAACAGTAACTTCTTTTATTATACGCGAAAGACAGAGTGCACCTCTTGGGTGCATTCTGTCTGGTATTTTTTATATAGTGGTTTTATGGCATTTTGATATCTGCTCTTTGATATCTGCTCTTTTGGCTCTATGCATTTAGAGCTTGTGTACGAATAATGCGCGGATTGCATTTAGCACTGCTATCACCATTACTCCTACGTCTGCAAATATTGCGAGCCACATATTGGCTATTCCGACTGCTCCGAGCACTAGGCAGATCAGCTTGATGCCTATTGCGAAGTATGTGTTTTCATATACTATTCGCAGGCATTTGCGCGATATTTTTATTGCTTTTGCTATCTTTAGCGGATCATCATCCATGAGGACGATATCTGCGGCTTCGATTGCCGCATCTGAGCCCATGGCGCCCATTGCAATTCCGATATCTGCTCTTGAGAGCACCGGTGCATCATTGATTCCGTCTCCGACGAAGGCGAGCTTTTCTTTGCTGCCCTTTCTTGCGAGCAGTTCCTCCACCTTTGCCACCTTATCACCCGGTAATAGCTCACTGTATACTTCATCAATTCCCAGCTCGGCCGCTACTGAGTCGGCTACTGTCCTCGAATCGCCTGTAAGCATTATTGTACCTTTTATTCCGGCTTTTTTCAATGCCTTTATTGCTGCCGCTGAGGTTGGTTTTATCTTATCTGAGATAAGGATATAGCCCTCATATCTGCCGTCTATTGCGATATGGACTATGGTGCCGACCTTGTCAGTTTCACTGTAGCTTAAGCCCAGCTTTTTCATAAGCTTGTAGTTTCCTGCCGCTACAGATACGCCATCTACCTTTGCGGTGATTCCGTGGCCGCTGATTTCCTCAACGTCTGTCACGCGGGTTCTGTCGATTCCCTTTCCATATGCCTTCTGTAAGCTCCTGCTGATTGGATGCGATGAGCTGCTCTCTGCAAGTGCTGCGTACTCGAGCACCTTTTCTCTATCGAGCGTATTGTCGTAGACTCCTGCCACCTCGAAAACGCCCTCTGTCATGGTGCCGGTCTTGTCAAATACAACGTATCTGGTCTGTGATAAGGTCTCAAGATAGTTTGAGCCCTTTACAAGAACACCCTCGCGGCTGGCGCCTCCGATTCCTGCAAAAAAGCTGAGCGGAATACTGATGACCAGCGCGCACGGACAGCTTATTACGAGGAATGTAAGTGCCCTGTATATCCATATGCCCCACTGTGGTTCAGCTGACATGAAAAGTATTCTGACAATCGGCGGCAGTATCGCAAGTGCAAGTGCACTGTAGCAGACTGCCGGAGTATAATATTTGGCAAATTTTGATATGAAGTTTTCTGATTTTGATTTCTTTGAGCTTGAATTTTCAACGAGGTCAAGTATCTTTGAAACCGTTGATTCGCCAAACTCTTTGGTCGTTTTAATCTTTAAAACACCGGACATATTGATGCATCCGCTGATTATCTCATCACCGCATTTTGCATCCCTCGGCACGCTCTCACCTGTAAGCGCGCTGGTGTTTAATGTAGATGAACCCTCAACTATCACACCGTCGATAGGAACCTTTTCTCCGGGCTGTACCACGATTACTGAGCCGATAGCGACCTCATCAGGATCAACCTGGGTGAGCTTTCCGTCCACCTCAATATTGGCATAGTCGGGTCTGATGTCCATGAGCTCACTGATATTCTTACGGCTCTTTCCGACTGCATAGCTCTGAAACAGCTCTCCTATCTGGTAGAAGAGCATAACGGCTATAGCCTCTGTATAGTCACCATTCTCATAAAGTGCAACCGCTATCGCACCCACAGTGGCAACCGCCATCAGGAAATTTTCATCAAATACCTGCTTGTTTTTGATTCCCTTAAATGCTTTTTTCAGGATATCGTATCCTATAACCAGATAAGGGACCATGTAAAGCAGGAACCTGATAATTCCCTTAACCGGTATGAAATGTAATATAATCATGAGTACCGCTGCGATTATGATACGCGCAAGTACTTTTTTCTGCTTTTTATTCATACGCCATAGCTCCATTCATTATAATCTCTTGATAATCGCCCTTACTATAGCGCAGGCATTGAAATAATAACATTTGTCATTCCTGCGCCCGGCAATTTATAAGAAAATCTCGCAGTCGTCCTCTACCTTTTTACAGTTCTTAAGAACCTCCTGCATAACCGCCTTTGCATCCTGTCCCTCTTCAAACTCAACGCTCATCTTAAGTGTCATGAAATTGACTGTAGCATCCTTTACACCTGCTGTATTCTTTGCGGCATCCTCCATCTTGTTGGCGCAGTTAGCGCAGTCTACATCGATTTTGTAAGTCTTCTTCATAGTGGTGTTCTCCTTATTTTCATGAATTATTTGTTTTACTGTACGTTTTTATTGAACATATGAATGATTGTTCATATGTTAATTTTATTATAGCACCTTTTGCACTGTTGTCAATACACAATGTGCATCTACACAAAATTTATTCACATACCCTAATCACATAATTAATCTCATAGTTTATGATTCAGGCTTCATCTGTGATATTTTCTTTCCAGCTGCTTCCCTCTTCTATCCCATTTGCCGTAAGCCATTCATCCTCAACCTCTACATGACGCTGTCTGCCGTTTTCGTCCTCGAGATAAACCACGCATTTTGCTTTTGCGCCATCCGCTCTTTCCTCACAGCCAAAATCAGCCTCATATATGTGTGTTACCGTATACATCTTCACTCTACCTTCTTTCATATGATTTTGCATGACATAAATATATAGAAACTTCCCACATGTACAGGTGGATGTGTCCACTCCAAAATATCATGTGGGAAGCTTTTTTCAACTATATTTATGATTATAATGCCGCTTTAATCGCCGCAAGCAGCTCATCATATGTCTCATATGCAGGAAGCTCAGGGTAGTCCTTCTTGATGGCATCTGTGCTTCTGAAAAGGAAGCCTGCCTTGCTTGCCTGTATCATGCCTAAATCATTGTGGCTGTCACCGCTTGCGATGGTATCGTATCCGATAGACTGCAGTGCCTTTACAGTTGTAAGCTTTGACTGCTCACATCTCATTCTAAAGCCTGTAATCTCGCCATCTTCAGCAACCTCAAGCTCGTTACAAAAGATTGTCGGCCAGCCGAGCTTCTTCATGAGAGGGCCTGCAAACTGTGAAAATGTATCACTGATGATGATTACCTGTGTGATTGAACGAAGCTCATCCAAAAACCCCTTTGCGCCAGGCATTGGATCTATCTTTGCGATTGTCTCCTGGATTTCTTTTAATCCGAGTCCGTGCTCCTTTAAAATATTTATTCTATAGTTCATAAGCTTATCATAATCAGGCTCATCTCTTGTTGTCTTTTCAAGCTCAGGAATGCCTGTCTCCTTTGCAAATGCAATCCAGATTTCAGGTACCAATACTCCCTCAAGGTCTAAGCATACAATATTCATTTTGATTCCTCCGTGTGTTTTATTCTGTGGATTTCGATGAAGCTCAATATACTTGTCAGGTAACTATTTAAGCAGCCTTGAATAGTTACCTGATATTCAGTTCACCGATTTAATCCAGTAAAGTATATCATACAAGACGACTGTCTACAATAGAATTATGTGTGATTTTCAAAGGATTTTTCAGTAAATATTATTACCGTCCATTACGCTCGCTGGCTTTTGCACGCGTACCGGCTTCCGCAGAGAAGACGCCCTCATCATCTATGATATTTCCGCTCTCAACATGCTTTTTCAGTATATTGTTAAACGCATAATCCCAGATTTTCTCTGAGCCAAGTGCTGTGCGCTTATTTCTGCCGAGTATCTGCGACAGCTTTACACTGTGCTCACGCCATGAAAGCCCGTCCGATGCATCGTTTAGGAGCATTGGCTGGATATTGTCCATGGTGCGGGCAAATCTGGCTTCCGGTGTCTGCTGCGCCTCAAATTCCTCCCACAGCTCTAAAAGCGGCTCGCCCTGTTCCTTTGGCAAGAGTCCGTATATACGCTCCGCCGCCTTCTGCTCACGCTCATGCTGTGTGGCCTTGCCTGCCTCATCATAGGCATATGTGTCTCCTGCGTCAATCTCTACTATGTCGTGTATCAAAAGCATTCCTACTGTCTTTAGCACGTCTATCTTCTCATTGGCATACTCGCTCAAGAGCATGGTCATGATAGCCATATGCCAGGCATGCTCCGCATCATTTTCCTTGCGGCTTGCATCAGCTAAATAAGTCTGGCGGAATATCTCCTTTTCCTTGTCGATTTCTCTGATGAAATCAAGCTGTTTTTCTAATCTTTCTTTTTGCTGCATCATTTTACTTGTTCCTTCTTCCTATCCTATCCGATTTTTAAATATGGTCTCAAGTGTTTAATCAATTCATGTACTTTTGTGCCTGGAGCTGAACTTGCAGGAGTTTTTCCTTCATTCATTGCATCCAAGCGTTCAGCATTTGTTATTGCAAAATCCATGAAAGGTCTCAGAATTTGGAACATATCTGCCCTTCCCTTTGAATATTCTCCCTGTCCAATATTCTTTAACCATTCAGATAGTTTTGGCCAGTAATCACTTCTATGAATATCTGACTGAACAAAACTGAAATGAAGCAAAAACCAAAGTTCAATACACTGATTTGACCAGATAGCATGATATTGTGTTTCCTCTGTAGACATATTAATGCATAATTCATTTGTTTTATTGATGCGTTTTGCCGGAAAATCATCAGTATCATAGACTATCCAGACATGCTTATATCCATTCGGATTGTTCATGACCAGATTCATTGCCTTATCCAAAAGACTAAGCGTATTGTCTCCTGCACCATGAATGTCAAGCTGAATTTTATCTCGATACTGACTGTTTATGATTGTCCTGATTGCTTCGAAATACTGTGGTTCTGTTTCAGTTCCTTCTGTTACTATCAAATGGTACTCTGGACATATCAATATATTCTTATCTCGTCGCGGTTTCATCCAACTCTTTCCTAAATCACTTTTCTTCGGAGGTTTTAAACTCATTGCCAATCTCCTCCTGCCAGCATATTTGTAAGATATGGATCTGCACCATAACGCCCTTCCAGATATTGTTTATCATAGGCTGCAGTACTATTTACTCGTTCATTGTTTTCTCTTCTGATTTCATATAGGGAATATATTTCACTTTCGTGCCTTTCATTTTCTGCCGCAAACCAAATTTCATCCCGTCTGAAAACTGTATTTTTCATTGTTGTCATATCATGGGAAGTAAAAAGTAACTGCGCTCCCTTTTTGTTTACATTCTTATTCTTAAACAATGAAATTACATAACGAAGCAGCTTAGGATGCAATTTTGCATCCAATTCATCAATAATCACCAGCCGACCTTCTTGCAGTGCTAACAAAATCACAGGTAATGCCGCAATCATTTTCTTTGTTCCATCTGACTCATCATTAAAACTTAATTCATAAATCTTTCCCTCTATCATACGCTGTGTATACAGTTCATGATTTTCTTCATCATACCGATAACCTGATACATCAATATCAACATCATTTAGTGCACGAACAATTTTCTTTCGATATGATTCATCATCAGAAAACATTATTTGTCTGTCTGCAATCGGATTTGCATAGTTTTTGACAATGCATGATTCAAACCACTTCTGAACTTCCACAATTACCGGTATATCATAGTTGATTGCCAAAAAAGATAAATATGGCATCTTGGGGTTTACCGAGCGGTTAATACTCGCTTTATTGATGCTTGCACCCAATGTAATTTCAGCACCTTCCCTATCAAAAACCATACCCGTTCTCTTTCCACCAATGGATTTCCAATACAGAGATTCTTCAACAATGTCATCCCCACATATTGATAAGTTGTACCTGTATTCATTTTTTTCCTGTCGGAAATACACTTCAAATTCTGTCGGCATTTTCCTAGATATTTCATTAAAATAGAATGGTGCCGCACTTATCTTCTGCTGAATAATAATCTTTTCTCTTGCCTTCTCCAATTCATATATTGGCTTAACCACTGTAGAAATCAAACATGAAAGAGCTAGTAACAGATTGGTTTTCCCGCCACCATTCGGACCATATATAACCCCTACGGGAAGAAGTGCATCTGCTTTCTCGCTTTTTAACAACGATTCTGAAAACTCCGGAATAGATGTTGCCTGAAAATCGAATGTTGTTGTTTCTTTATATGATTTAAAGTTTTTAAAAGAAAATTGACACAGCATCCTGATATTCCTCCCTCTGAACTGTCTTATTTGCACTTATTATATAATTAATATATTCGTTTTTCAAGTTTTATACCCATATTTCATAAATTTTATTTTTGAAATATGGGTATAAAAGTCATTTTTCTGATTTTATAATATTATTTTAAGTTTCCTTAGAAAATCTCCTTTACATACATAAAAATACAATGCCTCTACAGCGCATCCTTCATTGCTTTAACATACTCACCGACATACTTTGGTGAAGCCTCACCATACTCATCGATTATCTTTATGATGGCAGAGCCCACAATGGCACCATCCGAGATATCTGCCATCTTCTTTGCCTGCTTGGGTGTTGAAATGCCAAAACCGATAGCACATGGCACATCTGTGTTTTCTCTGATTACCTTGACTATTGAAGCCAGATCTGTCTTAATCTCGCTTCTTGTACCGGTGACTCCGAGGCTTGAAATCACATAGATGAAGCCGGTTGCCTCCTTTGCTATCATCGCAATACGATCCTTTGATGTAGGTGCGATAAATGAAATAAGGTCCACATCATATTTCTCACAGAGTGGTAAAAACTCTTCCTTTTCCTCATATGGGATATCCGGCAGAATGAGTCCGTCAATGCCTATTTCCTTACATGTGCTGATAAACTTTTCTGCACCGTATGAGTAAACCACATTTGCATATGTCATGAAAACCATAGGGATTGTGACATCTTTTCTCAAATCTCTCACAAGGTCAAAAACCTTGTCTGTTGTAACTCCGGCTGCAAGTGCCTTTATGTTGGCGCCCTGGATTACAGGTCCCTCTGCTGTAGGATCAGAGAATGGAATTCCAAGCTCTATAAGGTCTGCGCCGTTTGCAACAGCTTCTCTTACGATTTTTGCAGTTGTCTCTAAATTTGGATCACCACAGGTGATAAATGGTATAAATGCCTTGCCGTTTTCAAACGCACTTCTTATCTTACTCATAAATATTCTCCCCTCTGTATCTTGCTATTGCCGCGCAGTCCTTGTCGCCTCTGCCTGAAACAGTAACAACGATTATCTTGTCCTTGTCCATTGCAGGCGCCAGCTTCATGGCATATGCCACTGCATGTGATGACTCGATTGCAGGGATGATTCCCTCTGTCTTTGCGAGGTATTCAAAAGCATTTACCGCTTCATCATCTGTTACCGGTACATATTTTGCTCTTCCGATATCGTGCAGATATGCATGCTCCGGTCCGACTCCCGGATAGTCAAGTCCTGCAGAAATTGAATAAACCGGAGCGATCTGTCCGTATTTATCCTGACAGAAATATGACTTCATGCCGTGGAAAATACCAAGACGGCCTGTATTTACTGTAGCTGCAGTCTCAAAGGTATCTATTCCTCTTCCTGCTGCCTCGCAGCCGATGAGCTCTACACCCTCATCCTCTATGAAGTTGTAAAAGCTTCCGATGGCATTTGAGCCGCCGCCCACACATGCGATAACCGCATCAGGCAGTCTGTGCTCCTTTTCAAGCATCTGCTCCTTGATTTCCTTTGAGATGACCGCCTGGAAATCTCTTACGATGGTAGGGAACGGATGTGGTCCCATAACTGAGCCCAGGCAGTAATGTGTGTCCGAAATTCTCTTGGTCCACTCTCTCATTGCCTCCGATACGGCATCCTTTAATGTGGCTGTGCCTGATGTAACCGGGATAACCTCTGCTCCGAGCAGACGCATGCGGTATACATTGAGCGCCTGACGCTTTGTGTCCTCCTCGCCCATGAATACAACACATTCCATACCCATAAGGGCTGCGGCCGTTGCTGTTGCCACGCCGTGCTGACCGGCTCCGGTCTCAGCTATCAGGCGGGTTTTGCCCATTTTCTTTGCAAGAAGTGCCTGACCTAATACGTTGTTGATCTTGTGGGCTCCTGTATGGTTTAAGTCCTCTCTTTTAAGGTATATTTTTGCTCCACCAAGATCCTTTGTCATCTTTTCTGCGTAGTACAGTCTCGATGGTCTTCCTGCATAATCGTTGAGAAGCTCTGTGAGCTCTCTGTTAAATTCAAGATCGTTTTTGTAATGATTGTATGCTTCTTCTAATTCTTTAACGGCATTCATGAGGGTTTCAGGAATGTACTGTCCTCCGTGAATACCAAATCTTCCGTTTGGATTTGTCATGATGTTTTCCCTTCTGATGTATATTTGTAAATATTTTGTTTTCTGTACTGAATAGTTACAGATATTCTTAAAACCATGAAGATACTTATATATCTCTATTAGCTTAATCGCAATTCATCAAGCTTAGCCTTTTTGTCGTCCGCTCTCATCAGCGTCTCTCCGATAAGCACTGCGTCAGCTCCGATTTCACGTATTGCCCTGATATCGTCTGTGCTCTTTACACCGCTTTCCGATACAAATATGATGTCATCGGGAATCAGGTCACGAAGCTTTTTGCTGTTAGCTGTATCAACTGTAAAATCCTTCAGATTACGGTTGTTGACACCTATTATTCTGGCACCGGCTCTTACCGCCATCCCTGCCTCTTTTTCATTGTGTATCTCCACAAGGGCGCTTATACCGAGGCTGTCACAGATTTTTATATATTCACCAAGCTGTTCCTCTGACAGTATGGAGCAGATTAAAAGCACCGCAGCGGCACCGAGTGTCTTTGCCTGATATATCTGATATTCATCAACCGTAAAATCTTTTCGGATGCACGGAATCGAAACCGTTTTTGCAATCTCCTTAAGATACTCATCCGAGCCTAAAAACCACTTCGGCTCTGTCAGTACCGAGATGCAATCCGCACCTGCCGCCTCGTATTCCCTTGCAATTTCAAGATATCTGAAATCCGGCTCTATAAGCCCCTTTGACGGCGAAGCCTTCTTGCACTCGCATATGAAGCTCAAGCCATCCTTTTTGAGTGCTTTTTCAAATGCAAAATCACAAAGCCTTTCGTTTTTCGTATGAATCGCGATATTTTTCATTTCCTCAAGGCTTATTTTTTTCTTGACCTCTGCCACGCGAAGCCTTGAATATTCTGCAAGCTGGTCTAAAATATTCATCGCTTTTCCTTTCCTGTTTTGTGTGCCTAGCTGTTGCTTACCTCGATGAGCTTATCGAGTGTTTCAAGTGCTTTTCCTGAATCAATGATTTCTGCTGCAAGCTCGATACCCTCTTTCATGCCGTCGGCCTTTCCTCCTATATAAAGTGATGCGCCTGCGTTCATGAGTACTGCATTTCTCTTATGGCTCTTCTGTCCGCCTAAGATATCACGTACGATTTTCGCATTTTCCTCAGGTGTACCGCCTTTTAAATCCTCCTTTGTACAGCGCTCAAAGCCGAAATCCTCCGGTGAGATTACTGTGGTTCTGAACCATCCGTCCTTTATCTCGCATATCTTGGTCGGTGCGCTCATGGAAATCTCATCGAGCTTATCCATGCCATATACTACCATTCCGCGCTTTACTCCGAGGCTTACAAGCACCTGTGCAAGCGGCTCTACAAGGTACTCATCATACACTCCCAGAAGCTGCATGGCCGGCGAACCCGGATTTGTGAGCGGTCCTAAAATATTGAATACGGTTCTAAAACCAAGCTCTTTTCTGATAGGTCCGACATATTTCATTGATGTATGATATTTCTGTGCAAAGAAGAAGCACATGCCGACTTTATTTAAAAGCTCCACACATTTATCAGGGCCCTGGTCTATGTTGACGCCGAGCGCCTCAAGGCAGTCTGCTGTGCCGCATAATGAAGAGGCTGCCCTGTTTCCGTGCTTTGCCACCTTCATGCCACCTGCTGCTGCAACAAGTGCTGAGGTTGTTGAAATGTTGAAGCTCTGTGCATTGTCTCCGCCTGTTCCTACGATTTCGAACACATCCATACCTGTTTTCACCTGTACCGCATGCTCTCTCATGGCCGCTGCACAGCCTGCGATTTCGTCTGTTGTCTCAGCCTTTGCACTCTTTGTTGAAAGAGCTGCAAGAAACGCTGCATTCTGGGTTGATGTTGTCTCACCGCCCATGATCTCATTCATCACTGCATATGCCTCATCATATGTGAGGTCTTCTTTGTTTACGATTTTTACTATGGCTTCTTTGATCATGATTATGTCCTCCTGTATTCCGGTAATATTTCGTTTATAATTTTGTTTATGATTTTGTTCTGCTATTTGTTTTCAATTCAACAACTAATATATAAATTCATTAAACGCTGCAATTTTCAATTAAGCTTTGATAAAATTACTAAGCATCTGCTTTCCGTCCGGTGTCATGATTGACTCCGGGTGAAACTGCACACCGTATATCGGATATTCCCTGTGCTCAACAGCCATGATCTCACCATCATCTGTAGTGGCTGTAATCTTTAGGCAATCAGGCATCGTGTCCGCATCTGCAGCAAGTGAATGGTAACGTGCTACCTTTGCTTTTTTCGGGCAGCCCTTGAATAAAAGGCTTTCTGTGTCAAACGATGCATCCGATTGCTTTCCGTGCATGAGCTCCTTTGCATATGTGACTGTCGCACCGTATGCTGCACATATCGCCTGATGGCCGAGGCACACGCCAAGGATTGGGATTTCCTTTCCAAGCTCCTTTGCCACAGCTATTATCACGCCCGCATCCTCAGGCCTTCCCGGTCCCGGTGATAATATGATGCGGTCAGGCTTTAAAGCCCTAATCTCTTCAACTGTCATCTCATCATTTCTGATTACTCTGATATCAGGCTCTATCTCGCCGATTAGCTGATACAGATTGTAAGAAAAGCTGTCGTAGTTATCAATCAGTAAAATCATTCTTCCACCTCCTGTGAGACTTCAAGTGCCTTAAGAGAAGCCTTTGCCTTGTTTATGCACTCCTGAAATTCCTTCTCAGGATCTGAATCCGCAACTATTCCAGCTCCGCTTCTCACGAAAACCTTGCCGTTTTTCTTGTAGGCAATACGGATTGCAATACATGTGTCCATGTTTCCTGTAAAATCTATATATCCAATCGCGCCACCGTAAATGCCTCGCTTGTTGTCCTCAAGCTCTCCGATGAGCTGGCACGCTCTGATTTTTGGCGCTCCTGAAAGTGTTCCTGCCGGGAGCACGGCCTCTATTGCATCGAGTGCGTCGTACTCTTCTCTTATCTCTCCACGCACTGTCGAGCCTATATGCATCACATGTGAATATCTCTCTATGGAATGAAGCTTTTCAACTTTTACAGTTCCGAATTTACTTACCTTTCCGAGGTCATTTCTTCCAAGATCCACGAGCATATTGTGCTCTGCGAGCTCTTTTTCGTCCTTAAGCAGCCCTTCCTCAAGCTTTTTGTCCTCCTCTGCTGTGGCACCTCTCGGCCTCGTGCCTGCCAGCGGGAATGTGTGAAGCACTCCATTTTCAAGCTTCACAAGTGTCTCCGGAGATGCTCCAGCGACCTCCACATCGGTTCCCGAAAAATAAAACATGTACGGCGAAGGATTTATCGTTCGAAGCACGCGATAGGTATCAAAAAGGCTTCCCTCAAACGGTGCGCTCAATCTGTTGGATAAAACTATCTGGAAAATATCCCCCTCTTTGATATGGTGCTTTGCCTTCTCGACCATCTCACAATACTGCTCCTTGTCAAAAAGCGGTGTGACCTCGCCCAGCAGCTTTCCACCCATATTCTGCTTTTTCTCTCCGTGCATCAGAAGCTCCCTAAGCTGCTTTAGCTCAACAATCGCCTTGTTGTAGCCTGTTTCCGGAGCATCAAGTGACATATTTGCGATTAGTATTATCTTTTGGCACAGATTATCAAATGCTATTACCTTATCAAAAAGCATCAGATCAACATCCTTGAAATCCTCTGTGTCCTTTGCTTTTCCTCTGATGCTTTTCTCCTTGTAGCCCAGATAATCATACGAAAAATAACCTACAAGACCACCTGTAAAAGATGGCAGATAATCAAATTTCGGACTCTTGTACTCTGCAAGAATCTGTCTGATGTACTCTGAAGGATTGTCCGTCTCCACCGAAAGCTTTCCAAGCTTCATATGACCATCTATGCAGTTAATCTCAAGCTTTGGATCATATCCCAAAAATGTATATCTTCCCCAGGCCTCATTGGCCTGTGCTGATTCAAGCAGATAACAATGTGTTGAAACATTCTGCAGAATCCTCATAGCCTCTATAGGTGTGATAAAGTCTGATAATATCTCACAGCTTACAGGGAGAATGTCATACTTCCCGGTTTTTGCTATTTCTTTAACTTCGGTCAGTGTAGGGAAAAATTTCATATGCTTACCTCCAAATTTTATGTTTGTGTGAACAAATACACAACATACAGCTCGAATTCGCCTTTTCAAGGCTTCTTCCATTGTACCTCTTTGTTCATTAAAAAAAGTCCTTGACAGAATATTACTTCTGTCAAGGACGAATAATCTTAACTATCCGCGGTGCCACCTTGAATTCACGATAAAGCTCGTGCGCTTGGCAGGATACCAACATATCCCGGGCAAATGACGTATGCCCACACGTCGCAGAATACTCTGGATGAATGATAAATCCATTTGACTGCGCCCTCAGCGGTCCATTTGACAACTTGTTTCACACCTGATTCTCAGCACCACAGGCTCTCTGTAAAGGCATCATTGCCGTTATCTCCGCTTCAACGGTTTACAATTTATGTAATTGTGCAAACTTTTTATACTGTTTGAATTTCTTTAACGATTTAATACTTTATCTCGCTAAATTTGTTTAAAGTTTATCACTCCTTTTTGTGTTTGTCAACATATTTTTGCCCCGTTTTTTCAAAATCTAAAAACACCTCATAATATAATTTGGAACCGATTGTTCCACTACAAATACCCTTTTTACAGGGCACATCAACAAATATAAGGAGCAGCCCTACTGACTACTCCCCTAATCTGCTCTGCTTTTTATACCCTCGTAAAAGTTCTTCTAATCTCTTATAATCCGGCATTTAAGGTAATACTATCATATCTCCTGGTCTTTTTCGTTATCCGACATCTTTTCAAAAATACCATATAATATACTTTCTGTTAAGATTTTTTATCTAGCACAATCATTAAACTATTATTTTAAAATATTGTATTTAATGTCGTTTCGACTAAGATTTTAAAAAACTATATTGTCTATTGCGATATATAGTACACCTTGCAATATAATCATCTCCTACCTTTCCGGTTTCCCAATCACCTAAGATTAAAATCAACTCTTTATGATTTGATGGTTTCACTTTATTATAGAATTCCCAAAATAATTTTCTATCCTCAAAATCAATTCTAATATATTTTCCATGTTTATATGGGAATGATGGATAGTTCATAATATATGAAAATTCATTTTGAACCTTGTGATAATAAGTACATTGAACAATCTTTTTTCCCCATATACCATTTTTATTTTCTTCAAAATTCCGCTCATCTGCCAAAATTTTATTTGTTTTAATTCCATTATATTCCACACACTTTCTACACATCAAATACATTTGTTTAACTGTAGATATGCTTTTCTTTCCCCCACCCACCTGAGTCTCTTTGCTTCCTGTTCCAGAAATGCTTTTACTGCTAATCCCACTCATTATTTTATCTGCTAAATCTTCAAAGTTAAATTTCTTTTCTTCATATTTTGTGGGATTAAAAATACCATCTGCACTACAAAAGATGCTCACGTGTTCTGGGCTACTTGGCAATTTACGAAAATAAGCACTTTCTGGATTTGCTGCATCTACTAACGTCATGCATGTTTTGCATCCTTCCGTTTTACAATAAAATGTTTGATTAATATGACTGATTGCTGCATCTTTTGCTTTTAATATGTTTCTTTTTTCTTTATCTAAATACGCTTCATATGCCATCTCCCTACCTCCAAAGCTTTTTCTCTAACATTCACTAAGTAATCCTAATTCATCTAATTTACCTACTACCTCCAACAAGCTGTTTTTCCCAATCCTTATGCCAAGCCAGTTCTAATCTTCCATCAATATTTTTATTAGTTCATCTACTGTATGAATTCCATTCCGATTAAGTATATTCCATGTTCTTATAGTCAACTACAAAACAGATACATCCGCCTGAAGAATATCTCCATTGGTTGTCTTTTCTGCTTCTTCTCTCTTTAATGATGCAAGCTGCCTTTGCATCTCAGACAGCATCTCATTATACGTCTCATATCCCCAGATAATATAAGAATATCTAAGTGGATGTCTTAGCTTTCTCAACCCTTTTCGCAACAAGCTGCTGAACACGCTCACTCGTTATACAAAAGCGTTCTACAATCTCTTTATATGTCATTTTATCTTCATAACGACATAACAAAATTAAGCTATCCCTTTGTTTCATCTGCGATATAGCATACAATAATCCTTTTACCTGGTCATCGGTTAATCGTGAATAATCTATTTTCTTTTCACTTACTTTATTAATTCCAGCTTCTTCCAAAATATTTTCTGGAAATGTACTGTCTTTTATCTTTCTCATGCACTGCTCTCCATATAAATCTTTCAATTCATAAATACAAACCATCTTCAAAATATTTATGAAGACATCTCAAATATCAAAAGCTTAAAAATCTATTGTTCATTCAATAAGCGGTTCCGGTAATCTATGTCTAAAACGATTCTATAGAAATTCTGCATTGCCTTCTCTTTCATTAGCTTTTTTCCATTTTGGACTAATTCCTTTTTGATTAAAATACCTTGCGTAAGAGAATCCCTCCGCTACTGCCTCTGAATCTTCAAACACATCAAGGATCGCATCTGCAAACTGCATAATTACTGACTTTTCACGCATATTCTTCAATTCTACCACGCCGGCATCATCATAACACTCTGAATCAAATAATAAAGAAAAATCATGTTTATTTATTCCTTCCTCCGCTTCGTAACTGATACTTCCGAAAATATTACCTTTGCAGGACAGAAGATCTATTATTTCAGAAAACTCCAACTCATATTCGATACCATTAAGTAACGTCGTTGCTTCAAACATTTGCGATATATATGCCCACTTATTTTCGTAGGCATCCTGCTCCATAAAACTAATAGGACCATAATACATATTTTCCCATACATGTTTCCCTTCAAGGGTATGTTTACGCAATGTATCTAAAAGCAATTCCATAGTTTCCTAATCTATTTCCTCGTACATATTCATGCTATTCTCCCCTACCGACTACTTTATCTATTACATAAGATCTTTTGAACCATATTATAACATCACTATTACAAATAAAAAAGTCATATAAGATACTTTATATATATGGAAAGACTTCTATGGCAATCTTTTGGATTTTATAAAGGGTTTGTGATTTATAAAAAATCACAAACCCCTTATTGAGAACTTTCACGATTTTCCTCTCAAAAGTTCCTTTTCAGTGTAATTCACACTAAATTATACACTTGCTCTGTCTGTTCCGTTCGCTGTAGAAGCGTTTGAACCATGATTCCAAGGCCAGCAATTACAACCGCAATGACTACAGTTATCACTATCACCTAATGCACTTGAAAATGCAATACCATTACGGCACATACAAGCTGTAGGATTGATATCATTGTCTGCATTTAAAGACACATTTCTTCCTACTGGATTTGTAAGCTTCATACTGATTTCCTCCTCTCTTGTAAAATTTATATAAAAATAATCACTTATCTTTATATCTAATCCATTTTCATATCATTTAAAGGTTCCAACAACTTTGGATTATTTTCCAATACTTCATGGTACTGAATTAACTGATTCTCAATTCCGAATCTTTCACTTATACAGCGTATTTTCTTTGTATCCATATCCAGACCATTTTCATCATAACATGAAGCGTAACATATGCCACATAAGTGTGCCGCCCAACAATTTTGACAAAACTGACGTGACTTATTTATGTATTCGTCAATATATTTTTCCTGTATTTTAGGAATATCAATTCCGTCATGTACATTGCCGATATTCGGAGCTTCACCAATCCTTTCACAGACATGATATTCCCCATCAACTGTTACGTATAATCGCCTTCCCCCCGGAATACAACATCCATTGAAGTAATACTTAGTCATTGGTGTATCAGACAATCCTCTTTTATGTATTTTTAATAAGCCCTTTAACATACTGCCCCATGTAAAAATTCTATTTGGCGCATCTGTTTCCTGAAATTGTTCTATTGACCAGCACTGTAATGGATTATACTGCTCCATAAACATAATGTTATCTGTAATTTGTTCTCTCCTCGCTAATTCCGCTGTGTCATGCCGTATACCACGATCTGCATAACTGAACATGATTGTATTTCTTTCATTCAGATAAGGACACTCTTCAATAAATCTCTGCATTTTATCAAAGCACTCTCTTGTATATGGAGGAGTCATTACCATATTCACGATAATATTTTCATCTCGGTTTCCATATGCCTTTCGGAGATTTTTCAAGCCTTCCATTGTGTACTCAAAGCTGCCTTTTCCATCTGATCCTTTTCGATGTTCATCGTGTAATTCCTGATTTCCGTCAATGCTACAGACTACTGTAAAATTCGGTACTGATGCAAGATATTCAGCAATCTCCTGTGTCATTAGTGTCAGATTTGTTGTTAACGAATACATAATTGTATTACTGCAATTTAAGGTTTTTACATATTCAACACATTGCTTGATTAAAGAAAAATTCAGCAACGGTTCTCCACCATAAAAAGTGATATAGAACTCATTCTTCATTTTATCCTTTGAATAGTCTATTACCTTTTTGGCAATCTCAAATGGCATATCATTATGCTGTGAAAAATCCCTAAATTTAGGATTATCTTCCTGATATATACAGTAATCACAACGCAAATTACACTTTTGTGTTACTTCAAAGGTAATTTGTCCTAATTTAGTATCAAGACTTTTCTTTAAATTGGTCACCTGTTCTCCAGAAAATGTTTCTAACATTGGAGCTTTCAATATATTTTCGTTATTTACTACATCCATAATTTTGTCTAATGCAGATATTAACGATTTCTCATCTAAGTCTAACTCTCTCAATTTTTCAAACTGATTTGTTTTCTGAAGTTTCTGAAATACCTCATATACTTCCTTTTCACATTCAAACACTTTTCCAGTTCCAGTATCGTAGTAATAGAATCGATTTCTCGTCTTAAATACTTTTCCTCTTCTTCTGTAGTTTTCATCTTCTATTAACGTTGAAAAAAATTTTTCATAAAACTTATAGTCCTTCATCTGCTACCTCCTCCTTGGTGTTGTCCATTCTCCACATTTGATAATATTGTCCCTGTTGCGAAAGCAATTCTTTTTCTGTACCTTCCTCCAAAATCCGGCCATTCTCTAAAAATAAAATTCTGTCCATTCCTGACAAATCATGTAAGTTATGAGTGATCAAAATAATGATTTTATCTGGGTATGTTCTTTCAATTTCTTTTAATATGCTATTCATTGAAAGATGATCCAAACTACTAAATGGCTCATCCAAAATTAGTACATCAGATTCTCTGAATAAAGTTCTGGCCAAACCTATTTTTTGCTGTTCACCTCCCGATAGATATATTCCACTTTTATCAAACTCTTTAGATAAAATGGTTTTATTTTGTGCCGGAAAACTTTTGATTTTTTCATATATCTTCACCATTTTCAGCAATTCCGTCACTGTTTCCTCTGAATCCTCATATTGCATAGAAACATTTTGGTTTACTGTCATTGAAAACAACCGAAAGTCTTGATACAAAACGGATATTCTTTTTCTATAATCCTCTTTTGATAAATCACGCAACTCGTTGTTATTAATGCAAATTTCACCCTTATAATCTCTATAGAATCCTAACAAAAGTTTTATAATAGAAGATTTTCCAGAACCATTTTTCCCTACCAATGCGATTTTTCTTTCATTCTCTCCTAAAGTAAAACTTATATTATTAAGGACTTCCTTATTTGTTCCATACGAAAAAGACACATTGTCAAATCGTATCTGTGAAATCCGCTTCACAACTATTTTACCCGTATCTGTCTCCATATTCATAAATTCAAAATATTTATCTAAGTCTAATGCGTTGGAATATAACTCTGGTACACTCGCAATCACTGCTTTAACTTGTTGTATCATCTGCTGAATACCCGTATACAAAACAATAAACTCTCCCAATGGCATTTTCCCTGATATTGTATTATATCCAAGATAAATGAGAATCAATATTTCTGTTATTGAATCCACTAACATAATTCCTATATATTGTATTCGTATTCTCTTTCCCCACTTTTTTGCTGTGTTATTCATACCGAGCCATGCATAAGAATACTTTTTTTCAAAAACCTTGCTATCACTAAATGTCAAAATTTCTTTAATGTACTCATTCAGATAAAAAATTCGATGTATATAATTGATTTCTCTATTGTATGGAACCGCTTCTATTTTATATTTATATTGTAGTTTCTTCATTTGCATGGAACATAAACATGAAGCAAATACTCCTATAAGTGCGCATGTAATTATAAGAAGATCATATTGTAAGATAATGCTGCTTATTCCAACAACACTTAACAAACTGGTAAGTACACCAGTTGTTAATGTAACGGAATTTATGATCCCGGTTTTGCCATTTTCAACAACAAAATAATATAAATCATAAAATTTTTTATTTTCATATTCTTCTAAATTAAAACTTTTCGCTTTCTTATAGATATCCCCCTGAATTTTTTCTATTATACGGTTCTGCAAAAGTGGCTCGTATAAATAACTAGCACTTCCATTAATAACCGCAATAGTTACAGCTAATAAAAGCATAAATCCTATTATTACCAAAAAATATTTCATTTCTTGCTTCATTAAAGTATCGGTTATGTATCTCAAAATGCTTAAATTTACCACGTTCAATACACTTGTGAGAACCGAAATTGCTATCATCAATAAAATATATTTTGCGTCTATCTGCCAGATATATTTTATACAATACAGTGTGTTTCCTAATACTTTATTCTTTTTCAAATAGTCATCTCCTCCTGCGTACTGTAGCAAGAAGGAATCTTCTTGCTACAGTACAGAAGCTTCTGTACGTTCATTTTTACAATTATTTATTTACCTGGTGTTTTCGGAAGATAAAATAACTAACTGCCGAAAACAGGATAGCTGTTATCGCATTAACCCAAATTGCCATTGACGGCCAACTCAAAACTATATTTCCCACACTATATGCTGTATAAGATTGGAATGAAAAATCTGCTATTTTAGATGGTAACAAGGAAAGTGCATGACTCCAAATATATCCGCCGGCATCCGGTGCTAAGAAAGTCGGCACAATTATTAATAAAAAAGCGATAATAATAACCCCATATGTATTTTTTAACACTGTAGACATGAGAATCGTAATACCCATTATTCCCAATGTAAATACATATGCCAACACCAATGCATAAACAACTGCCTCTCCCATTGTCAATTGATATCCTACTGACATTGCTGGATATTTTAGTTGTATTGGTAAATCCGCCCCCTCTATTCCCAGTAATCCAATATATACCGCAGAATAGATCAAACTGATTCCCCAATAAACACAGGTTGTATATAACCATGCTACAATAACTTTTGCAGAAATCAGCTTACTCTTTCCATATTTCATACATAATATGAGAGAGTCACACTTTGACTGATATTCTCCCGCAAATATAGGTGCAATCCCAATACAAATAATCATCATTATCAAAACAGGCCAAGTCAATGCATCTAAAATCATACTCCACCCCTTATGGTAACCAAATTGATAACTTGGTATATTTTCTACTTTATTCTCCCAATAATCGGCTTCTTCAGAAGTGAGCTGACCTTGTTTTTCTTTCGTTTTGATATAATACTTATCTCTCTCTAAACGGGCTTTTGCAAAATCTTTACCCACATTTTCTTCAAGAACATCCTTCATACCACTTCCGCTTCCTGGCTCTCTATATACATTTGTTATTAAACTCAACAAATCACGATTAGGAAGATAAAAAGTTTTATATATATCCTCTGACAAATAGTGGTATGCTTCATTATTCGAATTTGTTTTTGAATCAGTTGTGTATCCCAGATACCGATTTACTAACTCATCTACCTTTTCTTGTGTTAATTCAATCTTCTGTTGCGTATCCTTCATTACCTCAACAGCGCTCATTCCATAAAATGTTTGTCCATTTTTATCCGTTGCTGTTATTTGTATAATGCTCGAATAGACACAAAAGATCAGGAATACACTACATCCAATGATAGACAATTGGGTTAATCTGCTTCCCCATATCTTTTTCCATTCGTATTTAATCATTCCAACCATTATCTTCACTCACTTTCTTTATATATTTCATCAGAAAAATATTTCAAATATAAATCTTCCAATGTTGGTTCAACTTTTATAGCGCCTTCTATCGGAGACATATTAGAAATAACTCTCGCTTCTACATAAGTACTTAAGCCATGCGAATTTGCAATACAATGTGTATTTTCAAATTTTATCCATTCACTATTTGGGACATGGCAGGACCACACTTCCTCTTTCACCTCACTAAGCAGTTTCTCTGCTGAACCCTGTAAAATGAATTTTCCCTTTTTCATAATTAAAACCTGATCTGAAATATATTCAATATCTGATACAATATGTGTGGATATAATGATAATTTTGTCTTTTGACATTTCTGCAATAATATTTCGAAAATATGCCCGTTCTTTTGGATCTAATCCTGCCGTTGGCTCATCTAATATTAGTATTTTGGGATCATTTAATAATGCCTGTGCAATTCCTAATCTCCTTTTCATGCCACCTGAAAATGTTCTGATTTTTCTATTAGCTTCCTTTTCAAGATTCACCAGTTTAAGCAATTCTCTTGTTTTTCTTTTTGCAAATCGAGGTGATAATCCCTTTATTGATGCGATATATAACATGAAATCCTTTGCCGTAAAACCTTGAGTATAACCAAACTCTTGTGGCAGATAGCCTAACAAGTCCCTGAATCGTTCTCCCATTTGTATATTATTTTCTCCATCCACTTTCACCTCACCAGAAGTAGGTTCAACAATTCCACAAATCATCTGTAATAAAGTTGTTTTTCCTGCTCCATTAGCACCTAAAAAACCATATACTCCCTCTGTAAGTTCTGTATCAATCTGTTCTACTGCAATTTTATTTCTAAATTGTTTAGATAAATGTTCCATAGTTAATTTCATTCAAATTTCCTCCTGCTTTCTTCAAAAGTTTTCGTAATTCTAATCCAGCACCACTAATTGTTAGACATCCTATTGCTACCCATAAACCCCAATAATAGGTTGTAAAAATTTCAATACCAGAAATTTTAAGTGTTACGATTATACAACTCAAACATATGCCCCAGGTGCTTGAATATAAAAGCATATTTTCTTCCCGACATCTGTTTAATATAAACATACATCCAAAGCACATTATTTCGTATGGCACCGTACCATAAACAATAACCTGCCATATTACTGTTTCTTTAAAAATCGACATAACAACAGCAGCACATAGGAAAAAGAACAAATCTAAAATTCCAAATACCATTAACCGTATCATAAGAACCTTACTAAATGAATTCTTCGCAGTCATCTGTATTTCAAGCATTCCAGGCTGAAAAATATTGCATATTTCATTTGCATTTATAAGACATAACACAGGTCCTGATATAGCAATCAAAGTCCATATCCAACTATTAAAATTCATATTCTTTACATTAAGCAAATACAATACCAAAATAGAAAAACAACTCTTCAATAACCATGTTCTCTTTTTTATAAAATTCAATTGGTTGAAAAAGAATTCTGTATTTGTCATTCGTTCTCTTTCTGGATACAATTCTATTCTTTTTGCCTTTGATATTGTTTCTTCTAATTTCTGTACATCATATGCAGGCACATTTATCTTCTCTAACTCTCTTTTTAACTGTCTATCTATCATACTTCATAACTCCCAATCTAGCCTTTAACACTTTTTCGGCATTTTTCAATTTATATCTAACAGTAGACGCTGGCATATTAACAATTTGAACGATATCTTTTATCCTAAGTTCCTGATAATATCGCAAAATAATGAGTTCCTTATCCAAAGTTTCCAAAGATTCAAGCGCATTTAAAATATCGAGTCTTACCGGTGCTTCTGCTAATCCTCCATCATAGCAGACTTCTGCCACATCCTCTAAATCTGTTTCTTTAGGCTTCCGAAAGTAATCTTTTATTGAATTTTTAGCTATTACATACAGGTAATTTTTTAGTTTTCCATACTCGCGATAATGTTCCAATTCTTTTACAAATTTCAGAAACACATCTTGAGTAATATCTTGTTCAACTTCTTTATTCCCCACATAAAAAAAACAGTATCTATATATGTACATATAATTTTCTCTAATTAATGCGTCTATCTTTTCCTCGTCATAGCTAAGATTTCGCAATTGCTTTTTCTCAAACACAAAATATTCTCCTAAAATTCTTTCATTTTGACTTCTTTCTAACATTTCTCTTTATAATGTATAACGATTAACTCACTAAAAAAAACAGCTTTTTTAAATTTTTATTGTTTTTCCTGCATCATTTTCTATAATCACTATTTTTAAAAAGATATTTGCGACAAAAAACAGATGTCAAATTTCTATATTAGTATCCACTTAACCTCATCCTATTTTTTATCTACAAATTCTTTTGTATATATAAGAATTTTATAACGTTCTTCCTTCTTTGTTCACAATAATATCTCTATGAAGCTGCCCCCAAAAAAAATCTGAAAAAATTTAGCAATTTTGTTCTGAAACGAAACTGAACACAGGAACATCTTCCGAAAACTTCAGATTCCTTGCCAACTCCAAATTCTTTGTTACTATTTTTACCCCATCCACAGCCGTATCATTATAAGAATTTTTAATGGTAAGAATCCTGAATATATCCAAATTTCTTTTCACTATAAGAATATGTTGTATCTGCATATACAATTTGCTGGGGAAAGAGCATGCATTTGACTACACGCCCTTTTTCCATCATCCACAACTTACTTTTTGTACGTCTCTTTCATATTTCTCTTTCAGAATTCTAATATCTTCCTCTGTATATATTCGCCCATTATCTGCACATAATATTATAAAAAATATGCAGATACTCAATCAGTATCTGCATATTTTCTATGCGAAAATCGAAATAACCAGACTCACCACCAGTGAGGTAATTCCAATAATCGTTTCCATAACACTCCATGATTTCAGGGTTGTTTTCTCATCAATACCAAGAAATGAGCTGACCAGCCAGAAGCCCGCATCATTCACATGACTTAGGGCAGTAGCTCCTCCACAGATTGCACAGCACATTGTAGCTCTGTAAAGCATGCTTGTATCCATAACAGCAGGCATTGTGGCCATGATGCCGGATGCCATGGTCATGGCTACGATAGAGCTTCCAACCGATGCTCTGAACAAAATATCTATCAGAAAAGCTATCACTATCAATGGAAGTCCACTCTTTTCCAGCGCCGGTCCGATTATATTTCCAAGACCTGAATCCTGCAAAATCCATCTGATTGCTCCTCCGCCTGCGATTACTAAAAGAATCATTCCTACAGGTTTAATTCAAGTATAGACCGCACTGCATCAGGTACAGGCAGATATGGGGATATAGTACTTAAAAAAATCAGAACGAGCATTCAATTAACCTCAAGATACTCTGCGCTCTTTTCTTAAATACCTCATTTTCCGCTTCTGCGGCTACACCTACAATTCGCCTGATTTCATCCTTATACGGCATGCAAAACTTAACCGCATCCGTCAAAAGTCGATCTGACTCTAATGTGCTGTCCAGTGCATGATCGAAATCATATAACGGAGCCATACTCACATACTCTCCTGTATCCGTATTTCTAAGCCATCCGAAATTACCGGCATGCCTATCGCCATTTCCGATTACCGCATCTATGATGAGCATCTGTGCTCCAGCTTTTCCAAACAACTCAATTATCGTCTGCTCATCAAAATCATCTGGATCAAGTCTTCCTGACTGATCAGCCTGCTCAAGCATCAGCATTGGCGAAGTGATATTATAAATTGCGATTCCGCCGTCTGTCTCATCTGCGTTTTCTACGGAAATACCACATTTCCTGCAAAGCTCAATACATTGCAGTTCCACAGAAATATCGCCATACTTGTAAAGTTTTCCATCCTGTTTCCACTCCTTTGACAGCGCACCTCCCACATAAAGTGTCGGAGCAGCCTGTCCTGCAAATGCTTCATTTCCGTCCCAGAAAGGCTTGTAATAGGGACTTATCTCCTCAAAGCGTATAGGATCATCCGTGGCTTTTATCCAATAACAATCGCTGAAGCTCAAAGCTCTGGTTTCGCGGTTAATGCGCATACGAGCTCCCTGTCCGAATGTAATTCCCTTTAATTTTCGGGCCATCGTGTTTGTGCCGGATGAATAGCGGTACTTCATCCATTTTGTAAAAGTATGATTGTTTGCACCTTTTTGCTCCATAAGTCCGGGCAGCAGATTTGTATTTAGTATTTTTTCATTATCTATATCGTAAACCGGTGTGTTTTTGCACATTAATAACATAAAATCACCTCGCATCATATAAATTCGATTGATAACATTATTATAGTTGTTATTAGATGTGTAATCAATCATAAACACCGACTAATCTAAAGTCTTAATTTAGATTAGTCGGCATTTTACTATTTGTACGATAAGTCTTATAATTTCATTCTCATCCCCTTTATCATGCTTCCTACCAGCCCTGATCCATCAGCCAGTTATTCAAGCCTCTCTCCCGTCGGTTTGGATCTGCCTCATTTGAAAGCTCAGTGTACTCGCCTTTTATATTTCCATCAACAATAAAAAGTACCCTGCTGCACCGCGATGCCACCTTTGCGTCATGTGTCACCATAACGATCGTTGTTCCCTCTTTATTAAGTTTTACAAGTTCATCCATAACTTCATTTGAGGAAGTGCGGTTTAATGCTCCTGTAGGTTCATCCGCAAAGAGAAGTTTCGGAAAGTTCATCATACTGCGGCAGATGCAGGCGCGCTGGAGCTGTCCACCGGAAACCTCGTTTATATCGTTGTCAGCCACCTCTATGATGCCGAGTTTTCGCATAAGTGCCTCTCCACGCATCTGCTTTTCCTTGTTGCTCTCCTTTGTCTTTTTACTCTCTGCCGCAGGAAGTATGATGTTGTCTAGTATCGTTAGATTTTTCATCATATACATCTGCTGGAAGATAAATCCCATCTCATCAAGACGCAGTTTGGCAAGCTCTTTTTCTCTAAGTTCGGTTATATCTTTTCCATCAAAAATGACCTGTCCGCTCGTCACACGATCCATACCGGATATCGCATACAAAAGTGTTGATTTGCCTGATCCTGACGGTCCCATAATGGCGATCATCTCGCCCTCGTTTACCTCTAAATTTACATTTTTAAGTACGTTATTCTGTCTTTTATCTATGACATAAGTTTTGCAAAGATCTTTTGCGCTAAGTAATGCTGCCATGCTTCTTTCCTCCTACTCAATATTCGATATATCGCTGCTCTTTATTCCTCTGATATGAAGTGCCGTAAGTCCCGATGCCGCAAGCGTCATCAAAAAGACGATACCCGGATAGATCAGGAATATTTTCCATGGATCTATTACATAGGATAATTTCGAGACTCCAAGCATACTATAGATTGGACCATCAACCAGATGTGTTACCGGAACTGAGCATATCGCTGCAAGCAGAACCGCTATAAGCGTTACAAACCCGAATCGTGCGGTGTGCCATCTGATTATCCGTTTATCTGAAAAGCCTGTCGCTTTTAGTATCGCGATCTGGCTCTTTTCATCGCTGATAAACGATCTTTCCATCAGAACACAGATAAGAACTACCACTATCAGAGTTATCCCGAGGAACAGATACTGCACAGCCTCCATTGCGGATGCGCAATTCATGCTATCGTCACAGTATTCTGCAGCATTCATCACATCCTCATTGTCAAACAACTTCTTTATCTTTTCTTTTCGATTTTCAATTTCAGACGCAGCCGGATCATCAGTAAAATTAATCTGATATGCTGCCATACTTGAAATATGAGCAAAGTCAGTCGGTGCATCCTCATGAAGTCTTATTACCGCACCAAGCTGGTTCATGCTCTGGAAATATGCCACAACGATACATTCCCTCTTCTCGGTTCCGTAATCTATCGTTACCGTATCTCCTATCTTTGCCCCGGTCATTTTAGCGATCGTCGGTGTTATCGCAATCTCATTTGCATTTTGCGGAACAAGCCCTTCGGTATACTCATAATCCGAGGCTTTTGTATGGATGCCCTGTAAGCATACGATAGAATAATCCTTTCCACCGGTACTCACTCCATATTTATACTGCACTTCTGAGATTACCTTTGCAGGCATATCATTTTCTGCCAGAAGTTTTTCCGTGTCCCTCAGATAGTTTTCCACACGCTCTCGTCCATCAGCTGTCATACTGCCCATCATCTCAGTCAGATCCGTATAATAAAGATCGCTGCGCGAAGCTAATGTCGTGACAAGTGTGTCGCTTCTCATCGTAGATGTTGTGTTCACAAGCAAAAGCACCAGTACTGTGCATATAAAAAATGTTATGATTATCGTTGCATAGCGTCTTGGCGAGCTAAGTACATTATTTATGGCTAAAAATCTGCTTGTGCTGCCACGGCTTTTTCCCAGACGAAGTGGTGATTTTCTGTTATAACGCTCCCCGGTCTGTCCTGAGCGTATAGCATCGATAGGTGATAATTTTTTAACAAGCTTTGTACATCTGAATGCAAAAAGCAGTATTGCTGCCACAACGATAAATGCGCCTGCAAACTCCAAAGCATAATAACTGTTTCCACCTCCGAGCACCATATTACGGCTTACCGACTCTAGCATCATATTTGAAAACGGTATACTGCATATAAATCCCCCTATCGCTCCTGCTATCGCCAAAAAGAGATATTTTGCCATATAAAGTCCTCGTATATTTGTGCTTTTTATTCCTATCGCTTTTAGCACTCCGATCTCACGGAACTCCCCTGATATCGTAAAAGTGATGGAAAATTTAAGCACGATAAACGAAACGAGCATCATGCATACGCTTAAGACCAGCATCAGAAATGCGACTATCATATCGATCAGATAGCACATTTTTATCATGGAATAAGTACCGGAAAATGTCACGCCCTCTTCTCCCGATACCACCGATGCAAGTTTTGATTCATCCGCACCACTTTTCAGATCTATATAATATATTTTTCCCTGCTGTACACCTTCTGCCGTATCCTCTGCCAGCTTTCCTTCGTCCTGCTTACTGAGTAAAAACCGGTTGTTCCCCATCATACTTGAACCAAGCAGTGCATCCTTTGCCTCCCCATCAAGTATTACGGACAGCTTTACATTGCCATATGTGATCATAATCTTGTCCCCGGACTGTAAATCATTTTTTTGCATGAAATCTCCTGTCGCATATGCGTGTCCCGGCTCGATTGATGTTATCTTTTCATTTTTGCTGTCGAAGAATTTGAGCTTACTGTCCTCTATAGCCTGATACACAGTCGCATTTCTTGCTTCCAGTGCTTTTCCCTTCGTGTCAGTCAGATCCGATTTATTTCCGAACACTACGTTTTCTTTCCTGTACTCCTTTACGTCCTCCTGTTCATTTAACACATCCTTTATCGGATCATCCGTGTCCGTTCCCATCATGATAACGACATAATCCCCGACTCCTGCTTTTTTTAGAAAATAATCTGTGCCGTTCATGACTGCTGCCACATTGCTAAGACCACTCGACACAAACATCGTTGCCAGAAGTATAAAGGCAAACAGGATTATGTTCATTGTCTTTTTTCTTTTCAGATCTTTTTTCAATATTCGAAAAAACATATTTTCTCCTCTCTGTAATATGTATTGTTACGTTGTATTCATATTACATGGGAAATTATTAAATAATCCTTAAATGCATTTTATACTTTATGGATTACTACTGTAGCCAAAAATTCATTCTCCTTTATTTCTGCAAATATCTCTCCGTCCATCATGTGCATAAGCTGTCTGCATATGTAAAGTCCAAGCCCTGAGCCTTTCGCATTTCCCACGTTGCTTCCGCGGTAAAATGAGTCAAAAAGATGAGGAAGTTCATCTTCCTTTAATGTGCAGCCGCTGTTTTTTACCGTGATAAGACAGCAGTCCTCCTCCGTGGAAAATGAAATCGTGATATATTTTCCATCACCGTATTTTAAGGCATTTTCCATAATATTCTGCAATACCTCGATTAGCCTGTTGCTGTCTCCACACAGCAGACAGTCCAAGTAGCTTTCAACCTCAAATGTAGTATGCAGATTTGAAAGTTTGTCCGTATAATATGCATTTATATATTCCATCACAGATGACAGATAGACCTCGCCCATTTCTACCGTAAGGTTTAAAAAATTTTCCCTCGATGCAGCCATAATCTCGGTTACATATCCCTCCATCTCTGTTACGTTTTTGTCAATTCCTGCATATACCTGTGCTCTTTTTTCCGGTGTGTCATAGAGATTTTCAGATAATGCTTTGTTGTACAACCGAATCGCTGAAAGCGGAGTTTTAAGGTCATGTGCCAATGAAAGTATGAGCGTCTTTTTCTCTTTTTGAAGCTCAAGCTCCTTTTCCCTGCTGCTTTCTAAATTATCGCGCAGCATATCCATTCCCCACAGAAATCTGCCAAAGAATTTGCTCTTTTCTGCCTTGATAGGGACAGATAAATTTCCCTTTGCCAGCTCCTCCGTAAGCGACATCATCCTATGGAAAGGCTTTAATATCTTTTTTCCTATGTACATCACTAAAAAAACAGACAGTAAAAACATGATTCCCATACCAACATTCATAAGGATCAATGTTTTGTGGTCTGTCTGTGTATAGATTACTTTGTATATTGTGCCTGTTGTTTCCCGAGTTCTACTTATTCCCGGCTCATTGATATGTGCCATGATAAAAAAGAGCACATTTGATATTGCGATCAGTATCAGCTCTATACCAAGAAATATCCCAGCAAATTTTCTGTATTTATTCATATCTGTATCCTGTTCCCCACACTGTTATGATGTGCTCCGGTTTCTTTGGATCTTTTTCCGTTTTCTCGCGTAGCCACTTTATATGTACTGTCAGAGTCTGCGGCTCGGATTCGCTGTCGCTCCCCCATACACTGTTAAACAGATAATCTTTTTTAAGGGTAATGCCCTTATTCTCCACCAGAAGCCTCAATAACTGAAATTCCTTTTCCGTGACGCTTACCGCTTTCCCTTCAACGGTCAGTGTCTGCGTTACCGTATTTAATTTGAGGTTATTGCATATAATCTCCTCGCGGGCATATTTGCGCTTGAATATACCATTTATCTTTGCGATCAATATATCCACATCAAACGGTTTGCTGATGTAATCGTCCGCTCCAATCTGCAAGCCTTTAAGCGTGCTTTCCTTATCGGTTTTGGCACTTGCGATAAGTATGTGTGTGTTAGAGGTCTCTCGTATCCTCGAACAGACCGAAAAACCATCAAGTCCGGGCAAACCGATATCAAGCACCAAAAGCTTTGCTCCGTACTGCTCAAATATCGATAATGCCTTTTCCCCTGTATCTGCAAGGCTTACTGTGTAGTTTTCTCTTCTTAAAAAATCACATAGCAATGTGCCTATTTCTTTGTTATCCTCTACTATGATAATGTCTGGCATATTTCTCTCTTCTCCTATAAAATATACTCCATCTGGCGTTCCTTTGTCTTAAGCCCCATCTTCTCATAAAATTTCTCAGCAGATGTGTTTCCGCTCCATACATTGAGAGTGACCTCGTAGCATCCGAGATGCTTTGCCTCATTCTTGACATATTCAAAAAGCTGCTCTCCGATATGCGCTCCTCTGGTCTTTGCATCTACACACAGATCATCTATGAAAAGTGATGTAAACGGCACCATATTGTTGGAAAACGGCTGCTGTCTTATCTGACAGAATGCATATCCCATGCAGATATCATCATCACCTGCCGCAACATATATCGGCTTTGTATCGTCCTTTATCATTTCTGCAAGCTCTTTATTTGTATATTTTGTCGTTCCCGGGATAAAAATATCCGGTCTGATATCGGCATGGATCAAAAGCACCTGCTCTAACAATTCTATAAGTCTTGGTATGTCTTTTTCCTGTGCTCTTCTAATATTCATTTTTGAGAATCATCCTTCCTGTTGTACTTTATATGTGATCTACAATAAATCAATTCAATGTTATATCTGATTACATTTCAAAATAAATCCAGCATATTATCGAGATAAATGTGCTCTCTGACATGTATCTGATACTGTGGCTTCGTCATATAGTAAAGCAGAAATTCAAGTACCATGGCACTTCCAAGCCCTCTGCCCTCTATTTTAAAATTGCTAAAGCCCATCGGCAGATAAGTGTTCTTTATATCGTCTACTCCTATAAATCCCGGATTTTCCATCGCCTTCGAAAAGAGATATCCCTGCCCTGCATCAGGTGCAGTACAATAATGCTCCGGGCAATCCTCGCCCAGATTTTTACGGCTAACTGTCTCGTAGCATTTCTTCCTGTCCGTGCAGCCAAACCAGCAGCACTCATTGCACAAAAATTCTACTTTTTCCTTTTGATGCTGTGATAATGCTTTCAGTTTATCAAATGATCTGTTCAACCTGAAATCCGGTACTACATAGCGGAAATCTTCTCTGTTTAGCTCATTTTCAAGTTCACAAAAATCTGTGAGAACCTTTGTGGTTGAGGACACAAAATAAAAGTCAGGATAGTTTTCTTTTATGTAATCAAGCAAAATATCTGAGTAGATGATTATGCCGTTTTGGCTTTTTTCCCTGCCATTACTTATGCTACATTCATCATTGCATCTGTCATCACTATCTATATGGTATTTTGTATTCTTACTACTATTGTTACTGAATATCCCACACAACTCATTACATCTTCTATCTGAAAGATATTCTTCCGTAACCAGTGAATTGCTAAAGGTAAGTCTCGCGGATATCCCATATTCCTGCATCAGCTTAAGCACTTCCTTCGGATCGTGCTCACCAAAACCGACGCGGCCTCCGCCCCATATGCAGTCTGCCGGTGCACCGTATATTGAGCCTATGTCGCACCAGTCATAGAAATATTCCCGGTGCTTGCGGTACAGTGGGAGAAATTCTTTGTACAATTCATAAAATTCAAATAATCCCGGTAGATGATAATACGCTTTCATTTTGACTCCTTATTTTAATCCGTACCAGACTCTCAACAGACTCTAGTATACTTCTACCCAATGTAAGTGTAAATGGATTTTGCATATCGGTCTCCCATTTTTGTAGTAACCGGTTGCCGTTATACAATAAACCCCGGAGCGTATTATATGCTTTGATAGCATATCAATATCACGCTCCGGGGGTTCTATTTACACCTGATTTAGTTTAAGAAATTCTGTATGATAACTTCCTCTGCCTCTTCCTCTGTAAGTCCGAGTGTACGGAGCTTGAGAAGCTGCTCGTCGTTTATCCTGCCGATTGCTGCCTCATGGATGATAGCTGCATCGATATTTTTTGCCCTGATTTCAGGGATTGAACCGACCTCTGCATGATCCATGATGATAGAATCACACTGGATATGAGCCTGGCATTTGCTGTTGCCAATGGCATTCGGATGGAAGGTCTGGACTGAGTTTCCTTTTCCTACGGATCTGGAAACAATCTGTGCAGAGCTGTCCTCTCCGTTTAACTGCACCTCGATATTTGACTCCGCCTTCTGCTCTCCATCTGTCATGAGACGCTCTGTGACATAGAGCTTTGCGTCCTTTCCAAGCTCCACATTGGTCTCACGGACTGTAGAATCAACACCCTTTATCTGTGCTGTATCGAGAGTAAAAACAGAATTCTCACCCACAAATATATTTGTTACAGGGTTGAGCACTCTCGCACCTGTTCCGTTTCCCTCGCCGTAGTGCTTTTCCTCATAACGTACATTCGCATTTTTACCTACATGGAAGGTATGGATGCCGTCGTGTCTGCTCTCGTTGCAGCCGCTGTTGTGGATTCCGCAGCCTGCCACAATCCTTACATCTGCACCATCCTCCACATAGAAATCGTTGTATACAAGGTCTGTCATGCCTGATTTGCTGAGTACTACAGGGATATAGACAGCCTCTCCATCCGTCTTGCCATCAATATAAATATCAATGCCGGGCTTGTCCGTCTTTTTCTTTATCTTGATATGCTCGCTGTCTCCGTGGCAGATTGATGTGCCGTTTTCACGCAGATTAAAGGCACCGGTCTGACTGAATTTATTATCATTTATGACGTCCAATACGCCCTCTGTTACGTTGTCAAGCTTTACCATATTATGCTCTTCCCTCCAGTCTCTCTACGCATTTGTGACATTTCTGTACACCATTGAGATAAGGCAGCACCTCGTCCTTTGTGCCGATTTTCTTGATTTCTCCGCCATCAATTATCATGATGCGGTCTGCCATATTTATTATTTTCTCCTGATGTGAAATCACTATGAGGCTCTGCTTTTTCTCAGTATGGATTTCCTCGAATTTCTGTATGAGCATTGAAAAGCTCCACAGATCGATTCCAGCCTCCGGCTCATCAAATATGCAAAGCGAATGCTCCTTGGCAAGCACTGATGCAATCTCAATTCGCTTCATCTCTCCACCTGAGAGTGTGCCGTCAATCTGGCGGTAAATGTAATCCTTTGCACAGAGTCCTACCGCGGTGAGAAGGTCGCAGCACTCCTTGTCTGAAAGCTCATCCTTTGCGGCAAGCTTGAGCAGCTTCATGACTGTCATTCCCTTAAATCTCGGTGGCTGTTGGAATGCAAAGCCTATTCCCGCATTTGCCCTGTGATTGATGTCAAGCTCTGTGATATCCTGTCCGTCAAGTATAATCTTTCCGCTGTCCGGTGTCTGAATACCTATCAGGGTCTTTGCCAGAGTGGATTTTCCACCTCCGTTTGGTCCGGTGATGACAAGCATTTCTCCGTCCTCTACCTGAAATGATATATTGTTCAGAAGGCATTTCTTTCTGCCCTCATCATCTACGTTTAAAGTTAAGTTTTCTGCTTTAAGCACGATTTTCACCTCATTTTTATTTATGATACAGCATAAAATCCTTCTCCTGCTGTTCTTATTACTTTTTCCGTTTACCGTTCACATTCACACATTAGTATGCCCGGCAATGATTACAGTATAACATAATAGTAAACGTTTACAAGGTATAAACTCTCTGGTACTCGCTAAAATACATATTGTGGCTTTTTATAAAAAGTTTGCTTATCTACTAATTTCCCTTATCATTGAATACTCATTGCACAAGGTTCCGTCATTTTGTCTGATAGAATTAAATTTGATGCCAGTTATCCTGAAGCCCATCTTCTCATAAAGTGCTCTCGCCCTGCTATTGCCCTCAATAAAATCCAATTCCATCTGCAATATATCCGGATTGCTTTCTGCTATTTTTATCATTTCCCGGAACATTCTCGTTCCGATGCCCTGATTCCAGAATTCGCTCAGCAAACCGATTGCCACATTTGCCCTGTGTCCGGTTTTCGTGCGTTTATTCCACCAGACCATGCAATTTCCGGCAATTTTTCCATCTGCTTCACAAACCAGCAGCGTATGTGTATCCGACAAATTGCTGCTATTTATGAAATCAATCTCCTGCTCAATGGTCTGTGTCTCACATTCTTCCGGTGTCCTCAGTAAGAAATCCGTTTCACCGGTTGACTTTTTCATGTACTCTATAAGAGCTTCGGCATCCTTTTCATTTGCACTTCGCAAAATGGCAGTTCTGCCGTCTTTTAATTTAAATTCGATATCTTTTATTATCATATTTTCTATAGTACCAACTTCCTATTGATTTATCTTTGGAAAAATCTTCCGAGAGAACTAATTTAAATGTAAAAAATGTAAAACCGGGCACGATATCCTGCCCGGTTTACACTATCCATAATAACTGTTAAGCATCACACCTTGCATATTCACAAAAAGCTCATTGCAGATGTCTTCTCGCTTCTTAGAAAGCTTCATAAAACGCTTTGTCCTAGAAAACTCCGTCTATAAAGCCCTTCATATCATCCTTAGACACAAGACCAATCTGCTGACCGGCAACCTGACCGCCCTTGATTGCAATAACTGCCGGAATATTCATTATACGATACTCTCTTGCCAGATCTGGATTCTCGTCCACATCAATATTGTAAAACTCCACATCTGTGATTTCATCAGAAAGCTGCTCCATTACAGGCGCAAGCATCTTGCATGGACCGCACCACTCTGCCGAAAAATCAACAATGATAGCCTTATTATTTTTAACCTGTTCAAATTCACTGCTATTAATCTTCTTTACCATAGTTGTTCTCCTTCCATCTGTCGAACGAATTATTTTCGTTGCACCGATACAGCAATAAAAAATAACTGCTATACTATAGTACACCAAATAAGAAATAACAATGCATCAGAAACTTATTATTCGATGTACTAGCACTACTATAATACATAAATCAGATTATGTCACATAAAAATATTATAAACCGTAAAATTTATCATTTATCACGATTAATTCTTTTTGTGCTCTGCCATGTAGGCCTCTATATCCTCTGTGGTTCTGATGATATCCTCCGACAGACACACTGCACCGTCCTCGGTGATAAGCACATCATCCTCAATCCTGATACCGATTTCCCATTCATCTATATACAATCCCGGCTCATCACTGATGATTGCCCCCGGACGAAGCCTGCTGTTTGAGTCAACTGTCACGTCATGCACATCAATTCCCAGATGGTGTGACACACCATGCATGTAATACTTCGAAATCTCTACAGAATTCTTTATCAGTCCAAGCTTCATAAGCCCATCTGCAAGCACATCCTTACATACTTCATTTAATTCCTTTGTAGTCATTCCCGGCTTTGCAGCCTCGACAATCTTTCGGTTTGCGGCAAGCACGATATCATATACCTGTTTCTGGCGCTCGGTAAACCTGCCATTTACCGGATATGTTCTCGTAATATCCGAATTGTAGCCATCTATTCTGGCTCCAAGGTCAAGAAGCACCAGTGTTCCATCCTCCATCGTCTCACGATTTGTGTCATAGTGAAGCATCGTTCCATTCATTCCGCTTCCGGCAATTGTAGGAAAAGCTGTCCACTCTGCCCCACCGCGTCTTATGATATATTCAAAATCTGCCTGTGCCTGATATTCCTTCATGCCCGGCTTTAAATTAGCCATCACATTGCAGAGTCCGTCCTTTGTGAGAGCGATTGCCTTTTTGGTCAGCTCAATCTCATCCTCATCCTTCTGCATACGCTCCTCTGCCACAAGCGGGAAAAGATTCTTCACAGCAACTCCCGGATAGTCTGTCTTAAATTCATTGGCTTTTACCACATTGTAATCCGGCAAATCCACTTTCTGATGACGATACGTGTCAAAATATGCTGTGTATACATCCTCACGCGTCATTATCCTGTCCAGCGTACTCTCAAGCTCATAAATATATTCTATCTCATCAATTCCTGATATTTCCTCGGCTTCCTCCATAGTCACCTTTCTGCCGTACCAGCGCTCCATCGTAGGGTCTGCCTCCTCTATGAAGAGCATCGTCTTAGCAGGCTCTACACATTTATCCAGGACAAGGACCATGTTGTCACGTCTAAGTCCGGTCAGATAGAAGAAATTTCGGTTAGCCTGTGCTGTGAATAAATCATACTCATCTGCACTCACATGGTGCTCGATGCCTGAGTACAATATTGCTATAGAATTATCCTCCATCTTGTCTAAAATTCTTTGTCTTCTGCTTTCAAAATCCATTTTGCTGCCTCTTATTCTCATTATTTGTAATGCCTGTTCAAAACATGTCACTGACATTCATACGACCTTACGTTATCACAATATGAGTATTATTACAAGCCATTTGCTCCACGCTATTACATGAATCAAAGGTTTTCTATATTTACATATTTTCTTTTCCCATTTGCATACTCTACATAAGCCTGTTTCTTTTCATTATCATAACCGGCTATAGGTTTTTTACATATTTTCGCTTTATTTATTGCTGCCTTAACAGCTTCAACTGCCCTTTCGTCCATTTCATTATCCGATTCTGTCAATGTACTCTTCTCTTCTTCTCTGGATACAACTTTTATGATTCTACCACTTTTGATGCTCACAGTTGTCATATAATCACTCCCTCTGTTTTGATTAATATTTAAATATATTATCTATTATACTTGTTTACTTTTTATTATAATATTTATTTTATCATAGTTCAATCGAGTAGGAGGCGGTGACTAACCGCCGTCCTCTCACAGCACCGTACGTACCGTTCGGTATACGGCGCTTTCAATAGTTGACGTGCACAGACTGATAGGCTGTGGCTAAATCGTAAAAGCCACTGTTTATCAGTCTTTCTTTATTCAGCGCCCAAATCACAGCTTTGTTATTGCTGGTATACCAATACTTCCTGCGACTGTTTGCTATTGTTGCCGCATAGTGTTCTGGGATTCCCAGCTTGACTAGATTTTTATATTTCGTTCTAGGTTTCTTCCACTGTTTCCATATGCACATGCGTATTCTGTGATAGAGCCATCCGTTGATGTCATCTATGTTGTTCTTCATACTTGCAATTCCGTAGTAGTTAAGCCATCCTCTTGCATATACTTTGATTTTCTCAAGGC